>Ga0182013_10007077_pt1 | contig 12485 bp, 5 predicted proteins | sample 612S2MmetaG_FD_120487 | JGI IMG/M metagenome (GOLD analysis project Ga0182013, IMG submission 120487) | Permafrost microbial communities from Stordalen Mire, Sweden - 612S2M metaG | ecosystem: Environmental > Terrestrial > Soil > Wetlands > Permafrost | place: Sweden: Stordalen | collected...
CCGGGGGCGTGTTCAACGTCAGGGTTGCGGCGGCGTTGACTACTGGGCTTGGCGTGAGTGGATTCAAGTGGTCGGAGAAGGTGACAGTGCCGGTGGGCGACGATCCGGCCACCGAGCTGGGCGCGATGGCCGCGGTGACGGTCAGCGGCTGGCCGTAGACGGGAACGGCTGGCGCGGTGGTCAGGGAGATCGAGGTAGAGTGCTGCAGGTTGGTGAGCAGGAAGCTGGCCGCGGCGCCGGCTCCCGTCACGCTCGCTGAAACGGTGTAGGCCGTGCCGCTGGCCGTACCGTTGGCGGTGGCCGTCACGCTGGCCGTGCCGTCGGCGGCGGTGGTGGCCGGAGAGCCGGCGAGAACCGCGCTGGCGCCGCTGGCCGGCGACGAGAAGGCGACCGATGCGCCGCTGACCGGGTTGCTGAACTGATCGGTGACCAGCACCTTGAGCGGCCGGGTGAATGCTGCGCCGATGATGGCGCTTTGCGGCGTTCCTGAAACCACGCTGACCGAGGCCGGAGCGGCGGCGGTGACGGTCTCAGAGGCCGTGGCCACGGTGACGGCCGGTTTTTGGGTGATGGCGGCCGAATAGCTGTAGCCGCCCACCGCGGTGAGCGCCGCGCTCGACAGGTTGAAGGTGGCGACGCCGTTTACCGCGGTTACCGTGTAGGTTTTCGCGTAGCCCTTGGGACCGGTCACGGTGAGCGTGATCGCGTCCGTAGCCTCGGTGACGATGACGCTGCTCGGGTTGTCCTCGTCGACGGTGATGGCCGCGCCGGCGTTGCCGCCCGCCGTGACCGAAGACGCAGGCGGCGTGGAGAAGAGCAGTTGCGCGACCGGCGGAATTACGTTGAAGGGATTGCTGGGGGCGGAGATTGAAGTGGGCGGAATGCTGGCCGGGTTCAGCGACAGGGTTGCGGTGAGCAAGTCGCCGCTGCCGAGCCCATTGATGCTCAGCGCGGAGTAGGTGGCGATGCCTGTGGTGGGCGAAGTTGCGGCTGATCCGCCGGTCAATGTGCCCGGGCCGATGGTGGTCAGGGTTAGCGGAATAATGATCGAATCAGTTCCGTCGGCGAAGGCTGTGCCGCTCTCGTAGAGCGTGACCGCGGGCGGCGGAGCCATGAAGGCGAACTGGGCCACGGAGGAGGGCTGCACGGTGAAATTCAGCGAGTAGTTGGTCTCAACCGCGCCGGAGTCCTGGCAGGTGGTGGCGCCGTAGGTTGTGGTGCGCGGGTCGCCGCGCTGATCGCTTCCCGTTGCCGCGGATGGGCTGATGAAGCAGATGGCCCGGCTGCCGGGCAGCGGGATCAAGGTCTGCGTGGTCCCGCCGTAGTTGCCCAGCGCAGCGAGATTTGGAGTGATCGTGGACGTGCCGCCGCTGCCGGTTCCCGCCAGGTTGCCGCCGCCGTCGGTATAGCTGCCGAAGATGTCGGCGTAAGACGATGCCGAGTTTCCGGCCACGATGCTGTTGGAAATGGTGACTGTGCCGCCGGTGCTGGCCAGGCCGCCGCCCTGGGCTCCGGCGGTGTTCCCGGAGATGGTGCTCGACGTAATCGTGACGGTTCCTCCGGAGTTGTAGATACCGCCCCCGGAGTTGGCATTCGTGTTCCCGGAGATGGTGCTGGAGTTCACGATGAGGGTACCGGGTCCATTCTCGACGCCGATTGCCTGATTCCCCGAGACGGTGCTCGCCATCAGCGTGATTGTGGCGCCGGCCTCGTTGGTGAATCCGTAAGTCGTGAACCCGGAGAGAGTGCTGTCGATCAGCGTTATGGTTGAGTTGTAGTCGTTGAAGACGCCGCCGATGGGCGCGGTAACGCCGGCTGCGGGAACAGCGGTAATATTGCTGCCCTCGATGGTTAAGCCGGTAGCGTAATTCATTGTGATGGCGTAGGTGAGGGCAGCGCCGCCCTGGGCGACGACGTTCAACTGGCTGATGGTCGACCCGGTTCCATTCGCGGTGAACAAGGCGTTGCCGGTTGTCGGGGCTGGGCCACTCACTGTCACGAGGTTCTTAAGCGTCGCGCCGCTGCCCGAGGTGAGACCGGTGATGGTGGTGTTCGACGGGATGTTGAGCGTGTTGCCGCTGGTGAGCGTGATGGTGGTTGCCGACGGGAAGTCTGCCGGGTCGAAGGTAATGATGCCTCCGCTCGCGGCCGCGGCCGCAGCCAGCGTGTCGCGCAGGCTGCAATTCGATCCGGGGCAGTTGCCGGGAGTGCCGGTGGCGTCATCCGACGCTGTTGTCACCACGAACGATGGCGGCGGGTTGACGGTCAGCGTGAAGACTTGGATGGCGTTCGGGACGACGCCGTTGCTGGCCGTGATGGCGAGTGAATAGATGTTTGCGGTTCCCGCTGCCGGGGTGCCGGCCAAGGTCGCCGTTCCGTCGCCATTGTCGGTGAAGGTTACGCCGCTGGGCAGTGCTCCGCTCTCACTCAGGGCCGCCACTGGAAAGCCGCTGCTGACGATGATCATTGATTCATGCGCGCCGGTGATGACGGTCGCGCTGTTGGCGCTGGTGATGGCCGGCGCCTGGTCGACGGTGAGGGTGAAGTTCTGCTGGGCGTTGGGAAGCGTACCGTTGCTTGCCTTGATCGTGATTGAGTAAGTGCCGCCGGCGCCTGCAGCAGGCATGCCGGACAACGTTGCCGTCCCGTTGCCGTTGTCGGTGAAGGTCACGCCGCCGGGCAGAGTGCCGGTCTCGCTGAGGGCGGGCGTGGGAAATCCGCTGGCGGTCACGGTGAATACACCTGCGCTGCCGACCTGGAAGCTGGTTGCCGCAGCGCTGGTGATGGCCGGGGTCTGGGCGACGGTCAGTGTGAAGTTCTGCTGGGCGTTGGGAAGCGTGCCGTTGCTTGCTTTGATCGTGATTGGGTAAGTGCCGCCGGAGCCTGCCGCAGGTGCGCCGGAGAGTGTTGCCGTCCCGTCGCCGTTGTCAATGAAGATTACGCCGACAGGCAGTGCGCCGGTCTCGCTGAGGGCGGGCGTGGAAAATCCGGTGGTGGTCACGGTGAATGAGCCTGCGCTGCCGACCTGGAAGGTGGTTGCTGCAGCGCTGGTGATGGCCGGGGCCTGATGCACGGCAATCGTGGGCGAGGTTCCGGTGATAGCAGTGGTGGTGTCAGTGGCCGTGATCGTCTGGTTGCCGGGTGTTTTCAGAGTAACGTTGAAGGCGTGAACGCCGTTATCGCCTGCAGTGAAGGTATAGTTCGCGGGCAGCACCGCGGCGGCGTCGCTGCTGGTGAAGTGAACCGTGCCTGTGTAACTGGTGGAAACATTGTTGCCCGCGTCGAGCGCCGATACGGTGATGGAGAATGCGGAGCCCGCCAGAGACGAAGACGGAGAGACAATCATGAAGTGCGTGGCCGGCGCTGACGCCACGGTCGCGGTCGCGGTGCCAAAAGCCGAATTGCTGGACCCCAGAGTATTGTTCACGGTGACGGTGAATGTGTAGGAGCCTCTCACTAAGTAGGTGTGGGTGGCGCTGACCACATAGAGGGAGCCGGCTCCGCCGGGCTGAGTGATGTTTCCAGCCGACGACGTGCCGTCGCCCCAGTCAACCGAAGCGGTGAAATCGGATAAGGGTTCCAGATTGGTCAAACGGTCATCGAAGGTGGCCACGTGGCCGTTGAATGCGATGGTTGCCACGGCCGAAATCGCGTCTGCGATCACCACGGGCGGAGGCGGGTTTACATTGAATGAGCTGCCGGGCACGGTGAGCGTTGTCAGCGGTGCGGTGGCCGGATTCAGCGCCAGAGTTGCGGTGAGTACGTCGCCGGTGCCCGGGGTGTTGATGCTGAGCGCGGAGTAGGTTGCAATGCCGGTGGTGGCCGAGGTCGCGACCGATCCTCCGCTCACCGTGCCGGCGCCGGTGGTGAGCGAGAGCGGAATGGTCACGGTGTCAGTTCCGTCGGCGAAGGCCGCATTGCTCTCAAGCAACTCGACCGTGGGCGCCGGCGACATGGATGCGTTCGCAGTGACGTTTGAGGGCTGCTGCACAAAAGCGATCGAGTAGTTGGTCTGGACCGCGCCCGCATCCTGGCAGTTTGTGCCGCTGTAGGGTGTGACGCGCGGCAGACCGCGCTGATCGTTGCCCGTGGCCGCGGATGGGGTGATGAAGCAGATGGCCGGGCTGCCGGGCAGCGGAATCATGGTCTGCGTGGGGCCGCCGTAGTAGCCCAGCGCGGCAAGCACGACGCTGCTCGAGCCTACGACATTCTGATTGACGCCGTTTACGGGGCAGGTGCTGGCGCCTAAACTACCGCACTCTCCACCCGTGTCTCCGGAGAGGATGCTGCTGGTGACCGCGAGCGTTTCGTAGTTGAAGATGGCGCCGCCGCTCGCAGCGGAGTTGCCCGTGAACACGCTGTTACTCACCGTTACCAAGGCGTTGTTGATGAAGATGGCGCCGCCGGCTCTGCCATTCAGCGCGGAATTGCCTGCAAACGTGCTGTTGGTCAAGGTCAAAGTGCCGTTGTCGGCCAAAATGGCGCCGCCTGGGGCGGAATTGTTTCCGGAGAACGTGCTGTCATTCACGATCAGCGTTCCGGACGCGTTGTCGATGCCGCCGCCCCCATTTCCGCAGCCGGTGATGTATCCGGCTCCATAATTGCCAGACAGCGTGCTGTTGTTGATCGTGAGCGCGCCGGCATTGTAGATTCCGCCGCCATTGCAGGCTGAGTTTCCTGAGATGGTGCTGTTGTTCACGGTCAGCGTGCCGGCGTTGTTGATGCCGCCGCCGTTGTTGGCGACATTTCCATCGGAGATGATGAGGTTGGAGAGGCTGGCGGCGGTGACGCCGCCGGCTTCTGTAAAGACCGTGTAGCTGTTGTTTCCGCTGACCGTGACCAGGTTGGTGAGGGATGCGCCGCTGCCGGTGGTGGGGCCGGTGACGGTGGTGAAGGACGGAATGTTCAGCGTGCCGGAGCCGAGCAATGTGATGGTGGTAGCGGCGGAGAATTTGGTCGCGTCAAATGTGATGTTGCCCGAGCCCAGACTGGCGGCCTCAAGCAGCGCGTCGCGCAGGCTGCACGATGGATCCGTGCCCGTGCCGGGCGTGGTTTGGATGGTGCAGTTGGAGGCCGTGCCGGCATCGTCCAGCACGCTGGTGACCACCAGGTTTGGGCTGGTGACTGAAATTGGGCCCGACATGCCGGTGATGCTGGCGGTCACGGTGTCGGTGGCCGTGATGGACTGGCTGCCCGGAGTCGCGAGCGTGGCGCTGAAGGTGCCTGCGCCGTTGATGAGCGTGCTATTGGCCGGCAACGTGGCGCCGGCATCGGTGCTGGAAAAGGCGACGGTTCCGGCATAGCTGGTGGCCAGGTTTCCGTAAAGATCCTCAGCCGTCACCGTGAAGTTGAAAGCCGAGCCGACGATCGCCTGCGAGGGAGCTGAAACAAAAAAGCGCGTGGCTGGGCCGGGAAGCACGATGATGGGGTTGGAGGTTCCGGTAATCGTGGCATTCACGGAATCGGTTGCGGTGATGGTCTGAATGCCGGCGGTTTTCAGCGCGAAGTTGAAGATTCCCACGCCGTTGGTCAGCGGGCCATTGCCGCTGGAGTTCACATAGCCGGGATCGGTGCTGGTAAAGGTCACGATACCGGTGTATCCGGTGGCCACATTTCCATACTGATCGAACGCGGTCACCGTCAACGGGTTGTTTTGAAATGAGACTACAGGCGAGGTGGCGGCCACGCTGAAGTACGTTGCCGGGCCGGGATTCACGGTAAAAGGCGCGGTGGTGGTCTGGTTGTCAAGTTGCGCGGTGGCCGTGCCGAACCCGACGCTGGTGGGCGTGACAGTGATGCTGGCGTTGCCTGAGGCATCGATGGCGTCGGAGCTCGAGCCGTTGAATGCGCCTACGGCAACCGTGAACCCGACGCTCAGCCCCTGAAGCGGGCCGGGTCCTCCGGGAACCGGGTTTCCGTTCGAATCCGCGCTGACCGACGCGGCGAGTTGGAGCGAGCTATCAACCTGGACGATATTCGGGATGGGTGTGAGGGTGAGGACGATATTCGGATCGGTGGAGAGATTGCCCGCGCCGTTGAAGTAAAGGGTAGCCTGATCGCAACCGTCCGCGGCCACCTGCGGCCCGGTATTGCAGCCCCACCAGTTCTCGGTTGCGGTAACGCCGCCTGCGCCGGATGTGGCGGGCTCGCCCACGGAAAGACCGCTCGCGCCGCTGGCGGAAGTGTTGGAGAAGATGCGGCTGTCGGCAATGGTGAGCAGATTGCCCTGGGCCGCGGTGCCGGTGCCGACGGTGATTGCGCCGCCGGTGGTGACGGCGGAGTTGGTGGTGAAATTGGCCGCGGTGATGGTGGTGGTTTCGGCGAAGCCGTTGTTCGCGGTGTTGTGGAAGATTGCGCCGCCGGCCCCGCTGGATGAATTCGCCGAGAAGGCCGTGCCGCCGGTGAAGTCGATGCCGGTATTGGTGTACACTCCGCCGCCGTCGGAACTGGAGGTGTTCGAGCCGATGCTGCCGCCGCCGATCGTTGACTGCGGCGTGGCGCTCGAGCCTCTTTGATAAAGGAAGAGCGCGCCGCCCTGGCCCACTTGCCCGGTGTCGGAGGTATTTACGCTGACCGCGGCGGTGTTGGAGCTAAACACGGTGTTGGTGATGGCGGTGGCCGCGCCGTAGCCGACATTGATTGCGCCGCCCACTTCAGGCGTTTGATTGCTGGTGAAAGTGCTATTGGTGACGGTCAGCAATCCGCTGCCGCCCAATGAATTCGACTCAAAGATGGCGCCGCCCGGGCCCCACAGGGCCATGTTGCCGGTCAGCGTGCAATTGGTGATGGTGAGATTGCCGGTGCCGTACGCCTCCCAGTCGAGCGCGCCGCCGAAGTTGTCGGCATTCGCGTTGCTGGCTGGATTGTTGGCGTTCTCGCCGTTCTCGAGGGTCAGATTTTCGAGCGTGGTGTTGAAAGCGCTGTCAAGATTCGGATCGATGGAAAAGACTTTGTCGTTTTGTCCGGCATTAATCGTCGTGCTGCCGGCTACGCCCATGATGGTTACGGGGCCGGTAATGTCGAGCAGCGTTTCTCCGTTGCCGTTACCGTCGGTCTGGCCCTCGTTCAGCGTCAGATTGTAGGTGCCTGCGGGCACCATGATGGTGTCGACGGTTGCGTCGGGGATATTATCGGCAGCGTCGGCGTTGGCGTCTCCGACCGCATCGCGCAGGCTGCAAACTTCCGCACTGCCCGAGGTGCAGCGATTGGTGTCGTTGATGTCGGAACTGTCGGTGGTGGTGTTGACGTAGAGCACATTGCCTGAAGCCGGGGTGGCGATCTCGGGGTGAATGGATCCTCGAGGCAGGAGGACGATGCCATCGGATCCCTGCGGGCTGACGCGCTGGCTGAGCGCGGCCACCACTGCGTTGGAGCCGAACGTGCCGTGCCGGACGATCGCCTGACCGGGGGAAGAGGCAGAGGACGCGGTTGCGCCCGAGGGCGAAGCCGGATGGTGGATGGTGGCGATCTGCTGCGCGGACGAATCGAACACCATGATATCCTGGCCTCCGTTTCCGGAGACGCCGGAATGAAGCAGGATGGGCGCGCTTGACTCCGGGCTGGAGGAGGCGATGCCGGGATAATTTTCGATCTCGATCCAGGGCTGGCCGCCGGTGTTGCCGGCCTTTTGCGCCAGCGTGAGCGCGCCGGGGCGCGTTGACTCGCGCCGCGCGGCTACAAGCTCAGCATGCGTATACGACGTGGGATCGAAGCCGGTGTGGGCGAGCACGTGAACTGTTCCGTCGGAGGTGAGCACGGAGAGTTGCAGTTGGGCGTGTCGGTCAAACAGGAAATCGCCCGCGGTGACGGCGGTGATATCGTCGATGGGCAGGGATTCGAGCTGGGCCGAGCCGGCGAGGGCATGCGCGCCGTGCAGGACCACCAACTGCCCGCCTGCGACGATGGCCGCGTCGGGGATGAAATCCGCGTCAAGGTTGGCGATCTCGATGGCGGTGGCTTTGCCCGGCAAAGCATAGGTTGCCTGCTGCGAAAGGCCAGAGACGCCGCTGCGGAAAAGCGTTGCGTGGGAGCCGGAATTGCCGGTGACGCCGGCGATGACAACATCTGAGGTGCGATTGTCGCCGGGGCGATAAGCGGCCAGCGCGGTGATGGCGCCGGCAACGGCAACCGGGGGCTGAAGCACGAAATTCCCTTTACCGTCTCCCAGCAGAACATACAAGGTATTCCCGTTCCGAGCGGCAACGACCAGGTCGCGGTGGCCGTCGCCGTTTACATCGGCGACGATCAGCAGATCGGGCGCGACAGGCAGCGAAGTAAGGCCGGCCTGGGCAAGAAATGGGCTGGCGAAGTGGCCCTGGCCTGCGGCCAGCCAGCTCTGGTAGCTCTGGGGCGCGAGCGCATCGAGGTTGCCGCGCAGCAAAGCGATGACGCCGCCTTTGTCCAGTCCATAGCCGACCACGAGATCGGCAACGCCGTCCTCATCAAAGTCCGCCGACGCCATGGCCAGCGGCTGCGGCTGCCCGGCTTCGAATGTTGACGCAACTTTCCCGGAGGCCTCGAATGCGAGCGGCTGCGCCTGCTTGAACTGCTCTGTGCGCGGCGCCGGCCTCTGGGCCAATAGACCGCCGGCGCACAAAGGCGCGGCAAGAAGAAGGAGGGTTGAAACACGAATACCGACACGGGGGGAAAAGACGCGTGCACTCGTCACTTGCTTACCTCCGGCTCTGTTCATTGAGAGAGCCATTCTGCAGGGAACACGGCCCGAAACATAACTTCCGCGGGGAGCTACGCGATGGCGAGCCGTTTATGTCCGGGTCAGGTAACTGCGCGTAAAAGGGGGAAAAAGGGGAAGCCGAATGTTGCGCATGTCTCTGAGAGTTGCATGCGCAGATTTCAGGGGAACGAGTTACAAACCCACGATCCTAAAAAGTCTCGCCGACTTACATACTCCTGTCAAGAGGAAGTTAGCGGGTAAAAATAAATAAATCGTGACGCGACCGATATGCTACCATCGCTCAGAATTTTCCCCCGTTCCCGAACCTCCTCAACGCATGGTTAGTCGGCTGGGAACCTCGAACTTCAATCCCCGGAGGCAAGACATGACACTCTCCCGGCGCCGTTTTGTGCAAACGGCCACTCTCTCACTTTTGGCGGGTTCGACACTTGCATCGGCAATGGCCCAGGCGGGCATCGAAGCGCAGCCTGAGACCTTCAGTCCCGAAAACCTGGTGGCCTTCAACGGCATCTCCATGCAGGCCTTTCAGGCCCTCAAGGGAGAGCCGTTTCAAGTGAGCTCGGAAGGCCGCTCGCTGGGCTCGATGACGCTCTTGTCGGTGGCCGAATATGTTCCCGCGGCGCCTGCGCCAGCAACGGGGCGCCTGATTGTTCGGGCGCCGAAATCCACATCGCCGGCAGTAACCGGATTCTCAGTGCAATTTCAAGGATCGGGCGCAGCGCTGCCGCAGGGAACCTATGTATTTCAGAACGCGGCCATCGGCAGCCTTCCGCTGCTGGTTGTGCCATCGGGTCCAGACGCTTCGCCGGCCACTTACACGGCAGTCTTCAACTTTCTGGTTGAGCCGAGGTCCGTGGCGCTGCCTGCTCCGCGAGGATCCTCGCCGATTTCCGCGCGGTGAAGCGCGTCAGCCAGGCGGCCCGGCTTGCGGCGCGCCGATGAGCCGTGTGAATGCGGCCTGGTAGACCATGTGTCCGTCCCGGTCGCCGAAGGGAACAAGAAAAAGCGAAAGCTCATGCAGCGCGGCATGAAGCAGGATGTACGTTCCCTGCCGCAGCCGCGGGGAGCCGGGCCCCTTGAACAGCAGCGAGAATTGCCGGATCTGCGGGGTGGAGCGATCGGCAATCCTGTCCAGTTCCAATTCCAGGGCAACGGGCGTTTCAATTTTGAAAATCGTGTGAATGTGGGGGACGAAATCCTCAATGGTCAGCGGCTCTGGCATAGGGGTTCCCTCTTGCATTTCATAGCGTGCCCTTGATGCGCGGTACATGGCCACCGCCGGCGCTCGCCCTCAGTGACGATGGCCGGTTGGCGAGAACTCCGCCTGTTGGCCGCGTTGAATTCCTCAGGCACGGCCCATCACCACGGTGTGCGGGCTCATGGAGATGGGATGCCCCGCGACATCGGAGAATCCGGCTTCGTGGTACATCGCCGTGAGTTCGCTCAGCGTGTAAGCGTCGCCGGCCGCCGTGGTGATGAGCATGGTCATGCTGAAGGCCGCGGCCATGGGCGGCGAGACCCGGTCCTCATTGGGCACGAATTCCAGCGTGGCCGCGCGTCCTCCGGGGCGCAAGGCGGCGTGGACTTTCTTCAACAGGCCGACGCATGTTGGCTGGTCGAAATGGTGCAGGAAGTTGGTGAGCAGAATGGCGTCGTAAGGGCCGCCGAAGTCCACCTCGAAGGCGCTGCCGGGGAGCATGTCATAGCGGTCGTGCACGCCGGCTTTGCGGGCGTTTGTGAGCGCCACGCGCAGCACCGGCGCCCAATCCAGGCCGGTAACATGCGCCTGCGGATTCTGTTTGGCGATTTCAATGCCGAACAGGCCGTGGCCTGCGGCAATATCCAGCACGCGCAACGGGCCGCTGTCTCCTTCGAGCACCAGTGCGCCGAGCGGCGCGGCCAGAGGGGCCATCATGGGCGCCATTGTCTCGGCAAACAAAACCCAAACCGGATTCTCCGGCTCCACGGTGCCGTCGCCCGGCAGCGTGGTGCGACCGTTGCGCACCACTTCGGCCAGATGCTCGTACGGCTCGCGCAACTCCGGTGCGCTCAGGAATTGCGCAATGGATGCCATGCAGGCAGGGGAGCGCGGATCAAGAAACGCGGCGCTGCTCGGGGTGTGCTTGTAGCGCCCGTCCTGCTTTGACAGGACGCCGTTGATGGTCAGGAAATCGCACAGAATGCGGATGCCGCGTTCCGATGCCGAACAATGGCGCGCGATCGAGACCACGTCTCCGGGGCCGTCGCCCACGGCGCTGAAAACGTCGAGGTCGATGGCCGCCTTGAGGGCGGCAGTGCGCTGATGCGCCTGCACCATCTCGAAGACCAGCCCTGGATTCAACGCAGCTTCATGGTGATTGTCTGCCTGCATGATTACTCTCTCTTTCGACATGATTTGGGGAACAGACCGGAATCTCCCTCCTGGTCCCGGGACCGTCAAGTATCAAGGCTCATAAGGGAAGTGCGGGTTAAACAAGAATCTCCGAAGAAGACGGAAAATAAACTGCCTATCCACGGCCGCTGCAGGCCTTGGGCGCAATGGGTCAGGAATCGGCACTCATGCGCGAGAAGGAAAGACACCCTGAAGCGCGATGCAAAAATTCAAAGTCAGGTAGGGAGGCATGTTGTCGTGCGGCTGGCTGCTGCCGGCAGAAATCACTGCCGACGAACTCATCACGGCCGCGACCCCCCCAGGCGGCGCATAAGCCGGCGGCTTGCCTCGCCCTGCGCCGGCGAATGCGTTGGCTGCGGGGCTGGATGCGTTGCCGGTGCCCGCGCATCCGACGGTATGTGAATGCGCCGGAATCTGGGTGGTCAGCAGCGCCACAGCAGCCTGGCCGCCGGACTGGCCCTGCACATATTCGGGCAAGCCCGAGCCCTGGCCGAAATTGATGGGAAAACTGCCCTGCAGGTTGGGCAGCCCAAAGGTCGTATGGCCATCGCCGCCATAATTGATGCCAAGCAGGGAGAAAAGCGCGTTGTTTTGCCCGATGGACAGAAGCTGGCCGTTGCAGGTAGCCCACCCCTGCGGCGCAAAATTGAAGGGGAAAATCCGGATTTCTCCAAGAAATGGATTGGCCATGCTTCATTCTCCTTTTTAGTTTCGCGAGGGGAAGATGCCGCTCAAGGCAATGATGAAATTCAGGACGAGGTAGGGAGGCATATTCTCATGCGAGTCCCCGCTTCCCGTTTGGCCCACCGAAGCGCCATTCATGGTGGTATTTGGAGTCAGGCCGTAAGGGTTCGATGCCGAGTCAGCCCAGGCATTGCCTACGGGAGAGCCGCTGCCGGCGACTGTTGAGACGCCGTTGGCCGAGTGCGTGTGCGTCGGCATTTCCCCCGTGGTGAGGGTTATATTGGCTGCGCCGCCGACGCCCCCAATTACATAGTCGTTTCCCGCCAAACTTCCCATGTGGAGCGGCGAGCAGCCCTGCAGATTGGGAAGCTGGAATGTGGAAGTTCCGTTGCCGCCGTAATAGGTTCCGATCAAGGTGAATATGGCCTGATTCTGGTTGATGGGGAGCGTTTGCCCATTGCACAAGACCCAGCCCCGCGGGGCAAAATTGAAGCCGACAAGCCTAATTTCCGCTAGAAACGGAGTTGCCATCGTTTTACTCCTCAGACGGATTGGGGGTTATTGGGAGGGATAGACCCCGAAGAGGGAGATCAGGAAGTTGACCACCTGGTACGGCGGTGTATTGCTGTGCGACTGGTCTCCGCCGGTGTCGCCCAGCAACGGACCCATCTGGCCGGTCGGAGCAGCGGTGGAAAACTGCTCGAGCGCCGACTC
>Ga0182013_10007079_pt1 | contig 12485 bp, 16 predicted proteins | sample 612S2MmetaG_FD_120487 | JGI IMG/M metagenome (GOLD analysis project Ga0182013, IMG submission 120487) | Permafrost microbial communities from Stordalen Mire, Sweden - 612S2M metaG | ecosystem: Environmental > Terrestrial > Soil > Wetlands > Permafrost | place: Sweden: Stordalen | collected...
CATTCGGAGGCCCGCTTGCGGGACAGGTCGACCTCGGCCCGGATGGCCGGCCCGGCCGCCCCCGAGGCCGGGTAGGAGCCGAGGAACTTGACCCCGGCGAGCTCCGCGTGCAGATCCGCCAGGCAGTCGGCCACCATGGCATCGGCGACGTGGCCCTCGAAGTCGATGATGAAGCAGTAGTCGCCGAGGGCCTGTTTGGTCGGACGGGACTCGAGCTTCGACAGGTTGATGTTGCGGGCGGCGAAGTGCCCGAGGATGGCGTACAGGCTGCCCGGGTGGTCCGCACTCTGGAAGCAGGCGATGCTCGTGCGGTCGTGTCCGGTCGGCGCCGGTATCCCGGTCCGGGCCACGGCGATGAACCGGGTCTGGTTGTCCGGGTGGTCCTCCACGTCCTCGGCCAGGATCTCCAGGCCGTAGAGGTCGGCGGCCAGTCGGGGGGCGATGGCCGCCGTCGGCCGGCCGGTGAGGGACGCGTCGCCCAGCCCGAGGAGGCGGGCGGCGTCGGCGGTGGAGTTGGTGGCCACCAGCTCGGCCCGGGGCAGCCGCGCGGTCAGGAACCGGCGGCACTGGGCGGTGGCGACCGGGATCGAGGCGACCTGCTCCACGTCGGCCAGGGACGTGCCCGGGGCGGCCATCAGGTGCAGGTGGATGTCGAGCACGACCTCGCGCTGGATGCGCAGGTCGAAGTCGAACACCAGGCTGTCGATGATGTCGCGGACGGTGCCCTCGATGGCGTTCTCCAGGGGGATGAACCCCAGGTCGACCTGGCCTCCACGGACCGACTCGAGGACGTCGACGAGCGACGCGAACGGGGTGATGTCGGCACCGGCGTAGGCCGGCTCCGACAGGAGCGCCTCCTCGGTGAAGGTGCCCTCGGGTCCGAGGAAGCCGATCCGCACCCGGCCGTCACCGGACGCCGCCGGAGGTGCGTCGTGGGCCATGGACAGGCAGGATAGTGAACATCATGGACGAACTCGCGCTGCAGCGCCTCCTGGACGAGGTCCGTTCGGGGGCGTGCTCCCCCGACGATGCCGTGCTCCGGCTGCGCCGCCTCCCCTTCGCCGACCTGGGCTTCGCCAGGGTCGACCACCACCGCTCGCTCCGCCAGGGACTCCCCGAGGCCGTCTACGGCCAGGGCAAGACCGCCGCCCAGTGCTCGGCCATCGTGGGGGAGCTGCTGGGTGACGGATCCGCCGACGGCACCGGGTCGCCGGTCATCCTCACCCGCGCCGACGAGGAGCAGGTGGCCCGCGCCCGGGCCGACCACCCCGGAGGCGACCGCACCGTCACCGGCCGCGCCACGGGTGCGGACCAGGTCCGGGGCGAGTTGTCGACGGTGGTCTGGCGCCCGGCCGCGCCCCGTCTCGCCCGCACCCTCGTCATCACCGCCGGGACGTCGGACCTGCCCGTGGCCCGCGAGTGCGAGGCCACGCTCGTGGCGCTGGGCCTGCGGCCGACGGTGCTCGCCGACTGCGGCGTGGCCGGGGTGCACCGCCTCCTGGCGTCGGCCGACGAGCTCGCCGAGACCGATGCGGTGGTGGTGGTGGCCGGCATGGAGGGGGCGCTGGCCAGCCTGGTCGGCGGCATCACCCCGGCTCCGGTGGTGGCCGTCCCCACGAGCACCGGCTACGGGGCCGCCCTCGAGGGGGTGACGGCCCTCCTCGCCATGCACGCCTCGTGCGCCGCCGGGATCACCGTGGTCGGGATCGACAACGGCTTCGGCGCGGCCTGCGCGGTCGCCCGGATGCTCCCGTGAGCGGGGCCGCACCGGCGGACGACCGCGCCACGCTGGCCTGGTTCCACTGCTTCGCCGGGATCGCCGGGGACATGGCGCTGGGGAGCCTGATCGACGCCGGTGCCGACATCGACGAGGTGCTGGCGCTGCTCGAGCGCCTGCCCTTCGGTGGGTGGGGCCTCGACGTGGAGCCGGTGCTGCGGGGCGGCATCGCCGCCAGCCGGGCGGTGGTCACCGTCCAGGACCACGTGGTGGTCCGCACCTACGCGCACATCGTCGGTCTCGTCGAGGAGGCCCGGTTGCCCGAGCGGGTGGCCGCCCGGGCGCTGGCCACCTTCGCCACGCTGGCCGAGGTGGAAGCCGGTCTGCACCGCCGACCGGTCGACCAGGTCCACTTCCACGAGGTGGGCGGCCACGACACCATCATCGACGTGGTGGGGACCGCCGCCGCCCTCGAGGTCCTGGGGGTGGACGAGGTCCGGTCCAGCGCGGTGGCCACCGGGACCGGCATGGTGCGGGCGGCGCACGGCCTGCTGCCCAACCCGGCGCCCGCCGTGGTGGGGCTGCTGCGGGGTGTCCCGACCTGGGGGCGGGACCTGCCGGTCGAACTGACGACCCCCACGGGAGCGGCGCTCCTGGCCGCGCTGTCGTCGGGCTTCGGGCCCTTGCCGGCCATGGTGGTCGCGGCCCAGGGGTTCGGTGCGGGGTCCCGGGAGCTCGAGGAGCTGCCCAACTGCACGCAGGTGGTGGTGGGGACGCGGGCGGGCGCCGAGGGTGGACCGGAGGCCGACGCCGGCCAGCCCGTTGCCGTGCTCGAGGTCACGCTCGACGACGTGACCGGTGAGCAGCTGGCCCACACGGTCGGGGTGCTGCTCGACGCGGGGGCGCACGACGCGTGGCTCTCGCCGGTGGTGATGAAGAAGGGGAGACCCGGCCACGTGGTGCACGTGCTCTGCGACCCGGCCGCGGTGCGGGCGCTGCGCGGGGTTCTCCGGGCCGAGACGGGGTCGCCCGGCGTGCGGATGACGATGGCCGAGCGCTGGCCGGCCGCCCGGGCGGTCGGCACCGTCGTGGTCGACGGCCAGCCCATCCGGGTCAAGGCCACGACCGCCCGGGCCAAGGCCGAGCACGACGACGTGGCGGCGGTGGCCCGCCGGACCGGTCGGCCGTTACGCGAAGTGGCCGCCCGGGCCGAAGGGGCATGGGCGGAGCAGCGGGCCGCCTCCGGGGGTGCCGCGCAGGACGGCCGCCGGACCGATCCGTTCGGGCGACCCGCCGGCGTCCCCGGAGGCGGCGGGAACGACGGGGCAGACGGGGCAGACGGGGACGACGGGGACGCCTCGGCCTGAGGGCGCGGCTCAGCCCGGGCGGAGGATGTGCGCCGGAACGCTCGGTGGCTCGTCGGGAGCCACCCACCGCCACGCCCGGTCGGGTCCGCCGCCCCGATCCAGCAGGTGACTGTGGTGCGTCTTCAGGTAGTGGTGCCAGTGGCAGAGGCGCGCCAGGTTGTCCAGGCTCGCTGGCCCCCCTTCCGCGAAGGGCGTGATGTGGTCGATCTCCAGACCCTCGCGGGTCGAGCAGCCCGGGACGACGCATTCGGGGTCCCGTTCGGTCAGGGCCCGCCGCAGGGCGGCCGGGATCGTCCGGCCGGAGTGGGCCACGGCGGTCACGTCGACGCCGTCGGTGACGAGCACGTTGAGCACGGAGTCGACGGCCAGGCGCCGGGCGACCTCGACCGGAATGGGCCCGATGCCCGGGATCTCGCACAGTTCGCCGCCCTCGACGTGACCGCGGACGAGGGCGGCATGGTCGACCCGGACGTGGACGGTGGCCCGGGGCCCGCCGCCCCTTGACGGGGGCCCGGACGGCCCGCCCGCCGCCCGGGCCGACGATCCGGCCCCGTCGCAGGCCAGTCCGACCAGGGCGTCGGCGGCGAGTGCCTTGCGGGGCTCGTCGATGCCGGCCCGGCGGCCCGTCGCCATCAGGCGGTCCGTCTCGGAGGTGACGGCGGCGAGGAGCCGGGCCCCCTCGTCCGGGGTGAGGCGGGCATCGAAGCGGACGGCGCCGCTGTCCTCCACCCAGTTCCGCAGGTACCGACCGCGTCGGATGGCGTCGTAGGCCGCCTTCTGGTCCTGCCCGGCGGCACGGACCCGGCGACAGCGCAGCTTGAGCACGTTGACAGGCTGGTGGCCGGCCGCGTCGACCAGCGACTGCTCGGCATCGGGTTGCAGGATGGCCGCGCCGGCGATCTCCTTGACCTGGGTGCCCGACAGGCGACCCTGGCGGACCGCCTCGTCGGTGGCCGGTAGGGAGCCGAGGTGCCGCGCCGTCTCCAGGGTCGAGATGGCGGGTCCGATACCGGTGCCCGTCACCTCGGCCACGTGGGCGGCGGCGGAGCGGTGGCCGGTGCGCCGCCACACGTTGGAGGACTCGACCCGACGGGCCGCCAGCAGGGTGCCGCCCGAGGCGAGTCGCTCGATCTCGGCGAAGGCGTCCAGCAGCCGGGCCGCGTCGGCGCCGCTGAGCGTCTCGGGATCGAGGCCGGTGAGGGAGGAGCGGAGCTGATCGGTGATCCGGGCCAGCCGGTCGAGGAGCATGGACCACCGTGCCACCCGGGTGTGACCCCCGGTGCGGGCCCGCGGGTTGCGAACCCCCGTCGGCCCGGCGGGCGGCTACCGTCTGGCCCGGGACACCGGCCCCCCGGACCCGTCCTCCCTCCGTCGTGAAAGGAACCTCCACATGACCCGCCTCCGCACCTGGACCCTCGTGGCCGTGGCCGCCTCCGGTCTGGGGCTCGCCGCCTGCGGGAGCTCCTCGTCGAGCTCGACCACCACCACGTCGGCCGCGGCCAGCCCCACGACCTCGACCGCGCCCGTCTCCATCGGGACGATCTCCGACCCGTCGGCCGCCGGCACGTGGGGCACGGAGCCGACCATCACCGTGCCCCCGGGCGCGCCGCCGACCCAGCTGGAGGTGAAGGACCTCATCGTGGGCACGGGGGCCGAGGCGAAGCCGGGTGACCAGCTGACCGTCCAGTACGTGGGGGTGGCCTACTCGACCAAGCAGATCTTCGACTCGTCGTGGAGCCGCGGCCAGTCCTTCCAGTTCCAGCTCGGCGGACAGGTGATCACCGGGTGGAACGTGGGCATCGCCGGCATGAAGGTCGGTGGCCGCCGGGAGCTGATCATCCCGCCGAACCTCGCCTACGGCAGCGAGTCGCCGGGGAACGGCATCGCCGCCAACGACACGCTGATCTTCATCGTCGACCTGCTGAAGGTGGGCTGAGCCCCGTGTCCGTGACCGGCGTGCAGCTCTTCTCCCTGCCGGTCGAGGACCAGGACCGGGCGCGCGACTTCTACGTCGACGTACTCGGGTTCGAGCTGATCAACGACATGCCCATGGGACCCGGCATGCGCTGGGTCCAGGTACGACCCCCGGGGGCGCTCACCTCGATCACCCTGGTCACGTGGTTCGACACCATGCCGGCCGGCCAGACGAGGGGCACCGTCCTGGAGACGGACGATCTCGAGGGTGACATCACCCGGCTGCGGGACCTCGGGGTCGACCTGCCCGACGACGTCGAATCGGCCCCCTGGGGCCGGTTCGTGACATTCGCCGACCCGGACGGGAACGGGCTCGTCCTCCAGGAGACGGACATCCGGGGGGCCTGAGTGGGAACGGTCGGGGTGGACGGGCCCACGGAATGGACCGACCCGACCCGGCGTTGACCACCCAGGACTGCTCAGAAGGGAGCGCGCGATGGCAACGGTGGAACTGACCAAGGAGAACTTCGCCGAGGTGGTGTCGACGAACGACACCGTACTGGTCGACTTCTGGGCATCGTGGTGCGGCCCGTGCCGGACGTTCGGCCCCATCTTCGAGCAGGCCTCCGACGACCACCCCGACATCGTGTTCGGCAAGATCGACACCGAGGCCCAGCAGGAGTTGGCCGGCTCGTTCGGGATCCAGTCGATCCCCACGCTGATGATCCTGCGTGAGCAGGTGATCGTGTTCAGTCAGCCCGGGGCCCTGCCCGGCGACGCGCTGGAGGACCTCATCTCCCAGGCCACCGACCTCGACATGGAGGAAGTGCACCGGGAGATCGCCGGCAAGCAGGCCTGACACCACTCGGGTGAAGACCGTGATGGGCACGACGGTCAGGACCGGGAAGATCGGGTACCGCGCCCCCGGGGCCGGTGTCCCGGTTCAGGGAGTGGTGCGCCCGGGAGCGTCCGCATCCCGGCTCCACGGCGGGGCACCGACCTCGATGCGGGGGAGACCGGAGGCGACGGGCGGGAAGCGGTCGGCGGCGGCGCTCCAGTCCCGCCAGGCCGCGGTCAGCTCCTCGTGGCTACGGGCCACGAAGTTCCACCACATCCGCACCTCCTCGGCGAACGGGACACCGCCGATCAACAGGGCACGGGTCGGCCGGTCGACGGCGAGGCCCAGCTCGTCGGCACCGACCGGTAGGTAGGCGACGGCCCCGGTGGGGAGCAGGCTTCCGTCCACGACCACCGGGCCGTCCACGGCCACCAGGCCGTACTCGTAGGCGGGGTCGAGCGGAAGGGAGCTCGTCCCGGGGCGGAGCGCCAGCTCCACGCCGACATGGTCGGTGTCTCGACGCGCCGGAGACGACGCGTCGGCGAAGCAGCCGACCAGGACGGTCGCCGTGGCGCCGTCGACATCGACCCGGGGCAGTTCGGCGTGGTGCTCGAAGGCGGCGTCACCGTCGCGGGTGGCCGCCGGCTGGGCGACCCACAGCTGCAGACCGTGGAGCTCCGTCGACGGTCCGCCGGGGTCCTCCTCGGCGTGGACGACGCCGTGGCCGGCGGTCATCAGGTTCAGCTGCCCGGGACGGATCAGCTGCTCGGAGCCCAGGCTGTCGCGGTGGAGGACGGCCCCCTCGAACAGCCACGTGACGGTCTGGAGGCCGATGTGGGGATGCGGGGCGACCGAGGTGTCGGGGCCGGCCGGCGTCGGTCCCATGTGGTCCACGAAGCACCACGCGCCGATGGTGCGCCTCCCGCGGGTGGGCAGGACCCGACGGACCGGCAGTCCCCCGACCCGGGCGGTCCGGCCCTCGATCACCTCCACCGTGGCGGTGGTCGCCTGGTCCGTGGTCGCCCGGTGCGTGGCCGCCCGGTCCGCGCTCGTCCGCTCAGGCACCGTGGGCGGCGTCGAGCTCGTCCCGCAAGCGGCGGACCAGTGGGACTCGGGCCGCCTCCCGGCCGGCACGACGCTCGACACGGTCGGTCTCGAGCAGTTCGACCACCACCATCACCGAGAAGCACGTGAAGAAGATCGGCTCCACGAACGCCCCGAAGCGGTCGGTCAGGTAGGCGATGCCCAGGAACGGATAGGCGATCACCAGGACGCGCCCCGTCCACCGGATCGCCCGGGTGACACCGTTCTCCTTCGGTCGCGTGCGCTTCCACGCCTTGTAGACGGCCACGGTGCCGAACGCGAACTCGGCGATGCCGGCGATGACGTGGACGTAGTGGTGGTGGGGGAGTGCGAGGCGCCACTCCTCGGCCCGACAGGACGCACTGAGCCCTTCGGGGCAGGCGTAGGAGAACTGGCCCCCGATGGCGCCGGCCACGCCCATGGCGACGAGCCAGGGCCACTCGGCGCGCCGTCCGGTCCGCCCGAGCGGGCCCCGCACGAGGAGGGCCACCACCAGGACCAGGCCGGCGGCCAGGTCGAGGTGCTGGAGCACGGTGGCGTCGGTCCGGCCGGTGGCCTCGAGGTCACTGAAGAACTCGTTGGGACTGGTCATGAGGCGACGGTCGAACGCCACCGGCACCCACCAGTTGTAGAGGGCGACCCAGGCCACACCGAGGGTCACGGCGACGGGCCGCCGCCACGAGGCCGCGACGGGTTCCGGTGCCAGCTCGGGGTGCGCCGTCACCTGCCGGTGCCCGGGCGCCTCAGTTCGTGGAAATGCGTCGTCGTGCCTCATATCCGCTCCTTGCGGCTGCAACGTCATCGGGGCCGATGACATTCCCAGCCCCTGACATTCCCGCCGCGTGGCGGTCAACACGTGTGGCGGTGTCAGGCGACCTGGAACGAGCGCTTGGCCAACCCGAACTGGAAGCCGTCGATGGTCGTCTCGACCGGCGCATCGGGGACGGAGGCGGCCCCGAGGGTGATGAAGATCGGCACGAAGTGCTCGACCGTGGGGTGGGCGTAGGGCATTCCCGGGGCCCGGTCGCGGTAGGCGGCCAGGGTGTCGACGTCACCGGAGTCCAGGGCGGCCGCGGCCCACTGGTCGAAGTCGACCGACCACGCCGGGACCCCGTTCCCCATGAACTCCTCGCGGGAGAGGTACGGCAGCCCGTGGGTGAGGAATCCCGAGCCGATGATGAGGACGCCCTCGTCACGCAGCGGGCGCAGGCGGCGTCCGAGGGCGAGCAGCTGTCCCGGGTCCTCGGTAGGGATGCTGAGCTGCAGCACCGGGACGTCGGCGTAGGGGTACATCACCTTGAGCGGCACCCATGCCCCGTGGTCGAGCCCTCGGACGCCGTCGCGGTGCACCGGCTCGTCGTGGGGCATCAACGACGCCACCCGGTCGGCCAGCGCCCCCGCGTCGGGGGTCGGGTACGTCATGGAGAAGTACCGCTCGGCAAAGCCACCGAAGTCGTACACGAGGGGGACGGCGGCCCCGGTCGCCGAGAGTCGGATCGGCGCGACCTCCCAGTGGGCGCTGACGATCAGGATGGCGGTGGGGGTGGGGAGCGACCGGCGCCAGGTGAAGAGCTGGTCGATCCAGAGCGGGTCGTCGAGCAGGGGCGGGGCGCCGTGGCCGAGGTAGAGCGCCGGCATGGGGCCGTCGGCCGGGGTCCAGAGGGGGAGGTCGTGGGAGGACGGCGCGGCCTCGGCCATGAAGGCGTCGTACGCCGCTCCGGGGCGGGGAGCGAGCATCGGAGATGTCATGGGCCGTACCTTCCTGTCGGGGGTGCGGGCCGGCGGCGGAACGCACCACGGACAATAGTTGCATCCGCAAGTACACTCTACCAGATTCAATTGAATATTCAACCAACGGCTAGGATGAGGCCATGGCGCCGGTCACGGACGAACGGGGAGCGATCCTCACAGAGCCCGCCCCGGCCACCCCGCCCCGGTGGTTGGAGCCTGAGGAGCGCGAGGCCTGGCTCGGCTTCCTGCGCGTGCTCGCCAAGCTCCCACCCCTGCTCGACGCCCAGCTCGAGCGCAGCGCCGATCTGACGCTCTTCGAGTACACGGTGCTCGCCATGCTGTCGGAACAGCCGGACCGGGCCCTCCGCATGACCCGACTGGCGGCGCTCACCAACGCCTCGCCCTCCCGCCTCTCGCACGCGGCCCGCCACCTCGAGGCGAGGGGGCTGGTGGCCCGCGAGGCGGATCCCGACGACGGGCGGTGCATCCGGGCCGTGCTGACCGAAGCCGGCCTCGCCCTCGTGGAGGCGGCGGCCCCCGGCCATGTCGCCGCGGTCCGCGAGCTGTTCCTCGATGCCCTCGGTCCCGGGCAGCTGCGTGGCCTGCGGGAAGCGAACGAGCGTATCCTCCGGCGCATCGATCCCGGCGAGGCGACGCGGCCCCCGTGGCTGCCCGGGGAGACGGCCGTCGGAGCCGTCGACGACGACCACCGGGGAGGAGTCCTGTCATGAGCACCGAGGTGACCGACCGGCCGGAGCGCAAGCGCTACGAGATCGCCGAGGACGGCACGACGGTCGGGTACGTCACCTACCAGGTGGCACCGGACTCCATCGAACTCCTCCACACCGAGGTCGACCGCGCCCACGCAGGACGGGGCCTGGCCGGGATCATGGTGCAGGCGGTGCTCGACGACGCCCGGTCCCGTCACCTGGCCGTCATCCCCCACTGCCCCTACGTGGCGAAGTTCATCGACGAGCACCGCGAGTACCTCGACCTGGTCCCGCCGGGGCGCCGGGCCCAGTTCGGCCTCGACGGCTGACGGACGCCAGCCCGGACGCCAGACCGGACGGCGGCAGCCCGGGACGGCGAGCCGAACGCTCCCGTAGCGTGGGGCCATGGCCGCCGCCCCGCCTCCGACCCCTCCGCTACCGTCGACGCCGCCACAACCGTCGACGCCGCCACAACCGTCGACACCTCCGCCCCAGGGATTCCCGCCCGAGGACAAGGACTGGACCTGGATCCTCGACCGGTCGTGTCCCGAATGTGGCTTCGACCCCTCGGAGCACCCGAGGGACGGCCTGGGGGACGACACCCGCGCCGTAGCCGTGTCGTGGGGAGCCCGGCTCCGCGCCGGCGGTGTCCGCGCCCGCAGCCGTCCCGACCGCTGGTCGACCCTCGAGTACGGGTGCCACGTCCGCGACGTCTTCCGGCTCGCCGACGAGCGGGTGGGCCTGCTGCTGGCCGAGGACACCCCGGTCTTCGCCAACTGGGACCAGGACGAGACGGCGGTGGCCGACCGCTACGACCTCCAGGACCCCGAGGTGGTGGCCGACGAGCTGGTGACGGCGGCCGGGATCTTCGCCGAACGGCTCGACGGGGTGTCGGGGGCGGCGTGGGAGCGGCCGGGTCACCGGTCCAACGGCAGCCCGTTCACCGTCGAGTCGCTGTCGCGCTACATCCTCCACGACCCCGTCCACCACCTCTGGGACGTGACCGGGGACTGAGCCCCGGTGCCGGCCGGTCCGGACGGTCGCCCGGGCCCCCGCCGTACAGTGCAGGCATGGATCTCGACCGTGCCCTCGCCTTCACCGCCGGACGCCGCAACGGCCTGCTGACCACCCTCCGGGCGGACGGTCGGCCGCAGCAGTCCGTGATCTTCTTCCTGGCCCGCGGCGACCGGTTCACCATCTCGATCACCGACGACCGGGCCAAGACCCGCAACCTGCGGCGTGACCCGCGGGCGGCGCTGTTCGTCCCGAGTGAGGACGTCTTCACGTGGGTGGGCCTGGACGGCCACGTCGAGCTCAGCCCGGTGGCGAAGGCGCCCGACGACGCGGTGGTCGACCAGCTCGTCGAGTACTACCGGTCGGCGAACGGCGAGCACGACGACTGGGCCTCCTACCGACAGGCCATGGTCGACGACCATCGACTGGTGGCGACGTTCGTGGCCACGTCGGCGACCGGCATCCTGCCGGACTGAGGCCGCCCGGGCCTCGAGTCACCTGACCTGTCCCGCAAGCCGCGGGCCCGCCCCGGCCTGATTCCCGGGTCCTCGCCGACGGTGCACCGGAGGGTTGCCCGGCGGCCGGGGCTGGGTCACCATGTGGTGGGGTGGCGACGACCTGAGGAGTCCGCATGAGCCGAGTCAGCACGTACCTGAACTTCATGGGGGACACCGAGCAGGCGTTCACCTTCTACGCCGATGTCTTCGGCACCGAGCCCTCCGTTCCGATCCAGCGGTTCGGCGACATGCCGTCCGGGCCGGGGGCGCCCGAGCTGCCCGACGACGAGCGCGACAAGGTCCTCCACGTCGAGCTGCCGATCCTGGCCGGGCACGTGCTCATGGGCACCGACATGCTGAAGTCGTCGGGCCACGAACTGCGCATCGGCAACAACTCGACCCTCAACCTCGAGCCCGATACCCGCGAGGAGGCCGAGCGTCTCTACGCCGCGCTGTCCGAGGGCGGGAGCGATGCGACCGGACTCAACCCCATGCCCTGGGGATTGCTGTGGGGAACCTGCCTCGACCGGTTCGGGGTGCGGTGGATGTTCAACGTCGCCCTCGAGGGCTGACCACTGGCCGCCGGCCCTGACGCCACGGCACCGGCTACAACTGAGGGATGACAACTTCCGCCCTCCTGGTCATGGACGTCCAGAACGGTATCGTCGCCCGCGTGCCCGACGGCTCCGACACCCTCCTCGGGCACATCGGGGCGGCCGTCGACGGCGCCCGTTCCCACGGGATCCCCGTGGTCTACGTGCGGGTGGCCTTCCGACCCGGCGGCGCCGACGTCAGCGCCGCCAACAAGTCGTTCTCCGCGCTGGCGGGGCGCACCGACATGGGCGTCGACGATCCGGGCACCCAGGTCCATCCGGCGGTGGCCCCGGGTCCCGACGACGTCGTGGTGGTGAAGAAGCGGGTCAGCGCCTTCACCGGCAGTGACCTCGAGGTGGTGCTGCGCTCCCTCGACGTGTCCCACGTCGTCCTCTGTGGCATCTCGACCAGTGGGGTCGTGCTGTCGACGATCCGCCAGGCCGCCGACCTCGACTACGGGATCACCGTGCTCCGCGACGGCTGTGCCGACACCGACCCCGAGGTCCACCGGGTGCTGCTCGACAAGGTGTTCCCCCGGCAGGCGGACGTGGTGACCACCGACGAGTGGGTGGCCGGTATCGCCGCGGGCGGCGACTGACCGTCAGCCGACCGGGCGCTCCCGGCACAGGCAGAACGGGTGACCCACGGGATCGGCGTACACCATGAAGACACACCCCGGCTCCTCCACCGGTCCCGAGAGCACGGTGGCGCCCAGTCCGACGGCCCTTCGTGACGTGGCGTCGAGGTCGGTCACCGTCAGGTCGAGGTGCACCTGCTGCGGCGCGCCGTCCGGCCAGTCCGGGGCCCGGTACGGCTCCGCCCATTGGAAGGCGAGCTTGAACGCCGCGCCCTCGACGTGGACCTCGCACCAGTCGGGATCCGACGTCTCGGCCCGCGCGTCGAGGAGGTCGGCGTAGAAGCGGGCCAGCGCCACGGGATCGGGGCAGTCCAGGACGACGGACCGGAGCTGGATCCCGGGGCTCGGTGTCACCCGTTCAGGTTACCGACCGCCCCCGACAC
>Ga0182013_10007080_pt1 | contig 12485 bp, 8 predicted proteins | sample 612S2MmetaG_FD_120487 | JGI IMG/M metagenome (GOLD analysis project Ga0182013, IMG submission 120487) | Permafrost microbial communities from Stordalen Mire, Sweden - 612S2M metaG | ecosystem: Environmental > Terrestrial > Soil > Wetlands > Permafrost | place: Sweden: Stordalen | collected...
CGACGTACGCGGTCCGCGTCTTCGCAATATCACTTCCGCCTACGCCGGCCAACCCCGCGATCTCGGATTGCCGCTGCGCGTGGACGTGGGCAGTCCCCTGGCCGGTCCCCTGCTGGGGCCGGAGTGGTATGCGCCCGAGGGCAACCATCGCTGGATGCCCAAGCGGGCCGGCCTGCGGATGGCCGCTCCTCCGGCGGCCGGCCGGAAGCTGTACCTGCGCGGATATTACCCGGCCTTGCAGTTGCGCGATGGTCCGCTGACCGTCACCGTGACTGTGAACGGCCTGGCATTGGCGCCGGCGGCGCTAAGGTCCGCGGGCAACTTTGAATTGGCGTTTCCTTTGCCGGCCGCGGTGGTGGGCCAGCCGGCCATGCAGGTGGAGGTGGAAGTCAGCCGGACGTTTCGCGCCGGGGCGGACATCCGGGACCTGGGTCTGGCGTTCGGCGAGTTCGAGGTACGGTAATGGTATCTTATGAGCATGCGTAGTCGCATCATGCTGTCGGAGGAAGAGTTCCTCAGCTTGCCCGACATTCCTGGCAAGCGCGAGCTCTTAGACGGAGAATTGATCGATTTGCCCCCCGCAAAGCGTTACCACAGCGTGACCGCCAAGAAGTTAATGCACCTTCTTGCCACCGTTCTCGACGAGTCCCGCGTCTGGCACGAGGAGGCGTATTGGCTCCGCGAAGGCCGCTGGCTGATTCCGGATGTCAGCGTAAGTTGGCCGGATCAGCCCACAGAGCGTGGCTGGCACAAAGGCTCGCCCATGCTGGCGATCGAGATCGCGTCCAGAGGCAATACCGCCGAGGAGCTCGAATCGAAGACCGCCATCTATCTGGAGCAAGGCGCGGCGGAGGTCTGGGTCCTTTACCCGAAGACACAAACCATCGTCGTGTCCCGCAAGGACGATATTCTGCGCATTAGTCCAGGCGATACCTATTACTGCGAGTTATTGAACCTGACAGTTATTTCCGACTTCCCGCTTCCTGAGGAATAGCCAGCGCCTAACTGAGTACACCGCTCCCTCACGGTCGCGGCTCGGAACGAAGCACACTATACAGAGCGTCATAAATAATTGCGCCGGGACCAAGCCCGACGCGGATTATCCGCAATTACTTATGACGCTGTGTATGCCTCACGCCGAGACGCGACCGTGCGAGAGTGGCTCAGTCACCCCTGATCCCGCGCGACCCGATCCAGTGGCAGTTCGATCAGTACCCGCAGGCCCGGCCGGGCATTCTCCGCCCAAACCCTCCCGTGATGCAGCCCCACTGCCCGCATGGCAATCGCCAGTCCCAGGCCCACCCCGCCGGTCGAACTGTCGCGGGAATCGTCCACCCGCACGAACGGCTGAAAAATCTCGCCCAGCGCTTCTTCCGGCACGCCTGGGCCGTGATCCCGCACGGTAAGCCGCGCCATGCCCTTTGCCCGGTCGAGTTCCACCTCCACAGCGGACTTCGACGGCGCATAGTGAATCGAGTTTCGAATCACGTTTTCAATTGCCCGCCGCAAGAGCTCCCGGTCGCCGCTCATCTCTAACTGCGCGGCAGACCGTAGCGCCAGGCTGCATCCCCGGGCGTCGGCTTCCACACGGCAGTCCTCCACAACTTCATGTAGCAGCTCGTCGAGCCGCACGTCCGCCAAAGCAATCGAAAAGGGGTCGCCCTCCGCCCGCGTCACTTGCAATAGTGCGCCTACCAGGTCGGTCAGCCGCTGAATCTCCTTCTTAAGCCTTGCGACACCGGCTTCGCGGTCCTCTGCCGTACGGACCAGCTCGGCGGCGAAACTCAAGCGCGCCAGCGGCGACCGGAGCTCGTGAGAGACGTCCTGCAACAGCCTTCGCTCCGCCGAAAGCAGCGTTCTGATGCGTTCCGCCATGCGGTCGAAGGCGCGGCCCAATTCGCCGATTTCGTCCTTGCGCGTGGTGTTCACACGCACCGCCATGTCTCCCGCGCCGAAACGATCGACGGTGTGCGCCAGCGCCCGCAACGGTGACGCTACAGTCAGCGCCAGCAGCCAGCACACCAGCGCCACGGCGCCAAGAATCAGGACGTAATACGGCAGATAGCTAAGCAGATCGAACGGCGGCGGGTCCATCTCCGCGATCCAGCGGTACCGGCCGTCTCCGGATTTCGCCATCACCACAATGGGTCCCCGGAAGCGCTTCGGTGGGCTACCCTCCGGTACGGCCGTTGCCAGGATTGCCGACCGGTCCTCGCCCGTAAGCAGGTCCCTGCCATTGGCGTCGGTGAAGAAATGTTTACCCGGGATGTACTTGTGCAGCCGCTCGATGAACACGTTCAGCTTCTGCGGGCCACCCGATTCGTAGGCTTCCATGGCCCCTTCCAGCTCCAGGCTTTGAACGCGCCCGAACGCACCCGTACGGTGTGCGTTTTGAAAGGACACCACCACCGTGACGCCGAGAAACGCCACGAGCGACAGCACCAGCGTGCCGAACGACCATAACGAAATCCGGGCGTAGATGGACCTCACCGCGGCGCCTCCGGTCCCGATGCGAATTGGTATCCCACGCCCCGAATGGTCCGGATCGCATTCCGATTCTGCCGCTCCAGCTTCTTGCGCAGATGGCTGATGTGCACGTCGAGCGAGCGCTCCCATGGCGTGGACTTTCGTTGGTGCAGCGCTGCCGTCAGTTCATCCCGCGACACGGTGCGGCCCGTGGCGCGCACCAGCACTTCGAGAATGTCGAACTCCAGCGCCGTCACCTCCAGCGGTTCGCCCGCGTACCGGACCTCCCTGGTTTGCGGGTTCAGCCGCACCTCGCCCGCCTCTACAATCTGCGGCGAAGGGCTCGGCATTCCGGTTCGCCGAAGAACCGCGCCAATGCGCGCCAGCAGCTCTTCCGGCTCAAAAGGTTTGGGAAGATAATCGTCCGCTCCGGAATTGAGCCCCGTCACGCGATCGGTTTGCGCCGTGCGCGCCGTCAGCATGATCACAGGGGTCGCGCTCCGCTTCCGAAGCTGCCGCAGCACCTCAAATCCATCCAGCGCCGGCAGCATGACATCCAGCAGGATCAGGTCGAAGCCGCCCTCGATGGCCCGCGCCAGTCCGTTTCTCCCATCGTATATGGCCTCGACCCGGTATCCGTGCTGGGCGAAGTAATCCCGCATGAGCGAGCATAGATCGGTGTCGTCTTCGATCAGCAGAATGGAACGCGGAGCCGGGCTGGCATTGGCGTCGGACATGATCTTCCAACTCCTTTGTATCGCAAACTTACACCCGCCAGTGCGTTCTTTACAAAACTTAAGGCGCAAGCGGTGGCATGGTGGCGTTTACTAAGAGTGATGAAGAAGTTTGCCATTCTGCTTGCACTGACGCTGCCTCTCGCGGCCCAGACGCAGGTGTCCAGGTCGTTTGTAGGCACGGTGACCGGGTTTCGTCCCGAGAGCGCCGAGGTGGAGATTCGGCCCGACACGGGAGATACGGTCGCCGCAAGACTCACCGCCGATACCCTCGCTCAAAAAATCGCGCCCGGCGAAAAAGACTTAAAGAAAGCCGAGGCCATTCAAGTAACCGACTTAGCCAGGGGCGATCGGGTTCTGGTGACTCTCGAACCGGACTCGGTGAGGATTCGCCGCATCGTGGTCATGACCGCCACCGATATCGCTCAACGCAACGAAGCCGACCGGATCGATTGGCAAAAGCGCGGCGTATCCGGGATTGTAGCCGCTAAGAGCGCCGATCAGATCACTCTGAAAAACAAAACCTTGACCGGCGGTGAAGTGCAAACCGTAATCACCGTAAGCGGCCGGACCGCCATCAAACGCTACGCGCCCGATTCCGTAAAATTCGCGGCTGCCACGCCCAGCAAGCTAGCCGAAATCAGCGTTGGCGATCAGGTTCGGGCGCGCGGGCAGAAATCCGAGGACGGGTTCAAGATCGCGGCTGAGGACGTGGTCTTCGGCACTTTCGTTTTGGAAGCCGGCACGATTGGCGCGATCGACCCGGAAGCGAAAGAATTCACGGTCAAAGAGTTCGGCGCCAACAAGGTGCTTACCGTCAAGGTCACCGCCGATTCGCAGCTCAAACAGATGTTCAGCATGCCTGCGATGGCTGGCGGACCCGGCCGCGCGGGAATGCCCGCGGGCGCTCCGCCGGGCGGCGGACGGGCCGGAATGCCGGGCGGCGGCTTCGACATCAATCAGATGCTCGAGCGCATGCCCGCGGTCAAGCTGGAAGATCTCAAACCCGGCGCCACCGTGGTGGTCACCAGCACCAAGGGCGCCAGCAAAGATCGGCTCACGGCGATCCTGGTGCTCTCCAACGCCGACATGCTCATCCAAATGGCGTCGATGATGAAGGGCGCTGACGGCGGCGCGATGGGCGCGGCCGGCATGAATGGCGGGGGCATGGGCGGCATGATGGGCGGCGACTTTAGCGGCCTGATGGGTCTCGGCCTCGGCGGCATTAATCAGTAACGAACCCGATTTTTTCAAAGGTACATCGAAAATGAAACGTACTTCCTATATACTGGCGCTCTTTTTGTCTCTACTGGTTTCGCTCGGGCAACTCCCGGCGCAAACCGCACCCGTACCCAGCCTGAGCGGCGTGGTGACGGATCCTTCCGGCGCTTTGGTTCCCGGCGCGCTCGTCCAGGTGCGCGGGCCCGGGGGCGAACAGCGCAACACCACCGACGGCTCCGGCCAATACTCGTTTCCTTCGCTCCGGCCCGGCAAGTACCTGGTCCGCGTCATCGTCAAGGGCTTTGCCGTCACCGAAAAACAGGACCTCGACATCACCGCGCCGGCGGTCTTCGACGCGCAGTTGACCATTCAAGCCGAGGCCCAGGTGATGAATGTCGAAGCGGAAGCCAATAAGGTGAACGCCGATCCCGAATCGAACGGCGGCGCGTTGGTCCTCGGCCAGAAAGAGCTGGCCGCCCTCTCGGACGATCCAGACGAGCTGTCGCAACAATTGCAAGCCATGGCTGGACCGGGCGCCGGGCCGTCGGGCGCACAGATCTATATCGACGGATTTACCGGCGGCAATCTTCCTTCCAAGTCCTCAATCCGCGAGATCCGCATCAACTCCAATCCCTTTTCGCCCTTATACGACCGTCCGGGCTTCGGCCGCATCGAGATCTTTACCAAGCCGGGCACCGATTCCCTTCACGGACAGGCGTTCGTGCAGTACAACAACGAAGACTTCAATTCACGCAGCCCTTTGCTGCAGCAGTCCACGCGTCCGCCGTACAAGCAGGAGTTCTTCGGCTTGAATGTGACCGGCCCGATCAGGAAAGACAAGGCATCCTTCAGCTTCGATGCCCAGCGCCGCAGCACCACCGAGAACGCCTTCATCTACGCCACGGACCTGACCGGCAACCTCGCCCCGCAAACGGTCAACCAAGCCGTTCTCACTCCCCAGACGTTCACCTCACTGAGCCCGCGGCTCGACTACGCCCTCAGCACCAACAATACCCTCACGGTGCGCTATCAGAACACGCGTTCCACGTCCGACAACCAAGGCGTGGGCAACTTCAATCTGCCGTCTCTCGGCTACAACTCGACCGGTTCGGAAAACACGATCCAGGCAACCGAGACCGCGATCCTGAACACCCACTTGATCAATGAGACCCGCTTCCAATTCATGCGCAGCACTTCCGGAATGGCTGGCGGCACTAATGACGTCGATATTTCCGTGCAGGGCGCTTTCACGAGCGGCGGTGCGCAGGTGGGGAACTCCGGAATGACGACCACCGCCTGGGAGGCGACCAACACCTCGACTCTGAACCACGGCACGCATACCTTCAAATGGGGAGGCCGCGCCCGCGACGACGCGGAGTCCAGCACATCGGTGAGCAACTTCTACGGGACCTTTACCTTTACCGGCGGCGATGGCCCACAACTCGACGCCAACAATCAGCCCATCGCGGGAACATCGATCGAACTCGACGCCCTGGAGGTCTACCGGCGCACGCTGCTGTTTGAGCAAGCCGGGCTCAGCGATGCGCAAATCCGCGCCCTGGGCGGCGGGGCGTACCAGTTCAGCATCGGAGCCGGCACGCCCACCACTTCCGCCAGCATGTTCGACGTCGGGCTGTTCGTAAACGACGATTGGAGAGCGCGGCCCAATCTGACACTGAGCTACGGCGCGCGCTATGAAGCGCAGACCAACATCGGCGACCGTGGCGACATTTCACCGCGCCTGGGAATCGCCTGGGGAATCGACGGCAAGGGCAGTAAGGCGGCCAAAACCGTGCTGCGGACCGGGGCCGGCGTCTTCTATGACCGCATCTCCCAAGCCACCACCCTGCAGGCGCTCCGCTACAACGGCATCACCCAGCAGTCGTACGTGATTTTCAACCCCGGGTTTTTCCCCAATGTTCCCACCATCGGCTCGCTTGCCGCCGGCCTGCAGCCGCAACAGTTGCAGATCCTGGACAGCTCCATCAAGGCGCCGCGAAATTATCAGGCCAATCTGGGCGTCGACCGGCAGATCAATGCCTTTGCCCGCTTGAGCGTGAACTATATCGCCAGCCGCGGTGTCCACCTGCTGCGCTCGCGCAATATCAACGATCCCGTCGACGGCGTCTATCCCTTCGGCGATTCGCAAATCCGCCTGCTCAATGAGACCACCGGCTTCAGCCGCACGAACCAGCTCATGGTGAGCCCCAGCATCAATTACAAGAAGCTCTTTCTGTTCGGCTTTTATTCCCTGTCGTACGGCAAGGACGATAACGAGGGCCTGCCCGCCAACCCATACAATCTGCGCGCCGAGTGGGGGCCTTCCAGTTACGCCGATGTGCGCCACCGCTTCGTGATGGGCACCAGTATCCCGCTGCCGTTCCAGGTATCCATCAGCCCGTTCATCGTGCTGCAGAGCGGTACACCCTACAACATCACCACGGGATTGGACCCCAACCACGACGGTATTTTCACCGCCCGGCCGGAATCGATCGCCGGCGCCACGGCCTCCGGTTGCAGCGGTGCGAACCTGGTTTACACGGCGTCGTTCGGCTGCTTCAACGTGAATCCGGCCGCCGGCGCCGCGACCATCGAGCGCAATTACGGCCGCGGACCCGGGAGCGCGACCGTCATGCTTCGTCTTTCCCGCACGTGGGCCTTCGGAGCCAAACGCGAAGCCGACCCGAACGCCAACGGGGGCCCTCCCGGAGGTCCCGGCGGCGGCGGCCCTCCGGGCGGCGGCGGGGGGGGACGCGGCGGCGGACCCGGAGGTCCGGGTGGCGGCGGTCCGCCTCCGGGCGGTGGTGCGCCCCCTGGGATGGGCTTCAATAGCGGAAGGCGCTACACTTTGACGTTGGGAGCGAATGCCATGAATGCGTTGAATCATGCCAACTACGCGCCTCCGAATGGCGACCTCACATCGCCCTTCTTCGGTGTCTCGCAGAGCCTCGGAGGCGGTTTCGGCCCCATGGGCGGCGCCAGCACCTACAATCGCAAGATCGATTTTCAGTTACGCTTTGGATTCTAAGTGGGGAGGAGAACTTACTATGACGCGAAGAGTACTTTGGTTGGGCATTCTGGCAATGGCCGCCGGTATTCCGGCATTCGCCGCGGATCCCGGTGGCAAGTGGACGGCCACGTTCGATACACCGATGGGCGAGCAGCATTATACCTATGATTTCAAAGTGGACGGCGACAAGCTCACTGGCACGGCCAAGTCCGACATGGGCGAGTCGGCCATCCAGGAAGGCAAGTTCAGCGGAGACACTGTATCTTTCGTGGAGATTCTGAAGTTCGACGACAATGAAATCCGCATTCAGTATACCGGCAAGATTGCCGGTGACGAGATCAAGTTCACGCGCCAGGTGGGTGACTTCGGCTCCGAGAACCTGGTCGCCAAACGGGCGAAGTAAGTATTGACGCGGTCACTCGTGTATTTGGGATGAGCCGGTGGCCGTTCGGAGTCGCGTCGCGCCGCTATCGGATGTGGCATACAATCGACCTTGGGAGCGGCATCCCGCCGTTCCCCCACGCGTGAATTATGAAGACATTCAGGTCAACATATCGCACTAACGGAATTTATTGCCTGGCGTGTGCCGCGGCCTTGCTTTTGGTGGCCGGTATGCTTCTGGCGCAGACGGAGGGTTCGGTTCCCGTCGTGACCGGAGACGCCAAGGTTGACAGATTGCTAAACCGGATGACACTGGCCGAGAAGATTTCGATGATCCACGGGGCCATTGAGGATGCCAAAACGGACCAGGGACAGGCAGGCTACCTGCCCGGAATCCCGCGGCTGGGGATTCCCTCTCTGCGGCTGGCCGACGGCCCCCCGGGAGTCCTCACCCGCATTCCCGCCACCGGCCTGACCACCACGCTGGGCCTGGCCGCCACGTTCAGCGTCCAGGACGCCGAACAGAATGGCGTGGCGATCGCCCGGGATGCGCGGTCGTTGGGCATCGACATCGTGCTCGAACCTTTCATCAATATGTACCGGGTGATGGGAGGCCGCAACGCCAACACCTACGGAGAAGACCCGCTGCTGACGGGCCTCATCGGGGCGGGCCTGATCAAGGGCGTTCAGAGCCAGGGCGTCATGGCGCAAGCCAAGCACTTTATCGCCTACGAAGGCGCCAACGACGTAATTGTGGACCCCCAAACCCTGCACGAAGTGTATCTGGCGCCGTTTTTCGACGCTATCGATGCCGGTGTCTCGTCGGCGATGTGCGCTTACAACAAAGTCAACGGCTCTTACGCGTGCGGAAACGACGAGACCCAGAATACGTTCTTGCGCGGAGAGACGGGATGGAAGGGATTCATCACCTCGGACTGGGGCGCCACACATGCCACCGATTTCATCAACCGCGGGCTTGACCTGGAAATGCCCGGCGGGAGCACGGGCGCCATGTCCATGCCGTCCTTCTTCACCCCCGACCCCGCCCAACCAGCGGCCGCACGCGGCGGGGGCACGGCGGGAGGCTTCTTCATGGGCCGCGGCGGCATTCCCGAGGAGACGCCTCGTGTTGCGAACGCCAGTGCGCCGGGCCGGGGGCGCGGAGGCCCGGGCCGCGGCCAGGATCCGCCGTCCATCGGGATGCTGAACGCCGTGCAACAAGGCATCGTCAAGGAAGAGGCCATCACCCGCGCGGTGGGCCGCATTCTGTTCCAGATGGACAAGTTCGAATTTCTGGATAAGCCCCCCAAGCATGAAGTGACACCGATCCGGACCGAAGCCAACGCGCCCATCGTCCGGAAGACGGCCGAGGACGCCGCGGTGCTGCTGAAAAACGAGGGCGATGCCCTGCCCCTGACGGCGGCAGACCTGCAATCGGTGGCGCTGATCGGCCCCGGAGCGCGGCAGACCGTGGCCATCGGACAATATGGCGAGAGAGCCACCGGAATCCCATCCCGCCAGATTGGCGCGGCCGAGGCCATCCACAAGACCGCTCCCAATGCCAAGGTGACGCTCGCCGTGGCCGACGATATGACCGGCGTCCCCGTGCCGGCATCGGCCCTGTCTCACGACGGCCAGCCCGGATTGCTGCGCACCGGCACGGAGGCGAAATCCACCCACGTAGACCCGGATTTGAATTTCACAACCGCCAACAAGAAGGCGCTGCCGGTTGCCAAATCGTACCACTGGACCGGGTCGCTCACGATTGCAAAGGATGGCGAGTATATTCTGGCTTTGCAGGTCATGGGGACCGGCGGGACCCTTACCGTGGACGGCAACCAGTTGGCGTCCACCGGCAACCCCATGGGGAATATGCACGGCAACACCATTAAAGCGGAGCACGACCTGCTGCCCACCACCGACGGATTGGACAGCCTGCGGCGGCGCGTGGATCTCAAAGCCGGCGTGCACGCAATCGATATCGAGAGCATGGCGGATACGTCCGGGGCGCCGGTCGAAGTGCGGCTGAACTGGATTACTCCGGAACAGCAGAAGGCGGACTACGATGCCGCTATTGCCGCCGCCAAACAGGCCCGGAAGGCGGTGGTGTTCGTGTGGGGACGCGGAAGCGGCATGGCCGCCATGATGGGCGGGGACAGCGGCGAGGCCCGCCTGAATGCGCTGCCCGGCGACCAGAACAAGCTGATCGACGATGTGCTCGCCGTCAACCCCAACACCATCGTGGTAATGAACGTGGTGGAGCCGACGGACATGCCATGGTTCGGAAAGGTGAAGTCGGTTCTGCAAATGTGGTGGACCGGCGATGAAGGCGGATGGGCCGCGGCCAACCTGCTGCTGGGCAAGGTGAGCCCGGCCGGAAGGCTGCCATACACCTGGCCCAAGACGGCGGACCAGATGCTCAACCACGATCCCGCCCATCCCGAGCGGGCGTCGAATCCCGCGGGGCCGACCACTTACTCCGAGGGCGTGAATATCGGCTACCGGTACTTCGACAATGAGAAGAAGGAGCCCTTGTTCCCGTTCGGCTATGGGCTCTCCTACACCAAGTTCGAGTACGCGGGGCTCAAGGCCGTGAAGGCGAAGGACGGCGGGCTGGATGTAAGTTTCACCATTCGCAACACGGGGAAAGCGGCCAGCGACGAGGTGCCCCAGGTCTATCTCGGGGCGCCGAAGCAGCCGCCGCAGAACGTCCAGTTCGCTCCCAAGACGCTGGCGGCGTTCGAGCGGATTGCGCTGAAGCCCGGCGAGTCGCGGCCGGTCACCCTTCACGTCGCTCCGCGGCGTTTGCAGTACTGGTCCGTCTCCGCGAATAAGTGGGTGACCGCGACAGGCACCCGGACGGTGCATATCGGAGCCAGTTCCCGCGATCTCCGGTTGCAGGCGGACGTGAACATTTAACGTCCCGTCCCTCGCCGGCTCGTCACACAGGGCCGGCGAGGGATGCGCAGTTCCCCATCCGGAGTCGTGGAATCTGCAGTGAGCCCGCAGGTGGGGCAGGCGGTGCTCGCCTGCCCTCGATCCTATTCGAACAGCGGGCCTACGCTAATTCAGCCGGGCAGGCGGCACCGCCTGCCCCACCTGCGAAGCCCTCGCCATCGAAAGGAATGGCTCAGCCCATTTTCCCCGCCAGGCAGAAATTGCGGGGCGAGATCAGGAGGTCTGAACGGTCAGACCTCGCCGGTTCCTTCCTCGCCTGTATTCCATCCGCGCCGAATGAGACGATGCAGCGCCGGATAAAGGTAATCCCTGGCCATGCACGGACCCGTCGGGAAAAGTCTGCAAAATCGACAGGTCGAAGGGGCCTTGCGCGCTCGCTCCGAATTGAGGTTGAGGGCCACCGGAAGCAGTCGGCATGAGAGAGGTTCGCTGAGGAAGTCCACAGTTCAAAAGAACTTTGATCTGGTTCGGGACGATGCCTATCCGCCCGACACCATGCGGATGTTTCACGAGCTTGGGATCGACTCCATCGAGAGTGGCCCGGCGATGGGCATAGTAAGAATCAGCCCGACGTTTGAACTGCCGTGGCGCCCGGATATGCACCGGAACCTGAATAGCGATGCCAGAAGAATCGGACAGTGAAAATCTCAAATGAGGTCTCCCCGGTTAGGAGCCGCGAAGAAATGTTCTGTGCAATCAGACCCAACCGCTTGCTCACGCGCGCGGCTCGGCATGCGCATTTGACGGAGCCGCGACCGTGAGGGAGCGATTGCGCACGTTCGAGGCATTTGGTCAGCTTATTGTTTCGCGGCCCCTAAGTGCTTGCCGTTCGACGTGACCTTCCTCTAAAGCATGCCCCACCTACCGATCGGCCAGCTTTCTTCCCGCGGACAGGCTGTCGAAATTCAGGATGGCGTTAAATACCAGGAAATAGCTGCCCTTGATTTCGGCGCGCCAGAACGGGTTGTTGGAGAACAGCACCACGTGGCCCTGGCCCACAGGCGCGTCGATCACGGCGGCGCGCTGGGCCAATTCGGAGCCGTTATCCAGAAGGCCGGAGACCAGCAGATCGCTGTTATTGGCGTAGCGCAAGACCACGCGCGGGCGCGCCGCGGGCGGAATCACGGTGACCGGATTGCGAAGCTGTTCAGACGTCAGGGGCGTGGCTTCCCAAACCTCGCCATGAGGCTCATCGGGGATTTCGGCGGGGGCGCGACCCTGCGGCGTATCCGGGTCGTCGGCGGTACCGCGGCCGGTGACACGCTCGCGGTCGGCCACTCCGCCGCGTCCGCCGCCGCCTCCTCCAAGCATGTTGGAGAGGCCGAACAGCGGCGGGTTAGAGGCGAATATCGCCAGGTTGTCGGAGTAGCCGTAGAGGATCGGGCTGGCCCCATCGACAATCTTCGAGCGGACCGCGGAGCCGGTCACTTTGAGGCGCTGGGCCGGGGACGTGGAAACGCCCGGTGCGAACCCGAAGGTCACGGCGAAGGAAGCAGTGTCGCTGGCCGCGATGAAGAGGCCGCCCTTATTGACGAAGTCCTGTAGATGATCGAGGCCGGTCCAGCCGAGCCCGGGACGCATGTCGTCGGTCTCGTCCGTCTTGGCCAGGTTCGGAGTTTCCGGCGTGACTTTCCAGGGCAGGGGATTGCCATACATCGGACGTCCGCTGACGATGGTCTGCGGATTGCCGCCGGCAGCCGGTCCGAAAATGATGA
>Ga0182013_10007084_pt1 | contig 12483 bp, 6 predicted proteins | sample 612S2MmetaG_FD_120487 | JGI IMG/M metagenome (GOLD analysis project Ga0182013, IMG submission 120487) | Permafrost microbial communities from Stordalen Mire, Sweden - 612S2M metaG | ecosystem: Environmental > Terrestrial > Soil > Wetlands > Permafrost | place: Sweden: Stordalen | collected...
CATCGCGAACGGGTCCAACTTCAGGGCTTGTTCGTAAGAGTTGGCCGCGGCCGGGTAGTCGCCAGCCTCAAAGCGCGCCTGGGCATTCTTGCGGGCAGTCAGGTAGGGCAATCTCTCTTTCGCCAGCGTTTCGAGGGCTCCGCCGGGCTTCCTCTGCAGCACCTGATTGACCAGGTCGATGGCCTCTGCCCACTCTTCGCGCTGCTCCCGGACGCGGGCGTCCTCCATCCATTTCTCGGCCACGGTGGAATCGCTATCGGAGTCGCCGTTCGGGGGCATGTGGAAATAGAACCGGCTGGTGAGGTTGGAGGTGGTCCAGGGCGTTTGCCGGCCTTCGGTCGCCTGCGAGACCCGCTTCTTGACACGCGTAAACACCTCGTTGATTTCCACGGTGAGCGCGGATTGCGAGATGTAGTCGGCCACCGCTTCGGTGAACCAACTGTCGCGGCCGTTCGGATTGTCCGTGGCGGTCTGGCCAGGACCCGTGGAGAAGGCCACGAACGATTCACTCGGAGCATCCTGCGGATTAGCCAGGCCGGCCTCGAGCGAGTACTTCTCAGCTACCGGATTGCTCCGGCAGGCGTCCAGAATGACGATGTTCCGCTTGGCCCGTTTGCGTTTCAGCTCATCGAAAATCCGGGCTACCGACATGCAGGCGAACTTGGCAGCCGATATGGTCGCAACCGAGGGAAAGTCCACGGGCACCAGAAAATTTTCGTTTTCGATCTGGACGCCGTGGCCGGCAAAAAAGAACAGGGCGGTGTCATCGGGGCCGAGCTTGTCGAGGAATTCGCCGATGGCGCGATCCATGTCCGCTTTCCTGGCGTTCTCCAGTGTGACGGTCAGGAAGCCCGCGCTCTTGAGCGCCTTGTCCATGGCGCGCGCGTCGTTCACGGCGTTCTTCAGCGGGCTGATCGAATAGGCATCGTTACCGATGATCAACGCCAGGCGCCTGCCGGTTTCCTGAGCGTGGAGCGCCGGCGCGAGGGCCGCGAGAAACAGCAGACTGCAATTCAGCCAGGCAGACTTGCCCCGCCCGGTCGATCGAACGATTTGCATCATTTCACCAGTGTGGAAGGTGAGTTCGCCAGGAACGTCACCTTGCGGTTGCGGTTGTCCAGGGTCGGGTCGGTGGCCGCCTCCGCCGATACCAGCCGATTCGCCATGTAGTTGTATTTGATGTGCGAGGGCTTGCCCTGGCCCTGAATTTCTTCCGATACCAGCCGCCCGTCTTCATATTGCATTGTGCGCTCGTAGTTCTTGGTCTTCCCCAGATAGCCGCGGATAGCGGTCAGTTGCATCCCGTTCCATTCGAATTCGAGTACCTGCTCGGCGGGGGAGCCCGCGGGGCCGCTCAGCTCCTGGGCGCGGCTGATTCGTCCGCTATCGTCGTAGGCGATCCGGAAGTAGTAAAGCTTCTCCCATACGAACGGGTTGAAGAACGGGTTGCCTGCGATGGCCACCGCCAGGTTCTTTCCGGTGATGCGCTGCACCGCGACAGGGTCCACAAACGGGCTGTTGCGCACGAGTACGGTAGAGCGTCTGTACGCTTCGTCGGGATCGGCGGGTACGGGCGGCCGGGCTTCTTCGCCATCGGTGGCCCACACCACCTGCGGCACATGGTCTTCGTAGCCGAACGTAATGGTTTTCTCGCTCGTCGCGTGAGCGGCGTTTTCAAAGGTGGGTCTAACGGACTTCAACCGTTCGCCATCCCATTCGAACGCCACGTGAAACTTGTTGGACCCGTCGATGTGGTCGATACGCGGCTGGAAGGCGAGGCTGACGGGGGAATAGAACACCCCCTTGGGCAGTTTCTCTCCGGAGAGCCAGTTGGGGTCGCCTCCGGCGGCGCCGGCGGGTATCGCGACGGAAGCCAGCAGCCGGCTGACTAGTGTCCGTTGCTCGGTGTTGGCATCCAGCGTGTCGGAGGCTTCCAGGTAGTGTGTGAGACGGTCGTGGGCCAGTTTGGGCGCCCGCTCGATCAGTGCCGACACGCCCGCATAATACAACAGGTCGGCGTCCTCGGCATCCATCCTCAAACCTTGGGCGGACAGTTGATGGGCCAAGCCGAAATTCCCTTCGGACCAGGCCGCCTGCAGCTTGGTTTTCAAATTTTTCAGCGACGCATTCAGGTTGAACAGAAGTTGATTGCGCAGCGCCTCGGCCGGTGCGCGCTCCTCGTCGACGGCATGCAGGTCGTACGTATCGAGCGCCGCCAGGGCTTCGGCAATGCGATCCTCCGCCGCCAGGATATCGGCCTCGGCGTACCACACCTTCAAGGTCGTGTTGCTGATGCTGCCCCCCGGCTGGGAAGTTCGCAACGCGGTTTCGGCATCCTGCACGCTCTTCAGGGCTTCCTCGAGCTTCTTCTCACGCTTATTCTGGTCGGCGAAGTAGAGAGCGCGATCTACGGTGCTCTGCGGGCCGGCGCCGAGCTTGGTCCGTTTTGCTTGCAGGTCCATGGCGTTCCGCCGCGAATACTCGGTCCACGCCTGCATGGCGCGCTCGCGCAACGCGGAGTCCGATGGCTTGCGCAGACCGGCCAGTAGGAACTCGCGGTACGCATCGCCATAGTCACCCTCACTCTGGCGTGCCGTGGCGAGCTTCAGGTGCAGTTGGAGGCTGCCCTGCAGGGCCTGCCGGTGATCGTTCGCCATCTCCGGGAAAGCCTGCTGGTAACGCGCCAGGTCGCGGTCGCCTAAAAGGAACGCATCCCACTGGGCAGCCGCGGCGAAGGCCTTCTCGACCGCGATCTTGCGATCGAGCCATGCCTTGCGCGTGATTAGAAGCTGCCGCAGTTTGTCCTGCTCCAGCGACTTGGGGTACGCCGATTGCGACAGCGTGGCGAAGTCGAGCCCCTGGTTCAGAACGTCGATGCCGCCCACGCCGTTTTCGAAGGCTTCATATCGGCTGCGCATCCCCTCTCCGACATACTTTTCGAGCGGAGCCATCGCCGGATCGGTGCCGTAAGCCTTCACCGCGGCGGACATCAATTCGACTTGGGTGGGAAAACTCTTGCCCTTCCCGCCGATCAACTGCAACGCGCCGGTGTCCTTGCACAACGCGGCCAGATCCGCCACTCCTGCCGGGAGGAACGCCACGAAGCTGGCGAAAGGAACCTCGGTTCCAGCCTTGTCGGAGGAGGACTGTTTGTATACGATCCTGGCTTCCTTCCAGGCGCCCGCCGGGTCGTCCGGTGCGTTCTTAGGCAGGCCTTCGGGAAGCAGGTAGTTGGCGTTGCCGGAATCGTACTCCAGCAGGACGCCGGCGTCGCCGTCTTTGAGCAGTGTGCCTGCCAGGCGAGCCGAAGACCGTTTGGAACCTGCGGTGCCGGTGGGCTGGCTGCCCAGGCTAAGAGCTTTGTCTTTGCCATTGACCGCGATCGATACCGCGTCGGTGAACTGGAGACCATGTTCGGACCGGACGACCAGGATGCCGGCGCGTGCGGATACGCACAAAACCAGGCACGCCATCACACGGTGTAAAGGGAGCCTCTGAATCGTAATCCCCTCCAAACGTTTTAGTAGTAGAACGCCGGGTCGCAAGCACCTGCGAACCGTAATGATGGATTGAGTTTACACACAACGGGCTCGGTTTGGCAAGCTGGTTGGCCGGTTGCGCACGGGGGAGTAGGACCAGTACGAAACCATGGTCCTGGGTTATCCCTGCTTGGCTTCGCAATCTGGCGGCGCCGCCGGTCCGTGCGGCGCCGCCCGCTGCACTTACTTCCTCGGCGCCTTCGTTTCCCGCCCGCCCTGATGAATCACCAGGTGCGTCACGGTTCCGCTCGGGTCCACAAAGAACTCCACCTGCGCGTCGATTACCTTCAGGAAGAACCTGGTCTCCGACTCGGCGAATAATTCGAACTTCGGCTGACCCGTGATCTGGGTCATCAACCGGCCGCCCTCCACCGTCATCGTCACGTCAACGCCCGGCCCCAGATCGTACGTCCCCGCATACCTTGCCAGGAGTTGCGGCGAAACTTGAATCTCTTTCCGCGGAGGAGGACCCTCCGCCTTATCGCTGGTCCGTGGTGCCTTCTGATCGCGTCCACCCTGATGCAACACCAGGTGCGTCACCGCGCCGCTCGAGTCCTTTACGAACTCAATCTGTGCATCCACCACTTTCAGGAAGAACATCGTCTCCGATTCCGGAAAAATCGGAAACGCCGATTGGCTCGCCAGCTTCTCCGAAAGCTGATTGCCTTCGAGCGTGATCAGCATGTTAGCGCCCGCCATCAATTCATACGTCCCCACGTATCGAGCCAGCACCTTCGGATCCAGCGTGATTTCCTTCCGCTCCGCCGGCAGCTTCACCGCCTCGCCATGCGCCAACGCCGCCAGCTTCGCGGCAATATCCCCCGGCGCCGAGCCGCTCACGTTCCCCAGCACTATCACCGTCAGCATGTCCTCCGGGTAGTACGTCAGTTGCGTGTTGAAGCCTTCGATGCCGCCACCGTGCTGGATCACCTTGCGCCCGTCCTTCGTCTCCACAAACAGGCCGCACGCATAATTGCTTTGGAACGGCTTGGTCATCTGTAACAATGACGCCGCTGTAAGCAGCTTGCCGCCGAATAACCCCTGCTCCCACTTCAGCAGGTCTTCGGTGGTGGAATCGAGCGCTCCCGCGGAAAACGGAATGGTCATGTTCACGAACCCCGCATTCACCGGCTCACCCTTACTGAGCTCGTAACCCGATGCGCGCCTCGGGATGATGGCGGAGTTCGAGTCGTAGCCCGAGTCCTTCATACCCAGCGGCGCGAAAATATTCTCGCGCACGAACTTTTCATAGCTGCCGCCCGTGATCTTCTCGATCAGGTACCCCAGCAGCACATATCCCGAATTGCTATAGCTCCATTTCTCGCCCGGCGCGAAATCCAACGGTTTGTCGCGGAAGCGCGCCACTTCTTCCGCGGGCGTGGCCGCGAACGGCTCCCATTTAGGGTACTCGGGAAAACTGGTGAAACTCGGGATCCCCGACGTATGGGTCAGCAAGTGATAAATGGTGATCTTGTCCCACGCCGCCGGAGCATCGGTCATATACTTCTTGACCGGGTCTTCCACATTCAACTTCCCGCGGTCCTGGAGTAGCAGAATCGAAGCCGCCGTGAACTGCTTGGTGATCGACCCCAGCCGGAACTTCGTCGCCGGTGAATTCGGCACGTCCCATTCCAGGTTGGCAAACCCGTATCCTTTACTCAGCAGCACCTGAGTGCCCTTCGCCACCAGCACCGACCCCATGAACTGCCGGTTCGCCGCGTAGGACTGAATCACCTCTTCCATGCGCGCGATGTCCTGAGCCCAGCCGCCGCCCGCCACCAGGAGTACAATCGCAAATCGAAGTATCATGCTTTGTAGGGTATCCCCATGGCCTGCCCGCGTCCAGCCCTCGGAAACGGGCGCGCGGCTGGCGGAGGACGCTAGCGGCAAGGCAGGCATCTCGCCGCGTTCGAACATCTAAGGACGATTGTGTCGCAGATTGTCCATTGCCCAGCAGTATTCGATGACCAGGAACGGTATCCATTCGGCGATGTGCTTTTCGACGAGGATCCAGATTCCGAAAATCAGGGCGAGCGTTTCGATCACCCAGAAGATCGCATCGAAGGCCTCTTCGTGGCGGGATTTTGCCTCGTTATTGGTGATGTATCGCAGAAATTTCCACATGAGGTTGGTCTCGCCGGAGGAACGCCACTTCAAACAGTTTTAGCAGAAATGGTAACTGCACGAGGAAGTGAGTATGGAACACGAACGCTGGATTGGAAACTACGCCAGCGGAATTCAACTGCCGGAAGGGGTTGGTCTGTTGCCCGGAGGTTTCCTGCGGGTTTGTTCATCTGAATTGGCCTACTTTGAACGCAATCGCCAGCATCTGGAATACAGATCGACTTTTCACTTGTTTCTCCTCTGTTTGTCCTCTGCATCGACGTATGGTGCGCGGCTGCGAAGATGTGCTATCTAGCCCAAAGGCGTGAGAAAATGCACCCCGCGAAATGCCGCCGATGCCGTAGTGCCACAAACAGACGCGAGTATCCTCTTGGCGATGGGGGCTGTGAAGTTAATGGCGGGTGAACCCGGCCAGGAGTCCAATCAGGGCGCCGACAAGGAGCGCAAAGCCAATCGTTAAGGTCTTCATCGAACGGCGCGCGGCTGGCTCTTGAGTCTTCCGGGGTTCAGGCTTTACCGCCACCTCACGAAACCGAAGAATTGAAGCGGAACCGGTTCCGGCAGCCACGTCCAGTAGCGGCGTCGGAACTCGACCGGAGTACAATAGGATGGAGTTTCGGTTCTGAAACCCCAATGAGCGGGGAACAACCCAGCAGCGCACACCAACCTGAGACTGGACGGAGCCTACTCGAGAGCGAGCGTCGTTTGGCAACACTGCTCTCGAATCTCCCCGGCCTAGCCTACCGTTGCAAGAATGATAAAGACTGGACGATGGAACTTGTCAGCGATGGCTGCGAAGCCCTGACCGGCTACAAAGCCACTGAACTGGTGGGGGTCGGCGCTCGGACCTACAATTCGCTGATTCATCCTGATGATCGGAATCGGATTTGGCACGAAGTGCAAGTGGCGCTGACCCAGCGGCTTCCATTTCGGCTGACTTATCGCATCCTCGCAGCAGATGGCCGTGAGAAGTGGGTTTGGGAACAGGGCGTGGGAGTTTTTTCGGGGGTCGAACTAGAGGCGTTGGAAGGATTCATCACAGACATCACTGAACTCAAGGAAGCTGAGAGACAATATCGAGACATATTTGAGGGTGCGCTCGAAGGGATGTATCGAACAACCCCTCAGGGGAGAAGTCTGGCTGCGAACCCCGCTCTGGCGAAGATGCTAGGCTACGATTCGGCGGAGGAGTTCATATCAGCCATTACCGACACGGCCCATCAACTCTGGATGGAGCCGGATGAGCGTGCTCGCTGTATGCAGCTACTCGAAGATCACGAGGTCGTCCGCGGCTTCGATTGTCAATTCAGGCGCAAAGATGGGACCACAGTCTGGGTGTCCATCAATCTGCGGAAGGTCTCCCCAGATGAACAGACGGTCTACTATGAGGGCTTCATTGAAGACATCACCGAGCGCAAACGGGTGGAAGGAGAGAAGGCCAAGCTGGAGGATCAGTTGCGCCAGGCTCAAAAGCTGGAAAGCATCGGTAGACTGGCGGGTGGCGTGGCACATGACTTTAACAACCTTCTCACGGTTATCAATGGTTACAGCGAATTCTTGCTCAAACGATTGAAAGCCACTGATCCGTTGAGGTCCTATGCAAACCAGATCAGAGAAGCCGGGGAACGTGCGGCGAGTCTGACCAAGCAACTTCTTGCATTTAGTCGCAGGCAGGCGATTGAACCGAGGGTGCTGGACCTGAATATGACCATCCGGGAGTCTGCACCCATGCTGCGACGTTTGATCGGCGAGGACGTTGTCCTGAAAACACAACTCGAGGAGTGTCTAGGGCAAGTGCTGGCAGATCCCGATCAAATTCATCAGGTTCTTATGAACCTCGTCGTCAACGCCCGTGACGCAATGCCAGACGGCGGAAGACTCGACATCGCGACAACGAACATGGAACTTGACGAAGAAAACGCCGCCATTCACCCTGCCGCAACTCCGGGACGCTACGTTCTGATGACTGTGACGGATACCGGAAATGGTATGGACGCAACGACTCGTCAGTGGATCTTTGAGCCGTTTTTCACGACAAAGGAAATTGGCAAGGGAACCGGGCTCGGGCTTTCCACCGTGTACGGCATCATCCGACAGAACGGCGGGTGGGTTGATGTGTCAAGTGAAGTTGGAGTGGGAACGTCATTTGAGGTATATCTTCCACGAATAGATGCCTGTCCGGTGCCCGATAAAGATGGAAGTAGAGCGGCAACCGGAGGGGGCCGGGAAACGATCTTGGTGGTCGAAGACCAAACTACCGTGCGGCATTTCGCCGGAACCGCACTGAGACAGTATGGCTATCACGTCGTCGAAGCATCTGATGGCTACGAGGCGATGTCTCTTGCCGATCAATATGCGGGAGAAATCCAGTTGTTGCTGACCGACGTGGTGATGCCGGGAATGAACGGCAAGGAGTTGTCTGAACGCTTGAAGGGATTGCGCCCGAATCTGAAAATACTGTTTACCTCGGGGTACACGGCGGATGTGATTGCTGACCGCGGAGTACTTGATCGTGGCGTGGCGTTCCTTCATAAGCCGTTCGGCCCAGAGGAACTGGCAGCGAAGGTTCGAGAAATGCTCGCCGATCCTTCAAAGCCGATCGTCGGATCGTGAGCGGCTTCAAGGTCAATCGGACGCACCGACTGGATCTTTGGTGCCCAGCACGTCGCTCACCGCCGAAAGCAGCGAATCAGGAGAGAATGGTTTAGCGAGTGTTGCAACCGCACCTTGCAGTCTCGCAACCGGAAGCATTGTTCCAGTCATAAATCCAGATATAACGATGATCTTGAGCTTCGGCAACTCGGCACGAACAGCGTGCAGGAACTCAAAACCGTCCTGGTCGGGCATACACAAGTCGAGCACGATCAGATCAAAAACTGTTTCTTTAATTGCTTCTAACGCTTCCTTGCCGTTACTCGCTTCGCTGACGAAGTAGCCGGTTTCCTCGAGGGTCGTCCTGCATAGCGCCCGGATCTGTGGGTCATCATCAACGAGTAGGATGGTTTGGTGCATACCGATAGTGTGAACCTTCACCGGTTTAAGCGTATCATAGCCGTCATCACCAGCATTTGCGCCGGAAATCGGCAAAGGGAACACGCCGAGAGCCAAGAAACCTGGGTGGTGATATGCAGCAACGGCAGCGGAATGGCCGAATCGGTTGCCGCCAGCCAGCGCGGGGGTCCGTGATATACGGATTCGGGATATGTCCAATTGGTATCGGCGAAAACGCAAATCGTATGGACGCTTCGAAGGCAATCTGGGGATAAAAATCCATGGTGCGCCCGGAAAGGCTGGCAACACAGACACACGGAGATCAGGACCGGGCGCTGTCTATATCGGAAATGCGCTACAACCTTTGACCGATTCTATAATCCGAACGAATGAAGCCACGCCGTGAGCGTACACTTGCGGCGTAGGGCAGCCGGCCTGCCCGAAGAGTTGCCTATCAATATCGAACCATAACGCCCTCTCTTATAAAAGCCAGTCAAAGGATCAACGATTTCACTCCGGTGGCTTTCGCGCGGCGCTCAAGTCTGGACGGGCGGGGAGGCTTGCCAATGCATCGTCCAGCGCCGCGGTTTGAATCGGTTTGGAAATATACGAGTCCATCCCGGCCTGCTGGCACTTTTCGCGATCTCCCTTCATGGCGTGGGCGGTCAACGCGATGATCGGGATGTGCGCTCCATTTCCCGACTCCCGGGCCCGGATGAGGCGGGTGGCTTCATATCCGTCCATCTCCGGCATCTGAATGTCCATCAGAATGCAGTCGAAGCCATCCTGGCGCCACGCCGCCAGCGCGGCGGCTCCGGTCCCGACCACGGTCACGCGATGACCGCGCTTCTCCAGGAGGGTCCGGATGAGACGCTGATTGACCGCGTTATCTTCCGCGACCAGGATGGAAAGGGGTCGGCGCAGGGACTGCTCCGCTGGCGATTGGCCACATGGGGCGATAGCGGGTTGCTCGCCCCCAGCCGGGGCTTGGCCCGGTGGGATCGGTGCGGTGATGAAGAAGGTGCTGCCCTGGCCCTCGGCGCTTTCCAGCCACATTCTTCCCCCCATCATGGCGACGAGTTTCCGGGAGATGGCCAAACCGAGGCCGGTACCTCCAAAACGCCGGGTGACGGACCCGTCAGCCTGCCGGAAGGGCTGGAAGATGACCTCCCGTTGTGGCTCGGGGATGCCAATGCCTGTGTCGGAGACGGCAATCTGGATCTGGCGCGGCACCTGAGCGTGATTGGAGCCAGCCGCAGCAGCGTCCTGTTCCGGAGCCAAGAATACGCGCACTGCGATGCCGCCAGCCGCGGTGAATTTCACTGCGTTGCCTAACAGATTGAGAAGAACCTGGCGCAGTCGGTATGGGTCGCCCCGGACCCACTCCGGCACTTCATTATCGATCTGAATCGAGGTCGCGAGGCCTTTTTCGGCGGCTAGCGACTGAACGGAACCGAGAGCGGCCTCGACGCACTTGCGAACCGAGAAATCCAACGATTCCAGTTCGAGCCGGCCCGCTTCCACACGGGAGAAGTCCAGAATATCGTTGATGACAACCAGCAGGTTCTCGGCCGACGAACGCACGGCTTCGTTGTGTTCCCGCTGGAGGCCGGTAAGCTCGCTTTCCGCCATCAGTCCGGCGAACCCCAGGATGCCGTTCAAGGGTGTCCGGATCTCATGACTCATGTTGGCCAGAAACTCGCTCTTGGCCCGGCTGGCCTGCTCCGCGGCGTGCTTGAGCAGTTCTTCCTGTTGTAACTTCTTGCTGATCACGGCGGTCTGTAACACGACCTTGTGTCGCAGTATCGCCACCCAGGACAGGACGGCGAGCAGCAAGGCCGCCATGGAGCCCAGCACGGCCAGCAGGCGGCCGGGAGTCCACCATGGCGCGGACCGGACCACGGCGATGTCCCCCGCGCTGCGCAGAACGAGGCTGAACGACTTCGGGATGCGATAGGCGAGATTCCTTTCGGCTGCAACGGAGCAGACCCCGGTCACACGGACGATGCTGCCCCGGTCCAGCAGTGGTATCCGCCCGTGATCCAAGGTGGCGTTGAACAACTTACCGCCAACTTGGAGCATCACGTCGTTTTGGGTGGTGCTTCTGAGCTGGTCCACGACGGCGGCATCGATGCTGACCAACCTGGAATCGTAGGCGCCTTCCAAGGCTTCGTCCACGGTTATGGACGGCGGTGACGGCGCGGGTCCCCGTTCGACGAGCGCGACCCGCGCGTCCCGCATTTCCGGGCTGAAGGAGCCAGAGTGCCCGAAGCCGAGCACGTCGACCACATCGCCGGGGTGGAGATCCATGCGCGCATGGTTGACGATCTTGACGCCGGCCCCGCTATCTTCGACGTACGACGGGCCGGAGGGGCTGGCCAGAGTGACGACGCCGCGGATTCGCGTGCGGTGCCCCGGCGAATCGGCGAAGGAGAAGCGGAGGAGTTCATCAATCGGCCGCGGCCGCAGTGCGGCCGGATCCGGACCGGGCTCCAGCAGACGCACGAAATCGGGCGAGGGCACGTAGATCTGAACGCCGACGATTTGGCGCCGGGCGTTGAATATCGTTCCGCAAACACCCTGGACCTGGACGCGGCTATCCGGCGGCGGCAGGGGGCGCGCATCTGGATTGTGGATGAGGAGCACGTACAGGTAGTCTCCCCACTGCAGCGAAACGACGTCTTCCAATGTGCTGCCGCGCTGGGTCTCGACACTTTGCACAACGCCTTCGGTCTGAACCCAGGCGCTGTCCATCCTTCCGGAGAACAGTTCATCGAAAGCGACTGGCGCCGGCGGCGGCATGGAAGATGAGGAGACGCGTTCCACCGAAGCACTGAAAATGACGGGCGCGAACTGGCCCGGCGCGGTGACGCCGGATACATCTACCAGATCGCCCGCCTGCACTTTCAACTCGCCGATACGGGGAGCGGACACGTAACTGGGACCGGTCTGATCCTGCACAAAAAACACTGCGGTTGCGGGATTAATGTAGGTCACCGTGGCCCGGACGCGAACCGGAACACGCCTGCCAGCCTCTTCCGGGCTGAGGGCGTGAACTTCGGCCACCGTGGTGATGATGTGGCCCTTATCGGCGGGATGGGCCGGGGGATTCCCCAGCGCCAGTGTGGCGTCGGTGATTTTGAGCTCGCCCCCATCGAGTTCGGCAAAGCCGGACACATCGACCACCTGTCCGATTGGCAACACTGCATTGGAGGCCTGGCAGATGCGGATGGAGCCGCTGCCATCCTCAAATCGCAGCCCCTCGCGCACGCCGTCGGATCGAATGCTGCCATGAAGGTGGAGCACGCGCTCGGTCAGCGAATTCCCAGGCAAAGCAGCCACCTCGCGAATGGTTTGAACGGGAATGCCTTGGGGAGCCGGCGCGAGGACTTCGACGTCCGTGGCGCTAGGGATCAACACCCGCACGCGGGCCATGCGGCCGTAGATGTCACGGCTCAGATTCGCCACGGCGCGGACGCGGATGCGGGAGCCGACTGCGCCGTTGAGATCCGGCAGATCCGTTGAGCCGATGTAAGCCTCGAACACCATTGCGCCGGAGCCCATTCTAATGACGGAGTTGCCCGCGCGGTCCTGGTGCCAGAAGCGAAGAACGCCTTCCACGCTTACATAGCGGAAGCCGGCGCGACCCGCGACGAGGTCCGCGACCTGGATGGAGAGCGCGTGCGGTTCGTGGACACCCTCCAAGAGCCTGACTTCGCTGGCGACAACCGTGGGCGCGGCCCCCCCCTCAGTCACTTCGCCGACCACCTCCACCACGTTGCCCGGCCTGGGGTCAAGGTGGAGGAAGGGAAGAGCCACACGGGCGGCG
>Ga0182013_10007087_pt1 | contig 12480 bp, 9 predicted proteins | sample 612S2MmetaG_FD_120487 | JGI IMG/M metagenome (GOLD analysis project Ga0182013, IMG submission 120487) | Permafrost microbial communities from Stordalen Mire, Sweden - 612S2M metaG | ecosystem: Environmental > Terrestrial > Soil > Wetlands > Permafrost | place: Sweden: Stordalen | collected...
AAAATCCAGCAATCCGAAATCGTGGCCGGCAAGCGCCTGGCGGGATTGCTCGCAACCTGCGTCCAGTTGCTGCGGGTGGTCTTGATCTTCATCCTGACCTGGATATTTCTGGCGACTGAGTTCAACTACTTCCCGTGGACGCGCGAGCATGGCAAGCGTCTGCTAGGCTACATCATCACACCAGTAGAGTTTGTGGGCCATTCCTTTCTGAACTATCTGCCCAACCTCTTTTATATCGCCGTCATCGTTGCGGTGGTGTACTACATACTGAAGTTCATACGGATTCTGGCCGGCGAGTTCGAGCGCGGCAACATTCGCATACCAGGCTTTTATCCGGAATGGATCCAGCCTACCTACAAGATCGTCCGCTTCCTGCTGTTCTGCTTCACCGCCGTCGTCATCTATCCTTACTTGCCGGGAGAGAACTCGCCCGCTTTCAAAGGCGTGGGCCTCTTTATCGGAGTGCTGTTCTCGTTGGGATCTACATCTGCGGTGGCGAATGTGGTGGCTGGCGTCATCCTGACTTATACGCGCGGCTTCCGCGTTGGCGACTGGGTGAAGATTGGTGACAACACGGGAGAAGTCACCGCGCAAAGTACGCTGGCCACGCACATGCGGACCATCAAGAACGAGGAAGTCATCATCCCCAATTCTGTCGTCTTGAGTAGTCATGTCATTAACTACAGCATGCTGGCGCAAAGCGACGGACTCATTCTGCACACTTCCGTCACCATCGGGTATGACGTTCCCTGGCGCAAGGTACACGGCTTACTGATTGAAGCTGCGCTGAAAACCAGTCGCATTCTGGCCCAACCCGCGCCCTTCGTGTTGCAGAATTCTCTGGAGAACTCCTACGTGGAGTACGAAATCAATGCCTATACCAGACAGCCTTTAGAAATGGTCTACATTTATGCCGATTTGCTGGCCAATATTCAGGACTGCTTCTACGCCGGCGGCGTAGAAATTATGTCGCCGGTTTACTCCGCTCTGCGCGATGGAAACCGGACGGCTATTCCTGCCGAGTTTCTACCCGCGGACTATCGCCCGCAAGGTTTCCGCATCGCCAAGGACGACGCAGCCGCGGCAGCCGCGGGCGGAAAAGATTCAGACGGTCTCTATTAAGACGAGTAAGACGAGCGCCAACAGTCTTAATTAGTGACACGCTCTGTCCGATTAAGGCTGGCGCGGTACACTCAACTTGTCCCCTATTAGTTGCACCATACGAAGCAGCAAAACCTTGACACTTCGCAACCCGTACGGTATGGTTTTGTTATGTTCTCAACGACTCAACGAATGTACATGGCCATGTGCACCCTAGGCGGTGCCCTGTCCACATGCGGAGTCTGACAGCCCTACCAGATCGTCTCCAATCGTGAACAGCCGCCTAGGAAAACGGGCGGTTTTTGCGTTCTGGGTAATTTTCGATTGGAGAGTTCCATGAGTTTCTCGCCTGACCTGTACTCGACCACCGCAGTGCGCGGTGGGGTTACGCCCGATCCGGCCACCGGTGCCGTCCTCACCCCGATCTATCAATCCACCACTTACCATCAGCAGGCGGTGGGCGTTCATAAGGGATTCACTTACTCCCGCGCCGCCAACCCCACCGTGTCGGCCCTTGAAGCTGCGCTAGGCGCGCTGGAAGACACGCCCCCGGCCGTATGTTTCGCCACCGGCATGGCCGCCATCTCCACGCTCTTTCTGGCAATCCTGAAATCGGGCGATCACGTGGTCGTTTCCGACGTGGTATACGGCGGCACGGTAAGACTGTTTCAGCAGGTGCTCTCAAACTTTCAGGTTGAGGCCTGGTTTGTCGATACCTCGAATCCAAGTGCGGTCGAGCAGGCAATCAAAGCCAACACCCGCCTGGTCTTCATCGAGACGCCGGCCAATCCCACGCTCAAGCTGACCGACGTTGCCGCCATCGCCCAGATCGCGCACGCGGCTGGGACCAAGCTGGCCGTCGACAACACCTTCCTAACCCCGGTTCTGCAGCGGCCGCTCGATATTGGAGCCGACATTACTTTGCTTTCCACCACCAAGTACATCGAGGGCCACAACTCCACCGTGGGCGGATCGATTGCTACTCGTGATGAGGTATTGCTGGAGCGGCTCCGGCTCATCCGCAAAACCCTGGGCTGCATCCAGTCTCCGCAGGAGTCGTGGTTGACTTTGCGGGGACTGAAGACGCTTCCCTTGCGCCTGCAACAGCACTGCTCCAGCGCGCAGAAGATTGCCGAATGGCTGGAGCAGCATCCCCAGGTCGCACGCGTGCACTTTCCCGGTCTTGCGAGTTTCCCGCAGTTTGCCCTGGCGCAAGAGCAGCAAGGGCTGCCGGGAGGGATCATCGCCTTCGAACTGAAGGGAGGGGCCGACGCCGGCATTCAGCTGATGAACACGGTCCGGCTATGCATTCTGGCGGAGAACCTGGGTGCCGCGGAGACGCTGATCACGCATCCGGTTTCCATGACGCATGGAGATGTTCCGCGCGAAATTCGCGAGCGTACCGGCATCACCGATGGCCTGGTACGGCTTTCGGTCGGTCTGGAGAATCCGGCGGACATTATCGCCGATTTGGAGAGCGCGCTAGCTGCGATTGCGCTGACCGAAGAGAAGCAGGAGGTTGAGCCATGTCTCGCAAAGTAATCATCCTCAAGTTCGGAAGCTCAGTTCTGCAGTCGCGCGCCGACCTTCCCCACGCGGTGCATGAAATTTATCGCTGGATTCGGCGGCAATATAACGTGGTCGCGGTAGTCTCGGCCTTCGCCGGCGAAACCGACCGGCTGCTGGGGAGCGTCGACGAATATCGCGGCGCCAATCCCGAGGCCATCGCTCGCATTGTTGCTACCGGTGAAGAAGTCGCTACCGCATTTCTAACTCTCGAACTCGATCGCTTTGGCATTCCGGCACAGGTACTCGATCCCAGCCAGATTCAGCTCATCGCGGAAACGACTTCCAACGACACGGAACCGGTCAGCGCGGAGCTCGCTGCCATCGAAGGGGTGCTGAATCAAGGCAAAGTGGCCGTGATTCCGGGCTTCGTTGCCCGCGATCGCAGCGGCCGCGTCGCGTTGTTCGGGCGCGGAGGCTCCGATCTTTCCGCCCTGTTCCTGGCCAAGCAGCTCAACGCGCGATGTCGGCTTATCAAAGATGTGGACGGTATCTACAACAGCGATCCTGCAACCTGTCCCGGTGCCCAGCGCTTCGACGAGATCAAGTTCGGCGATGCTCTTGCCATCGCCGGAAAAGTGGTTCAGCGGAAGGCCATCGCCTTCGGCAAGAAGACCGGGGTGCGCTTCGAAGTTGCCGCTATCGGCAAGAACTATGCCACCACGGTGGGCAGCCATCGCTCCATCTTGTCGGTGCGAACCGGTTCCCAGACGCCGCTCAAGATTGGGCTGCTGGGCCTGGGCACAGTTGGGCTGGGAGTCTTCCAGGAGCTATGGAAGCACCCTGAGCTTTTTGAAGTGACCGGCATCGCCGTACGCAGACCGGAATTGCACGTCCATCACGCACCGGTCGATCTTTTGACGCGCGACTGTTGGGACGTGATCGACGACGTCGATGTGGTGGTTGAGCTGATCGGCGGAAGCTGTCCGGCCGGCGACTTGGTGCGCGCCGCACTGGCCGCGGGCAAGCCCGTGGTCACCGCCAACAAACTGTTGCTGGCCGAGGACGCGCAGCTGGAGACCTTTGACGATCTTCGCTACTCGGCTGCCGTTGGTGGCGCAGTTCCCGCACTCGAAGCGGTACGCGCGCAGGCCGACGATGGCCACATTGTTGCGCTGTCCGGAGTTCTGAACGGCACCTGCAACTACATTCTTGACCGCATCGCCACCGGATGCTCGTGGGAGCAGGCAGTCGCCGAGGCCCAAGCCAAAGGCTTTGCCGAGCAGGACCCCCGCGCCGACCTTTCCGGCTCGGATACGGTCTGCAAGTTGCGCCTGCTGGCGCGTTGCGCGTTCCCGGAAATAGAAACGCACTCTGTCAATACCCGGGGCATTGGCGCGATCGACTTGGAATGGGTGCAAGCCGCCGCCCGCAACGGCAGTCGGGCCCGGCTGGTGGGCACCGCTGTGCTCGCTGATGACGGGGTCCATCTCGAAGTCAAACCGACCCTGGTCGACGCCGGCCATCCTTTCGCGCAAATCAGGAACGAAGAGAACTGCCTGCTGATTGACACCCAGCCGTCCCCCGATTCGCCGCCACATGTTTGGACGGGTCGCGGCGCTGGCCGATGGCCCACGACCGCTGCAGTGATGGCCGATCTGTTCGACTTGTCGCGCGAGCGCCAAGCCGCCAAGCTGCCGGCCGAATATTCGCTAGTGGAAGCGCTGGAAGCGGGAGGTGCAGCGTGAAATTTGCAACCAGACTACTGACGTTCAATCCGGCGCCGGGTGATCGCCACACTCCCGCCAACACTCCCATCTACCAGACCGCAACGTTTCGCCAGTCGGACGCAACCGAGTTTGGCGAATACGATTATTCGCGCAGCGGAAATCCTACGCGCGCCGTGGTGGAGAAACACATTGCCGCGCTGGAAGGTGGAACCCGAGGTTTCTGCTTTAGTACCGGGCTGGCTGCCATCACCGCGGTTACCCGCCTGCTTGTGCCGGGAGATGAAATCCTCGCCTGCAACGATTTGTACGGCGGCAGCTACCGGCTGTTCTCGCGCATTCTGCCCAAGCGCGGCATCCAGGTTCGTTATGTCGACTTCAGCGACCTGGACGCGGTGGTGGCATCCATCAGCGATAACACCAAGCTGGTTTACCTGGAAACGCCAACCAATCCGCTGCTGCAGATCATCGATATCCGGGCGGCGGCTGAGATTGCCCATCATCGCGGAGCGTTACTGTGCGTGGACAACAGCACCATGTCGCCCTATCTGCAGCGGCCGCTGGAACTCGGCGCCGACATCGTGGTGCATTCGGCGACGAAATTTCTTTGCGGTCACAGCGACGTGATGGCGGGCGCGGCGGTGGTGAGCGATGAAGAGCTGGGCCAGGAGCTGTATCTCATCCAGAACGGCGAAGGCGCCGGGCTGGCCCCGTTCGACAGCTACCTGTTGCTCCGCGGAATGAAAACGCTGGCGCTGCGGCTCGACCGCCAGCAATCCAGCGCGAGAACTATCGCCGAATTGCTCGACGCTCATCCGGCGGTGGAGCGTGTCTACTTTCCCGGCTTCGCCGACGAGGAGCAGCTCCGCATTCATCGCTCGCAGGCCTCGGGAGACGGAGCGGTGATCAGCTTCGTGACCGGCGATCCGGAGCTTTCCCGCGCCGTGGTAGAGGCGACCAAACTGTTCGCCATTACCGTCAGCTTCGGCAGCGTGAATTCCACCATCAGCCTGCCCAACTACATGTCGCACGCCAGCATTCCGGCGAGCCTTCGCCAGTTGAAAAGCATTCCCGCTGACCTGGTGAGAATTTCCGTGGGCGCGGAAGATGTCGGGGACCTGGTCGACGACCTTGGCCAGGCCTTCGAGTTTGCCAGCCGGCTGAATGTTTCAGCGAAGGCGCTGGCAGCGGATTAGTAGGTCTAAGTAGCTGCGTTTTGGCAAGAGCGGCCCTCAAGCCCGTGACCGGCTCCTTTTTACAAGCTGGGCTTTCGGAGACTGGGTCGCAACCTACGATGCGGCTGTCGAACGGCCCATGCCGGGCCAAATCCGGTACAATCTGGGGTAGAATGACGCAGGATTGCCGTCCCTGAGAGCCGCTCATGCGGTGCGGCGGGGACAGCTTGATCGATTTCGGGGAGAGACTAGAGATGGGTTTCTTTAAGACCAGCGGTCAGCGCCTGGGAACCGCCGGACAGTTGTTTTCCTTCTTTTGGAGCAATAAGCGCTGGTGGCTAACCCCCATACTGATCACTCTGGCTATCTTTGGAGTTTTGCTGATTTTGGCCCAGAGTTCCGCCATCGCGCCGTTTATCTACTCGTTCTTCTAGGGGAAAACAAAGAATGTTGGCGCCGCTCCATTTCGTGAGACTCCATTGGCGGGCCGCCTCGGCCGTCGCCCTTCTCGCTGTTCTAGTCTGGGTGTGCTTACCTGCTCCGTTGAAGGCGAAGCTAACAGAAGGCTGGAAGAAGTTCGGCCACTTTATCGGCAACGTTAATGCCCGCATCATTCTTACCCTGCTTTACGCAACCGTGATAGCGCTGTTCGGCTTGGCGGTGCGGTTCTTCTCGGATTCTCTGCATAGCAAGAAACGTCCGGTGAAGTGGTTCGACCATCCTGCCATACCCAACACGCTCGATGAGGCCCGCCGCCAAGGCTGACATGAATATCCTGGGAATCTCCTGCTATTACCATGATGCCGCGGCCGCACTCTTGCAGGACGGCATGCTGATTGCCGCCGCCGAAGAAGAGCGGTTCAGCCGCATCAAGCATGACTTCGGATTTCCCCATCATGCCATTAAGTTTTGCCTGGAAAGTGGCGGCATCAAGGGGCAAGACCTCGACTACGCCGTGTTCTACGAGAAGCCGTTCCGCAAGTTCGATCGCATTTTGATGAGCGTGCTCCAGACCTATCCTCAGTCGTACAAGGTCTTCCGCGAGTCGATGATCACCTGGATGATAGACAAGCTTTGGGTCGGCTCCAAGATTTCGGCGGAGCTGGGTATTCCCACCGAGAAAATCCTCTATTGTGAACATCACATGTCGCATGCCGCCAGCGCGTTCTTGTGCTCGCCATTCGAAGAGGCAGCCGTGCTCACTGTCGATGGCGTCGGCGAATGGGTGACCGGGACTTGGGGTGTTGGACGCGGCAACCAGATCGATATTCGCAAGCAGATGATGTTCCCGCACTCGCTGGGGCTGCTCTACAGCGCGTTTACCGCTTTCTTGGGCTTCGAGGTCAACGAGGGCGAGTACAAAGTCATGGGGATGGCGCCGTATGGCCAGCCCCGCTACGTCGATAAGGTGTGGAAGTTGATCCGCCAGGAATCGGACGGCTCGTTCTCGCTCGACATGGATTACTTCAGCTTCCAGCACTCCACCGAGCGCACCTTCAACAATCGCTTTGTGCAGCTGTTTGGCGAGCCGCGGCCGCCCAAGATGTTGTTCTTCACCGCCGATTCCGGCTTCCCCGCGTATTTTGGCGAGGCGCCCGCGAACTTCAATGAGCTCTGCAAGCTGAACCAGTTTTACGCCGACATCGCCGCCAGCATCCAGCAGGTCACGGAAGAAGTATTGCTCTCGATGGCTCGGCAATTGCACAAAGAAACCGGCATGAAGAGGTTGTGCATCGCCGGCGGAGTGGGACTGAACAGCGTGGCCAATCATCGCCTGCTTTCCGAGACGCCCTTCGAGGAGATATTCATTCAGCCTGCCGCCGGAGACGGTGGAGGCGCGCTGGGAGCGGCGCTGTGGGCTGACAATATGCTTCTCGGCCATCCCCGGCGCTTTCGCATGGACCATGCCTACTGGGGCAAAGGCTATTCGGATTCCGCGGTCCACGAATTTCTGGAGCAGAATTCCATCCCCTTTCAGCGCGTCGACGATGACGACAAGCTACTGGACCTGGCGGTCGACCGCCTGCAACAGGGAAACGTGATTGGCTGGTTTCAGGGACGCTTCGAGTGGGGACCACGCGCGCTGGGCAATCGCAGTATCATCGCCGATGCGCGCAATCCTGCCATGAAGGACATCGTCAATACCAAGATCAAGTTCCGCGAGCCTTACCGGCCCTTCGCTCCCTCGGTGCTGGCAGAGCGCACGGAAGAATTCTTCCAGCTGCCGAACGCGATGCACCAGTACCCGGCGCGCTACATGCTTTACGTGGTGCCGGTGCGGCCCTCCAAGCATAGCGTGCTGCCGGCCATCACCCACGTGGATGGCACCGGCAGGTTGCAGACGGTTTTCCGTGACGCCAGTCCTCGCTATCATGGGCTGATCGAGCGGTTCGCGCAGGCGACCGGCGTGCCCGCGATCCTCAACACCTCGTTCAATCTGAAGGGCGAGCCCATCGTGAACACTCCGGCCAACGCCTTCAGCACTTTCTCGCGCAGCGAAATGGACATGTTGTTCTTGGGCAATTTCGTGGTTGAGAAAGACCGTCTGCCGCAGAACCTGCAGCAGCTACAGGCCGAGCCCGTCGCCGCGAAGTGATCCCCAAACAGTAGCCGCAGTTAGCAGGCGAACCGCGCCGCGTCACATCGATACTGAGAATCCGTGACGCTAGACTAGCCGCGCAGCGGCGGCTATGAAGTTAGTCCGGCGCGTGAGCGGGGTCCCCAACTCGCACCGTTTTTGAGCGAGTTGGGGTGGTTGAGCGCCGGGTAAAATGGGAGGTAATCACGAGCCGCGTAGTGGCGACAAGGGTCGCGACACAGTCTCTTGAGGCCGTCCGTAAATGCCGCAGAATCACTCCGGCTTCAGCGTCGCATAGTGTCGAAGGCTGCTCCACTCCCAGTCTTCCGGCTACTCTGCCAGCCCGCGCTTCACGGGATTGCGGCGCATGTAGCGCAGCCTCTCAATCCGCTGCTTGGCTTCATCGCGCCCAACATGCTGACGGTTCCGCCGCGCCCACCCCGGCGACGAACGGAACCGTAACTATCAACTGGAGGGCCCGCCGCCAGTGGGGCCGATCGCGGGGGCACGACAAAAGGCCTCCGCGAACAGCGTGCGGAGGCCCGGAGTGAGCAAGAAATCAGCGAGGCACAGGGCCTCGCCGGAATCAGTTACTTCTTTTTCTTCTTGGCGGCCTTCTTGGTAGCTTTCTTCTTCGTTGCCATTTGTAATTCCTCCTGTAATGGAACCTTCCCTTGAAGGTTGTTGAGCGTTTTGTTTTGGCCCAATTACATAGCTGCCCAAGATATTGCATGAGCAGTATGCCTATCGCAAGATATTGCGGTTACTTCTTAAGAATGTCAACAAAAATCTTGACAAATATCTTGCGCCAATCTCACTTTAGTGATTTGGGCCTTCCGCCGCGTCCCGGTTCGCAGGACAATTTCCTCCGTCTTCTTTGGAGTACACTGCCCCTCGTGCGCCCTGATCCCATCGAACTCGAAGTCTTCAAGCATCTCTTCCACTCCATCGCCGAAGAGATGGGCGCCGCCCTGCGCCGCACCGCCTTCTCCCCCAACATCAAAGAGCGTCGCGATTATTCCTGCGCGCTGTTTGACGCCGCCGCACAAACTCTCGCCATGGGCGATCACATGCCGGTGCATCTCGGCTCCATGCCCATGTCGGTTCGTGCGGCCATCGCCGAGCTCACTCTTGCTCCCGGCGACATCGCCATGTTGAACGATCCCTTTCGCGGCGGCACTCATCTGCCCGACATCACCGTGGTCGCGCCGGTCTTCATCGCTCCCGCAAGATCTGAAGCTACCGCTCCCGCAAGATCTGAAGCCACCGCCGCTCGCGCCAAGTCTCTCGCGACGACCACTCGCCTCGACCGCATCCCGCCGACCCAACCCCGGCATCCCGCCGCGCCCAGTTTCTTTGTTGCTGCCCGCGCCCATCACGCCGATGTCGGTGGCACCTACGCTGGCTCCATGGGTCCCTGCCGCGAAATCTACCAGGAGGGATTTCGGATTCCGCCGGTAAAGATTGTGCGCGGCGGCCACCTCGACCGTGACCTCCTCGCGCTCTTGCTGAACAACGTTCGTACTCCCCAGGAACGTGAGGGCGACTTGCGCGCGCAGCTCGCGGCCTGCCACACCGGCATCACTCGCTTGCAGCAACTCTGCCGGCGTTACGGATTTCCGCGGGTGCAGCGCGCCGGCCACGCCTTGCTTGATTACTCCGAGCAGATGATGCGCGCCTTCCTCGCTACCATCCCTCCTGGCACTTACGCTGCCGAGGATTTTCTCGACGACGATGGGGTTCGCGATGCTCCTGTTCGCATCGCCGTCCGCATCACCTTCCCGCGCAAGTCTTCCAATGCACCACCCATCGTCGTCGATTTCACCGGCAGCTCGCCGCAAGTTGCCGGCAGCGTCAACGCCGTCGAAGCCATCACCTATTCCGCCTGCTTCTATGTCTTCCGATGTCTGCTGCGCGACGATGTTCCCGCCACCGCCGGTCTCATGCGTCCCATCCAACTCATCGCTCCCGCGGGCACCGTCGTCAACGCGCTGCCTCCGGCTGCCGTGGCCGGCGGCAATGTCGAAACTTCGCAGCGCATCGTCGACGTGCTGCTGCGCGCCCTCGCCCCGGCGCTACCCGATCGCATTCCCGCCGCCTCCTCCGGCACCATGAACAATCTCACCATCGGCGGCATGGATGACCGCAACCTCAAGTCGCCGCTCTCCCAATCGATCGCCAACTCTGCCGGCGGCACTCTGCTCTCTGTTCCCTTTGCCTATTACGAGACCATCGCCGGCGGCTCCGGCGCCGGCCCCGCGCACGATGGCGTCTCCGGCGTGCACACTCACATGACCAACTCGCTGAATACTCCGGCGGAAGCGCTCGAGTACAGTTGTCCTTTTCGGGTAACCAAGTACGCGCTGCGATCAGGCAGTGGAGGGCACGGCAAACATCGCGGTGGCGATGGCATCGTGCGCGAACTGGAGTTGCTCACCGACGCCACCGTGACTCTGCTCGCCGACCGCCGTAAGACCCGCCCTTATGGACTCGCTGGTGGCAGCGCTGGAGCACCTGGCCGCACCGCCATCGTTCGCGCCGACGGTTCGACTGAAATTCTGCCCGGCAAATGCAGCCTGCATTTGCAGCGCGGCGAACGAATTCGCATCGAAACCCCCGGCGGCGGCGGCTGGGGACCGCCCGGCGCAAAAACCGGAAAGTCGGAATCGTAGACGATATTCGCGTGAGCGCAGCATTCGCACGGTTTTCGGTTTGTGCCCCAGGTTCGCGGAGCCGCTGAAATCATGGGCTTGCGCGTCTCAAAAGTCAGTCTCACAATAGAGGCATGGAAATCAGGCAAGACCCCAAGGCATGGCAAGCGCGCAAGCCGTTATGAACGCGGAGCGAGCTTGGATTCTGATAACGCGCGTAGGTGACCCCATAGCCCTGTATCTTGAGGATAATCCGGCTTACATTCCGGGGATTGTTTACGAATTCAAAGTCACGGGGCACAGCCCGGCTAGGATCATCCGTCAAGGATTCCGATTCCACCCTGTACGCAAGAAACCGGGGGACAAGGCTGAGCCTGACCTTCCGCTAGTCCCTGATTATGGGGACAGAACAAAAAGCACAGACATCCCAGAAGGAGGACGGCTGATAGCCGCAGAAACCGTGTTTACGATACGGGATGCTCTTGAGTCCGTACATTTGAGCATCGACGAATTTCAAGAGTTGAGAGACGGCGCTAAGATCATGTGCGCCTATGGATTCCTCGAATACAAGGACGCTTTCGAGAGGACTGCCGAAACTCGGTTTTGCTACGTCTACGATTTTCAGTGGGGAGGGGTAATGACTGCCCCTGATGGAACCGTGCTCAACCCCCAAGGCTTTCGCTTGGGAGGCCCGCCCCAGTACAATAAGGCAACCTAGCAGTAGCGGGACGGCTGCTCGAAAAGTGGGCAAGTTAGTGTTTGGAGCGGAGAGGAGACGAGAGTCGCTTAATTGAGGCTTATGAGGACGTGGATTCTCAAGATCGCGGTTGGACTGTTATTGATTGCATCGGCATCGGCGCAAGAGTCTCCTGGCTGGCGCTATGTGAAGGACGATGACCCCTTGCATGGGAAAGTGCATGACAAGTTTGTACTTGACGGCAAGTACCTCACGCCACCTCGCACTGTGGCTCAGGGATTTGTGCCGTCCATGGTGGTGATGTGCTCTGATGGGAAAGTGGAGCAGAACTACATCGCAGTCGGAGCGGTCGTAACTCTTAAGTCGAAGGGTTTCTTTGCCGACCTACTGGAGTCCAGAGTGGACGGCAAGAAAGGAGCAATCGCTGCTACCGGAGCAGCCACGGATGGCACGGCGGTATTCTTTACTCGCGTTGACCTCAAGAACATTCTAAAGGCGCATCAGGTCATCGTCGGCGTGAATGAATATCTTGGAGCCGAAGTGGTCATGCAGTTCGACATGCCCGACCCGTTGCCGGTATTCACAACTTGCGGGAGAGACCGCATCGTCAAGGCGAAGTAAATGGGTCACGCAGAAAACGCAATATAAAGCACGGTTGCAGGGACCCAATCAATGTTCGCCAAGCGGTTCGCAGTGGAGCGATACTTTGATTTCGGGTCTGAAGTCTGGCGAATAGTAGAATGTTCGTTGAACAATACGGAATTTTCTTCGCCATGTCCAAGTAAATGATGTCTCCAGTTGCAGGCAGTGGCCCATCATACGGCTCAATCTGAGCCAATCTGAGCCGCAACAGATTCGTTCCCCAAGCTGTTGACGAACTCAAGTATGGTCTTCATTTGAAACGATTCTACCTGACGACTAGGCCGGGTGCCCCACACATTCGCGACTTTCGAATGTGTGGGAGACTCGCGAATACGCTGCTGTAGAGGAATGTGTCGTCCCGAGCGCAACCTTCGCGCAGGTTTCGCGAAGGCGCAACCGAAGG
>Ga0182013_10007088_pt1 | contig 12477 bp, 12 predicted proteins | sample 612S2MmetaG_FD_120487 | JGI IMG/M metagenome (GOLD analysis project Ga0182013, IMG submission 120487) | Permafrost microbial communities from Stordalen Mire, Sweden - 612S2M metaG | ecosystem: Environmental > Terrestrial > Soil > Wetlands > Permafrost | place: Sweden: Stordalen | collected...
CAGCTCATCAACAAGTCGAACCAGTTCAACCTGACGACGCGGCGTTATACGGATGAAGATGTGCTGGCGGTGATGGCCGATCCCACCGCGTTCGGCCTGCAGCTTCGGCTGCTGGACCGGTTCGGCGATAACGGGGTGATCGCGATCATCGTCGGGCGGCTGCGGGAGAACCAGGATCTGTATATCGACACCTGGCTGATGAGCTGCCGCGTGCTGGGGCGCCAGGTGGAGCCCACCACGCTGAACCTGATTGCGCAGGAGGCGCTGAAGCTGGGCGCCCGGCGCCTGGTCGGCGAGTATATACCGTCCAAGAAGAATGGCATGGTAAAGGACCACTATGCGAAGCTGGGCTTCACCGTGATGGACCGCGACGAGGCCGGCGGCCACTGCGACATGATCGACCTGGCGAACTTCAGGCCCGCCGAAACCTTCATCCATGTGATCGAGGGCTGACTCTGATGCCGAGCGAACCGGAAATTTACCGCGACCTGACCGAGATTTTCCACGACGTGTTCATGCGCGACGACCTGGTGCTGAAGGCGACGCTGTCGGCGAAGGACGTGCAGGGCTGGGATTCGTTCAAGCAGATCGAGATCATCATGGCGATCGAGGAACGCTTCGGCATGAAGTTCACCACACGCGAACTGGACAGTTTGCAGAACGTTGGGGATTTGGTGCGGGTGGTGGCGGCCAAGACGTGACCGCATAGAGATTGTCAGGCGGCCAGCGCGCCGTCGCCAATGCGTGCGTGACGGCGGAGCACTTCTCGCGGCGCAGGCGCAGGTCATGTGGCGCGGGGCGCGGCGGCTATCCGCGCTCATCGGGGGCGCCGCGGCAGCGCAAGCAAGACTCAATACAACTGCCGGATGACAAATCGCCACTCCCGGCCTTGCCCGACAGCGGGATCGGCAAACCTCCCAAGCTGGCTTGGGAGCAGCCCTGCGCCCATCGCTCCGTGACCCCTTATCCAGCGACGAACGGCTGCACCGCACGCAGCAGCAGGTCGAGCTGGTGCGCCCACGTCATCCCGGCCATGAACCGCGCCGCGCGTTCGCCCAGCGCGGCGGCGGCCGCACGGTCGCGCCACACCGTCTCCAGCGCCTCGACCATCTCCTCGACATCGCTCTCGCCCCAATCGGTGGTGTCATGGTGCGGGCTGCGCGCCCGGCTCTGCCGCAGCAGCGGGATCGCGATGTCGTCCTGCAGCAGGTCCAGGTGGCCGGTATTGGCCGACAGGATCGTCGGGATGCCGCAGGCCAGGCATTCCATGGCGACCAGGTTGGTGCCGCCCTCGCAGCGATTGGCGAACACGGCCACGTCGGCCTCCCGCACCACGTGCGGCATGGCGATGTTGGGCGTCATGCCGATCGGCACGATGGCGTCGCCGGGGATGCCGTTGGCCACTGCCCAGCCGGCCAGGTCCGGCATGCCGTCCGAACCACGCGGCGGCAGCGCGATCCCCGGATGGCCCACCGCGTTGCGCGCCAGTTCCGACCAGGGCGAGTGCCAGGCAGCGATCAACAGCGCCTCCTGATGCCGCTGGCGAAAGGCGCGAAACGCCGCCAGCACCAGGTCCTGCCCCTTGCGGAATTCCAGTTTGCCGCCCGAGAACACCACGAACCGGCCGGGAAACACGCCCGCGCGCGGGGCGGGATGGAACAACCCGGTATCGACGCCTTGCAGGACGGTGGCGACCGATAGGATGCCCTGGCGCCGCAACACCGCTTCGTTCCAACGCGAGCCGGCGACGATCAGGGCGAAGCGGTCCGCGCGCTGCCGCGCCTCCGGGCTGAGCGTCGCCTGGTCCAGGAACACCACGCCGATCGACGGCCGGCCGGACAGCTTGCTGCCATGCGCCGCAGTGGCAGGCTCCAGGTCATGCCCGAGGCCCTGCAGCAGCGTGTGCCCGATGTCCACCTCAGCGCTCCCGGCTTGGCCGAGCGCGGTCCATAGCGGCGCCGCGTTCTCCGCCATGGCGGCCAGGCGAAGGTTGCGCAGCGGATCGACCACCACGTCGGCAGGGCCGAACGGAACGGCGCAAAGCGGCACGACGTCCGGGTGGTCTGCCAGATGCAGCATGAGGTTGAGGCCGTAGATGCCCCAGCCGAAGAAGCTGGACACGCCCCAGGAGAACACCAGGGGCCGGCGGCCGTCGGTGCGCGTTATGGTGATGAGGGGACGATCGCTCATTGGGCCGCAGCCGTCTTGCCGCAAGCCTGCGATCGCGGCAACGTCCGTACGCGCAATTGGAGGGGCCGTCAGGTCATGCGTCGTCTGTTGCTTGCATCGAAAATCCGGAGGGTGGCGTCGCCGGGCGTTGCGTCGCCGGATGTAACGTTATTCGGCGTAGCGTCGCTGGCCGTGCCGTCGCTGGGCGTGCCGTCGCTGGCCGTGCCGTCGCTGGGCGTGGCATTGCTGGTTGTGGCATTGCTGGGGATGGCGCCGCCGGCGTCGGCGGACCAGAACGGCATCGCGGTCACCGATGCGTGGTCGCGTGCGGCCATGGCGGGCCGGATGGGCGTTGTCTATCTGACCATCACCGACACAGGGGCGCCGGATCAGTTGACCGGCGCCAGCTCGCCGGTTGCAGCAAAGGCAACCCTGCATGAGAGCTTCGACGACCACGGCGTCATGAAGATGCGCCCGGTCGCGGCGCTGCCGGTGCGGCCGGGCACGCCGGTGACGCTGGCCCCCAACGGCTACCACATCATGCTGGAGGACCTGAAGCAGCCGTTGCAGCCAGGCCAGACATTTCCGGTCACGCTGACCTTCGCCCATGCCGGCGCGGTCACCACGACCGCCTCGGTGCAGAAGGCCGGTGCGGCGACGGACCACGGGTCGATGCCGGGCATGAATATGCAAAGCGGCGCAGCCATGCCGGGGATGAACATGCCGGGCGGGGCGGGCGCCACGTCCATGCCGGGCATGACCATGGGTGGCGCGCCACAGCACTGAGCGCGCCGGCACTGTCGCGACCAGGTCCGCACCTTCGCGGCCTGAGCAGCACTGTGGTCCAGGGCCACACTGTCGCGACCAGCGCAGCACTGTCGCAACGACGCAGCACGGTCGCAACGACGCAGCACGGTCGCGACCGGGGCAGCGGAAGACGCTGCACTTGCCTGTCCTGCCTCGTGGCGGCAAATGCCCATAGCGCGGCGCGTCCCGCCGCCGACATCGTACGCGCCAGCCAAAGACGTTCGAACCCGGACGACCGGGCAGGAGGAAGCATGAGCCAGGAAACCACAGGCGGCGTGACGCGCCGGGGCGTGCTCGCAGTTGGCGGGGCCACTGTCGCAGCCAGTGCGCTGGGGGCCGGGGGCCGTCGCGCCGTGGCTGCGACGGCCGAGCCGATCAGCATCGTCATCAACCAATCGCCCTGGTTCGACAGCTTCCGCCAAACTGTGGCGCTGTACGAGAAGGAGACCGGCAACAAGGTCGATCTCGACGTCAACCCGTTCGCCGGCTCGCTGGAGAAGCAGCGCAATTCCGTGCGCGCGGCGCAGGGACAATATGATCTGCTGGTGATGAACTCCGGCTGGTTCGCCGAGATGTATTTCGGCGGTTTCCTCGAAGCGATCTCCGATATCGATCCATCGTTCAAGCTCGACCCGGACGTCTATACGCTGAACGACACGATCTATTTCGATCCGGTGAAAAAGGTGATGGCACCGGGGGGAAAACTCATGTCCATTCCGATCTCGCCGCTGATCCCGCTCCTATATTATCGCGGCGATCTCTACAAACAGGCCGGGCTGACCACGGCGGACACGTTCGCCGAGCTGGAGGCGAACGCCCGCAAGCTCAACAACCCGCCGCGGATTTATGGCATCGTGCAACGCGGTGCGCGCGGCACGGCGTCGGTGTCGTACGACTTCTACCCCTATCTCTACGGGTTCGGTGGCGGCATTTTCAAGAATCCGAGCACCGCCGATTATTCCGTGACCCTGAACAACGAAACCGGCCGTATCGCCCTGGACTATTACCTGCGGCTCGCGAAGGAGGCCGGGCATCCCAGGACGGCGTCGCTCGACCAGGCCGACGTGATCCAGAACATGGTGACCGGCAAGGCGGCACACATCATGATGGTGATCGCCGCCTGGTCGCAGATGGACGACCCGAACAAATCCGCTGTCGTGGACAAAGTGGAGTTCGCGCCGCCGCCGCATGCGCCCGGCCTGCCAACCGCGCCTGGCCTGGGTCATTGGCTCGGCGGCATATCGAACAACGTGCCGGATGGCCGCAAGCGCGCGGCGGTGGAATTCCTGCGCTGGTTCCAGGGCAAGGACGCGCAACTGGCGAACGTGAAGGCAGGCGGCATTCCGATCAACGCCGCGGTCTATCGCGATCCGATTGCGCAGGAACGGCGCTATCGCTGGATGAAGCCGATGGCAGAGGCGCTGCCGCACGCCGTGAACATCTACCAGTTCCCGCAGGGCAGCGAGGTTACGGCAATCCTCGATCTGGGATTGAACCGGGCGGTCGCCGGCGAGATCACCTCGGTGGAGGCGCTCAATACGATGGCGGAGCAAATCTACGGGGTGATGGCGAAGTATGGCTACAACACGGGCAAGCTGCCGCCGCTGCATTGAGGCGATGCCGTGAGCGCCCCTGTCGCTTTTATCACCGCTTCGGACCGCCCCGCGCGCACGGCCCGCGTCGCCGCAGTCCCACACCGGCCACCGGTGGGTGATGATCGGACGTGGCGGTGGGGCTTCTTCTCGCCGGCGCTGCTGCTGATGCTGGCCCTGAGCGTGTTGCCGCTGGCGAACCTGTTCTACACCAGCTTCTACGATGTGACCTGGGCGCATGGGCTGGCGATATGGACTCCGCTTGGCGTTGCCAACTATGCCGCGCTGCCGGGTGATGCGCTGTTCCGCGCGGGGCTGGTGAACACGCTGATCTTCGCCGCCGGCGCGGTCGGCGGCCAGTTGGTGCTGGGCTTCTGCCTGGCCCTGCTATGCAGCCGCGTGAGGCGCGGGCAGGCGCTGTATCGGACGGTGTTCATCCTGCCCATCCTGATTCCCGGCATCGTCGTCGGCGCGATCTGGAAGCTGATGTTCAATTATGATTTCGGCCTGATCAACCAAGGTGTGGCGTTGCTGGGGTTCGCGCCGCAGGACTGGCTGGGCACGGCGCAGACCGCGCTGGCGTCGATCGTGGTGGTGGATATCTGGCATTGGACGCCGTTCTGCTTCCTGCTGTTCCTCGCCGGGCTGGAATCGCTGCCGCAGGATGTTTACGAGGCCGCGCGGATCGACGGCGCCTCGCTCTGGCAGGAACTGCGCTATGTGACTCTGCCGCTGCTGCTGCCGACGATCGCAGTGACCTTTGCATTTCGCCTGATGGTCGCCTTCAAGGTGTTCGACGAAGTGTACTTGTTGACCGGCGGCGGGCCGGGCACCGCGACCGAGGTGCTGAGTTTCACCATCTACCAGCGATTCTTCACGGAAAACCGCATCGGCTACGGCGCGGCGATGTCGGTCGCGGTGATTTTCCTGGTGGCGCTGTTGCTGGCGATCGGGATGTCGGCGCGCAAGCGCGTGGCTGCGCCGGCATGACGATGCTGGCAGGATTGCGGCGGCGCGGCATCGCCAGCCATGCGGCGCTGACCGGCGCGGCGGCGATCGTCGTGGTTCCCGTGGTGTGGGTGATCGCGGCCGGGTTCCGCTCCCAGATCTCGTTGCTGATGGGGGCGTTCTGGTTCAGCCCGATCCTGGCGAATTTCGACGAGGTGCTGTTCTCGGCGACGTCGGATTTTCTGGTCAATTACCGCAATTCGCTGGTCGTGGGCGTCAGCAGCACCGTTCTGTGCCTGGTGGTGGCGACGCTCGCGGCGTGGTCGCTGCATCGGATGCGGTGGCCGCGCTGGGTGGTGCACGTGTTTCTCGGTTGGGCGCTGCTGTTCCAGATGATCCCGCCGATCGCGCTGGCCGGTGCCTGGTTCACCATGGCGCGGGCGGTGGGGCTCGACAGCACGTTGCTCAGCCTGGTGCTGGCGCACACCGTGCTGAACCTGCCGATGGCGCTGTGGCTGATGGGCATCTATGTGCGCGACGTGCCGGTGGAACTGGAGGAAGCGGCGCGGCTCGACGGCGCCTCCACGCCCACGCTGCTGTGGCGCATCGTCGTGCCGATCATTGCGCCGGGTCTCGCGGCGGCCGCAGTGCTGAGCTTCGTGTTCAGTTGGAACGAGTTCGCCGTGGCGCTGAACCTGACGATCAAGGCCACCGCGACGGTGCCGGTCGCGATTGCCAAGTTCGCGCAGGATTACGAGATCCGCTACACGCAGATGGCAGCGAGCGCTGCGCTGTCGATCCTGCCGGCGCTGGTGCTGCTGCTGATCGCGCAACGCTACATCGTCAAGGGCTTGACGCAGGGGGCCGTGAAGTGAATGGGCCGAGACTTTCATTGCCGGGCGTGTCCCGGTCATCCATTGCCGGGCGTGTCCCGGTCATCGGCCCCCGCTCCTCCGTGCGTAGATGGCCGAGTCAAGCCCGGCCATGACGGGCGGAGTCGCATGTCACGAGGTATCGCATGAAGACCGTCTTCGTCCTGTTCGATTCGCTCAACCGGCATTTGCTTGGCGCTTATGGCGGCACACGGATTCCGACGCCGAACTTCGACCGCCTCGCCACGCGCAGCCGCTGCTTCGACCGCCACTACGTCGGCAGCCTGCCCTGCATGCCGGCGCGGCGCGACATGCTGACCGGGCGGCTGTCATTCCTGCACCGAAGCTGGGGACCGCTGGAGCCGTTCGACAATGCGTTTCCGGAACTTCTGGCCCAGGCCGGCATTTATAGCCACCTGGTCACCGACCATTACCATTATTGGGAAGATGGCGGCGCCACCTACCATAACCGCTACGACAGTTACGAATTCGTGCGTGGCCAGGAGGGCGACAGTTGGAAGGCGATGGTGCAGCCGCAATGGGAACGGTTGCGTGAATTGTACCACGCCAATCAGTTCAGCAGCGCCCGCCGCAACCGCAAGGCCCAGGACATCATCAACCGCGAGTTCATCCGCGACGAGAAAGACTTTCCGTCCGTGCAATGCTTCGCGCACGGCTTCGACTTCCTCGACCGCAACCGGGACGCCGACGGCTGGCTTCTGCAGCTTGAAACCTTCGACCCGCACGAGCCCTTCTACGCTCCCGCCCGCTTCAAGCAGAAATTCGCTACCGGCTGGACCGGTCCGGTGCGCGACTGGCCACGCTACGGCCGTGTCGATGAACTGCCGGCGGAATGCGAGGAACTCCGTGCCAATTACTACGCCGTCGTCGCCCTGTGCGATTTCCTGCTCGGGCAGTTGCTGGATTATTTCGATGCCCACGGTCTGTGGCAGGATACCGCGCTGATCGTCACCACCGACCACGGCTTCCTGCTGGGCGAGCATGACTTCTGGGCGAAAAACCGCATGAACCTCTATGAGGAGATCGTGCACATCCCGCTGTTCGCGCACGATCCGCGGCAGCCGTCGCCGGGCACGCGAACGACCGCGCTGACGCAATCGATCGACCTGGCGCCAACCTTCCTCGACCTGTTCGGCGTGGCGCCGGCGCCGGAAATGCAGGGCCATTCGATCCTCGATGCACACGCCATCGCGTCCGCAAGGACAGCCGCGCTGTTCGGCTATTTCGGCGGGGCGGTGAACGTGACCGATGGGCGCTACAGCTATCATCGCTTCCCACCGGATCTGCACACGCAGGAGATCTACCAATACACGCTGATGCCGACGCATATCGCATCGCGATTCACGCCGGAGGAACTGTCGCAGGCCAGCCTGAGCGAGCCGTTCCCGTTCACCAAGGGTGCCAAACTGCTGAAGGTTCCGGTAACGCAGCGTTCCCCGATGTACAACAACTATGGCCCGGGCGCGCTGCTGGAAAGCGACACACGGCTCTATGACATCGAAAGCGATCCCGGCCAGGCGGCGCCTTTGAACGATCCTGTAATCGAGCAGAGCATGGTGGCTTCGATGACGCGGCTGATGCTGGCCAACCAGGCGCCACCCGAGGCTTTTGTCCGGCTCGGGATCCCCCTGCCTCCCGGCGCGGCAGAAGGCTCGATGGAAGCAGGATGATCCCGCCGGACCTGAAAACCCGGGTCGGCGATCTGCGCCAGTTCGCCAGCGTGCGACGCATCGTGCTCGACGATGGTGCCGAGCGTGGCGTGCGGGCACTGGCCTTTTCGACCGGCGGCGGGCTGGACTTTTGGGTGATGTCGGATCGTTCCCTGGATATCGGTCCGCTATGGTGGCGCGGCCAGTCGCTGGCCTGGCAGGGACCGGCGGGATTTCGCAGCCCGGCTTACCACGACGCGGAAGGCGATAACGGGCTTGGCTTCGGCCGCAGCTTTTCCGGGTTCCTGGTCACCGGCGGGCTTGACCATATCCGTCACCCGGCCAACGGACAGCCGCTGCACGGGCGGCTGCCATTCTCCCCGGCCCGTGTGCTGGCCTATGGCGAGGACTGGAACCGCGCCGAGCCGATCCTGTTCTGCGAAGGCGAGGTCATGCAGGCGCGCCTCGGTGCCGAAGCGCTTCGCCTGCGGCGGCGGATCGAGGCGCCGATCGGCGGATCGAGCCTGACGCTCATCGACACGGTGGAGAACCTCGCCAACACGCCCAGCCCGCAGGCGAGCCTGTATCATTTCAACCTCGGCTTTCCGGCTGTCGCGGATGGCACTGTGGTCGCAGCGCTGAACCGTACGTTGCTTGGGCCGCTGCGCGTTCCGGATGCGGCAATGCCATCGGAAAGCGTCAGCTATCCGGTCGGCGCTGGCGATCTGGCCGCTTGCAGCGTAATGACGCCGCAGCCCGATGGTGGTTTGATGCAGGTCCGGTTCGAGTGGGATGCGGCATCGCTGCCGCATCTGCAACTCTGGCACAATCTGCAACCGCGCGTTTGCGTGCTGAGCGTCGAACCCTGCACCAGCGCGCGACGCGAGGGCGGCCTCAGCGATCAGGAGCAGAGTTTGGCGCCGGGCGAAATCCGGCGTTACGTGGTGCGGGTCAGTGTCGGAGTCGAGGCCGGCTAGAGTAGCCCCCCGTTACCGTCGGGTCGCCGGCGCCGCCGACGGGCCGACGACCCAGCCGCCGGCGGAGGCGTTCGGACCGTCATGCGGCGGAGTCGCCTCCCGCTGCGCCATCTCCCCGATGATCGCGCCAATCTCTTGTTCGGTGGGCTCGCGCCGGTAGCGGTCGCGGAACCAATGCTCCACCGCTTCCTCTGAAATCGGATAGCCGGTCGCGGGAAGTTCCAGCGTCGCGGCGGTGGGTTCGTCCGGTGTCTTGGTCGCGCTCGCCATGTCCTCGCTCCGTCCTGGGCCTCATCAGTAACAACCATCGGAACCGGCGCCGGTTGCCGCGTGCGTGCTGCGGTTGCCGCCGGTTGATTGACGCCCCCTGCTTGCGCTACTGCACACACACCAAATCGGGAACCGCACGGCGATCCGCAATGGGGCAGAGACAACCGTGATCGGCCGGCGTTGCTTGCTTTTGGCGGGCGCGACCATGGCCGCGCGCCGGGCGTGGGCCGCATTGCCGGTCCCGGCCGACAATGAACTGGCGTTCCGGCTGATCCGTCACGGCAGCGAGATCGGCCGCCACACGCTGACCTTCGAACGCCAGGGCGACAGGCTGAACGTCCACATCGCGGTGGACGCGCAGATCACCCTGTTTTCCATCCCGATCGCCCACTACACCCATCGCGCCGTCGAAACCTGGCAAGGCGACACGCTGGTGGGCCTGTCCGGCCAGACCAACAAGAACGGTGACCACGAGTGGATCAACGCGCGGCGCACCGACGAAGGCCTGGTGGTGCTGGGCAGCAAAACCGCGCGCTATGTCGCGCCGCCGCAGGCGATCGGCATCACCTACTGGAACAAGCGCATGCTGAACGGCCCGATGATCAGCATGGACGACGGGGTCCTGGTGCGGCCGAAGGTGGCGGAGGTTCGCACCGAAGCGATCCCGGTGGCTTCCGGCGGGCATATTCCGGCGGAGCATTACAACATCAGCGGCGTGTTCAACGTCGATGTGTGGTACGACCACACCGATATGTGGGCGAGCCTCGCCCTCAATATTTCCGACGGCTCCGAAGTCCGTTACGAACGTTTGTGAATAACCTGTGACACTCGACGGTTTCCTGGTCGCCCACGGCAGTGCCCTGATCCTGCCGTTGTCGGTGATCGAGGGACCCGTCGTCAGCATCATCACCGGTTTCCTGTCGGCACAGGGCACCGTGCGTTGGTATTGGGCGCTGTGCCTGTTGGTATGCGGCGACGTGATCGGCGACCTGATGTATTACTGGATCGGGCGCAGCGGCCGGGCGCCGCTTGCGGGGCTGGCGCGGCGTCTCGGCGTGCGTCGCGGCGTGCCGCCCGAGGTGCAGGCCGGGCTGCGGCAAAACGCCGCGAAAATGCTGTGCATCGGCAAGTGGACGCATTCCATCGGCGGCCTGGTGCTGGTCGGCAGCGGCATGCTGCGCGTTCCCCTGCCCCGCTTCATCCTGGTCAACTTGCTCGCGACCGTGCCGAAATCCGCCGTGCTGTTTTGCGTCGGATACTTCAGTTGGAACTGCTGGCCGCTGTTCGAACGGCATTACGTGTCGGGAACGGTCATGCTGGGCTGCTTGGGCGCGGTGGCCGTCGTTGCTGTGCTGCGCGGCGCCGACGGCATCCGGGCCGGCCGAGCCAGCCGTTGAAGATCGCGATGTTCACGGACCACTTCTTTCCCGAACTGGGGGGGATCCAGGATTCCATCGCCACCATCAGCCGCGCGCTGGGCCTGCGCGGGCACCAAGTCGATATCTATGCGCCACGCTATGGGTCGCGCGACTTTCGGCGCATCGGCCTGCCGGTGCGTGAACGCGACCTGGGCCCCAATGTGCGCGTGCGCCGGCGGCCTTCCGTGCCGTTTCCCAGCACGACGCGGCAATCACGCGCGGCGTTGCCCTCGCCGATCGGCTGGGCGGCGTTGGCGCTAGGCGCGCGCCCCGACGTGATCCATGCGCATTCGTTCTTCGGCATCGGGCTGGAGGCGCTGCTGAACGGCGCCTGCCTGCGCATCCCGGTGATCGGCACCAATCATTGGACGGTGGCCGGCTTCGGGCCGCATATCCCTATGAGTGTCGATAACGCCGCTGCGTATGTCGCATGGTTCTATAATCGTTGCCGTTATGTGACAGCACCGTCCCGTTCGGTGTTTGCCGAACTTGGTACCACGCGGCTGCGGCGGCCGCATGCCGTGGTATCGAACCCGATCGATACCGGCCTGTTCAGGCCGGTGCGCGAGGCGGACCGCGAAGCGCTGCGCGCGCGGTTTGGCCTGATGCGGCCGACGATTACTTATGCAGGACGGCTCGGGTCGGAGAAGAACATCGACGTGCTGCTGCACGCGGTGGCGGAGCTACGCGATCGCGGGGTGGCAGCGGATTTCGCAATCGCTGGACATGGTTCGCATGAACCGATACTGCGTGCGCTGGCGAAAGAGTTGCGAATCGATGGACAGATTAGGTTCTTTGGCACGCTTACGCAGGAGTATCTGGCACAATTGTTACGGGTCAGTGACACTTTTGCGATCATGAGCACCAGCGAGACCCAGAGCATGGTATTGCTGCAGGCGATGGCATCCGGCGTGCCCGTGGTCGCCGCCAATAGCAGGGCCTTGCCGGAGTTCGTTTCCCCCAGCAACGGCGTGCTGGTGGACCCGCACGATGTCACGCGACTGACACAGGTGCTGGCGGATCTGCTGGCCTCACCCTCGCGGTGCCGGCAGATGGGTGAAGCGGGACGAGCCTGCGCCGAGCGTTATCGTGTTGAAACCATCACCGATGAATGGGAAGCGCTGTACCGGTCGGTGCTCCATGGGAGTGAGCCGCGTGAGTGAAAATGTCACAATCAGTTTTGTCGTGCCGGCGTACAACGAGGAGAAGAACCTGGGCTGGACGCTGCACGCGATCATCGCGGAGATCAAGCGCTCGGGCTGCGTCGCGGAAGTTATCGTGGTGAACAATGCGAGCACCGATCGCACGGCGGAGATTGCCGCGTGCTTCCCCGAGGTGATCGTGGTGGATGAGCCGGAAAAGGGCCTGGTGCAGGCACGGCGGGCCGGGTTCCTGCGCGCCGCCGGGCGGCTGGTGGCGAATGTCGATGCCGATACGATCGTCACCGAGGGTTGGCTGAACCGCGTGCTGGCGGAGTTCCAGCGGAATCCCGACCTGGTCGCGCTGAGCGGGCCGTATATCTATTATGACGTGCCACGCAGCACGCGCTTCGCGGTACGGGCGTTCTATGTAATGGGGTATGGGTTCTATTTTCTCAATCGGTTCGTGCTGCGGGCCGGGTCGATGTTGCAGGGTGGCAATTTCGTGGTCAGCCGCGCTGCCCTGGAACAGATCGGTGGCTACAATCCGCTGTTCACCTTCTATGGCGAGGATACCGACCTGGCGCGGCGGCTGAATGCGATCGGCGCGGTCAA
>Ga0182013_10007090_pt1 | contig 12475 bp, 12 predicted proteins | sample 612S2MmetaG_FD_120487 | JGI IMG/M metagenome (GOLD analysis project Ga0182013, IMG submission 120487) | Permafrost microbial communities from Stordalen Mire, Sweden - 612S2M metaG | ecosystem: Environmental > Terrestrial > Soil > Wetlands > Permafrost | place: Sweden: Stordalen | collected...
ATGTTATTAAACAGTTTGGCAAAATTGATGTGCTGATAAACAACGCCGGCATTACCCGCGATGCCACCCTGCAAAAAATGACCGCCGAAAACTGGCAACAGGTGCTGGATGTTAATTTAACAGGTGTTTTTAACTGCACCAAAGCTGTTTCGGTAAATATGATTGAAAACAATGGCGGGGCTATTATCAATACCTCTTCTATTGTAGGTTTGTATGGCAATTACGGACAAAGCAATTACGCGGCAACAAAAAGCGGTGTCATCGGCTTAACAAAAACATGGGCCCGCGAACTGGGTAAACACAATATCACTGTAAACGCCGTTGCACCGGGCTTTATTGCTACCGATATGATAGCTACCATACCGGCTAAAGTAATTGAAGCGATGAAAGAAAAAATACCGCTGCGCAAATTAGGCACACCGGATGACGTGGCCAATGTATATTGCTTTTTAGCAAGTAAAGAGGCTACTTTTATTTCAGGGACGGTTATAAGTGTTGACGGAGGTTTAACTATTTAAAAACGCAATATCATTATAAGGTAGCTTTTGTATTTTTATTGCCGTCTGCTTTAGCTGACGGTTGTGGCACAAACAATAAAACGGCTTTAGCCACCACAGGATGTGGCTAAAGCCGTTATTCTATTATTTTTCAATCCGTCAGCTAAAGCAGACGGCAATAAATACCTTAACAACAATACTGTTTTAAACCATGATATTAGTAACCGGTGCAACAGGATTTCTGGGCTCGTATCTGGCAAAAGACCTGATACGAAAGGGGGAGAAAGTGCGCGGTTTAAAAAGGGCTACTTCGCGGTTCGACCTGTTGGGTGATTACGCCCGCGATATTGAATGGGTGGAAGCTGACTTGCTGGATGTTACTTCATTAGAATCAGCGCTTGATGGTATTGAAAAAATTTACCACTGTGCCGGGGTGTTTTCGCCTACCCATTCCGAGCGGCAGAATGCCATGCTTACCCATGCCGAAGGTACGGCTAACCTGTTTAACATTGCGCTTGATAAAGAGGTGAAAAAAGTATTGCACGTAAGTTCAACTATTGCACTTGGCCTGCCATTGAATGGCACAACGATGGATGAAAATTATTACTCGCCGGCGGATAAGCTGCAGTTCGATTATTTTAAGGGGAAACGATATGCCGAACTGGAGGCCTGGCGTGCACAGGCCGAAGGCCTGGATGTTGTGATAGTAAACCCCGGTGGATTAATAGGCGCCGGTTACTGGAGCCATCAGCCGTTAAACACTTTTCCCATAGTGCAAAATGGCCTGAAATTTTACACTGAAGGCAGCAATGGCTTTTTAGATGTGCGCGATGCAGCAGAGGTAATGATACAACTGATGGAGGCAGATACTAATGGCGAGCGCTATATTCTCATAGCTGAAAATATTTTATTGAAGGACCTGCTGAACCTGATTGCCGATGCACTGAAAGTAGAACGCCCGAAATATAAAGTATCGAAATGGGTGAGCGCACTGGCCTGGCGTTACGAATATTTGCGCTCGTTGTTGATGAACACCGCTCCTAATTTTACAGCAGATGATATGCGCATTGCGCGCATTGCATTTAACTACAGCAATGCCAAAGTGATTAACGCAACCAATTATAAATTCAGGTCGGTGGCGCAGTCTGTTAATGACACTGCGCAGGTATTTCTGGACTCAAAAAAGGCCGGGAAGGATTTTGGGGTGTTTCAATAAATAAAAGAGAAGTCATTGCCACGAACAATTCATTTTTTATTTTTTTACGGGAGTTGCCCTTACAATGACGCCGCTATGACTAATTGGAAACAAAGACCTTCCCCGCAGAGTCTCCCCTTTCCGGCTTTGCGGAATGGGGGACTCTGCGCGTTGGATGGGTTGTCCATAAACGCGCGGAGTCCTCTATCGCAAAGCCGAAAGAGAGACTCTGCGGGGAAGCAGACATATTAACGTCACTGCGATTTTTTCCCTTGGCACAAGAGTGCTTACTCGCAATGGCATCATTTTTTGTAATAAAATACGGACTTCCTCTTATGCTTTCTCTCCACACCCTCAACATTATCACCTGTATCTGGATAGCCATTGGCCTGATTGCCTTTCCCCTGCTGCTAAATGTAACCCAACCCTACGGCAGGCATATAAGCAACAAATGGGGGCCCATGATAAGCAACAAGCTTGGCTGGATAATCCAGGAATCGCCATCCATGATTTTTCTGTCGGTTTTCTTTTTTACCGGTACAGGCACCAAATCTCATGCTGCCTGGTTTTTCTGGGCTTTGTGGGTGCTGCATTATATCAATCGCAGTATCATATTCCCCCTGCGAACGCATACCAACCATAAAAAGATACCGTTACTTATTGTCGGTTCTGCAATCTTTTTCAACTTCATCAACGGATTTGTAAACGGCACATTTTTAGGAAATTTTGCCGGTGGTTATCCCGATGATTACTTTAGTTCCCCCCAATTTGTAACCGGGATGCTCATTTTTATAACCGGTGTGTATATCAATAACCAATCCGATACCATCCTCATCAACCTGCGCAAACCCGGCGAAACCGGGTATAAGATACCAACCGGTGGGCTTTTCAAATACATATCATGCCCCAACATGTTTGGCGAAATAATTGAGTGGCTAGGCTTTGCCATCATGGTAGGCTCGTTACCCGCGTGGAGTTTTGCGTTGTGGACGGCAGTTAATTTAATACCCCGCGCATTAGACCATCACAAATGGTATATCCAAAAATTCAGCGATTACCCGAAGGGAAGGAAGGCGGTTATTCCTTTTGTGGTTTAATCATTCTCTTATTCGTATATCATTTTTTTTATTTAAATTTGTAATACCTAACATCAACTACATGAAACATTCCATACTAAAGTCTTTGCTTCTTTCAGTTTCTCTTTGCGTAGCTTTTTCATTAAACGCGGAAACCATTACTAAAGAAATGATTGATGGGCATAACGGCTATTTTAAAACTTATGATGATTTTTTGCATGACCGTGGCACCCACTTTGATGAAATGAAAATCCATCATGATAAAAGCCAGGGCAAAGACCATATTATCTGGACAATTACATTCGAATCGAAAGGAGCGAAAACCACCTTGAATATGAACGAATTCTGGGGATACCGGTTCAAGGGGCTTTTATTCCGAACTTATCCCCTCGTTGATATGGGAGTTATTATAGTTGTTGCCGTTGGTGATATGATTTTATATGAGAATTACCACTCTCCCCACCTTTTTATTTCAGACGATGGCAACAGGGCTTCATACGATAACTTTACGCTTTTAACCTATGTTTCAAAAAACCTGGGGAGTGACATTGTAGATAAGTTAGCAAAGTTAAAGCCTGAACAAAGTGATTTAAACGCGGACATATACAATTGCAATGATCAACTAGCATCATGCTATATGACTTATAATAGTATTTCGTATGTATGTAAATTTCCGGGGTATAAGCAAATTACCCATGTGGTTAATCATACTAAGAATAATAAACCCAGCGGACATTAAAGGTTGTATGAGATGGGTTATTAAACAAGGCTACCTCACCGGCCTTCCCTGCGCCCCGCGTTGCTGCATACGCTGTTCGCGTATTTCTTTCAGCTTCTCCTGAAACTTGTGTTCGAGATTATAGAGCTCATTTACTTTATCCTTTCCCAGGGCAGCCTCAAACTGGGGTTTGTATTTTCTTTTCAGGTCAAGCTTTTTTTGTTCCAGTTCAAGTTGCTGGTCGGCGGTAAGCTGGCCGGGGTAGCTTTTTTGCAGCACTTCACTCTCGCTTCTATAGGCATTATAAACGGGCCAGAACCTTTGTGCTTCTTCGGGGCTGAGGTTTAATTGCTGGGATATAAAGGCAATCCTTAACGATTCAATCTGGTCGTGCGCACTTTGCTTGTTTTGTTGCGGGTACACCTGCAGGCCTGCCAATATAAGCAGCAAAAGCAAAGTACCATTTTTGAGTATTATTAAAAACTTTTTCATTGCCTTCTGTTTCAATTTATATCGTTTTCCTCATCTTTATCCTAATCAGTAATAGCTTCATTTAAAGCGGCATCATCCACATCTTTTAATGCTTCTTTATACGGATGTAAGCTATTCACATTTTCATTCAATCCCTTATTATCCAGGTTCATTTCAAACACCTCATCTGAATAGGCGTCCGATTTATTGTCAAGGTAATTATTAATGTCTTCAGTACTTAACTGTGCAAACCTGCAATCCAAATCGTCGCACTGCTGCACTTTTACAAATATCAGCACAGCTAATATTACGGTGGTGGCAAGGCCCGCAAAAGCTAGGGTATATTTTGGCTTAAATACTGCATTAATAATTCCATCCAAAAATATATTCAGGCCTTCAATCCATTTATCGGGCCCGGCCGGCTGCGGCTGTGTTTGGGCGGTAACATCACCCAATACCCTTTCGGCAAACGAACTGAAATAATCAGCAGGCGCCTCCAATGTATTTACTTTTGCCAAGGCAGAAAGCTTCGGGGCAATAACAGCAAGTTCTTTAGCCACTTCATCAGCCCTTACCTGCTGCAATATCCAGCTTGAAAAATCAGAAAAATAAACCGCAGGCACTTCGGCATTAGCGGGTTTCTGCAACTTTAAAAGCAATGGCGCCAAAGCACCTAACTCCTGTTTTACATCCACCGGTTTAACCTGCTCAAGCATCATATTTGTAAAGCCGGCAAAATAGCTGTCAGGCAAACTGTAGATATTCACTTTTTCAAGCGAGGCCAACTGCGGGGCTATTTCCCTTAACTCTTTTAATATGTCCTCCCTGGTTTCCATTTTATTGACCCTTTCAATACAGTTGTTGGGTATTTTAATCTTAATAATATTGTCCGCTTAATTTTTCAATTTTCAGCTTATTGTGGATAAGACCTTAAAAACACCTTAAAGTTTAATCCCGCCAAGTAAAAATTTCTCAATTTTTAAGGCAGCGTGATGGTAACTTGCCTTTAAAGCCCCCACGCTGGTACCTAAAACCTCGCTCATTTGCTCATAAGGCATTTCATCATAATAGCGTAGGTTAAACACTATTTTCTGTTTCTCAGGCAGCGAATCTATAGCCTTTTGCAACCTGGCCTGTATATCATCGCTGTCTACCTGGTGGCTTTCCGCCTGTATATAATTGGCTGGGGCATAGCCTTCTTCATCGCTGCTTTCATTACTTTCAAACGAGATGGTAACCCTTTTGTTACGGCTGTTTAAAAAGGTGATGGTTTCGTTGGTGGCAATGCGGTAAAGCCATGTAAACAATTGAGAATCAGACCTGAAGTTCTGTAATCCGTTCCAGATTTTAATAAAGGTGTTTTGCATTACATCATCGGCATCGTCATGGTTTTTAACCATGCGCCTGATGTGCCAGTATATCCTTTGCTGGTACTTTTCAATCAGCAGCTTAAATGCTTTTTCCCTGCCCGAGTCGGAATGAAAAAGGTCTAATAATTCGTAATCCGTCATGTAATTATGTTAAATGCAAATACAATTGCCCACGCAAACCCTCTAACTCCCGGGGCGGGAGCACCGCTACCCAATAATACAAAAGGCCCACTGCGAAAATATTGTCCTTATATGCAATATCATTAAGTTAAGCAAATTCCCATGCGACTCCTCTGAAGTCGTATCATTCTTCATCTGTGGTGCAATAAATATTTGACCTCTCTGAGGTCAAAATCCTAATCTTAACGGCATTGCGACTCCGGAGGAGTCGAATATTTATAGAACCCGAACCACCTGAGCTACACGACCCCAGAGGGGTCGAACCTTTGACAAACTTAGCTTAACTACATTACGCTTTTCTACCTATTACCTTCTTAACGGCATTTACCACATTTACAGTATCCAAACCGTATTTTGTCATTAACTGGGCAGGTGTTCCGCTTTCACCAAAGTGGTCGTTTACAGCTACATATTCAAGCGGCGCCGGCTTATTATGAGCCAGCAAGCTTGCAATGGAAGAACCTAAACCACCAATACGGTTATGCTCCTCAGCCACCACCGCACATTTGGTTTTTGCTACCGAACGAAGAATAGCTTCTTCATCCAAAGGTTTAATGGTGTGTATATTGATTAACTCTACCGAAAGGCCTTCGGCCTCTAACTGGCGGGCAGCTTCCAGGCTTTTCCAAACCAGGTGGCCGGTGGCAAAAATGGTAACGTCTTTACCCTCGTTCATTACTATGGCTTTGCCAATTACAAATTTCTCCTCAGGCATAAAAATGGGCCACACGGGCCTGCCGAAACGAAGATAAACCGGGCCGACATATTCCGCCACAGCAATGGTCGCTGCTTTAGTCTGGTTATAATCGCATGGGTTAATAACCACCATACCGGGCAGCATTTGCATTAAGCCTATATCTTCCAATATCTGGTGGGTAGCACCATCTTCACCCAATGTAAGGCCGGCATGACTGGCCGCTATCTTTACATTCTTTTTTGAATAAGCAACCGATTGACGAATCTGGTCGTACACCCTGCCGGTAGCAAAGTTGGCAAAGGTGGTAGCAAAAGGAATTTTACCTCCTATGGTTAAACCCGCAGCAATACCTATCATATTTGCTTCGGCAATACCCACCTGCACATAACGGTCGGGAAATGCTTTAATAAAATCATCCAGCTTTAGCGAGCCGGCCAAATCAGCACACAGGGCCACTACATTAGGATTTGTTTTGCCTAACTCTAAAATGCCCGCTCCGAAACCCGAGCGGGTGTCTTTATTACCGGTTGTAACGTAATCCTGTAGTGCCATTATCAAATTTGTTTTAGTAATTCAAGAATTTTTTCTTCGCTAATAGTTTCAAGCAGTCAGCCCCTTCCGTCCCCTAAAGGGGAAACCAAAGCCAGCTCTGGTTTCCCCTTTAGGGGACGGAAGGGGCTGACACATTTTGTAAAAACCGGAATCCTATAACTCATCAAGTAATTGTTCTATGGATTTAGCTTTCTTTTTACCGGCTTTAATTTGCTTTACTTCCTTAATTGCCTGTTCCATTTCACTTACCAATCGAGGTTTGGATTTATGAAATTTAACTTTAGGCTTTTGCTTCATGCAGCAAATTTAAAGCTTCAAACTTAAACTTCCTCCTGATGTAATGTCAAATTCTTTATCAACGGTTGTGTGGATAGTACGGGCGTTTTTAGAGCGGTAAACCAGCCTGTATTTTCCGGGTTGCAGGGCCAGGGTTTCCTGCCTGTCCTTTAACCGCAAATCGTATATTTTTTTCATTTTGCCGTCCTCCACAACAAAAATAGCCCCGTATGCCTCAAAGCCTTTATTCAATGTTAAAATACCCGGGGCGGGTATCTGCACATCGGTGGTTTTGCTCTGGTCTATTTTTACATTTTTTACGGTAAGCCGTGGCAGGGTGGTTACTTCAAGGTCGTAAGTGCCGGTCAGGTATTTGGTTTTAGTATTAATGCGCTGCACATTCAGCGTTTCCAGCTGGCCGGCCCTGTGCAACAGGCACTTTATCCGTTCAACTGCCGCCACCTTTGAAATGGTGCCCTGCAGTGTAAAATTAAGATACCCCTGGGGTGCGCTGATGTTTATTACCGTATGGGTGTTTTTCCGTAAAACCACATCAGCATAAACGGGGGGTATGGTGTGCACCTGCAGTTTGTATTTAAACATAGGCGAAATATTCAACGTATCAGGCAGCCCCCGCGGGTTTAATGAGTGATAGAGGTTATATCTCACCATACCGGTTTCAGTATCGTAAAAACTCATGTTCACATCTGTTTCGGTAGGCTTGCCATTTTGGTCATTCAGGTTTATCTGCAATGTGGTTTTAGAGATAGCATCCATCACCGCATCCTTTAGTGCCGCCGAAAACTCAGTCGCATTGTTGGTGTTTACAAGCTTACCGGCGCAACTCAGGCTCTGGTTGCTTTCGGCATCCAGCGACATGCCAATAATAAAAGGGCGAAGAATAATATTGTTCTTTTGCAGCATCAGCGAAACCCCGCAGGCATCGCGGTCGCAGGCATCTTCGCCATCGGTAATTACAATCAGCACGTTTTTGGCCGGCACACCTGCAAAATCCTCCGGCGCTTTTTCAATGGCATAAACCAGCGGTGTAATCCCCTTGGGGTGTATCTCCTCCAGTTTCTTTTTAATCCGTGCTACATTATTCGAATCAATAGGCACTTCAAGCCTTGAATCATGACAATTCATATCCGGTTGCGGAAACATATGGCCCAGCACCCTTAACCCCATTTCAATATGCGGTATCTGGCCTATGCTATCAGCTATTTCGTTCAGGGAATGGCAGGCAACCTCCCATTTGTTTCCCCCTTTCCAATGGCTTTGCATACTTAGTGAGGCATCTAAAACAAACAGTATCCGGGTACGCTCCTGCGCAAACACAGGCCGGGCGCCTGTTAACCAAACAAGGCCTGTTGCTAAAACATATAAAATAAGTTTGCGCCTCATAAATTCAATACTACCGTTTTACCTTCGTCAACAATAAACTGTTGGGTACGGGTCGATTCGCTGTGATAATTCTTTTTTGGTTTATAAATCAGCCGGTATTTGCCCGGCTGCATATTATGGCTTTCGTTTTTGCCGTTTATTTCAAAGGTTTCAACCATTTGCAGCTTACCACCCTGCTGCTCAAGGAAAATGCTGGCCAGATAATTTTCTCCGGCAATTAAAGACAGCGTACCATAGTTAGGTATCTTAAAATTGTTATCGGCATAAGGTACCAGTGTGGTATCTATCATTATTTCGGGCGAAGTGAGTATCTCCAGTTTATAATCGCCCGCCAGGTACTTGCCCTGCCCGTTTAAATCCTGGACGCTTAAAATATTTACGGGGTTGCTTTTAGGGCGAACCAGCGCCTGCGCGCTGTTGCTGGCAATGGAGGCCGCAATACATTCAATATCCATATCAGCCACCGGCACATCCAACGCAATAATGTTGTGCTTGCCGGGGGTTAACTCAATATTTTCTTTGCGGATAGAAGGAAAGGTATGCAGTTCAAGGTCATAGATGCCAACAGGGTCCAGGTAAAGGGTATCCGGATTTCCTTTTTCATTCATGGTGTGCACAAAGTTGTATTCAATTTTGCCGGTGTAATGATCGTACAGGGTAAATGGGATATTGGTAACTGTAGGGTTGCCATTCTGGTCCAACAGATTAATCTGCACCGTGGTGGTGTTCAGTGTTTGGCTGATAATAACCCCTACCGCATTGTAAAAAGAAGCCTCGCTGCTGGTATTAATAAAGGTGCCCATGCACTTATACTTTTCGTAGGCTCCGGAGTCAACATTCAATCCAACAATAAAAGGTTTGAGGGTGATTTTTTTAGCCAGTAATTCTTTCGATACTTTGCAGGGGTCGCCACCACAGGTTTCTTCTCCATCCGTTATTAAAATAATAGAGTTCAGCGAACGCGCATCATCCGGAAAATCGCCTGCGCCCTGCAAAATAGAATAAGCTATGGGCGACATGCCCTGTGGAGTAATGTGCCCCAGCTCACTATAAATTTTTGAAGCATTATTCTTTGCAAAGGGAATTAAAAGCTTTGAGTCCTTACAGTTATGCGCAGTGTTAGGGTTCTGAAAACCAAAAACACGGACCGCAAATTCAACATTCGGGTTTTTGTGTTCAACCGAATCAATCAGCTTAAAAAGCAGCTGTTTGGCCGTTTCAAATTTCGAGGCCTTGTCATATTGCTGCTTCATACTTCCCGAGCCATCCAGCACAAAAAGGATGCGGCTAACGTTGGGCTTATAAACCTGTGTTTGCTGGGCATTAACTGATATTGAGTATAAAGTATTAAGTATTAAGACCGGCAGCAGCATCCGAAGTAGCGAACAGAGCTTGTTTTTGAGATAGTAAGTATTACTTGCAAGCAATAAGTCTCTTTTATAAATCTGAAGTCCGCCTTGGCATTGGCTGTTCCCTTCTCTTTTTTTCAAAGAGAAGGGTGTCCGGTAGGACGGGATGAGTTGGCTGTTGAGCTGTTTTATGAAGAAGTCTGATGAATCCATTTCCAGTTTAAAGAACGGAAGTTAAATGGTAATATTTCAATTAACTAAATAACTAATCTGCATTTTGCCTTTACGTTTTAGTTTCCCCTTCGGGGACGGAAGGGGCCGTATTAATAATCTCCCAAAGTTTCGGGCAACTGCGCCAGGGCTGCTGCTGTTTGTTCGGCATTGGGTGCGGTACCGTGCCATTGATGCTGATTTTCCATAAAATCAACTCCCTTACCCATTACGGTGTGCATCATAATAAAAACCGGTACCCCTTTGCCCGTTCTTGATTTGGCATCAGCCAACGCAGCGATTACCGCCTCCATATTGTTACCATCCAAAACCTCAATTACATCCCAGCCGAATTCGCGCAGCTTGGCTTTCAGGTCGCGGTGCGATAAAACTTTGTCTACATCGCCGTCAATTTGTTTATTGTTGTAATCTATGGTAGAAATGATATTGTCTACTTTATGGTGTGGTGCAAACATCAAAGCCTCCCAAATCTGGCCTTCCTGAAATTCCCCGTCTCCATGCAGGGTGTAAACTATGCTCTTGTCTTCTTTATTCAGTTTTTTTGCAAGCGCGGCGCCAATGGCCACGCTTAAACCCTGGCCTAAAGAACCGGCCGCACAGCGTATACCCGGCAAATGCTCTGCGGTAGCCGGATGGCCCTGCATCCTGCTGTTCAGTTTACGGAAAGTAGCTAACTCCGAGGTTTCATAATATCCTGAGTGTGCAAGCACACTATACCAAACCGGGCAAATATGTCCGTTTGACAGAAAGAACAGATCCTCGCCCAAACCATCCATGGTAAAGTTCTTATTATGGTTCATTTGGTTAAAATACAACGCAACCATAAAATCCGTGCAGCCCAATGAACCGCCCGGGTGCCCCGAGTTGGCGCCATTTACCATCCTTATAATGTCCCTTCTTACCTGCGATGCAATATTTTTTAATTCTTCAACCGAAGCCATAGTTTAAATTTTCCCCAAAAATAAGAGGGTAGGCGTGTTCAAGTCAAAAATGTTTCCACCGATGGTGGGAAAGGGGAGAAACTGACTTTTACCAGTTTGGGCGTGCCCCGCCGCGGCGGGTCGGCCTGTCCCGATGCTTTGATCGGGAGCTATCCGCGGAATTTATCCCGATGCTTCATCTCATACCCGTCAAGCTAAGAGTCTCAGCCTCACCCCGACATCGCTATCGCTCGTCACCCCTCTCCATCGCAAGCGATATAGAGGGGCTGGTTGCCGCGCGGATTGTAATTTCAGGATTAAATTATGTTGGATTGCAAAAGCAAATGTTTCCGCCCCTTCGCCATTCGTAAGAATGGAGAAGGGTGACGAGCGATAGCGATGTCGGGATGAGGCTGACTGTTTGCATTTAAAACTCTCCCCTGATGTCATGGTGAGCGAAGCCGAACCAAGCCCTGGAGGTGGTAAAGGCTGCTTGTATTTGCCCTGGTATCCCCTTTAGGGGACGGAAGGGGTTAGGCTGTTTGGCATTAGCCTCCCCTTCGGACACGGGAGGGGCTGCCTTTACACCCCAAATGTGTCAACCCATTTCAGTACTTAAGAAAACACACTTGCTTCATTATCAGCAAACTATTGCCAAATTTTGTGTCAACCCCCATTGTTAAAATATTGTTAAAATCACTGCGCAAATACATTGCGCAGTGGCACAGTAAATTTGTAATAAAATCAATATTTATGAGCACCGTATACACACCCGACCAATTAAAAGAGTTGCACAGGCACCTGGAACAAATTATTGCCAGCCAAAAAATTACACCCCAAACCTTCGAACGCCTCGAAGAACACGAACACGCAGAATTAACCAAACTGCTGCGCCAAAAAATGGAACAGGCAAATACCGAATACATCCGCCTATCTAACATCATGGGCGCAGCCCTCCAGCTATCCGGCAACCGCATGGCCTGGGAAAGTAACCACCACAAAATTACCCACGCTATTTATACAGCCCTTTGCCAAAAAGGCGAAATGCCAACGCAAAATTACATTGCCGAAATTACCGGCCTCAGCAGGCAAACCGTAAACAAACACCTCAGCGAAGGCGACGACGCCTCAGTGTATGCCGAGCACATCCATAACTTCAGTGCCATGGCCCCGCACGTACTAACCCGTGTTGTAAAAGCCGCCACATCTCAAAATAACATCGTACCCGCCATGCGCCTCTACTTCGAATTACTCGAAAAATTTCAGGGCAAAGGCCAGCTATCTATACCCGGCCTGCAACACAATTACATACAAATAAATAACACCATTATAAAACAGGAAGCCCTCCAACAACTCAACCCCGAACAGCTAAAGCAAATAGAAGAAATGATGCAACGCAATTTACCGGCGCCAGATACCGAAAATGGGGATTGATTTTAAGAAACTATTTCAAAAGCAGCAAAAAAAAATTAAGCGTGTATTTTGTATTTGGCCCTGGTTTCCCCTTTAGGGGACGGAAGGGGCTGAGTACCTCCCCGA
>Ga0182013_10007094_pt1 | contig 12467 bp, 9 predicted proteins | sample 612S2MmetaG_FD_120487 | JGI IMG/M metagenome (GOLD analysis project Ga0182013, IMG submission 120487) | Permafrost microbial communities from Stordalen Mire, Sweden - 612S2M metaG | ecosystem: Environmental > Terrestrial > Soil > Wetlands > Permafrost | place: Sweden: Stordalen | collected...
GCTTCCCCCTCCGCCGCGCTCACCTCGGCCTCCGCCTCGCCCACATCCCCGATATGCTCGACCGACACCACGCGCTCGTCTTCCGCCGTGTCGAACACGATCACGCCCTGCGTGCCGCGGCCCGCGATGCGGATGCCGTCCACCGGGCAGCGGATGAGTTGCCCGCCATTGGTCACCAGCATGATTTCGTCGCCGTGCTCGACCGGGAAGGAGGCGATCAGCGCGCCGTTGCGTTGGTTCACCGCCATCGCGACGATGCCTTTGCCGCCGCGCCCGGTGATGCGATATTCGAACGACGAGCTGCGCTTGCCATAGCCGTTTTCGGACACCGTCAGAATGATCTGCTCGGCGGCGCGCATCGCCTCGAAACGCTCGTCGGAAAGATCGACGGCGGTGCCCTCCTCCGTCTCGACGGCCGGCTCCTCGACAACCTCGGCGCCTTGCGCGCGGCGCAGCGCCACGGCGCGCTTGAGATAGGCCGCTCGCTCGTCGCCGCCAGAATCGAAATGGTTGAGGATCGACAGCGAAATCACTCGATCGCCCTCGCTCAGGCTCACGCCGCGCACGCCCATCGAGGTGCGGCCCTGGAACACCCGCACTTCCGTGACCGGGAAGCGGATGCACTGGCCGTCCTTCGTCGTCAGCAGCACGTCCTCGGCCTCGCTCGCGGTCGCTACGTCAACGATGGCCTCGCCTTCGTCGAGCTTCATCGCAATAATGCCGTTGCGGCGCACGTCGGAGAAATCCGACAGCTTGTTGCGCCGCACCGTGCCGCGCGTCGTCGCGAAGATCACGTCGAGCGTCGCCCAGCTCGCTTCGTCCTCGGGCAGCGGCATGATCGTCGTGATGCGCTCGCCGGGGTCGAGCGGCAGCATGTTGACGAGCGCCTTGCCGCGAGCCTGCGGCGCCGCGAGCGGCAGCCGCCATACCTTCTCCTTATAGGCGCGGCCCAGCGAGGAGAAGAACAGCACCGGCGTGTGCGTGTTGGCGACGAAGAGGCGGTGGACGAAATCTTCCTCCTTCGTTTGCATGCCCGAGCGGCCCTTGCCGCCGCGCCGCTGCGCGCGATAGGTCGAGAGCGGCACGCGCTTGATGTAGCCGGCGTGCGAGACGGTGACGACCATGTCCTCGCGGGCGATCAGATCCTCGTCCTCGACATCGCTTTCGGCGTCGAGGATTTGCGTGCGGCGCGGCGTCGCGTAAAGCCGCTTCACCTCGAGCATCTCGTCCTTGATGATGCCGAAAAGTTTTTCGCGCGAACCGAGGATTTCGAGATATTCGGCGATCTCCGCGCTTAGTTTGTGCAAGGCGGCGGAAATTTCCTCGCGGCCAAGCGCGGTGAGGCGTTGCAGGCGCAAATCGAGAATGCCGCGCGCCTGCGCTTCCGACAGGCGGCAGGTTCCATCCTCGCCAAGCGCATGGCGGGGATCGGCGATCAGCGCGACCAGCGGCGCCATGTCCTTGGCCGGCCAGGCGCGCGCCATCAAGGCTTCGCGCGCGGCGGCGGCGTCGGGCGACGAGCGGATCAGATGAATCACCTCGTCGATATTGGCCACGGCGATGGCGAGGCCAACCTGCAAATGGGCGCTATCGCGCGCCTTGCCGAGTCGGTATTTCGTACGCCGCGTGACAACAGTCTCGCGGAAATCGACGAAGGCGCGCAGCACGTCGCGCAGCGTCATCATCTCCGGACGCTTGCCGTTCAGCGCGATCATATTGACCGGGAAACTCGACTGCAGCGAAGTATGGCGCCACAGCTGATTAAGCACCACGTCGGCCACCGCCTCGCGCCGCAGTTCGATGACGATGCGCATCCCGTCGCGGTCGGATTCGTCGCGCAGATCGGAGATGCCCTCGATTTTCTTTTCGCGCACCAGATCGGCGATGCGCTCGACCAGCGCCGCCTTGTTCACCTGATAGGGAATCTCGCTGATGATGATCGTTTCGCGATCCTTGCGCGTCGTCTCGATCCGCGCGCTGGCGCGCATGATGATCGAGCCGCGCCCGGTGGAATAGGCGTTGCGAATGCCGCCGCGCCCCAGAATCGTCGCGGCGGTCGGGAAGTCCGGCCCCGGCACGATCTCCATCAGCTCCGCGACGGTCATATCGGGGCGGTCGATCATCGCGATGGCGGCGTCGATCACCTCGCCGAGATTATGCGGCGGAATATTGGTGGCCATGCCGACGGCGATGCCGCCCGCGCCATTGACCAGAAGATTTGGAAAGCGCGCCGGAAGGACGGTCGGCTCGTGCTCCTTGTCGTCGTAATTGGGCTGGAAGTCGACCGTGCCTTCGTCGATGTCCTCGAGCAGCGCGAGCGCGGGCTTCGCGAGGCGCGACTCGGTGTAACGCATCGCGGCGGGCGGATCGTTGTCGACCGAACCGAAATTGCCCTGCCCGTCGATCAGCATCAGGCTCATCGAGAACGGCTGCGCCATGCGCACCAGCGCGTCGTAAATCGCCGCGTCGCCGTGCGGGTGATATTTACCCATCACGTCACCGACGATGCGCGCCGATTTCACATGCGCCTTGTCGGGCGTGTGGCCGTTCTCGTTCATCGAATAAAGGATGCGCCGGTGCACTGGCTTCAACCCGTCGCGCACGTCGGGAAGCGCGCGGCTCACGATCACGCTCATCGCGTAATCGAGATAGCTGCGCTTCATTTCGTCGGCGATGGACACCGGACGGATATCGGAACCCGAAGGACCAGGCCCGTCTTTTTCGTTTGTCTCTTCGGCCAAGGGAGGCGCCAATCTGAATCTATTGTGGAATCCTCCCTTTTCTATAGGTGATTCTCGATGCGCGCGCCAGCCTTTGCGGCGCAAGAAATACACGTAGAAACAGTTGCTTATGAAATGAGAGGCGGCTTTCTCGGGAAAACCCGCTTCGCTTGTCTAGATATTGGGGTTTTTCTCGGCTTTTCGGGCGCCGCGCGCGCTCCCGGAAAGGGCGCGCGCGAGAGTCCGTCTTCGTTAGGTGGAAACGGTCGTCAGCCGTTCGCCTCCCGCAAGGATTCGCGCGCGGAGATCGCGATGGACGCCGCCGCCTCGTCGCCCGGCTCGATCAGCGCGAAGGGCTCGAGCGTGGGCGCGGGCGTGGGTTCCGGCGCGGGCTCGGCCCAAGGCGCCGGCGCGGGGGCTGCGGCGGCAGGCTTTGGCGCGGCGCCCGGCAGCGGGCGAACGACTTCCAACTCGCTCCTCTTGACCGCGGCGGCGGTCGCGGCGCCGAAGGACGGGCGTCTTTCGAGGCGCGACAGATCGACTTGAACCGGAACCTCCGGCGCCTTCGTGCGCATCATCGACGCCAGTCTGGCTAAGGAAGTCGCGGGCGACTCCTCGCCTTGCGGCGCGGCGTTCGAAGCCGCCGCCGGCTCCGAGCCCTTTCGCGGGAACGGAAGCGACGGCAATTTCGCGCGCGCGGCGGCGAGCGCCGCGCCGACGCCGGTCTTTGGCCGCGCTTCTTCCAGCTCCGACCCGGCGGCGCCGGGAGAAGCGGCGACCGGCTGGGCGGGCTCGCCGAGCGAACCGAGCCTGGCTCGCGCCGCCTGAATGGCGCGCCGCCAGATCGGCTCGGCGGCGACTTGCGCCTCCGCCGACTTTTTGTCGTCGGATTTGCGCTTGCGCGCCATCCAGCGGACGAAAGCGAAGACCGCGGCCACGCCGAACAGCAGCATTTTGCCGAACTTCAGCGCATAGACGACGAGGAGCGCGATCAATCCCAGCTTTTGCGCGGGCGCGGGCGCGGCGGGCTGGGCGACCGTCACTTTTTTGAAGTTGGCGTCGCCAGTCATCAGCGAGATGAGACCGTAGGGAGCGGTTTTGACCGTGGCGAGGTCCGCGTCGTCGTATCCCTTGCCCTTGTCGTAGACGATGGTGTCGATGAGCGCGCCGGATTCGCCTCTAAAGCGCTGGTAATTCGTCTCCTGGCCAGCGACGACGATCTTGAGGGCGCCCTGGTCGCCAAGCGCGAAGGAACTGCAATTGACGATCCAATCGTCCGCGCTCTTCGATCCGAGCATCGTCGCGCCGACGCAGGAGCTCAGGCGATGCTTGGCGTCGTAGCGCGGCGCCTCCATCCAGCCGGTGACCTCCAGTTGCGAGAGGCCCTGACGCGCGCGCGCCGGATTTTCGGCGGCGACCTTCGCATTGTAAGTCCCCAATACGACCTCTGGGTCCATCGCCTTGGCGTCCTGATCGCTGATGTAGCCATCGTCGACGAGACTGACATAGGCCATCCAGTCCGGCCGGCTCGTCGCCGGCAACACGACGCCTTGCGTGGCGTTGTCCCAGTTCTTTCCGGCGCCGAGCAGTTTGCGCGCCTGCTCGCCATCGAGATAGACGCGATTGGCCGGGAGCCACATCGTCGCGCGATCGGCGAGGCGCACCTCGACCGGTCCTCGAACGCCCTGCGCCAGCAGCGCTGAATAGGCCAGCGTCTCGTTGGTTGGAGCCTGCGCCGCGGTGACTTGCGCCACGGGAACCGCGGCGGGAGCCGGATCGGCGGACTTGGCCGCCCGCGCGGCGACGACGACCGTTTGCGGCGCGGCGGGCGCGGCGGTATTTAAATCCGGAGCCTTGGCCGCTTGCGCGGCGAGAGCCAGCGTCTCTTGCGCGATAGGCGTCGACGGCGCGGCGGCCACGACCACCGCAGGCGCGGCGGCCTCGCCAATCTTCAACTCCGGGAGCTTGGCCGCTTGCGCGGCCGGCGCGGCGCTTGGTTGCGCGACTGGCGTCGACGGCGCGCCCGAAGGCGTGGCGAAGGGCGCGGGCTGACGCGGCGCGGCGGCCTCGCCGATCGTCAAATCCGGAAGCTTGGCCGTCTGAATGGCGGTCGCCGCCGTTTGTCGCTCGACTGGCGTCGAGGGCGCCGGAACCGGCTCGACGCGCTTCGCCGACTGATCGGCCGCCGCGACCTTCGCCGGCATGACGGCTTCGTCGACTTTTAAATCCAGTGCGCTGGCGTCTTGCGCGGCGGGCGCGGCGCCGGAAACAGCGGGCTGCGTAGACGGATCGGCGGCCGCGACCTTCGTTGGCATCGCGGCTTCGCCGATCTTCAAATCCAGCCCCTTGATCCCTTGCGACGGTTCGTGTCGCGCGGCCGACGCCGCCGGCTGGGCGGCGGGCTTCGCCGCTTGCGCGACGGCCGCGGCGGCCGTCATGGCCGGTTCGCCGGTCCTCAGCTCCGGCTTCCCGTCCATCCGCGCGGTTTGAAGCGTCGCGGGCTCCATCCTCGCCGCGTTCTTGGGCGCGGCGGAATCCTTGCCGGCTTCGACCACCGGCGCGGGCGTCGTTTCGCGCGCGACACCCGGCGCGGGCGCGGCCTTCGCCGCTACAGCGCCGGGAGCCGGGCGCAAGGGCGCCATTCGCACGATGATGTCATCGAACCCTTGCCGTGTCGGAGCCGACAGCACGGGGATGTCCGTCTCGTGATTTATGCGATGACCTTCGCGCGCGACGCCGGTCGGAGGAGCTAAGATGACGCCCGCCGCGATCGCCATGACGGCGCTGACGAAGAGGTGCGACAAACGCGGGCGGAAACACGACATCAAGCTACTCCGACACTATGAGCGTGCGATAGCTTGGGCCGCGGAAGCTGAAGAAAGATTTTAGAGAATACTATCCTCTCGACCTTGCGAAGCATCGAAGTAAACGAGATGCTAACGGGCGAGATGCCATGGACCCGGCGCCTATCCCACTCGCGCGGGATCGGCCGGCGTCAGCGCGACGCTCTCGCCGCAGCCGCAGGCCGAAGTCTGATTGGGATTTTCGAATACGAAGGTCGAGGAGAATTGATCGGTCTTCACGTCCATGCGCGTGCCGAGCAGATACAGCACCGCCTTGGCGTCGATGATGACGCGCGCGCCCTCCTGCTCGACGACTTCGTCGCCGGGCGAGGGTTCGGCCAGATCCATTTTATAGGACATGCCGGCGCATCCGCCTTTTTCGACGCTGACGCGCAGCCCTGTGACGGGTGACGACGCGACCCTGAGGAGGCCGCGCACGCGCTCGGCGGCGGCGTCGCTCAGGCTCAGCACGTTGGACGGCAGGGCGAGGCTCATGGTTCATCTCCCGATATCGGCGCGTCGCGCGCCATTCACTCAATAATTCGCCCAGAGACCCGGCGTCGCCAACTCCACTAGATTGTGGTCGGGGTCGCGAAAGTAAAGGCTCTTGCCCCCGCGCGGCCAGTTCATCCGCGCCTCGATCGCAACACCCAGTCCGGCCAGCCGCGCCTCCCAGGCGCCGAGATCCGCCGCCGCGATGGCCAGCGCGAAATGCAGCCGACCCATGCCCTCGTGCGGCGGAATTTCGCCGCCCGGCAGATGCAGCGTCTCGGCCGTGGCCCCGCGCAGAAACGCCAGCAGCACGCTTCCCGGCCCGCAGTCGAAAGCCCACATTCGCGCGTCGCGCAACATAGGCGCCAGCCCGAGCGTCTCCTCGTAGAAGCGCCCGGCGCGCGAGAGATCGTCGACATAGATCGCCGTTTCGAGCACAGCGCCGATTTTTGGCGCCGGATCGGTCATCGCGCGCTCCTCACCACATATCGAGCGAGATGCGGGCTTCGTCGGACATGCGGCTTTGGTCCCAGGGCGGGTTGAACACCATATGCACCTTCACGTCGGCGACTCCCGGCACCGCATTCACGGCGTTTTGCACCCACACCGGCATTTCGCCCGCCACGGGGCATCCCGGCGCGGTCAGCGTCATGTCGATGTCAACATAGCCGTCGTCGGAAATGTCGATGCGGTAGATCAGCCCGAGTTCGTAGATGTCGGCGGGGATCTCCGGGTCGTAGACCGTTTTCAACGCCTTGATGATGTCGGCGCTGAGCCGCTCCAGCGCCTCGGGATCGCAGCTCGGCGCGAGATTGATCATCGCCGCGTTGACCGCGCTCGCGGTCTTCTCCATGGTCTCCGCCTTGTCCAAGTCCGCCTCCTTTATGAGAATAAGGCCCGCGCCCGGATCAGCGCCTCGGCGAACCGGTCGATTTCGCCGCGTGTGTTGTAAAGCGCGAAAGAGGCGCGGCAGCTCGATGTCGCGCCGAAATGCGCCAGCAGGGGCATCGCGCAATGCGTGCCGGCGCGCACGGCGACGCCGGCGCGGTCGATCACGGTCGCGATGTCATGTGCATGGGCCGCATCCATATTGAAGGCGAGAATAGGCCCTTTTTCGCGAGCCCGTCCATAGATGCGCACGCCCTCGATTTCCGCCAGCCGCTCATGCGCATAGGCGGTCAGATCGGCCTCGTGGGCGCGGATCGCCGCGCGGCCAAGGCTCTCCATGTAATCGAGCGCGGCGCCGAGCCCCACCGCCTGGGCGATCGGGGGCGTCCCCGCCTCGAACCGCTGCGGCGGCGTGTTGTAAGTGACGCTCTCGCGCGTGACGGTTTCGATCATCTCGCCGCCGCCGCAAAATGGCGGCAGGTTTTCGAGCCATTTGCTCTTGCCGTAAAGGGCGCCGATCCCCGTCGGCCCGTAGAGCTTATGGCCGGTCACGACGTAAAAATCGCAATCGAGCGCTTGCACGTCGACGTCGAGATGCACCGCGCCCTGCGAACCGTCAACCAGCACGGGAACGCCATGCGCGTGGGCGATGCGCGCGACTTCCTTGATCGGAGTTGGCGCCGCGACGACATTCGACATATGCGTCAACGCAACGATTTTGGTGCGCTTGGTGATGAGTTTTTCGAAGGCGTCGAGCGAAAAATTGCCGTCGTCGTCGACCTCGATCCATTTCAACACGGCGCCCTTGCGCTCGCGCAGGAAATGCCAGGGCACGATGTTGGAATGATGCTCCATCAGCGACAAAATGATCTCGTCGCCCTCGCCAATGTGCGCGAGGCCGTAAGAGGCGGCCACGAGGTTGATAGCCTCCGTCGCCGAGCGCGTGAAGACGATTTCGTCGACGGAGCCCGCGTTGAGGAAGCGCCGCACGCTTTCGCGCGCGCCTTCGAAGCCCTCGGTCGCGGCGTTGGCGAGGTAATGCAATCCGCGATGCACATTGGCGTATTCGTGCTCGTAGAAATGCGTCAGCCGCTCGATCACCTGCCGCGGCTTTTGCGCCGAAGCGGCGTTGTCGAGATAAACGAGTTCCTTGCCGTAGGGGCGCTCGGCGAGGATCGGAAAATCGCGGCGGATCGCCTCCACGTCGAAGACAGGCGCCGCTCTCGAGGCTTCGAACGGTTGATTCATCACAAAGCCTCCCGCATCCGCAGCCACGCCGCGACGCGCGCCGCCAGCGCATCCCGCGTCGCTTCGTCCTTGACGCGCTCCAGCGCCTCATTGGCGAAGCCTTCGATCAGCAGCGCCTCGGCCCGCGGCTTTGGCACGCCGCGCGCTTCGAGGTAAAATAATTGGTCGGCGTCGAGCCGCCCGCAAGTCGCGCCATGGCCGCAGACCACGTCGTCGGCGAAGATCTCCAGTTCCGGCTTGTTGTTCATGCTGGCGCCGTCCGACAGCAGCAGCGACTTCGACTGCATCGCGCCGTCGGTCTTTTGCGCGAGCGGCGCCACGCTGACCTTGCCTTGAAACACGCCCGTCGCGGACTCGTCGACGATGTGACGGAAAAATTCGCGGCTCTTGCCGCCAGGGCTCTCGTGCCGGATGACGAGCGTGGTGTCGGCGTGATCGCGCCCGCGCAGCAGGCTCGCGCCGTTGAACGACACATCGGCGTTCACGCCGCTAAGCGTCGCGAATATCTGCCGCCGCAAAAGGCCGCCGCCCTCGACGAGGCAGAAGGAGTTCAGCGCGCTATTTTCTCCCAGCGTCGCCAGCAGCGAGACGACGCGCACGGCGTCCTCGCTCTGCGGCGCGATCGTCGCGACATGATCAAGCTTCGCGCCATCGCCGAGGACCATGACCAGCGCGTGATTCTCCTGCGAGCCGGAGCGCTCCAACGGCGTGAAGCTCTCCAGCAGCGTGGCGCGGGCGCCGGCGCCCAAAATCACCAGCGAGCGCGTAAAGACCGACCGCGCGGCGCCGCCCGAGATGAAATTCGCGAATTCCAGCGGCCGCTCCAGCACGCAGCCGGGCGAAACGCGTAGCACCGCGCCGTCCTGCATCAAGGCGGCGTTGAGGGCGAGCGTCGGGTCCTCCGCGTCGCCGGCCAGAGCGGCGAGAATTTCCGCTTCGCCGCACGCCAGCGCCTCGCGCAAGGAAAGCACGCTAACGCCATAGGGCAAAGCCGAGACGTCGGAGAGATCGGGACGAAAAGCGCCGTCGAGCACGACGAATCGGCAGGACTCCCGCTCGCGCGCCAACGCCGGCGTCGCGGGGCCAGCGGCGCGCAGCGGCGCGACGGCGCACAGCGCGGCGCGCAGATCGGTGTAGTGCCACGCCTCGACGCGCCGGTTCGGCAGTCCTTCGCGCGAAAAGGCGTCCCAGGCGCTTTGGCGCAGCGGGCGAGCGCCCGCGTCCTTCATCGCGTCGAACGCGGTTTTTAGGTCGGCGGTAGCCGATGTCGCTGTGTCGCTCATGATCACGCCGCTTCGCCGATGTAATCCTTATAGCCACTCGATTCGAGTTCGAGCGCCAGCTCTGGCCCGCCGCTGCGCAGGATGCGGCCCTTGGCCATCACATGCACGGTGTCGGGTTTTATATAATCCAGCAACCGCTGGTAATGGGTGATGACGAGGAAGCCCCGATCCTTGGCGCGCAGCGCGTTGACGCCTTCCGAGACGACGCGCAGCGCGTCGATGTCGAGGCCGGAATCGGTCTCGTCCAATATGCACAGACGCGGCTCCAGCAGCGCCATCTGCAAAATTTCCATGCGCTTCTTTTCGCCGCCGGAAAAACCGCAGTTGAGCGGACGCCGCAACATGTCCTTGACGACGCCGAGCCGCGCGGCCGCCTCGTTGACGCGCTTCATGAAGTCGGGCGTCTGCAACTCGTCCTCTCCACGCGCGCGCCGCTGCGAGTTGAGCGCGGCCTTCAGAAACGTCATCGTCGCGACGCCGGGAATTTCGACCGGATATTGAAAGGCGAGAAACACGCCCTTGGCGGCGCGCTCATGCGGCGCGAGGCCTAAAATATTCTCGCCGTTCAGCAGCACTTCGCCCTGCGTGACATCGTAGCCCTCGCGTCCGGAGACGACATAGGACAGCGTTGATTTGCCGGTGCCGTTCGGCCCCATGATCGCCGCGACCTCGCCGTCGTGAACGGTGAGCGTGAGGCCATCGAGAATCTTGCGGTCGCCGATGGAGACGTGGAGATTTTTGATTTCAAGCATGGTCGTGTCCATTCTGAATCGATGATCGAATTGCAGGTCTGTTCAGCTCCATCGCCGCGACTCAACTCTGATGTCTTCGATCAACTCGAACCGCCCCGATCCGGCGTCGATTTCTTCTCGCCAAAGCCCGCGCCATTCCTCGATCTTCGTCTCCTCGGCCCGGCGGCGCGCGAGCCACTCCGCGACCGCGCCGACAACCATGTCGTTCTCGGAACCATATTCGCCGCGCGCCACCGCGCCCGCGATTTCCGCCGCGAGATCGTCCGGCAATGAGAGTTGCAAAGTGCGCCCGCTCATCCGACGCTCCCCTCGAGACTGATCGAGATCAGCTTTTGCGCCTCGACCGCGAACTCCATCGGCAGCTGCTGCAGCACGTCGCGCACGAAGCCGTTGACGATCAGCGCGGTCGCCTCCTCCGCGGAAAGCCCGCGCTGCATCGCGTAGAACAACTGATCCTGCGAGATTTTCGAAGTCGTCGCCTCGTGCTCGAATTGCGCGCTCGGATTCTTGCTCTCGATATAGGGCACGGTGTGCGCGCCGCAGCGGTTGCCGATCAGCAAACTGTCGCAATTGGTGAAATTGCGCGCGCCTTCGGCCTTGCGATGCGCCGAGACGAGCCCGCGATAGGTGTTTTGCGAGCGCCCCGCCGATATGCCCTTGGAGATGATGCGGCTCTTGGTGTTCTTGCCGAGATGGATCATCTTGGTGCCGCTGTCGACCTGCTGGCGGCCGTTCGACACGGCGATCGAATAGAACTCGCCCTGCGAATTGTCGCCGCGCAGAATGCAGGACGGATATTTCCAGGTGATCGCCGATCCCGTCTCGACCTGCGTCCAGCTGATGTGCGAATTGCGCCCCCGGCAATCGCCGCGCTTGGTCACGAAATTGTAAATGCCGCCGCGGCCCTCGCTGTCGCCGGGATACCAGTTCTGCACGGTGGAATATTTGATCTCGGCGTCGTCGAGCGCGACCAGCTCCACAACAGCCGCGTGCAACTGGTTCTCATCGCGCTTGGGCGCCGTGCAGCCTTCGAGATAGCTGACGTACGACCCCGCGTCGGCGATGATCAGCGTGCGCTCGAACTGTCCGGTGTTCTTCTCGTTGATGCGGAAATAAGTGGACAACTCCATCGGGCAGCGCACGCGCGGCGGCACGTAAACGAAGGAGCCGTCGGAAAACACCGCCGAGTTCAGCGTCGCGAAGAAATTATCGCTCACCGGCACGACCGAGCCGAGATATTTGCGCACGAGCTCCGGATGTTCGCGCACGGCTTCCGAAATCGGGCAGAAGATCACGCCGGCCCGCGCCAGCTCTTCCTTGAAGGTCGTCGCGACGGAGACGCTGTCGAACACCGCGTCGACCGCGACCCTACGCACCTCGACGCCAGCGAGAATTTCCTGCTCGCGCAGTGGAATCCCCAGCTTTTCGTAAGTGCGCAAAAGCTCGGGATCGACGTCCTCGAGCGAAGTCGGCCCCGGCGTCGATTTCGGCGCGGAATAGTAATAGAGGTCTTGGTAGTCGATGCGGGGATGTTCGACTCGCGCCCAATTGGGCTCGGTCATGGTCAGCCAGCGCCGATAGGCCGACAGCCGCCAGTCGGTGAGCCATTGCGGCTCGTCCTTCTTGGCCGAGATGAAGCGAACGATGTCTTCGGAAAGGCCCTTCGGGGCCTTGTCCGATTCGATATCGGTCGAAAAGCCGTATTTGTAGACGTCGACGTCGATGGACTCGACAGTGTCAACGGTCTCTTTGAGAGCCGCCATTCTTTGTTCTCCTCGTCACGGCGGGTTCAAGGCCCGTCGGCCGAATCTCGGGGCGCAAGGCCCCTCGCTCAGGCGGCGGATGATCGGAATCTTATTCGATCCACGACGCGTGCAAGAGCGATGCCGAACAACTCTACATCCTCCGCGCTCGAACGCCAACCCAGGCTTATTCGCAACATTGCAGCTTCGTTCAACCCCATCGCTTCGGCGACATGCGAGGCGCGCGGCTTGCCGGAGGAGCAGGCCGAGCCCGAGGACGCCGCTACGCCCTCCAGATCCAGCGCCATCGCCAGTGTGTGCGCGGCGATCCCCGGCGCGGCGAAGGCGCTGGTGTTGGGCAGGCGCGGCGCGCTTTTCCCGAGAAACCGGGCCTCGGGCAGTATCGCCGTGATCCGCCGCTCGGCGTCGTCCCGAAGTCCGGCGAGCCGGCTGGACTCGTCCGACTCGCCAGTCGCGGCCTCGAAAGCGGACGCGAAAC
>Ga0182013_10007096_pt1 | contig 12466 bp, 11 predicted proteins | sample 612S2MmetaG_FD_120487 | JGI IMG/M metagenome (GOLD analysis project Ga0182013, IMG submission 120487) | Permafrost microbial communities from Stordalen Mire, Sweden - 612S2M metaG | ecosystem: Environmental > Terrestrial > Soil > Wetlands > Permafrost | place: Sweden: Stordalen | collected...
CCTCGGACCGGGTCAGCGCCGCCAGAGCCACATCGGCCCGCGCCGCTTCCGCGAAGGTATTCTTCTCATAAAGGCTGGTGATTTCCGTTTCGTTCGCGAACAGGATATCGACATGGCCCGCCACCAGATCGCGAAACGCCGCCCGATGGCGATCGACACAGAACGCATCCGACAGCGACAACGCAACTTGCTGACCCGCCCGGTGCGCCGCGCCGGCGGCTTTGCGGAACGCCGCCTGTGCCTCCGGCGGATCAAACAGATATCCTTCCAGATACGTCACGGCCGCGGCGGCGATCAGGTCCTCATCGACATCGTCCGGTCCGAACGTCACGCAGGCGCCGAGATAGGTGTTCATCGTGCGTTGCCCATCCGGCGTGACCATGATCAGGCAGCGTGCGGTGGGCGTACCGCCAGTCAGCCGCGCCGACGGGAAATGCACCCCCAACGCGCGCATGTCATGAGCGAACACATCCCCAAGTTGATCGTCCGCCACCTTGCCGAGATAAGCGACCCTAGCTCCAAGCATGGCCGCGACCGCACATGTATTTCCCGCCGATCCTCCACTGCTTTCCAGGCCAGGCGGCATGGCGGCGTACAGCCTTTCCGCCGCCTCGGCGTCGATCAGGATCATCGCGCCCTTGTGCATGTCGTGCCGCGAGAGGAACGAGTCCTCCACCCGGGTTGTCACGTCGACCATCGCGTTGCCGATGCCGATGATATCGTAATTAACTTCTGTCACGCTACGGATTCCTTAAACGGCTAAGCGATCGTTGCTGATGGTCCGTCACTTCGGCGGATGCGCTCGCACGGCCGCCTCGTTCACCTCAACCCCCCATCCTGGGCCTGTCGGCAAAATCAGCTCGCCGTTCTCGATCGCCGGCGCGTTGATGAACAGCTCATCGCGCCAGGACACGCTGTCGATATCGATCTCCATCACGCGGAAGTTCGGCACCACCGCGCAGAAATGCGCGCTGACCGCCGAGCACAAATGTCCATAGTAATTGTGCGGCGCGCAGTTGACTTCATACGCCTCCGCCATCGACGCGATTTTAATCGACTCCAGGAAGCCGTTCCAGATCACGTCGATAATCGCGACGTCGGTTGCATAGGCGTCGAAGAACGGCCGGAACGCACGCCTTCCGCACACCGACTCCAATGACGCGATCGGGCACGGTGCCTGCCGCCGGATCAAAGCGAGAGATTGTGGATCCCAGGTATCGATTTCCAGCCAGGTCATGTCGTATGGCGCGACCGCCTTGGCCACCTGCAGGAAACCCTCGGTCTTGAAGTGATAATTCACATCCAGGTGCAGTCCCATGTCAGGCCCGGCACCGGAGCGGAACGCAGCCAGCGTGTCCCGCACCGCCTGCAACGTCTTGCGATCGGCGTTCAATTCGGGATGCCCCGGCGTGCGGCCGAAGCCCGGTCCGAAACTCACGAGTTTGCCGTTCTCATACGGCATGATGTTGGTCTTCAGCGCCTTGAAGCCGCGCGACTTCACCTCATAGCCGAGCGCCGCGACGTCCTCGTAGTTCTTCAGCGGCGGCACGCCGACCAGTTCGTGGTTGCGCACCCGATACGTGCCGCAATGCGACCAATACACCGGGATCCGCGTCCGCACCGGACCGCCAAATAGTTCGTACACCGGCACGCCCAGTGCTTTGCCCTTGATGTCGAGCAACGCGTTCTCGAGTGCGGCGATGGCGCGTTGATTGACCCCGTTCGGCGCCTGCACCTGACGCACGTACAGCAGCGAGTCGATCGACTGGATGGGGCGAGGATCGAGGCCGATCAGGCCCTCGGCCATGCCCTGAATGACGGCGGACAGCCCGCGGCTACCGTCGGCCTCGGTGTATTCGGACCAGCCGACCAGCCCATCGTCGGTCGTCACCTTCAGGAACGAAAACGTGCGCCAGCCGGCGTCGCAATGCAGGCTCTCCACTTTGGCGATTTTCATCGGACGGCTTCCTCGCTTGACCGCATCGCGGTTAGCACCATTCCCGTCTGGGCGACAGGCGCGGTCGTGTTACACGGTGGACATGACCCCAACGATGCTGCCTTTGGCTCGCGCGCTGTCGCAACTGAGCGATCCGGCGTTGTTCGGCGTCGTCTGGCGAAGCGTGCTGTTCTCCGCGTTGTTCTTCGCGGCGATCCTCGTCGCCACGGTCGGCGCCGTGCACCATTTCGGCTCCGGCCACGGCGTCCTGGTCTGGATTTTCGACGCTTTGGGCTCGGTCGCCGCCGCGCTGCTGGCGATGTGGCTGTTCCTGCCGGTCGCCGCGATCATCGGCACCCTTTACTTCGAGCGGATCGCCCGCGCCGTGGAGCGTCACTTCTACCCCTCCATGCCAACAGCCCAGCCGGCGCCGATCCTGGACCAATTGCGCGTTGGCATCGGCGTTGGGCTGCGAGTTTTCGCCCTGAACCTGCTGGCGTTGCTGCTGACGCTGATCCTCCCCGGCATTGGCCTCCCCATCGGCTGGGCCGTGGCATCCTGGGCCATGGGCCGAGGCATGTTCGTCGCGGTCGCGATGCGGCGTCTGAACCGCCCGGAGGCCGAGGCGCTGTATCGCGCGGTGCGGCCGGCCGCGCTGGTGCAGGGCGGCGCGATGGCCGCGGCGGCGTATTTTCCTTTGCTCAATCTGCTGATCCCGGTGGTGGGAACAGCGGCGATGGTGCACGTGCTGGATCTGGCCTTGACCCGTGGTCAGGAGGCCCCGCGCGCGAGAGGGTGATAGCCGATCGCCTTATGGAGGACAGCGTCCATCCGCGGCGTGGTGGACAAACAGCGTGCCAATGACAGCCGGGATCGCGCGAGGACAATACAGCCGGTTCAGGGTCGCGAAGAGCGCTCCATGATCCCGCTCCAGGTGCGATGGCGTCGCAGCAAGCACGAGAATGGCGTCGATCGCGTGACCGGTCTCCGCCTCATAGGTCGCGAGATCCATGTCATCGAGATCGGCCGGATTGACGAACCGGCACGGATCGGCATCATACCGGAAGTGGATTGGAAATCCCGGATAGTGCGCGTTCCAATTGTTCAGCATGACGATCCCGCGATCGGTGCTCGAACGGATTGTTCTGAAGATAGCCCTGGCCGGGAAATTCGTGGATCGGCTTTTCCCTGGCGCTGATCTCCAGCACCGTCGAGCCGGGCGTCAGCAGCGCATCGCCTTGCCGGAGCAGCGCGAGTTCCGGCTGAACCTTGGCGATCGCGATCGCGTTGGTGGCCAGTAACGCCAGACCGATCGGACCGGCCAGGATAGCCCCAGCGGCGAAAGCGATCGGACCAAGATCGCGCGTCGCCAGCCATATCAACACGACCAGCCACGGCACCAGGTCGAGCCTCGCGGCGATGTAACCCGCTCCGGCGCCCCCATCCGGGATCACGAGGTAAAGCAGCACCATCGTCGCCGCGACCAACAGCAGCCCGTCGGCGGCCTCTGGGATCCGGTTCGAGCGGAACGCGCGCAGCCGCTCGCGCAGCGACAGACCGAACAAAACCAGCAGGCACAGCGCGCCCGCGCCGCACAGGAATATCTGCCAATTATCCACGGTATAAAGCTGCCCCAGACCAGCCAGGCGCTTCAGGCGGACGCCGAGTTCAACACCGTAATGAACGCCAGCCCCGCGTTCGGCCGCGGCGTTCCAATGCGACTCAAGGTAAAGCCCCAGCAGCAGCAACCCCGGCACGCTGGATAATGCCGGGACCATCATGCGTCGCGCGATCGCCGCGGTGCCCGGGCTTGGCCTCGTCGCCAACCACGCATTCCACAAATGCAGCACGCCGCCGCCGGTCATCGCGAATACGGTGCCCACCGGGTGCGCGAGGGCCGCGAGCAGAAAAAGCACGGCGAGACAGATGCCGCGCTTCAATCCGAAGTCGCCTTTGGCCACGATCGTCAGACGCAAAATAAGGAAACACAGCAAAAAGCCGAGGATGAAGTTATAGTTTCCGGCGAAAAGAGTTTTGCTGTACGCAGCGGGCGCCGCGAACGCGCAAATCCAGGCGTTCGGGGCTTTTTCGGCTCGGGCGCAGGACCAAACCGCCAACGCGCCGCCGGCGATCAACCCGGACGCGATGATTTCCTCCGCCAGACGCGCGGGAAACAGCAGCACCAGCGGCATGCCGAGATAATGGATCAGGCTGTTCGTCGAAGGCGGCAACACGCTGAAAAACGCCGCGAAGTGAGGATCACGATCGAGCAGAAGCCGATTGAGGATCGCCGAGGTGCCGATGTGGGACGGTCCGTCCTGGGTGGGGAACACGGGAAACGCGAATGGCAGCAGGGCCGCCGTCAGCAAAAGGAAAATAAACCAGATGACGCCGGCGATCCGCCAGGGGCCGATGGGTTCGAACCTGGCGCGCCTTCCGATGGCTTGACCGCCTATCGCCTGTTGCTCGTGATGGCCCGGCTGTGTCATGGCTTCCACTTGCCACGCGGCCGATGGATGAGCCAGTGCCCAGGGTTGGTTCCGCGGAACCAACAGCCGGTCGACCTCGGTGGACACATTTCAGGGACAAGACGCCGCTCCTCCGACTCACGAAATTTTTCTTGACTAATATCCTATTATAAGAATACATTGATCCGCATCGAGACCCCTCCCACCCAGGAGACTCCCATTCCAATGACCGTCCTGCCCTGGCCCGCCGACCACAAATCCCGCCGCGCCAAAGCGCCTCGCAAAATGATCGTCGATCCGTTGCCGCGATCGGTGTTGCATTCTCTTGTTCGGGATCTGCCGGGCCCAAAAGGCGAAACCGAGGAACAGCGCGCCCTTCGCTTCGGCGTTCAACTCGCGGAAGTCATGACTTACAAACCACGCAACTCCGCCGACGCGATGTTGGCGACTCATTGCATCATGCTACGTCTGATGGCCGAAGACTGCTATCGCGACGCCGCGCGAACCGGCGTTTCGCCCGCCATGGTGAAGCGATTTAACCGGGATGGAAAGCAGTTCGAAACACTGCTCGCCAATATGCGCGCGACTCTGGCACGCCGCCAGACGCAGCCTCTGGGCAAGATGGATCCGGCGATGGCGCTGTCCCTGGGGTTGGGCCAATTCCTCATTCCGGACCCGGACGACCCGGATCAGATCGAGGACGCGTTCAGCGCCACGATCGTCCCGCTGCATCCCGCGCCGAAGATGCTGCAATAGGCGCGGGCGGCGCCGGGGTACCCTCTGGGTCGGCCGTCAACGGGTCCGGAAGATCCTTCCCCGCCAGTAACTGTCCGGCCATCAGAGCCGCGGCGTAGTTATCTCGCCCTTCGTCGGCGAGCCGCGCCAGCGCCTCCAGGCGCCACACGCCGCCGTCCGTGTTCGCCAATCGCACGGCGGCCAATACGCGAGCGATTCCACCGGGGAGATCGACCAGATCATGCGTATCGATCGCCGGCGGCGCGTCCACGAATTCGATCTGGGCTTGCACCGAAGCGCCGCCCGCGTCAGTCACCCGTACGGTGTACAGACCGACTCGGGGTCCGATCATTGAAGAAACGACACGCTCGTCGCCGACCTGAAACGTCCAGGGCGGCGCGTCGCCACCGCCGTTCGACGGCGCCGTCTGAGTCCCCCCTGCCGGAGCCCCTGTCGGGGCCAGCACCACCGTGAACGGCGGTTTGCCGCCAAGCCACGCGAGGTTGAACCGGCGCGGCACCGCCACCAGCCGCTGCCTCACCGGTCCGGACAGCAACGGCATGGCCATTGGTGGTGGCGGCGTGAGCTTCGTTACGACTGGCGGCTCCGCGACCGCCGCGCGCGCCTTTCCTTTCCGCGGCGCCTTCGCGGGCGGCACGACCGGCGGCTGCAGATCGTCGTTCCACTTGTTGAGCGCCAGGCCGATCGGCTCCAGCGCCGTGGGCAGCAACACGGACCGCGGTGCCCGCGCGGTCATCTCGGCGGGAGAGTTCGTCGCCATGACGGTCCAGCGCCGCGGGCCGTCTTTCGGCATGATCTCGATTCGGCAATCGCCACGAGCGACGACCTGATCCCCAACCAGAAGATCCTCCCAGTATCGCGCTGGCGTCTCCTTCCGGCCGCGAGCGATCAGGCATTCGTTGGTGCGGCCGTCGATCGCGCTGACATAGCCGGCGATTGGCGCGGTTCGCGCGCGCGGCTCCATCGCGGAGGCGATCCCGAAGACCAGAGTCCCGAGCGCCAGGGTCATCACGAGCAGGCGAATCACTGTTTGGCTCCCCAGCGATTTTCGCTCCCGATCGCGCCTCCCGGTCAAGCGCCTTCGTTCGTCGCATCCCGCCGCCCCATGGAAGATAGATCAATGACGCGTCCGCCGTCTGGCCCTGATCTGGCGCTGTGCCGGTGGGTCGGCCCGATTGGGGTCGATCCAGTGGGGGCGACCCGGCCGGAGGCACTTTGAAAAGGGCGCGGAATGGCTCGCCTCTCGCGCCGCATGCTGCGCTGCGATATCCAGAGGTGATGGATATGAATATCGAACCGGTCAAAACCGTCCCCGCCCTGCCCGCCATAACGCCCGAGCCGGATGCGTGGCCGCGCTGGCTGCCGCGGCTTCTGGGCTATTTTATCGCGGTCGGGCCAGCGGCGACGGACATGTATTTGCCGGCGTTTCCGGCGGTGGAGGCGACGTTCCATACCGCGCCCGGCACCGCGCAGTTGACACTGGCGGCGTGGTTCGCGGGTCTCGCCGTCGGCCAGATCATGCAAGGGACGTTGTCGGACCGCCTCGGGCGGCGGCGGCCGTTGGCGATTGGCTTCACCGTGTTCGCACTGGCGATGGTGGGCGGCGCGCTGGCGCCAAACCTGGAGGTGTTGGCGCTGCTGCGGTTTGTCGGCGCGATCGGCGCCTCGGCCGGCATGGTGATCAGCCGGGCGGTGGTGCGTGATCTCGCCGAGGGCACCCGCGGCGCGATCCTGATGTCACGGCTGGTGCTGGTGATGGGGGTGGCGCCGATTCTGGCGCCGAGCGTTGGGGCCTTGTTCCTGACCTTCGCGAACTGGCGGTTCATTTTCTGGTTCCAGGCGGCCTACGGCGCGTCGTGCGCCTTGCTGGCATGGCGGATTCTGCCGGAAACCTTGCCGGAGGAACGCCGCATCCGGGTTGGCGTGGCACAAATCGTCGTGCGCTATCGTTCGATCGTACGGGAACCGGTGTTCCGGGCGCACGCGCTGATGGGCTGCGCGACGACGTTCTGCATGTTCGCGTATCTCGGCGGATCGTCGCCGGTGTTCATCCAGGGGTTCGGTCTGTCGCCGTCCGGGTTCGGCCTGATCTTCGGGTTGTGCTCGTGCGGTTTGATCGCCGGGTCGCAGATCAACGCCAGACTGCTGCCGAAGTTAGGCTTGTCGTTCATGCTGCGCTTTATTTGCCGGGTGTCGTTGCTGGCGACCACGGTCCTGCTGGTTCTAAGTTTCAGCGGCGTGCATGTGCTGTGGATGATCGTCGCGCCGGTGTTTCTGGCGTTGAGCTGTCAAGGCTTCACCAATGGCAATGTCACGGCGGGCGCCTTGGGCCGGCATGCCGCCCACGCCGGATCGGCCGCCGCGCTGATGGGCGTGGCGCAATTCGCGTTGGGCGCGACCAGCGGATTGCTGGTCGGACTGCTCACGGATGGCACGCCCCGAGGAATGGCGCTCCTGATGTTCATGGGCTCGCTTTGCGCGGTCATCGCCGATTTGTTCCGGCCGAAAACCTGAGTTATTTCGCATAGAGGACGGTGATCTTCAATCGGACGCGTGCCCGCTCGCAGTTTGGATAGGCCTGCGCCGTGATGCTGACGTGAGAGTCATCGACTTTCTCCACCAGAATTTGGGCGAACATGTTGATCGTGGCGACATTGTCGTAGGCTTCATAACGCGCATCGAACATTTTCGCGCCAGCGGGTGGCCCAGAGGGCCGCAACGGAACCTCAAGGAGCCAGCGCACCGGGCCCGCCCCCGGCCTGACCGCATATTCGTTGGGTCCCACGCCGCCTTCCTCCCCGCAATACAGCACCGGGTACATCGGCACGGACGTCAGCGAAGTGAAGCCGGTCGGCGAGGTGATGGTCGTGGCGGATGCCAAGGGACCGTTGTCGCCCACGATTTCGAACTTCTGCCCTTTGTAATCAGGAAGCGACTGATTGTGATCCGGAGGTGTCTGAATCGAACGAAAATCCTGAGCCTGCGCCGCCGTCCCGCACAGCATCAGGCCGCTTACCGCGATGGTCGGTAACCTCACGCCAATCTCCCCACGTCCGGTCGGAAAAGGCCGCCGGGGTGTCGCCTCGACGCGCTTTCAGCCGACGCCGATCTTATCGCGCCAATTCTAACGCGCCAGGACATAAAACAGCGACGACCGGCGCCGGATGAACCCGTCGGCCATGACAATGGTGGGAAGCGGTCATCGTTCCGCGGCGGATCAGTCCGGCAACTCGATCGTCCGCCAGTAGCTTTCCAGTGCCGCGATCGACTGGACGAAGGTCTGACGCGGCCGGTCTTTCAGCACGTAGCCCGCGACGTTGTATTCGTAAGCGCGCTCCCGGTCTTCTTCCGCCGCCGAGGTCGTCATGACGAAAACCAAAGTCCGGCGCAGTTCCGGATCACCGCGCAACTCCTTCAGGAACTCGATTCCACCCATGCGCGGCATATTGAGGTCCAGCAGGATCAGGAACGGCGTTTCGAGCTTCGCGTGATCGTTCTCTCCGCGCGGCATCTCCAACGCTTCGATGCCATTCCGGGCGACCGCGATCGGATTGACGATCTCCAGCTTCCGGAACGCGCGGCGAATGGCGTCGATGTCGATCGCATCGTCATCGACCAGCAAAATCGTGGCCGCGTCGGGTTTCGACGTGCCATCCCGCGGGCCCATCGGCGATAGGCCAGCGAACGCCTCCAGCCGGGTTTCCTGTAACCATTCGTGCGCGTCCGACACCGGAAGCTCTCTGTCCATCTCGAGAAAACAAAAACTGTCGCTCCGAATTCCCGCTCCGATCCGGAGCGTGTTCGTTAAACAGATGTCCAGCGAGTTGAGATCCATCCGGTGCGTCCTTGAAAGCGTCAACGAGCGGCAAAATGTCCGCCTCAGGTTAACGAAAGGTGAATTTCAGTCATCATTTTCCTGTTTTGTTCTCTGCCGCTCTTCGCATCTTGTTAACGTTTCCGTGATAGGATCCGGCCAGCCACGCGGACCAAACTCCGCCCGTGTTTCCCGACACCGGTGTGTCAGCTTGAAACCCCGTCCATTCTCATAAAGACTGACCACATCAGGCGGAGCCAATCCGTGGGCATTGTTCGGAGGAGTCGGGAAATGACGCTCATTCACCATGTCGTGACGGGCGCGGGCCGGCCCCCTGTCGTGTTCGTGCATGGATTCGCCTGCGCGCACACTGATTGGGATGCGCAGGTCGCGCATCTGGCCGACCGCCACCAGACCATCGCCGTCGATTTGCGCGGGCATGGGGCAAGTCCAGGTAGCCCGGCCGAATGCTCGATCGAACGTTACGGCGCCGATGTCGCCGAGGTGATGCGCTCTTTGCGCCTGCCGCCCGCCGTCGTGGTCGGCCATAGCATGGGGTGCCGTGTCGCGATCGAGGCCGCGCTGCAGGCGCCCGAGCGTACGGCTGGTCTCATCCTGGTCGATGGCAGCCAGTTCGCCGCCGCGATGCAACCGGTGTTGATGGAACGGTTTGCTTCGGCGGATGGCTACACGACGATCACCAACGCGTTGTTCAAGGACATGTTCACCGCCAGGAGCGATCCCGCCATGGTCGCGTCGGTGGTCGCGCGGGCGTTGCGCCTGCCTCGGCCGATCGGGGAAAAAATGCTCAGCGATTTGTTGCGTTATGATGTTGGTCGCCTGACTGGGTCGCTCGCTGCTCTGCACGTACCAGTCATGGCGCTGCAATCGACCTACAGCAACGAAAAGCGCGAACGGATGACGATGCGACCGGGCCAGAGCACCCCTTACCTTGAAATGCTACGCGCCCAAGTGCCGTCGGTGCGTGTCGAGATCGTTCCGGATACCGGGCATTTTGCACAACTGGACGAAAGCGCTCGAACGAACGCGCTGGTGGACGATTTCCTCGCGACGTCGGCCGCGTGGTGACGCGTGACCGGGCACGAGGAGATTGGCGGAACGGAGCCATGGCGGTTCGGCTGCTCGCCACTGTTCTGGCGTTGGTGTCGCTGTGCGGCCCCGTTTGGGCGCAGGACGATTCAGGCCATGGCGACGGCGCCAAACCGTCGAACAAGACGGCCGTCGCCGACTCGCTGAAGCTGCCGCCGGATCAGACCACTCACCATGTGTTGGAATTGCCTGGACGCTCGTTACGGCTGATGGCGACGGCGGGCTCTATCCGGCTTAGCAACGATGAGGGCGCGGCGCAGGCGGATGTGGCGTTCATCGCCTACCAATTGGAAGGGTCCGATCGCCACACGCGGCCGGTTGCTTTTGTGATTAATGGCGGCCCAGGAATGGCGTCGGGTTGGTTGCAGGTGGGCGCTATTGGGCCGTGGCGCATCCCGATCGGCGGCGATGCCGGGGTACCTTCGGCCGCGCCCGAGCCCGGACCGAATGCCGAGACGTGGCTGGATTTCACCGACCTCGTGTTCATCGATCCGCCCGGGACCGGTTATTCGCGGATCGTCGCGAAAGGCGATGAGGCGCGCCGAAGGTTCTGGTCCGTCGAAGGCGACATCGGCGCGTTGGCGGAGGTCGTACGTCGCTGGCTTGATCGTAACGACCGGATCGTTTCGCCAAAATTCATTATCGGCGAAAGCTATGGCGGGTTTCGCGGTCCGCGGTTGGCGCGCGCGCTGCAATCCGAGCAAGGCGTCGGCGTCAGCGGCATGGTGCTGCTCTCGCCGCTGCTCGATGCGCATGTGCAAAGCGGTTACAACGACCCTCTCGACTATGTATCCGGCTTGCCGACTGAGGTCGCCGCGGCGCGAGCCTTAAAGGGGCCGGTGACGCGCGCCGACATGGCGGATGTCGAGCAATACGCGGCGAGCGATTACCTCGTGGACCTGATGCGCGGGTTTCACGACCCGGCGGCGGTGGCGCGTTTGACCGATCGGGTCACGGCGCTGACCGGCATCGATCGCGCCATCGTGGCCAGGGGCGGCGGCCGGCTGGATGGCGATGTGTTCTTGCGCGAACTGGAACGCGCGCGGGGGCGAGTCGAGAGCGTTTATGACGCGACGGTTGGGCGCGCCAATCCCTCGCCCCGCCGGCCTATGGGACGATATCCGGATCCGATCCTTGAGGGGCTGAAGGCGCCGGTGACCAGCGCGATGGTGGCGATTTACAACGGCAAGCTGAACTGGCGACCGGACAGCGTTTACCGGCTGTCCAACGACGATACGTTCAAGCAATGGAATTGGGGCCGCGGCATGGGGCGCCCCGAGAGTCTGAGTTATCTGCAGTCCGCTCTGTCGCTCGATCCGCGGTTGCGCGTACTGATCGCGTGCGGATTGTTCGATCTGGTTACGCCCTATTTCACAACGGTGCGATTATTGAACCAATTGCCAGACGCGGGCAGCGCCGAACGGGTCAGGCTGGAGGTTTATCCAGGCGGCCACATGTTTTATTCCAACGATACCTCACGCATCGCCTTCCGTGACGCGGCGGCCGCGCTGTTTCAGGGTCCCTGACAATCGCGTTCAAGACAGTGGCGTACGGGATCCGCTGGAACGGCGAGTGGGAATGGAAGCGGCGCGGCTGGCCGCTTCCACCGCCGCCGTTCAGCTCGGCAACAGAACGGACGTGACGACATCGATCACGCCGTTCGACTGCATGACATTGGAAATCGAAACCTCGGCGACGCCGCCTTTTTCGCCGCTGATATAAAGATGACCGCCTTTTTCCGTGACGGAAAGCGGATCGCCCTCCACCGTCTTTAGCTCGGCCTTACCATGGCCATCCTTGACCATCTTCATCAGGTCGGCGGCCGTCAGACGGCCGGCCACGACATGATATGTCAGGATTTTCGTAAGCATCGCCTTGTTTTCCGGCTTCAACAGCGTTTCGACAGTTCCCGGCGGCAGCTTCGCGAACGCCTCATTGGTCGGCGCGAACACGGTGAACGGTCCGGGACCTTCAAGCGTCGGCACAAGTCCGGCCGCTTTGACCGCGGCGACAAGCGTGGTGTGATCTTTGGAGTTGACCGCGTTCTGAATGATATCCTTCGACGGATACATCGCCGCGCCGCCGACCATGACAGTCTTTTCCGAAGCCATGGGTGTGGTTGTCATCTGCGAGACGGCGGGAACGGCGGCGAGCGCGAACGGCAAAGCCGCTGTCGCCAGCAGCAGGGAACGAATGGGTCGCATGAGAAATGCTCCTGGTTGTTGGCGCGGCATCTGGATGACGCACAATCGTGATACGGCGCATGCGATGGTTTGGATCAGCCAAGGCATGCGTTTCCCGATGCCTTGATTGGCCGATGCGATCGCCGGCCCTTTAACCGTCATCACCGGACTCGACTTAACCGTCATCACCGGGCTCGAC
>Ga0182013_10007098_pt1 | contig 12465 bp, 8 predicted proteins | sample 612S2MmetaG_FD_120487 | JGI IMG/M metagenome (GOLD analysis project Ga0182013, IMG submission 120487) | Permafrost microbial communities from Stordalen Mire, Sweden - 612S2M metaG | ecosystem: Environmental > Terrestrial > Soil > Wetlands > Permafrost | place: Sweden: Stordalen | collected...
CCCAGCCATGTCTGACGCCGATTTCCGCCCCGAGGCGCGTGTTCCGCGCGGCTTCGTTGACAAGCGCGCTCCTGTCCTGCGCGCTGAACGCGCCATCGTGGAAGCGGTGTCGCGCGTCTATGAACGCTATGGCTTCGAGGCTTTGGATACCGGAGCCTTCGAATACGCCGACGCCCTAGGCAAGTTCCTGCCGGATTCCGACCGTCCCAATGAGGGCGTGTTCGCCCTGCAGGACGATCCGGATTCTGACGGCGCCGGGCAGTGGATGGCGCTTCGCTACGATCTGACCGCGCCCCTGGCCCGCTTCGCCGCCGAGAACTGGGAGACCCTGCCCAAGCCGTTCCGCCGCTACGCCTTCGGGCCGGTGTGGCGCAACGAGAAGCCCGGTCCGGGACGTTTCCGCCAGTTCGTGCAATGCGACGCCGACACGGTGGGCTCGGCCCGCCCCGAGGCCGACGCCGAGATGATCGCCATGGCCGGCGAGGGTCTGCAGGCCGCGGGTCTGTCGACCGCGGACTATGTGATCAAGATCAACAACCGCAAGCTGCTCAACGGGCTGTTGTCGCTGGCGGGCGTGCAGAGCGCCGGCCAGAAACTTGCCGTCCTGCGCGCGGCCGACAAGCTGGACCGCCTGGGACTTGAGGGCGTGCGCCTGTTGCTCGGCGAAGGCCGCAAGGACGAGTCCGGCGCCTTCACCGTCGGCGCCAAGCTGGCGCCGGCCGCCGTCGACGCGGTGCTGGCCTTCGTGCAGGCCGGCGCGGGCACGCGGGGCGAGACCCTCAATAAGCTATCCACCGTGGTCGGCGGCTCGCCCGAAGGGGCGGAAGGCCTGGAGGACTTGGCCCGCATCGACGCGGCGCTGAAAGGGCTGGGCGTGGGCGAGGCCCAGGCCGTGTTCGACCCCTCGGTGGTGCGCGGCCTTGAGTATTATACCGGCCCGGTGTTCGAGGCCGAGCTTCTTGTACAGACAACGGATGAAAAGGGCGCTCCGGTTCGCTTTGGCTCGGTGGGCGGCGGCGGCCGCTACGACGACCTGATCGCCCGCTTCACCGGCCAGACCACCCCGGCCACCGGCTTTTCCTTCGGCGTATCGCGTTTGGCCGCGGCGCTGAGCGCCGCGGGCCGCCAAGCCGAGGCCGCCGCGCGCGGACCGGTGGTTGTGATTGTGCTCGATCAGGATCAGATGACGGACTATCTCGCCGTCGCGGGCCAGCTACGGGCCGCCGGTCTCGCGGCTGAGGTCTATCTGGGCGCTTCGGGCATGAAGGCGCAGATGAAATACGCCGACCGGCGCGGCGCGCCGGCGGTGGTGATCATCGGCGAGGACGAACGCAAGGCCGGCCAGGCCACCGTCAAGAACCTTGACTTGGGCCGCGCTCTGTCTCAGGCCGTCTCCGCCAACACCGCCTGGCGCGAGGAGCGCCCCGGCCAGTTCACCGTGCCGCGCGACCGATTGGCCGAAGCAGTCCTGGATATCGTGGGGCGGGTGCGATGATCGCGCTGGAGCCATCCTGTCCCGAAGCGGCGCTGGCCGCCATGCGCGCGCCCTTCCTCGATCAGGGCGCGACCTTGATCGACGTGCCGGTGATGCAGCCCCTGGCTTTGCTGCTGGATTTGTCGGGCGAGGCCATGCGCTCGCGCCTGTTCGTAGTGCAGGCCGATGGTATCGACGAGGCTTGCCTGCGGCCCGACTTCACGATTGCCGCGGCCCTGGCGCATATGGCGGCGCGCGCGGGCCCCTGCGCCTATCGCTATGAGGGCAAGGCCTTCGTGGTGGCTCCGCCAGGCTCGGGCCGCTCGGAGGAGTTCCTGCAGATCGGCCTGGAGCGGCTGGGGACACGCACGGCCAAGGCCGAAGACGCTGAACTGCTGGCCCTGGCCTGGCGGGCCGCCCGCGCCGGGGGGCGCGCAGACCTGTCCATCGAACTGGGCGACGTCAGTCTGTTTTCCGCCTTCGTCGACGCCCTGGGCCTGGGCTCTTCTTTGACGGCGCGGCTCAAGCGCGCCTTCTCGCGCCCTCGCTCGCTCAAGGCGGAGCTGGACAGGGCCCAGACCTCCAATTCGGCGCCGCGCGAAGGCGATCATCTGGCTGGCCTTCTGGCCCGGTTGCCGCAGGCCGAGGCGGCGGCGGCGCTGGAGGAATTGTGGGCCGTGGCCGGTATCGAGCCCGTGGGCGGGCGTACGGCTCAGGAGATCGTGCATCGCCTGGCTGAACGCGCCAACGATCGCGCCGCCCCGCGTTTGACGCCGGGCCAGACCGACCTGATCAACCGCTTCCTGGCGGTGGCCGATCGACCTGAGGCGGCGCTGGCGTCCATTAAGGCGCTGGCGACCGAGGCTGGGGCGGATCTGTCGGCGCAACTGGACGATTGGCGCGAACGGCTGGCCATACTGAACGACGCAGGCGCTCCGCAGGAGAACATGCGTCTGTCGCCCGCCTTCGGCCGCGCCTTCGGCTATTATGACGGCTTCCTGTTCGAAATACTCAGCGGCGCCCTGGGGCCGGATGCGCCGGTCGCGGCCGGCGGTCGCTACGACAGCCTGTTGACCCGCCTGGCGGCCCAGTCCGCCAGCGTGGCGGGCGGCGGCGCGGGTGAGGTAGGCGGGGCGGCTGGCTGCATGGTGCGCCCCTGGCGCGCCTGGGCGGGAGGGCGGTCATGAGCGGCGATCCCTTGATCTTGGCCCTGCCCTCCAAGGGGCGGCTGAAGGAGCAGGCGGAGGCCTGGCTGGCCGACAGCGGCTTCAATCTGCAGACAGCCGGCGGCGCGCGCGGCTACCGGGCCTCCATCGATCGGCTGCCTCAGGTGCAGGTGCAATTGCTGTCCGCCTCCGACATCGCCGCCGCCTTGGACTGCGGCGAGGCCCACCTGGGGGTGACGGGCGAAGACCTGCTGCGCGAGCGCGGCGAGGGGGTCGACGGACGGGTGCTGCTGCTGCGCGCCCTGGGCTTTGGCCGCGCCGACGTGGTGGTGGCCGCGCCCAAGAGCTGGATCGACGTGGACATCATGGCCGATGTGGAGGAGGTGGCCGCCGCCTATCTGGCGCGCACCGGCCGGCGTCTGCGGGTGGCCACCAAGTACACCGTGCTGACGAGGGCCTTCTTCGCCGCCCACGGAGTGGCCGATTACCGCATCGTGGAATCAAGCGGCGCGACCGAGGGCGCTCCTGCGGCCGGCGCAGCGGAGCTGATCGTCGACATCACCACCACCGGGGCTACCCTGGCGGCTAATAATCTAAAGGTCCTTTCCGATGGGACCATCCTCAAGAGTCAGGCGCAACTGGCCGCCGGCCTGAAAGCGGGCTGGACCCGCGCCCAGGTCGAGACGGTTCGCGGCTTTCTGCGGGCGGTTGAGGCGCGCGCGCGGGCCAAGACCCTCGCGACCGTGGCGTGGGAGGACCAGCACGGAGATAGCCGGGGCCTTTTGACGCCCATCGGCGCCCTGTTCGAGACGGCTGAGGATTTGGCCGCTTCCGGCCTTGGTCCGACGACGGCGGCTCGTCCCGATTACGTGTTCCAAGCCGATTGTCCGGCCGCTGACGCGCTAGAAAAAGCCTTATCGTTGCTGGATTGACACGGTTTCCGCCATTTTTGCTCAAATATGTACAAAAAATTGTGGCAAGATCACGGAAATTTGGACCGCGGTATCAATAATAAGCGCCTAGCCAAGTTGACAGGCGGTGGAATTTGCGTTTGTCTCCTGGTCACGCGGACACGAAGGCCGGAAGCAGCCTCGACCGCGGGCGTTTTGGGGAGGAAACGCCCTACTTATCGCGGGTTTAACAACCACGATGGAGCCGCTGCGAGGATTCGCGGCGGCTCTTTCATTTTGGCGTCATAGCCAAGCGTTATTTTATACACTTCCGACAAAAAATCACCAAATGCGCACGCGCTGGTCCGGCGCCAGATAAAGTTTGTCGCGCGGCTGAATATCGAACGCCTCGTACCAGGCATCGATATTGCGGGCCACGCCGTTGACCCGGAACTCGTTGGGCGAGTGCGGATTGGCCGCCAGCTGCCGACGAAGGGCGTTGTCGCGCATTTTCGAGGCCCAGATTTGGGACCATCCCAGGAAAAAGCGCTGATCCCCGGTCAGGCCGTCCGTCACCGGCGCGGGTTTGCCGGCCAGGGACGCGTGATAGGCGTCATAGGCGATCAATAGGCCGCCCAGGTCGGCGATATTCTCGCCGAGCGTCAGCTGTCCGTTGATGTGAACGCCTGGATAGGGCTCGAAGGCTGAATACTGGTCGGCCAGACGCGCTGCGCGGGAGTCGAATTGAGCAGTGTCTTCCTGGGTCCACCAGTCGCGCAGCACGCCGTCGCCGTCGGACTTGCGGCCCTGGTCGTCAAAGCCGTGGGTCATTTCATGGCCGATCACCTGGCCGATGGCGCCGTAGTTCACGGCATCGTCAGCGCCTGGATCGAAAAAGGGCGGCTGCAGGATCGCGGCAGGGAACACGATCTCGTTCATGCTGGAGTCGTAGTAGGCGTTCACGGTCTGGGGCGTCATTCCCCATTCCTCGCGGTCCACCGGCATGTCCAGCCTGCCCACATGGAAGGCCCAATCGAAGGCCCGGGCCCGCTCGACGTTGCCGTACAGGTCGTCGGCCGTGAGCGATAGCGCGCCATAGTCGCGCCACTTGTTGGGATAGCCGACTTTGACGTTCAGCTTGCTGAGTTTCTCCAGGGCCTTGGCCTTGGTCGGCGCACTCATCCAGTCCAACCGCTTCAGGCGCTCGGCCAGGGCTCCGCGCAGATCGCTCACCAAGGCCAGCATGCGGGCCTTGGACTGGGGTGGAAAATAGGCCTGCACGTAAAGGCGTCCCAGCGCCTCGCCCATGTTCTCGTTGATCAGGCCGATCGCGCGTTTCCAGCGCGCGCGTTGTTCGGGAACGCCCGACAGGGCTGTGGAATGGAAGTCGAACTGTGCCTGGTCGAAGGCCTTGTCCAGGTAGGGCGAGGCGTGGTCGGCTAAGGTGAACGCGGTCCAGGCCTTGAGCACATCCATCGGCGTTGAGGCATAGAGCGCCGCGATCTTGGGGAAAGCCGTGTTCTCGCTGATGATCACCCGCTGAACCTTGCCTAGGTCCGCCGCTTCGAGGAACGCGCGCCAGGGAAAGCCCGGCGCAGCCCGAGCCAGATCGTCCACCGTCGTGGGATTGTAGGTCTTGTCGGCGTCGCGCCGGTCCACTCGGCTCCAGCTCACCTGGGCGATCGCCGTTTCCAGGTCCACGATGTCCTTGGCGCGCGCCGTTGCATCCGACCAGCCGATACGCTTGAGGGTGGCGGCGACATACGCCTGGTACTTGGCCTTCTGCGGGGCGAAGCCGGGCGTCAGGTAGTAGTCCCGGTCGGGCAGGTTCAAGCCGCCCTGCATCAGGATCAGCGCATAGTGCTTGGGGTCCTTGGCGTCGACGCCGATATAGGCCCCGAACCAGGAGCCAAAAAGGGATTGGGCGCCGCGGCCCATCAGGCGGGCCAAGTCCTCGCGGCTGTGCGCGCGCCGCGCGGCGTCCAGATCCCGCTGCAGGGGCTTTGCGCCCAGCGCGTTCAGTCGCGCCTCATCCATGAAGCTGGCGTAGAGGGCGCCGATGCGCTGGGCGTCTGGATCGCTGGACCGGGCGGCGTCCTCGACCACCTGGCGGCTGCGGGCCTCCGACAGGTCCTCCAGGGCGTCGAAACGGGCGTAGCGGGCGTGGTCGGAGGGAATAACGATGGCGTCCACCGTCTTGCCCTGGGCGAAGCGGTAGAAATCGTCGCCCGGCTTGACCGATTGGTCCTGCCCGGCGGGATCGAAGCCCCAACTGCCAAACCGGGGCGCCTGGGCCAGGTCGAGGGTTGGCGCGGCGGCTGAAGCGGGCGCCGTCTGCGCATGCGCGCCGCCTGGAAAGCTGCTGGCCAGCAGCAGGGCGACAAACGGGCCCCATGCCAGGGTGGAGCGTGAGCAGGGTTGCATGGGCGGTTCTTCTTCCTGCCGGAAATAGGGCGTAGCCGGGCGAACCCCTGCTTTGCCGCCTTTCCCGGCGGCCGGGAAGCCCCCATAGTCGGGCCTGAGTGAAGCATGGGCTTTTCTGAATTGGACCACGGCGTCTCCCCCGGCAACTACAAGGATCTGGTGCTTTTCCTGGCCACGGCGGGGGTGATCGTGCCCCTGTTCAAGCGGCTAAAGATCAGCCCGATCCTGGGCTTCCTTGGCGCCGGGGTGATCTTGGGTCCTTACGGCTTGGGCGCGGCGGCCAAGAGCGCGCCCCTGCTGGGCCTTCTGACCATCACCAATCAACAGGACATCAGCGAGATCGCCGAGTTCGGCGTGGTGTTCCTGCTGTTCATGATCGGGTTGGAACTGTCGTTCGAGCGGCTGCGGCTGCTGCGCCGGCTGGTGTTCGGCCTGGGCGGGGCCCAGACGGTGCTGAGCGCGGCGGGGCTGGCCCTGGTCGCCGCCGCCTTCGGCCAGCCGCCGGCCGCCGCGGCGGTGATCGGCATGGCCCTGGCCTTATCATCCACGGCCATCATCGTGCCGACCCTGGTCGAACGCCGGCGGCTGCATTCCGACGTGGGACGAGTGGCCTTTTCGGTGCTGTTGTTCCAGGATTTGGCCGTGGCGCCGATCCTGGTGGCCGTCTCGCTGCTGCGGGGCCACGCCGGGCCGATCGGCATGGACCTGCTCCTGGCCCTGGTCCCGGCTATCGCCACGCCGATCCTGATCCTGGCGGTGGGGCGCGCGGTGCTGCGGCCCATGCTCAAGTCGGTGGCGCGGGCTAAGAGCCAAGAGCTGTTCCTGGCCGCCTGCCTGCTGGTGGTTGTGGGGGCGGGCTTGGCGTCGGCGGCGGCAGGCCAGTCCATGGCCCTGGGCGCCTTCATCGCCGGCCTGCTATTGGCCGAGACCGAGTTCCGCCACGAGGCGGAAGTGACGATCGAGCCGTTCAAGGGCCTGCTGCTGGGCCTGTTCTTTCTGTCGGTCGGCATCGGCTTGGATTTCGGTCTTCTGCTCGCGCATCCGCTGCAGATCCTGGGCGGGGTGTTGGCCCTGGTGCTGTTCAAGGCCTTGGCGGCGGCCCTGCTGGTCAAGCTGGCGGGCCGGCCCATGCGCCGGGCGCTGGAGGCGGGCCTGATCCTGTCGGCGGGCGGCGAATTCGCCTTCGTGGTCATGGGCCAGGCTACGGGCGTGGGTCTGGTGGCGCCGCAGACCGGCCAAATCCTGGTGCTGATCGCCACCCTGTCCATGTTCGCCATCCCGGCCCTGACCATGCTGGGCGAGCGTATCGGCCGCTCGGCCAGCCGTCCCGCCCTGGCGGCCGAGCCCCCCGCCCAGGTTACGACGCCGGGATCATCCTCAGAAGCGCCCAAGGTGCTGGTGGTCGGCTATGGTCGGGTGGGTCTGATGGTGGCCGACATGCTGGACCGGCATCAGATCGCCTGGGTGGCGGTCGATCAGGACGCCAAGACAGTGGAGGCTGGGCGCCGGCGCGGGCATGCGGTCTATTTCGGTAATGCGTCGCGGGTGGAGTTCCTGCTCCGCTGCGGCCTGGACAGCGCCTCTGCGGTGGTGGTGACCATGGATAACGCCGTAGCGGTGGAAGCGGTGGTGGCCGCCGCCCGCCAGGCCCGGCCGCAGATGGTGATTGCGGCCCGGGCCCGGGACGCCCGCCAGGCCGCGCGGCTCTATGAATTGGGCGCCACCGAAGCGGTGCCCGAGACGGTGGAGGCCAGCTTGCAGTTGTCGGAGGCTCTGCTGGTGGACCTGGGCGTTCCCATGGGCCTGGTCATCGCTTCAGTGCACGAGAAACGCGACGAGATCAGACGGGATCTGAATCGGCCCGAGGCCCTGGGAGCGCGTGTGCGGCGCGCGCGCGACCGGCGGGGAACGGGGGTGTAGGCCGCAAACGTCGCAAATTAAGCCCAAGCTCGACGCCGATGGACCTGATAACGTCGATACGCCATACCAAAATGGAGGAACCCATGGCCCATTCATGGAAGATCGCCCTGACCTTCGCCGCATCGGCGGCTCTCATCGGTGGTGTCGCATCCGCCCAGCCTGACCACGGTCGGCCCGGCGGCCCAGGCCACGCCGCGCCGTCGCGCGCCGGGCCGGTTCGTGCCGCGCCCGAGCCGCACGCGGGTCCTCGCGGCTATGTCCGCCCGGCCCCGCCCGCCGGTTGGAACGCCCGCCCCGCCGCGGCGGACCGCGGCGCCTATCAGCACAACTTCCAGGCGGCGCGCACCTATCAGATCGGCCCCTATCATCCGCCTCGGGCGGGCTGGGTCGCCCGGCGCTGGGCGTACGGCCAGATTCTGCCGCGCTATTTTTGGTCCTCGCAGTACATCCTGGGCGACTACTGGCTGTTCGGGTTGGAGGTGCCGCCGGTCGGCTTCGAGTGGGTGCGCTACGGCACGGACGCCCTGCTGATCGACGTCAACACCGGCTCCATCTTGCAGGTGGAATACGGCGTATTCGGCTGACGAAAGGCGACGATCCCGCTGCTCGTCGCCCCTCTGCCCTTGGCTGGGTTTACGGGGTTTCGGCGGCGGCGGGATCGACCTTGGATGTGACCACGGGCGGTTTGCCGGGAGTTTTGCGCTCCAGCACTGAGGCCAACTTGGGCGTGGGCGTAGGCAGCTTCGGCGTGCTGGACACGCCGCCGTACTTGAGCACGTCCAGCGCGCGGGTCAGCTGAAAGTCCCCGGTCTTCTCATCGAATGTGACCGGAGGCTCTTCGGCTGGTTGGTGGGGCGTGACGCGGGTCTTGCCTTCGTCGGCGTTCAGGGCGTTGCGATAGGAGGCTTCGGAGAACTGGAACGAATGGTCGGCGATGACCTGAGCTTCCTCGCGAGTTTTGGCCACCTCCAGATCCGGGGTGATCCCGGTTCTCTGGATCGACCGCCCGGACGGGGTGTAGTAGCGCGCCGTGGTCAGCTTCAGGGCGCCGTCCAGACCATTGTTGAGAGGAATGAGGGTCTGCACCGAGCCCTTGCCGAAGCTGGTCAGGCCCACCAACTCGGCACGATGGCGGTCTTGCAGGGCGCCGGCAACGATCTCCGCGGCGGAAGCGGAGCCTGAGTTGATCAGCACCACCATGGGCAGCCCGTGCAGCATGTCGCCGCCGGGCTTGGCGTTGTAGCGCTGCACTTGCTTGGGATCGAGCGGGTCGCGGCCGCGCTGAGACACCACCTCGCCGCCGTTGAGGAAAACGTCGGACACGGTGATGGCCTGGTCGAGCAAGCCGCCGGGGTTGTTGCGCAGATCGAGCACCAGCCCCTTCATCTTGGGCGACTTGGACAACAGGTCCTTCACCGCGGCCTCGGTCTCCGCGCCGGTCTTCTCGTCGAAGGAGGCGATGCGCAAATAGCCGTAATCGCCTTCGCGATGAGATTTCACCGACTTGACCGCGATGACCTCGCGCGTGAGCTTGACGTCGAACGGGTCGTGGTTTTCCCGCGCGATGGACAGGGTGATGGTCTCGCCCACCTTGCCGCGCATCTGCTTGACCGCGTCGTTCAGGTTCAGCCCCACCACGCTTTGGCCGTTGATGGCGGTGATATAGTCGCCCGACTGCAACCCAGCCTTGGAGGCCGGGCTGTCGTCCATCGGAGAGATGATCTTCACCACCCCGTCTTCGCTGGTGATCTCGATGCCCAGCCCGCCGTATTCGCCGCGGGTCTGGTCCATCATATTGTTGAAGCTCTCCGGATCCAGATAGTCGGAGTGCGGATCGAGCGAGGTGAGCATGCCGTCGATGCCCGCCTGGATCAGCTTCTTGTCGTCGACCGGTTCGACATACTGGGCGTCGATGCGGGTCAGCACATCTCCGAACAATTCCAGCATCTTGTAGGTTTCGGAGCGCGGTTGGGCGGCCCGGGCCGTCTGGAACACGTAGGTCGTGGTCCCGACGCCCAGGACAAAGGCGCATGCGCCGATCAGCAGGGTTTTACGCATAGCCCATGGCCTTAGGTCGGATTTGCGCCGATTTGAAGACGCCCCGTGAAATTACGACAAAATAATGATCGCTTTGGCGCCCGCAGACCCATGGATGAGCCACGCGATGACGCGGCGCCCCGGCGTGGGCGCTCGGATCGTCAGCGGCGCTCCGGCTTGAGCCAGCGCGCGGGGTTGACCGGCTCGCCGTCGCGCCGGACTTCCAGGTACAGGTCAGTGGGCGTGGCTGCATCATCCGCCATTCGGCCGATCGGTTCGCCCGCAGCGACCGACTGTCCGGTCGTCTCGCTGGCGACCTCAAGGCCCGCTAGAACAAGATGATATGCTCCGCCGGTCGCCAATATCAAGACCATGCCGTAACCCTTCAGCGGTCCTGCGTACTCCACCGTCCCGGCGACGGGCGCCAGCACCGGCGCCCCGGGCGCGGCCCGCCAGGTCAAGCCCAAGGCTCGGCCCCTCTCAGTCTGCTGGCCGTAGTGGGCGATCAGTTCGCCCTGCACCGGCGGCGTGAAGCCGACCGGGGCCGGATCGCCGGCGGCGGGGCTTTTCGGCAGGCGGGCGATCAAGGCGTCCGGGTTGCCCGCCTTGTCCGCCAAGGCCCGCATGGCCGCCTGGGCCGCGGCCCCGCCGGTATTCAACTGCTGTTCGAGCGCGGTTTTTTGGTCGATGGCGGCCTCGATCCTGGCCCTTTGATCGGCTAGTGCGCTTTCCGACTTGAACAGGTCCTCGCTGGCCGCCGCCACCACCCGGCGCAGGCGACGGACCTGCTCGATCTGCGCGGCGAGGGCGCGGCTCTCGGTCTGAAGTTGCGGCGCGATGGCGCGCGCCAGGATCTGGGCCCTGACGGCGTCCTTGGCGGAGGTGGGATGGACCAGGAAAGCGGGCGGCGGATTGCGTCGGTATAGCTCCAGGGCTCCGATCAGGCGGGCGATGGCGGTCTGACGGGCGCCGACCTGGTCGTCCAGCGCCTTTTCCTGCTTATTGAGCTGGGCAAGCCGGGCCTTCTTGTCCACGGCCGCCTGCTCCCCGCCCGCTTCCACCGCGCCAAGCTGGACCAGTTGGGCTTTGAGCTGCGCGATCTGGCCCTCCAGCCGCGCGGCCTGGGCATGGTTGGCGATCTGGGCCCGACGCTGGAGTTTGAGCTGGGCGGCGGCGGGCGGCTGGGCGGACGCGCCCCAGGCATGCGGCGTCTGGACGGCGGCCAGCAGGACAATGAGGGCGAAGCGTCGGCGCATGGGGCTTGAATAGCCTGACTCTCGGCTCGTGTGGCGGCTCAGAAATTCGCTCCGCGTTCTTCACAAGCCGTAGGCGAACTTCAGATCCCGCGCACGAGCGAAACGGCGCTTGTAGATCGTTCGTGCGATGGACTAACGAAGGCGCATGAGCGAGCCAGACATGCCCCCAAACCGGCCCCCAGACCGGCCCACGGACGTTCCGGACGCGGCGCCGGGGAAAACGCTGAGCCCGGCGGCGCGGCGCGCCCTGCAGGAGGCCGACGCCCGGCGCAAGGCGGCGACCAGCCAATCCGTGCAGGGGCGGCCGCATGAGCTGGGCGGTCCGCAGGGTCCCGAACCGACACGTTTTGGCGACTGGGAGCGCAAGGGACTGGCCGTCGATTTCTGACGATTGACCCATTGCGGCACAGACTCGCCCACGGGTTGCGCCAAATTCACGCCAAGAGCGCAATAGCTCGTGGCAGACCCCTTGCTTTCTTAGGCTTCCGTCGCAGCAGGCGGCTTGGAGGCCGAGCATGTCTAATCGTTTCGCGCGAATCCTTAGCGCAGCAGCAGCCGTTCTGGGCGCCTCGGGCCACGCGGCGTTCGCCCAAGCCTACGCCAACACTGACCGCCAAGGCTCCTACGCCTCCGAGCCTTATGCCCCCCAGCCTTACGCCCAAGAGTCTTACGCCCAAGAGCCGCAGGCGGCGGCTCCCTATGGTCCCGCGCCGGCCTATCCGCCCGAGGTCTATCGAGAACAGGACGCCGATGGGCGCGCGCCGCCGTCCTATGCGCCGCCGCGCGGCGCGTCCGTCCAGGCCGAAGGCTATGCCTACCAGGAGCAGCGGGCCTCCGAGCAGCGAGTCTCCATCCACCGCGTCGCCTATCTGAGCTGGAGCGGCAAGGTGCAGTCCCAGGACGACGCCCGCGACGCCTATGTCCGGACGGCTGGCTACGCCGCAACCTGTCCCGTCGCGCCCGGCGAGCGGGTGCTGGCTTGTCGCTACGTCGCTTTGGCTCCGCCCCCGCAAGAATCGGAATCCTCCGGCGGCGAGATCGGCGACCTCTATATAGACGGCGGGGTCGGCCCGGCGGTCATCGGTGGCGGCGGCGGCGGTGGAGGGGGCCCTTCCAACGACCAGGTCACCATCGGAACCGGCTTCAACAGCGGCTTCTATTCCCAGCGCGGCGGCGGTTCTGGCGGCGGCTCCGGCTCTGGTGGCGGCTCCGGCTCGGGGACGGCCAATTCCAGCAGCTCCAGCTCGGCCTCGGCCAGCGTCAGCGCCAACATCTCCAGCAGCATCACCCTGGCAGGC
>Ga0182013_10007101_pt1 | contig 12464 bp, 11 predicted proteins | sample 612S2MmetaG_FD_120487 | JGI IMG/M metagenome (GOLD analysis project Ga0182013, IMG submission 120487) | Permafrost microbial communities from Stordalen Mire, Sweden - 612S2M metaG | ecosystem: Environmental > Terrestrial > Soil > Wetlands > Permafrost | place: Sweden: Stordalen | collected...
ACGAATGCGACCACGGCGGCTACGTCCTCCGCACGTCCCATGCGCTGCAGCGGGGTCTGCTCGACCAGCAGCTGCATGATCGGATGCGCCTCAGCTTCCTGCGCACCCTGAGGAGTGTCGATGATACCGGGAGAGACTGAGCAGATCCGGGCCCCAACGGGTCCCAGCCGCACCGCTTCGTGCCACACGAAACGGTGCACACCTCGTTTGGCCCACGCGTAGGCCATCGCCGGATCTTCGATCGTCGGCCCGACCGCAGCGTACATGCGTTCGAGGAATTGCTCGTGCAGCGGGTCGTCCAACGCAGCCAACGCCGCGGGATCCGGAGTGCTGGGATCGAGCATCGGCGACATGGACGCGAACAACACCATCGCCGTGCCTTGTAGGGCCAACGGCCGCAGCACCTCTGCCAGACGCGCTGTCGCCATCAAATCGACGGCGAAGATCTGTCTCCAGTCGGCCATCGTCGGCGAAATTCCGGCCGCATGCACCACCGACCGCAAAGTTCCCAGTTCGGCAACCCGTTTGGCCAGCCGCGCCAGACCCTCACGATCAGTGACATCGAGCACGAACGGCTCGACCACTGAGTGACCGGCGTCTGCCAAGCCAATGGCCGCCGCGGTTACAGTCCCAGCATCACGGTCGACCATCAGCAACGTGTCCACCTGTCCGGCGACCTCCAGCGCGCACGATAACCCCATGCCGCGTCCCGCTCCCGTGACGACTCCTACAGCTGCCATCTGTCTTCTTTCGTGAAAGTGCCGCCGCCTGGCCAGGCGATCAGCCCCGTCGAGTGTGCAGGGCCGCTTCCAGTCGCTCGCGTGCCTGATCGAGCTGGGTCAATGCGTCGCTCATCGAGCTCCTGAGCCGTAAGTTTTCGTCTTCGAGGGCATTGCCTTTCCCATCCCGAGGCACGACACCGTGCAGGAAAAGCCTGACGCAGAAACGGGTGTGGCGGTCGACGGCAGCATCGTCCAACGCGACACCACGAGCGGCAGAGTTCGCCGGCCCGCCGACGACAAGGTCCAGGAAAGCTTCTGCGGCAGCACCGGCTTGGGGCACTTCGATGCCGTCGTACTCAAGCCAACGCTGGAACAGATCGGCAAGATAAGCCAGCGTAGGCTCGGTCCCCTTCTGCACGTTGAAGGCACCGATCTCGGGCATTCCACCCGAAACGGCATTCGTGAGGCGCAGCAGGCGCTGGCCTCCTGGGCTCAGTACATTGGCCACCAGGATTTGGCCGATCCTGAGAAGGGTGTCTTCGAGGTCATCGCTTTCCGCCGCTCGGAGCCGTTCGACTGGCACGATCCATTCCTCGATCGCCCGCGTGAGGGCGGCCTTGAACAGCGATGTCTTGTCGCCGTAGCGGGCGTAGACGGTGCGCTTCGCCATGCCGGCCGCAGCGGTGATTGCTTCGATGCTGGTCCGCTCGAAGCCGTTCTCCAAGAAGAGGTCCAGTGCCGTGTCGAGCAGCTCTTCGTTGGTGAGTGTGGGTCTGCCCGGGCGCCGCTTGCGTGAGGCCGTGTCTTGGTCGGCGGCCTCACGTACGGCATCAGCGCGTTCGATCACTTTCCGATTTTCCATCACACCACCCGCGCCGCCGCACCCACCCAAATATTTTAAACGATTCAGGTGACTTTCTCTGACAAACACCCTACAATTGAAACGGATCAGGTAACATTTAGCTGCGGCGAGCAACCGGTCTTGGTGCTTGCGCGATCGAACGGACGGGAGAGAAACGATGAGAGTAGGAATGCATCTCGGGTATCAGAACCTTCATGGGGCTCCCGATGTCCAGACCTTCATGCAAGAGACCCAGCTCGCCATCGAAGCCGAAGCCATGGGCTTTGACTACGTGGGGCCGGTCGAACATCACTTCACCGCCTATGGCGCCTGCCCGGACCCGTTCCAGCTGCTGGCCTACGTCGCGGCTAAGACCAGCACGATCGAGCTCATCACCGCCGCGGTCATCCTGCCCTGGAACAACCCGCTGCGCGTCGTGGAACAGGCCATCGAACTCGACATCCTGTCGGGGGGCCGGCTGATCCTGGGCATGGGCCGCGGCGCAGCGCGCCGGGAGTTCCGCTCCTTTGGGGTCGAGCTCGCCGACTCCCGCGAAATGTTCGACGAGGCGGCCCTGATCATCATGGACGGCATCGAAACCGGCATCGTCGAGGCCGACACCAAGTGGTACCAAATCCCCCGCACCGAAATCCGGCCAGGGCCGTTCAAGTCCTTCAAGGACCGCACCGTCATGGTCTCCATGTCGCCCTCCTCAGTAGAGGTCGCAGCCCAGTATGGCCTCAAGACACTTCGCTTCTCACAAGGTGACTGGCGCAACGCCATACCAGAGATCAACCACTACCGCGAAACCTTCCAGAAGCTGCACGGCAAGACCTCACCGCCGTTCATCATCTCCGACTTCGTCCTGTGCTTCAACGACAAGCAACGCGTCACTGAACTCTGTGACACCTACTTCAGCAAGATGTTCGCCACCGTGGCCAATCACTACGAGTTCATGAGCGACCACTTCAAGGAACTGCCCTCCTACTCCACCTACGCCTACATGGGTCAACGGGCCGAAGAAGCCGGCGGACCAGACAAGGCGTACCGCGACTACATTTCTGGCAACATGATCGGCACACCCGAAGACATCGTCGAACACCACCGCATCCGCAAGGAAATGGTCGGCGACTACGAGATGCTCGCCAACTTCAGCTACGGCGGCCTGCCTTACGAACTCGTCTACGAGCAACTCAAATTGTTCGCCGACAAGGTCCTGCCTGACCTGAAAGGCTGACCCGCCCGCACCCCGGCTGGCCGGCCCCTCCCTGCAATGCGGTCGGCCAGTGGGCGCGCCCTTCCCGCGCCCGACGGCGCCGGGGCAATGACAATCGGGGCCCTTTGGCGGCGAACCGCTCGGACACAACGCCCACCGCGGCCGATCGCGACTTATCCGAAGAGCACGTTATCGATAGGACTGAATCCAGTTCAGCCGCAGCGTCGTTGACGACGCGGTCTACCAGACCGCGGCCGGTATCGGAAAGCGGTTACCGGTGGGCGTCGAAGTAGTCGCGCCATGCGGTGATCCTGTCACCTGATACTTCAAACGCTCCCATGCAACGCGCGTCCATCACCTTCCCGTCGAAGACGAAATGGTCGACCCGCTCGGTCAGGACGACGTTACCCGCAATCGCCAGGTTGAGAATTTGAATGTCAACGTGTGTCATGTGCTGCAGATAACCGTCGACAGTTTTGCGGATTTCATCGTGCCCACGTGCGACTCCGATCGGGACATTGTCCCAAACTGCATCAGTGCTGAAATGGCACATGATCTTGTCGGCGTCGCGACTGCCCCAGGCGGCCAACTCGGCTCGTACGACTTCTTCTGGACTCACTGTTCCTCCACACGAGATCGGCTCAAGCCCAGTGCGGCCGCGAGTGCAGTCACGGCGGGTATCAGTTCGTCCGGTGATGCCAGGACTCGGATCGGCACATGGTCGGCTCCCGCGTCGAGATGTTCGTTAAGCCGAGCCGCGATCGCATCCGTTGTGCCGTAGGCGATCATGGCGTCGATGAGCCGGTCGCTGATAGGACGCGTCAGATCATGGTCGTTGAAGCCCAAGCGTTTCCAGTTGTTAACATAGTTCTGCAGGCCTAGGTACATGTCGAGGGTCTGCCGCCCGACTTCGCGAGCGTGCGTCATGTCGGTGGTCAACAGGACCTTGTGCTCGGGCGCCAAAAACGCCTGCGCCCCCATCAGCGTACGTGCTTGCGCGGTGTGGTCGGGCGTCGTCAAATAGGGATGCGCGCCGGCGCTGCGCTCGGCCGACAGTCTCAATACCCGTGGACCTAACGCAGCAATGACGCGGCGGTTCGCGGGAACCCCGTATTCGTCCAGCTTGTCGAGGTATGCGTTGAGCGCCTCAATCGGCTTGCGGTACTGAGCGAGCGCCTCTGGATGTCCGACGCCGATGCCGAGCAAGAAGCGTCCCGGGTAAGCCTGCTCGATGCGGTGATACGACTCGGCGACCGCTCCCGGCGCCGCGATCCAGGTGGTCACCACGCCAGTGGCGACCCGCAAGGTGTTGGTGCGTGCGAGAATTGGCTCCACGAAAGACAACTCGGCAGCAGGTGAGCCTCCAACCCACACCGCGCCGTAACCGAGCTTCTCGATCTCGACCGCCTGCTCGGGTGGTACCGCGTCGCGCACCCACAAGCCGAACCGGCCAGGCTCCGGTTTCGACCCGGCAAGTTCGGTCACGCTTCTCCTTGCGCCTTCTGTACGAGCCCGGTCATGCTGTCGATGGCCTGTTCGGGCCGGCGCCCGTGATGAATGAGGTTCTTCCATGCATGAGTCCTGCCATGACTCCTCCCGGAATGGCGTTCGGTGCTCGCTGGTACGGCTTCGGGTCAAAGGGTGCGGAACAAGCCGCCGTCGACGAGTATTTGCGCGCCGTTGATGTAACTGGCCGCCTCGCTGGCGAGGAACACGCAAAGCCCGGCCAGATCCTCAGGCACACCAAGGCGTTTCATTGGATTCATCGATGCCACCGTGGCCTGCGCGTCGGGACCCCAGGCTTGCGACATCTTGGTGTCGAAGGCGCCCGGCATCACAAGGTTGGCACGCACCTTGGGCGCCCATGCTCCCGCCAGCGCCAGTGTCAGCGCGTTCAGCCCCGCTTTTGCCATCGCATAGGGAAGATCGGCGGAATCGGGACGCAGCGTTCCCGCCGACGTGACATTGATGATCGAGCCGCCGTCGCCTTCTGCCATGCGCGTCCCGAACAAAACGCTGAGCCTGAACGGACCGCGCGCGTTCACCGCGTGCACTTTGTCGTAAAGCTCCTGGCTCACTGACGCGAGACCGTCATAGGTCGGCGAAGTGCCGGCATTGTTGACCAGCACGTCACAGCGCCCGAATGCCTCGTAGACGTTTTCCAGCAACAGCTCGGCGTCCTCCCACCGGCCGACGTGGCAGCCGACCGGCAGCACACGTCGACCGCTGGCCGCCTCGATTTCCTTGGCGGCGGCTTCACAGTTCTCCAGCTTGCGGCTGGCCACAACGACATCGGCGCCGGCCATCGCGAAGCCCTCGGCGACGGCTCGGCCGATGCCTTGGCTCCCCCCAGTGATCACCGCGACCCTTCCGGTCATGTCGAGCATCTCGGCCGGCGCCTTCATCGCTGACCCTTGCCGGGCGAAGCAGCCACATTGATTGGGGTCACAGGTTCTCCAATTCGGCCGGGTCGTTTACGCTTCCTCCAACACCTCAAAGCATCGTCTGCTTGCAGGCGTGCGAAACAGCGACAACAGGCAGGCGAGTTATCGCAGGCTCGTTGATGTCTTCAGTGCTGAAGCTAAGGCTATACACTGTACTGAGTCAACTCTTTATAGACACGGCTTGGTGGACTCTTTTCCTGGAACTTGCCCCGGAGAAGCTGGCGTGGTTATGTTACACCTTAGGCAATCGACTAACTTTCAGAGGACAACATCATGACGATCGTCGATCGAGTTGTGGGTGCTCATGCGCCCGCGCCGAGGTCATCGCTAGCGGACGTGGCCCGCGGGTTCGTGCCCAGGATCAGGGAACTCGCGCGGCAGATGGAGCTGGCTGGCCGGCTGGACGACGAGCTGGTCGAGGAGATGGACGCGGCCGGCCTGTTCTCAGTGGTTGTGCCCAAGCGGTGGGGCGGCGCCGGGCTGGGTCCGCACGAGCTCAACGAGGTGGTCGAACTCATCGCCACCGCGGACATCTCCACGGCGTGGGTCACGGGTTTCTACAACTTGCACAACTGGTTTCTGTGTCGCTACCCGCTCGAGGTTCAGCAGGAGCTCTTCGCCGGGCGCGCCTCGGTCCGCAGCGCCGCCATCCTGTCGTCGCCGGGCTCGGCCGAGCGGGTCGACGGCCGCCTGCGCGTCAGCGGGCGCTGGGGCTATGCGACCGGGATGTTGCACGCCTCGCACGCGCTGGTGCCGGTAATGATCGACGGCGAGATGTTCTGGGTGATCCTGCCCGGCGAGCAGCTCGAGATCTTCGATGACTGGGACGTCGCCGCGATGGCGGCCACTGGCAGCGTCACCATCGAAGCGAAAGGAGTGGTCGTCCCCGAGAACTGGGCGATGCCATTCGGCAAGATGATGTCTGCTGCGGATCACGAGGGCACGTTCCATGACGAAGAAGTCATGCGACTTCCGTTCTCGGTGTTGAAGTCTGCAATCTCGTCGCTGTATGTGGGCGCGCTTGACGCCGCAGTGGAGATGTCGCGGGAGCGCCTAAACACCGCGTCGGGCGTGAACAGTCCGCCTCGGATCGAGCGGCCGCTGGCACGGGTGCGGTGGGTGAACGCCTACCAGACGGCACGGATCATGCACCTGCTGCGGGACACCGCAACCGAGGAGGCAATCGAGATCGCCCGCCGCGGCACGCCCCAGACCCTTGAGGAGGAGGCGAACGGGGGCCTGCACGGCGTCACCATCCTGCGTACCGTTCGGGACACGATGCGGGAACTCGTCGACGGCAACGGGTCTAGTGGCTACAGGTCGGACAATCACCTGCGCAGGATGTCGGTCGACATCGCGATGATTTCTACGCACGCCGTCCATGGCGAGTACGACGTCATGATGGACCGGTACGCGCGGTGGCTGCTGGGAATGGGCTTCGCGCCCGGCGATCCCGGCGCCCGAATGACCTAGTCAGGCGTGAGGTGGGCTACGTTGCAGAGATGGCATCGATCCGTCCAGCAGACACTGAGGAGATCGACGCCCGAACGGCGTTGCTCGATGCCGTCGAGCGGGTCATGCTCAGCGAAGGCTATGCGGCAGTGACTTCGCGTCGGGTAGCGGCCGAGGCCGGCGTCAACGCCGGCCTCGTCTATTACTACTTCGGGCCGATGGACAACCTCTTCGTGGAGGTCTTCCAGCGGAGCGCGGCACGGATGCTCGGCCGGCAGGCCGAAGCACTCGCCTCGGAGCAGCCCCTGTGGGCCCTCTGGGATCTGATCCGCGACCAGACCAACACAGCCCTGAACCTCGAGTTCCTCGCCCTCGGCAATCACCGCAAGGCGGTCATGGACGAGATGAAGGACTTTTCCGTGCGGTTCCGGCGCCTGCAGTTCGAGGGGCTGTCGAAGGTGCTGGTGAAGTACGGGATCGACACCGAATCGTGGCCGCCGGAAGCGGTGATGTTGTTCATGGACGGCGTGGCCCGGTTCATGCTCGAGGAGCGCACTTACGACCTGAACCTCGGCCACGACCAGGCGGTCAGCGTGATCGAAAGGCTGATCGGCGAGGTCGAGGGGAGGCGACGCACGGGGCGGCGCCGGACGCGTCGATGACACTGAATTTCGGCCTGCTGTGGCCCTTCCGGAATCCCAGCTGGGCGCGCGTCGGTTGGGAAGAGCTCTACGGCTCGCACCTTGACCTCATTGCCGACTCCGAGCTGATGGGCTTCGACCACGCGTGGCTCACCGAGCATCACTTCATCGATGACGGCTACTCCCCGTCGCTGTTGCCGATCGGCGCCGCTGTCGCCGCGCGGACTCGCCGGATTCGCATCGGGACGTTTCTCCTACTGCTCCCTCTGCACAACCCGGTCCGGGTCGCGGAGGACACCGCCACACTGGATCTCATCTCTGGCGGTCGGTTCGACCTTGGCGTGGGACTCGGGTATCGGGTCGGAGAGTTCGACGATCAGGGCATCCCCGCCCGCGAGCGCGCCGGGCGGATGCAGGAAAACCTCACGATCGTTCGGCGGCTACTGTCCGGTGAGGCCGTCACGATCGACGGTAAGTACAACACGCTGCGCGACATCCGGATCTCCCCGCCGGCGCTCCAGCAACCGCATCCGCCGATCTGGGTCGGCGGGACGGCGCCGAAAGCCATTGAGCGGGCAGCCAAATTCGGCTTTAACTTCCTCAGCGGTGGCCCGGGATCGGCCGATATGTATGACGCCGCGTTGCGCGCCAACGGGCACAACCCACACGACTTTCACGTCGCCGCGACCCTGCCGACCTATGTGGCGCGCACCCGTGAGCAGGCATGGGAGATCGCGGCGCAGCCGTTGCACTATATGGCGACCGGGTACCGGCAGTGGACCTCAGAGGCGTGGGGATCCGCCAATCCCGAGCAGCCGGCCCTGCCGTCGGTTGACGAGATCGTCCGCAAGCAGTCGATGAATTTCTTCGGCGAGCCGGTCCTCGTCGGCACCCCGGAGGACGTCATCGCGCAGATCGAGGACTACTGCTCGCATGGCCGACTGACGCATCTGGTGAGCGCAACGGCGCTGCCTGGAATGCCGGTCCATCAGATCCGCGACGGCATGGAGTTGTTCGCGGGGAAGGTCATCCCCCACTTCCGCGGAACCTAGCCGCCGACCGGGTTCCCAAGACCGGTCTTGATCGACGTGGCCGTCACCAGCGGCAGGTCCGCGGCGGTGACCATCCCGGGCCGAGCTGCGACAACCGCCGGGATCGCGTTCACGGCAGGGTTGGCGGTTGGTGCGGCGACGTATTCCTCGGGGTCGCCGCCCAACTCCGGCTCGTAACGAACCCGGACGTTGGGCACGCCGCGAATCTCCATCACGTAGCCATGGTCGATGGGCCAGTCGGGCTCCATGGCGTCGCCGACACGCCAGAGCAGACTCATCTCAAGCAGCGGCCCGCCCGCCGTCATACCCTGCCAGATCGCTTTGATGCCACAGACGGTCCCCTCGGCGATCTGCATGTACCCAAGATCGAGATCTCTTGTCGCCACACCCATCTCCGGCACGAACCGCACCTCATCGAGTTCGACATGCAGTGCCTGCGCCATCATCTCCATGGCGTCGGCGAACGCGAGCATCCGTTGCCGCATGATGTCGGCGAGACCGGGGGTATCCGGTGGCGCCCCGAAGCCGAGCGCCCGCCACGTCTCCGGCGAGGCGTAGGGCGTGCAGTCGACCGCCTCGTGGATGGAGATGCGCTCGATCTCGCGGCACGCGGCGGCGGAGGTCAGCGCCACCACGCTCGCCAGGCCGGGGTTGATGCCCGAACCGTACAGCGACGCCCCGCCGCGCTCGGCCGCCTCGTGAAGCCGCGCCATGTCGGCGTCACCGTAGGAGTGGCCGGTGATGAAGCCGGCGGTCGAGATGAGGTTGATGCCCGCCTCCAGGAGGCGAACCATGTCGTCCACGTTCCACATCAGCGGCATGTAGAGCACGACGTCGGGCCGGAGCGCGAGGATCGCCTCGATCTCACCGGTGGCGGCGATGCCCAGCGGCGGAAGGCCGCACAGCTCGCCAACGTCTCTGCCTACCTTCTGCGGGCTCCATGCGTAGCACCCCACCAGCTCGAGCCCCGGCTGCGCCAGCACCGCACGCACCGCGGCCCTGGCGACCTGGCCGGTCGTCCACTGCACCACGCGAATCGTCACGATACTCGGCAGCCAGTTGATTGCGGTTCAGGAGATGAACGCGGGCAGAGCATCCCATCCCCGCAGCGCGGGGGACGTCGCCATGCGAGCGTTGGCGGTGTCGATCTCCCACTCGGGGAAACGCTTCAGGATCTCCTCCAGGGCAATCCGGCCCTCCAGGCGCGCCAGCGCTGCGCCCAAGCAGTAGTGGGCGCCGATGCCAAATGACACGTGCTTGGTGTTCTCGCGGTGGATGTCGAAGCGGTCACCTTCCGGGAAGCGTCGGTCGTCGTGATTGGCAGATCCGAGAAGAAACAACATGACGCTGCCCTTGGGCACCGTCTGGCCGTCAAACTGCGAATCTTTGTTTACGTAGCGGGCGAACTGCTGTGCCGGGGATTCGAGGCGAAGGATCTCTTCGATTGCTTTGGGGATCAGCGAGGGATTCTGCGCCAGTTGACGCCGCTGGCCGGGATGATCAGCCAGGACCTTGCCGCTCCAGCAGATGAGGTGGCCGGTCGTCTCGGCACCGGCAGCGGCGAGCAACGACGTGTACGTAAGGACCTCTTCACGCGTCAACCGGCGAGAGGTGCCACCCTCCTCCTCGAGTTCGGCGTTGAGTAGGTCGGTCATCAGATCGTCGGAGGGATGGTCGGCTCGCCAATCGATGTACTCCGCGAAGGCGGAGCCGTCGGCGAAGCCGTCCTTGGGCTTCAACTGCTCGCCCGGCTCAGCGCGCAGCGCCCGGTCGGTGTCTTGACGGTGCGAATCCTGCTCCGATTCGGGAATACCGAGCAGCATGCCGATCGTGCGCATAGGGACCTGGTTACCCAGATCGGCCATGAAGTCGAACCTCCCCGATCCGATGACGGCGTCTAGACTATCGGCGCAGAACGCGCGGATCTTCGGCTCCAACTCTGCGATCCTGCGCGGCGTGAACACACCGTGTAGCACCTTCCGATACCTGGTGTGGACCGGCGGGTCCGTGTAGATGAACATCGCCGGCGGCATCTGGAGGTCGGCCCGGATGAAGTCCAAGATCCCTCCGCGGCCGGAAATGAACGTAGCGTTGTCCAGCAGGATCCGGTCGACGTCGTCGGCCCGGCTGACGGCGTAAAAGTCGTGGCGCTCGTTGTAGTAGAGCGGTGCCTCCTCCCGCAGCCGCCGGTATATCGGGTAGGGATTTGCGTCGATCTCTCGATCGAACGGGTCGTAGTACACCTCGCTTCGACCTATTACCGACATGTTCGATGTCTCCTGGGGGTTCACCATCACACCGATCTCCTCCACCGATCTCTCGCATGGCGGCAGGCCACGATCCGCCTGCCTGTTCGAGGCTCGAAATCTGGACGCACAACGCGATGCGGGCGGCAGCCCCCATCGACATTAGTCGAATGACTAACCGGCAACCATACCGATGCCCGTATCCTTGAGGCAAGACCCAATCCGCAATGCAGCCGACGGCCGAAATCACCACCCCCTGTGTCATCGAATTTGACGACACCAGCAGCGATTCCCGGCAATTTAAACGTTTCTTCACCCGCTCTGCCGCTGATATCCTGGACGTAAGTCGCGATCGAGTCTGCCCGATCAGGACACATCTCGGCGAGTACCGCGGCCACACCAACCCCTAAATAGTTGACTAGGTCTGCTGTCTGCGGTTAGCTGTTTCCAACAACCGCTATCCGGCGGAGCCTTCGTCACCGACGACATTCTGGGTACCATCGCTGGGCGCAGCCGCCCAAGCCACCGGCTTCGGTTCCGACGGATCCCGGCCAGCTAGTTCCAATGAAAGGAGCACAGTGGGAAGAGTGGAAGGCAAGGTCGCCTTTGTCACAGGTGCCGCGCGCGGGCAGGGCCGAAGCCATGCGGTGCGGTTGGCCGAAGAAGGCGCCGACATCATCGCGGTGGACGTGTGCCACGACATCGACTCCATCGGTTACCCAATGGCGCGGCCCGAAGACCTAGAGGAGACCGCCAACCTCGTCGAGAAGACCGGACGGGGCATCGTAACCGCCCAAGCCGATGTTCGTGACTCCAGTCAACTGCAACAGGCCCTCGAGCGCGGTATCGCCGAGTTCGGCAAACTCGATATCGTTGTCGCCCAGGCCGGGGTTGCGGGCATGTTCGGTGACCCACCCCTGCAGGCATGGCGTGACGTGATCGAGACGAATCTGTTCGGTACCATCAACGCCATTCACGTCGCTCTGCCGCACCTGAAAGAGGGCGCGGCGATCGTCGCGACCGGTTCGACAGCCGCGCTGATGGATGTCGCCAAGAAGGACAACCCCGGCGCGGACACCGGCGGGATGGCGTACATCACCTCCAAGCGCCTGCTGTCCCAGTTCGTCCACGACCTGAGCACCGAGCTGGCGCCACGAGGCATCCGGGCCAACATCATCCACCCGACGAACTGCAACACCGACATGCTGCAAAGCGAACCGATGTACCGAGCCTTCCGCCCCGATCTCGAAAATCCGACCCGCGCCGACTCCGAGCCGCTCTTCAGCGTCCAGCAGGCGATGCCAATCAACTACATCGAGCCCGAGGATATCAGCAACGCCGTCCTATGGCTGGCCTCCGACGAGGCCAGGTACGTCACCGGAATGCAGTTGCGGGTCGATGCGGGCGGCTACCTGAAGTGGTACGACTACCACATCTGATCAGAAGCAGAACGCTATGTCGTACAACGGTATACAGCCAGCTCTCGAAGAACGGGAAACAGAATTGTGAAGGTTCGAGTCGACCCTCAGCGCTGTCAGGGCCACACACTGTGCGCCATGATCGCCCCAGATGCGTTCGCTCTCAGTGACCTCGACGGCACCTCCTCGGCAGTCTGTGAAGTAGTCCCAGCCGATCAGGAAGAATTGGTGCGCGAAGCCGCGCGCTCGTGCCCGGAGCAGGCCATCCTGATCGAGGAAACCCAAAGCGGATCCTCAGAACTCACTGTCGGCCATGAAAAGACCAGGGAGGCAATGTCGTGAGCGAAGTTATCGACACCGACAGCGATCAAAAGAAGAACCGCTACCACTATGATCGCCATTCCCCCGAGTATCGATTCGAGTTCGAGAAGG
>Ga0182013_10007104_pt1 | contig 12460 bp, 4 predicted proteins | sample 612S2MmetaG_FD_120487 | JGI IMG/M metagenome (GOLD analysis project Ga0182013, IMG submission 120487) | Permafrost microbial communities from Stordalen Mire, Sweden - 612S2M metaG | ecosystem: Environmental > Terrestrial > Soil > Wetlands > Permafrost | place: Sweden: Stordalen | collected...
CAGCTACTGGCTGCCGCATCAGCCGGATTCCTCGGTGCAGCAGCGCAACGTTTCGCTGCAGCGGGAATTGCCGTTCGACACGATTCTGACAGTGGCGTATGCCGGTTCGCGCGGCGAGCATCTGACGCTGTCGCCGAATATCAACATACCGGCCCCGGGTCCCGGTGTGATCGCACCGCGCCGTCCTTATCCCGTATTCGCCGGGATCACAAACCTGCAGCGCTCGGGCGACTCGTACTACAACGGGCTTCAGGTCACCGGTGAGAAACGATTCTCGCACGGGCTGGCATTCCTTGCGGCTTTCTCGTGGGCTCACTCGATCGACGAGGCCAGCACGCAGGCGTCTGGCACTGTGCAGAATATCCTGTGCTATGTCTGTGACAGAGGAAGTTCGGATTTCGACATCCGGCGCAGCCTCGTACTCAGCTGGAGTTACGAACTACCGATCGGTTCGGGCAAGATGATCGGCAAGAGCTGGACCGGTGTTCAGCAGGCGGCTTTCGGCGGCTGGAAACTAAACAGCATCGATACTTTCCAGACAGGTTCTCCGTTCTCGATTACATCGGGTGTGAACACTCTGAACAACGGGGCTTCCCAGCGGGCCAATTATATCGGCGGCGATTCGCTTGTATCGAATCCGGGGCCGAGTCTCTGGTGGAATCCGGCGGCCTTTGCGACACCAGCTCTCTATCAATACGGCACGTCGGGGCGGAATATTGTAACGGGGCCCGGAACGAACGAGATTGATCTTTCTCTATTCAAGATCATTCCGCTCAAATGGCGGGAAGGCATGCGACTCGAACTGCGCACCGAAGTATTCAACTTATTCAATAAACCACAGTTCGACAATCCGGGCGAAAACGGCGCAGGCTCTGGCGGCGGCACTATCGGTCTGCCGACTTCGGGCACTCTGAACTATGCAGGTAATCCGGCATTCTTCCAGCGGACCTCGCGGGAAATTCAGCTCGCCATGAAACTTTATTTCTAAAGCATTCGAGATCGAACTAATGGCCCGGCCCCGTCACATTGGCGTGGCCGGGCTTTTTTATTTCACTGGATACCGACTTGCACTACCCTTGTCGACTTATCTCAACTCACCGAAGGAGGTAATACGAATGTGGAATAACTTACTGAAGTCAGTCGCAGCGGCAGGCATTCTAATCGTCGGACTTAGCGGCGGACCAGCTATGGCACAGGATCGCGACGGAGGCTGGCGCCATGAACGAGATTCCTTCTATCAGGGCGAAGGGTGGCGGATGCGATTGTTCGATCGCGTACGCGAAGACCTTGATCACGTACAAGCTACAACTCTGGCGGGAGACGATCAGTACAGGCTTGTCCGCACGAAGGAACAACTAACCAACCTTCAGGCCAAGATGGCGGGACATGACTACGATGAACCGCAACTGGATGAAGTCATCGCGTCATTAAACCGCATTCTCGCCGACAATCGGCTTTCAGCGCGGGAACGGGACATGCTAACCGAAGATATGAATCGTATGCGCGAGTACCGGGAACATCGCGCGGACTGGCGCTAAATTGAAAAGTACACCAGGCTCCAGTCGCGTGTACCACTTCTGTGATCGGTCCTACTGAACTGGCAGGGTGAGGGCTGGTGATGTAACGCCTCCGATGGCTACTGTAATCTGCTGACTTCCTGCCGAAATGTTTGAAGGCACTTGCACGTTCACCTGATAGAGGCCGGGAAAACCCGGGGCCAAGCCCGTGAAAATCACGTTGGCATTGACTCCGCCAATCGTTACGGTTGCCTGCGCTGGTGTCTGCGAGAGCGGGGTTGCTACCGCCGAGTCTCCTGAAGCCGGCTGGTTACTTACCGGGCCAAGGGCATTGCAAAACAACTGGATATAGTTGCCGCGCACAGCCGGATTCGATGCCGATACAATGCTGCCGTCCAGCTTCTCAGCCGCCGCCACAGTCGTGCCGAACATGGCGGGTGCGTAATTGGCGATCGGCACCGTGACGACGTTGCCAAAGCCGTACTCATACAAAGTAACTTTCATCTGCGCCGATGAATAACCCTGCAGTTCCCACGGCACCTGAATGTTCAGCTGCGTGGGACTCACATAGACCAGATGACCGGGTACGCTGATTGCCGGGAGCGAACCGGAAGCCGCCGCGTCGAATGAAACCGTAACCTGATCCATGGCCAGCGGCAAGTGGAGACCGCTGTAATTTTCGTCGGTCACGTTACTCAGGTTGTTTCCGAAGATCGACACATAGGAACCCGGAGCCACGGGCGCCGTATAACTCGCACCGTTAACTACAGCGCCAGACTTTACGAAGGGCTGAGCGGATACAGTTCCCTGAAATTGATAGGACTGCCTGCCGCCCGTCGCATTCACGACATAGGTTCCGGTGGAAGATCCGATCATGACCGTGGCATAGGCGTAGCCATAGTTATCGGTTGTGGCAGAAACTGCGCTCAAAGTCAACGTGACGCTGCCCGATCCCTGTGAAAATGTCACAGGCGTTCCTGCTACGGGCACACCGTTGGCGTCCGTCAACTGAAAAGCAACCTGGTAGTCGGGAATCAGCTGATTTACGATAGCCTGATCCTGATCGCCTGACACCGCGTCGAGATTCACCGTTCCCGACGACGGCGCAAGAAACATGTAGGGAATCCGCGTCAGAACGGCGGATCCCGAGATCGCAATCGAGCCGGAATAGAGACCACCCGTTGAGACCGTCCCGCCGAGGCTGGCGGTGATCTGGCCGGACTGGCCGGGCGCGAGCGCAAGCGTCGTCGGGCTGACCGTAACTGTTGTCCCGGTCGCCGCCGCGAAGGGCACAACGGTGAAACCCAGGTTAACGCTGGACGTGCCGGTATTGGTGACCGTAAGTTGCTGCTGCTGGGAAAGGGTTGTGCCGGCAGCCGTTGAACCAAACGACACCGCGGAAGGCACCACCGTCACGTTGGTCTGGATCGCAAGATCCGCCGCCACCAGTCCCGCGCCGGAGCGCAGGATGTTCAGTCCCTGTTGAGCGCCTGAGGGACCACCGTCATCCGTTGTCACTGACTGGCTCGCGGTATTCATAAGAGCGGACTTGACCTGCTGTGAAGTCCATGTCGGATGCTTCTGCTTGACAAGGGCGGCACTGCCCGCGGCCAGCGGAGTTGCGAAGCTGGTGCCAGCCGCTGCAATGAAACGGTTGGAGCTATAAACCTCCCCAAGCGGATCGTAATTCTGCGCGCCGAGATAGATGAGATCTCCATTGTAGGAACCGGCGCCAACCGCGAGTACATCCGGCTTTATCGCGTTGGAGCCGAGGGAAGGGCCAGCGGACGAATAACTGGACAGCACCACGGAACCGGTTATGGGAACTTCCACCGCCGCGGGATTGATCGTCGCCGCATAGCCAGGATTGGCGTCAATGAAGGCCTTAAGATTCTGGCCGTCGGCAAGGCCGATGAAGATCACAGGCTGCGTGAAGCTGCTGAGTCCGGTTGGATTGATCAGCGCTTCGCTGACATTGTCGTAGAAGATGACGCCGAGCGCACCCGCATTCGTGGCATTGGTCATCTTCACGGAGAAATTGCAGGTACCGCGCTCGATCAGAGCGAAGGCGCCGACGAGGGAGAACTGTGGCAGTGCGCTGCAACCGAGGTCGTCGCCGTCGCCGATCTGGGCGAGGTCAACCACTTTCGCGGTATATGCGCCATACGGGGAGTACGCATCGGTGAAGCTCGCGGCAATCGAATTCAGATTCCCGGGGACATTCGCTCCGGTTACTTCGACGTCCGGGTTGAATCCGTGCGTATTGCTGACCGCTCCCACAGCGATTACCGAAGGTGCGTCGGCCGGCGAATTAATGGTGTTGTACATGGGGTAGCTGCCTGTACCGTAATAGCCGCCCTCTCCTTCATTGCCTGCAGCAGCGAGCACAATTGTCCCTTTCGATGCCGCCTGCTCAAAGACATACGCCAGGGGATCGCAGGGAACTCCCGCCGCATTACCGCAAGCTGTCCCGGTATCGACGGGACCCGTAAACGCAGGACCGCCGAAAGAAGTTGTGACGATATCCATCCCGTCGCTGACGGCGTCTTCGAGCGCCTGGATGAAAGCGTCATCATAAGCCGAATCATTGACGCTCGGCGATCCGGCTATCTTGTAGTTGCCTAGCCAGGCCTTCGGCGCCATTCCATTAATAGTCACTGCGGCGATGGCAGTATTCCCGGCGGCTGCGGTGGCAACCGCTGTTCCATGACCCACACGGTCGCGCGGTGAATTGTCGTCCGGAGTCGAGTCGGCGGCCGGACTGGCAGGGTTCGATCCCGCCGACTCCATCGCTACATAGCTGCGCGCCACAATCACTTTGTTGGTCGTGAAGTTGGTGCAGTTGGCTGGAGTGTCACACTTCGGAAAGCCCGCGGGTGTCTGCAACGAGCTGTCCTGCAAAGACGGGTGAGTCTGATCGATGCCGGTGTCGAGAATACCGATCTTGATTCCTGCTCCCGCATTACCCAAGCCCCCAACCAGATTCCAGGCTTGCGGCCCGTCCATGATTGTTGTTGCCCGATTGAGCAGCATCTTTTTGCGGCCGAGCTTGACTACATCGACAACTCCGGGGATGGCTTTGATTTCCGCCACGCGGGAGGCGGGGACGGCAACGAAGACCGCATTCAGCAGCGTGCTCGCCGCCCCTGTGACACGGATGTTGCGCGTCGCCAGTTCGCTCCGTAAGGAGTTCTGCGCTGCCTCGATTCTCGCGCGCCACGCAGCGCCCGCCGCCGACTGCATCTGATCGCGGGATGAAAAATGAGTTGCCATCGGTTCGTCCGCGAGGAAAACCGCGTAACGACTCGATGCAACCTGCTGCGACCAGCCTATTGAACAGAAAGCAAAGATCGAAAAGAGAAATTTGGGAGAGAGATGCCGCATCAATTGGGGTCCGTTCGACGAGGCGCAGAAAGCGCCTCTTAACCTACAAACGGGACTTTCGCGAAAAAGGTTTCGGCCGCGAAGTTTTCGCGGGGTCAAAGCATACAGCCCAACCGCAGTTGAGTGGCCTAAACGTCTACACAGACACGATTGCGTCCAGCGGATTTAGCGCGATAGAGTGCCCGATCGGCGGCTTCCATTAATTCCTTCGCATCGATATCCGGCCGGGATTCGGCTACACCGAATGTTGCAGTAACAGAGAATGGCGCACCCGTTTCCATGCCGAAGGCAAGGGTGCTCAGGCGTTCGCGGACGCGGTCAGCCACGCGGGCTGCTTCGTCGTCATCGGTACCGGGAAGAACAAAACAGAATTCATCGCCGCCGAGCCGGCCGGCGGTATCTGCCGTGCGCAACTCCGCGCGTACGATATTACCCACTTCTTCCAGCACTTCATCTCCAACGGCATGGCCGAAGCGGTCGTTGATTTCCTTGAAGTGATCGACGTCGAAAAGGCAAAGCGAAACCACTGAATGCTCGATGCTGCTGCGGCGCAGGGCGCCCTGGAGGCGCGTCCAGAAATAGTGGCGGTTGGGAAGACCTGTCAACGCATCGTAGTTGGCCTGGTAGGCCAGTTTATCCTGTGCAGCTTTCCGCGCGGTAATATCCTGCAGAATTCCCACTACCTGTGTAACCAGGCCGTCGGGACCCCGCTCGAACGCCGTTTCGCGGCCGGAAAGCCAAATCCAGCGGCCATCGTTATGGCGGGCCCGATACTCAAGGCGCCGGATCTCACCGTCTTCCGCCTGGCGCATCCCCTCATAATGCGTCGCAATCATCGGCTGATCGTCCGGGTGCACCAGTTGGGCGGTCAGACGCTCGAAACTCATGATTTCCTCGGGCTTATAGCCGAGGACAGCGATGACCTCCTTGTTGCTGAACACGGTTCGCTGCGAAGCTATATCGAAGACATAGAGAACACCTGGAGTTGTCGCGGCAATGCGCTCCACAAAGTTGCGGGATTTCTGCAACTCGAGTTCGGCGCGTTTCCGCTCCGTGATGTCGCGCGCAATCGCCTGAAATCCCCAAGCCTTGCCGCCTTCCAGCACCAGCTGCGCATTCTGGCCGATCCATCGTTCGCGGCCGTGGCCATCGATAATCGGAAACTCGTAGTACGTCGACTTCTGTTTGCGCAGGAACTGGCGCAGATAAAATCGCTCGGCCTCGCGCCGCTTGTCCTGCCGGATCAACTTCAAATACGACCGGCCAATCACTTCAATTTCGGTGTAGTGCAGCATCGCCAGTGACGCCTGGTTGCAGAACGTGAAACGCCCCTGTTCGTCGGTGCGATAGATGATATCGCCGGCGAGTTCAACTACCTGTTTATATTGCGCGTCCTTCGCTGCGAGCTGCATTTCAGCCGCGGTGCGGTGACCGAAGTCGCTTGTCATCTTGCGTGCCGCCACGAACATCATGCATGACGCGACAAGTGCTGCCGAACCGAACAGGATGCGGCTGGCGGCCATGGTTTCCTGTTTGCGCTGAATCCGTTCCCGCAGGAGCCGCTGTTCCTCCGCAGTCATCGTCTGAACGATCGACGTAATTGACGCGCTCACACCTGCCTGATCGAGTCCGGAAAGCGCTCTGCCGATCGAAATCGGGCTGGGGTTCGCGGCGTACTGCGCAAGCAGCCTTGCCTGACCGGCAATCAAACTCCCGACTCGCCCCACATTTCGCTGCTGAACCGAATTGTCAGCCGTAAGACGAGCAATTTCATTTGCGTCGTTTGTTGCCTGGTTGAGGGAATTACGTCCGCTTTCAAAATCCGCGGCATTGGAGTTTATTACGTAGCGGCGAAAGGAGTTTTCAGCGTCCTTCGAGTGGAGCGCCAGCGTACCGAGCTGATCGATTACCTGGTGGGTATGTTCGATGCGGCGGTCGTCTTCAACCCAAGCCAGATTGCGCAGGCCGACAGCTATCCCAATGGCTAAAAAGATGGCCAGGCTTACGCCTAAGCCAACCCGAATCTTGCCCACACCGTTCAAAGTACTATTTTGCACCAAGGGGTACTAGGACCGCAAGTACCCACAGGACTGCCGTGCGACGCAGGTCCGCTCTCAATTAACTGAAAATAAAAGAGAAAAATGCCGGGTCGGCCGCCAAACGCGACTAGAGTCGCGTATACCCTTCAAACAGAAGATTAGTTGCCGCCTGCGGCTTTATTCGCGACTTGCGAGGGCAGTATCACGATCTCGGTTCGCTGAAAGCCGAACTTGCGTCCTGTTTCATCCACGATATTTACCTGGCATGTATAGCGGCCAGGGGCCAGTTTTGCCAGAGGCGCCTGGAATTTCAGCGGCAGCGTTTGTGCCCGCTTCTGCGCAAACTCTTCGAGCCGCACGGGTTCCGACTCGAAGCTCTTGGTCTTGCCGCGGTAGAACGACAGCGTTGCCGAAACGCTCGGCTTTTGCCCCGCGGTATCCACCGCCGGGTCGTAGATCTCAAGATAGACATACATGTTCTGGTCCTTACGGAACACGTGCGTGATGCTGGGGACGATCACCTGCCCGCCCTGCACCAGCGGATTGGCTTCAATCAGCTTCTTCTTGTTGTCGGCGAAAGCGAGCACATCACCCAGGGGTTGGCGCTGGTTGCTCCAGATTACGGAACTGATCTTCAGCGCGCTGCTGGCCGTTGCCAGATCGGGGATATTGAACTTCGTTTCGTAGGTTCCCATCTTGCCTGTTTCATTCTCGCGGGCAAGGAAGCGGAGCGTGTACTTGCCAGGCGGCAGCGTGAAGCCGGTGTCGTAGGCAATCGGCCGGGACGTCAGTTCGGCCGCCGTCTGCTCCGACAGCTTGATCCTGATCCCGTCCCGCACCACGCTGACGATTTTGCTGTGTTCGTCGCGTACCTGCGCGATGAAATCAAATTCCGTCTGGGCATTGCCCTTGGCTTTGGCGAGCGCAATCTCCGAGCCGGGGATCTTCACCGAGAACGGGATGAAGTAACGATCGCGCGCCAGCCGGAAGTAATCCACCTCGCCCGAAAGTTCCAGATCGGTTACGGGATCGCCCAGCAACAGCGCAGCCTGGAGCTGGTTCTCCTTGTCGGTGGCGGTGAACTTCGCGAAAATCTTGTCGCCGAAATAGCCGCTGCGGTAATCGATCTTCGCCTGCACTTCCTTGCTGAGAACGACTTTGACGTTGCGATACTTGCCGTCCGTCTTGCCGTTCGTGCTGTAGTAGCCGACGATGTAATAGCTGGAGATGTCGTCGCGCGCCTTCTCCATTCCGAGGGCAAGGTCATTGTCATCCACGAACAACTTCCCGCCGGTATCGTTAGCAAGGGTGGAGAGCGTTTCCTGGGAGTCGTTGAAGGAGTCCCGCTGGCTCTGCATCTGCGTACCGGTTAATGAACTGGTACCGCGCGAAGCCGCCGCACTCGCATCGCCGGCGGGCGCTGAGGCAACCAGGCCTCGCGCGTCGATCGGATAGATTAAAACGTTCGATCGTTTGGCGGCGTTGACGGCAGCATCGAGCGACGCCTGGTTATCGAAGCCCGATTTCGAGACGCCGCTTGAAAAATAAAGCAGCGCCTTCTTTTCCGGAAACGGCGCCAGCATCTTCGCGGCAGAGGCCAGCGTTGCAAGCTGCTTGTCGGTATTGAAAATATTGAATTCCGTTTGATCGGCGTTGAATGCCGTGCCGTCGTCGGCACCGGTGGTGTCGTCGCCTCCATTGCCCGCGACGCCCGCCAGTTCGCTGGCAGTACCGATTTGGAAGCTTTTGACAACTTCTTCGAGGCGATCCTTGTCGTCGGTGAAGTCCTGCACGATTTTCAGAGGGCCGGTGCTGGCGGACATGATGGCAACGATGTCGGCCTTTTTCATGTCTTCGCGGATGAACTTGAGAGCCGCCTGCTGGATGCGATTCTGTTCCGGAATCGCCATGGCGCTCAAATCGAAAAGCATGGCGACCAGCCGGCGATCCTGGTAGCGAATCACTGGCGCGGTAGTTGACGGTGCGGAGGGCGCGCCCGCTGCGGCCTTTGGCGCGGGCGTTGTTGAAGCTGTCGGAGTCGCTGGAGTTCCGGCGGCCACCGGCTTCACGGCAGGGACAGCCGGCAGGGAAACATCGCCTTCCAGTTTTTGGAATTCAAAGACCGCAATCTGCTGCGGCTTGCCATCTTCCAGAATCGTGAAATCGCTTTTCTTGAGATCGGGTATTACTTTGCCGGATCTGTCCTTGACGTTTACGTCAATGATCACAAGGTTCGTATTCGACGTGAAGACAGCGGGTTCCTGTGCCTGGCCGCTTACCATTTGAAACAAGACGGCAAACAAAATCCATGGGGTGCCGACGCGCGTGAGTTTCATCAGAATCGCAGCCTCACTGTCGCGGTTACCGAACGCATATTGCCAGCCGCGACCGGCAAGCCGTATTGGATAGAACCTACCGTTGTGTTAATGGAAGTGATATTCGGGTGGTTGAGGGTATTGGTACTGTCAATGCGAAATTCAATCCGGCGCTTTTCGTCGACCCGGAACGACCGGAAGAAAGAAGCGTTCAGCGTCCAGTTCGCAATGCCTGGAATGGTGTCGCGACCCGCGTCACCATAGGTCCCGCTGACCGGCACCGTGAATGCCAGGGAATTGAAGTAACCGGAGCCGGAAGTGACAGACACGCCGGTGGCCTCCGCGCGATCGTTGCCCGTATATGCGGTTCCGGACGGGTCGCCGGTGACGAAGGCTGTATGAGGCGTGCCCGAGTTTGCCGTCAATGTGCCACCAACTGTCCAGCCGCGCAGGAGAGCAGCGACTTTTCCCGACTGCGTATTCTTGACCGGAGACTGGACCTGATAGTTGAACCGCAGAGTATGACGCTGGTCAGTGGGAGAAAGCGCGCGTTCGGCGGCAATGTCAGTGGGAATGAAGACCGGGCCACCTCCCAAAGTGGACGAATCATCAATCGCTTTGGAAAACGTATACAGGGCACTGAATGACGAACTGCGCGCGAATCGCCGCGTAAACTGGGCCTGTAGTGCGTTGTAGGTTGAGTTTCCGACGGAACTGTCGAACGTGAACTCCGATGCGTAAGGAATCAGAAGCCTTTGTTGCGCGGTGAGCGGGTTCCCCGGAAGCGCGCGGTTGGGAAGCTGGAGCACATCCAGATCCGTGCCCTTCGTGCCGTTATAAGAAAGCTGCACAACGTAGCTTCTGCCCAGGGTTTGCTGGATGGAAGCGGTCCAGATCTGCGCATATCCTGGTTTATAGTTCTTGTCTACAGCGAACGTATTGGTAATCGTCTCCGCCGCGGCGACTTGGGTAAGCCCCTGTTCGATCGACAATGGCGTGGCGAGGCTGGTCAGCTGATTCTCGGTAAGTGCGAACGGCGGTTGCGTCACCATTTTTGCGGCGAGTTGATTATAGACGCCGCCGTTATAGTAAATTCCGTATCCGCCACGCACCACCACCTGTTTCGCTCTCCACGGCTTCCATGCAACACCGATGCGCGGCGAGAAGAGCTTTGGATCCGAATTGATGAGCGCTTTCGGGAAAGAGCCGGAGTAAGGCCCTGTCTGGCCTGGGAGCACCGGAGCCACGCCCGTAAATCCCTGTGCGATATCGAGGTTCACCAGGTCGCCGTTTTTTTCCGTAAGCGGGGTGAAGTATTCCCAGCGCAAACCGGCATTGATAGTGAAATTGGAGGCCATCCGGAAATCGTCAGTAGCATAGGCGCTCAGTACGCTCTCGCGCAGATACCGGCTGTTGTCGGTATAGTCCACCACGGAAGTCTCTTGTGGAAGGCTGAGCAAAAAGTCGGCAAAATCGTAGCCGGATTCAATCCCGTTGAAGCTGAAGGTTCCGCGGCCGTTGGCGTCGGTTTGCGTGTTGTACTGCCGCCGCTGGAAATTCAGGCCGTAAGTTATTGTGTGCTTGCCGTGGATTTGAATCAACGAATCTGTTAGCGCAGAAGTCTGCGTCCGCGACAGGGAAGGCGTCGAATCCGATAGAGAGGTGAAGTTCGCGAACGTGAGGGTAGGCGGACCGTAGACCTCAGGCGCAGTAGTTACACCTGCGATTCCAAGCTCTCCTTCGATATTTGCGCCATTGGAGAACGCTGACATCGTTTGTGTGACGTTGCGGCTGAATGCCCAAGCCAGGCTGTTAATGAAATTGCGATTGATCGTGCGGCGATAAGTCAGCGTGGAGCTTAAACCGTAGCCGAGGGTTGGATCGACGAAGCCGAACGGCTGAATGGTCGCAGCGTTACGATGCTGGTAATTGAAATTGACATCGAGTCCGTCTTTCGCGGTTATGGTCTGGTTGATGCGCGTCTGCAGATTGTCATTATTGGACGGATTGGCGCCGATGAACTGGTAGTTGTTTCTGGTGCCGGGTGCATTCGGGGTCGGAATGTAGTTAAGTAAACCCAGCGCGGTTTTGTCGAGCATCGTGGAGGGAATCATGTTGCCCGTGAACGGCACGCCGGTCGACGGATTGGTGATCACGGTACTGATGCCCGAGAAATCTCCCTGGCGTTCCGCGAGAGTCGGAACTGTACTGACATCGTCAAAACCGGTCTTCGAGCGGTTGCCGGTGTAATTCACGAACCAGAATGTTTTGTCGCTGCTGAAGATTTTCGGGATGTGCAGCGGGCCGCCTCCGGAAAATCCAAACCGGTTCGAAGCGTAGCCGGCCTTCGGAACCGCGAGGCCACTTAATTCGGTGGGTGAAGTGAACGAATACGGCCGCGCGTTCAGCACCGAATTTCCGACCGTATAAAATACGCTACCCTGGAACTGCTGGCCGCGTCCCCGATTGATTCGATTGCCGAACTGCACGTTGCGATTCGGCGGCCCGCCACGACCACCACGTCCGACGCCACCGCCCCGGCCGCCTCCTCCACCCCCACGTCCGCCGCCACCGCCGGGACCGCCGAACCCGCCGCCCGGTCCGCCCGGACCCGGAGCGCCCGCTCCGCCAGCCAGCGAAGGCAGGCCGTCCGCGCTGAAACCCGCCCCACCAAAAGGATTCCCGCCTTGCCCGCCCGGCCCGCCAGGAGCAAAGGCGCCAGGACCGCCCAGACCGAAGCCGTCGCTTGCCTGCGCCTGCACGCCCTGGCTGACGCTTCCATTCAAAAGAAAAGCCTGGCTCGAACCACCAGCGTCATCCGAACCGCCAGCTACGGGTTCCACGTCCGCATCGGGAACAGGATTATCGCCGTTCTGTACAAGGCTCAGATTCTGAAAACCACCACTATTGGAAGCGCCGCCTCTGCCCGCCGCAGCAGCGGTCTGCTGGCCGCCCCGACCGGGTCCCGGAGCACCGCCGCGTCCATAGCCACCGCGGCCGGAACCACGACCTGCTTGTCTGTTTTGGGCTGTGTTGGCTTGATCGGTATTAGCTGAAGGAGTTGTTGCAGCGGATGGAGAAGCTGGAGCCGCATTCGCGGCAGAAACCGGAGCAGGTTGAGTCGGATTGGTTTGCGCGGGCGCGACCAGTGGCGCTGGTTCAACCGGCAACGTGGCACGCTTCTGCAATTCAAGATCGAGGACAA
>Ga0182013_10007108_pt1 | contig 12459 bp, 12 predicted proteins | sample 612S2MmetaG_FD_120487 | JGI IMG/M metagenome (GOLD analysis project Ga0182013, IMG submission 120487) | Permafrost microbial communities from Stordalen Mire, Sweden - 612S2M metaG | ecosystem: Environmental > Terrestrial > Soil > Wetlands > Permafrost | place: Sweden: Stordalen | collected...
ATCGTGCGCGGCCCTGGCGATCGCGCCGGCCTTCGTGACAGAACTGGACGCAACGGAAAGCGGCGCGGCCGCGGCCACGGAGACGGAAGGCGGTGTCATGGCGAAAACCTCGAAAGAGCTGGGGGAACGATTGAGCCGCGGGGCGCTCTCTCGACCGCGCCGGCTCAACCCTTCCCGGCCGCCCTCTTCCTCTCCGGGGTCGGTGTCCGCGGTTGACATGACTTGCGGGGCGGCCGGAGCCACCCCGCAAGCCTCATCATTCGGCGGCGATGATATGCGGCTGCTCTTCTTCGGCATCGGCAGCGGCTTCGTCCTCGGTGGTGGCGAGGAATTCGGGCAAGGCCTCAGCCTCACTGCCGGCGTCTTGCCCCGAGATATCGACCTCCACGCGACGGAGCGGCTCGGGCAGCCAGCCCGCACCATCGAGCAGCCGCTCAGCCTCTCGGGCCATGTCGCCTTTCTTGAGGTGGTCGATGAGCTGCACTGACTGCTCGCCCCTGGCCTCGCGCACCGCTTCGAGAATACGGGGTTTGGTGACGCGGCCGAGATAATTGTCGACGGTCGGCTTCCATCCGGCCGCCACCATGTCGAGCCCGACGGCACGAGCCAGGACATCGGCTTGGCCGAGCCGCTGGCGGACACTGTGCGCGGAGACACGGCCTTCATTATAGCGGTTGGCGGGTTCATGGAGCGCGTTGACCGCGGATGACGCGCAATGCGCAAACAGCGCGGCCTGCTCCTTTCCGTCAAATGCCGTGAGAGCGTCCCACAGGTCGCCTTCATCCTTGGGCAGGCGGGCCTTCCATCCATCGTGCCTGATGTCGATGGCTTCTGCCGAAGCGCTCTCCTTCAGACCCGGCGCCTGTGCCGGGAATGTTGGCGTGCGGATCGCGATCTCGAGGCAGCCGCTTGACGACGCGAAGCGGTAGAACGTCGTCAGCACGAAATTGTGCAGTACCGCCTGGAAGGCGACTGCCGGATCGTTTGCCAGTGCGTTGCGTAATGCCAGTGTCCGATGCGCGGTCAGCTCGGTGATGAGTCGATCCGGCAGCGGCTTGACGGTGTCATCGTCCTCCTCCTCGACGGGCTCGGCCGGCGCGCCGCCGACAGTGATGACCGCGCGTTGGACCACATCACTGGTCGTGGGCCGGTCATCGTTTGTCTCTCCGTCGCCTTGTACCTCGCTTTCGGGCTCGCCGATCACGGGTGCCTCATCTTCCGGCCGCACGTAGCCACGGGCGATCGCCAGCAAACCCTCGGCATCGATGCTGACGAAGACACCGGCGCGGGCGATCTGGCCCGGATCGTAGATAAGCGATCGAGATTCCAGGACGGACCGCGCCGCCTCGATTTCTCCGAGGCGTCGATCGATTTCGTCAGGCAGTTCGTCGGCGTCCTGGTAGTCCGCCTCGATCTTGGCATACTCGGCGTTGAGGGCCTCAAGGGTCGCCCGCTCTTCAACCGTCAGATCAACCGGTTCGCCCTCAATCTCGCGCAAGCCGTTGGTATGGCCGTACGGGAAATCGACCGCCACCGCGATCCACTTCCAGCCTTCGGCCGCGATCGTCCCGGCCTCGGCCTTGAGCTTCTCGGTGACGAGACGATCGAGCAGCGGCACATCCTGCAACCAGCCGCCATCGTCGTGTGCGAACAGATCCCGCAGGACGGCGCCGCCGGCCTGCTCGTAGGCATCCAGTCCCACGAACTGGGCGCGACGGTCGGAAGCGCGTACGGTGTTCTCCGTCAGCATCCGCCGGATCTGATATGGCTCGTCGTTGCCGGATCTGCTGACATTGTCCCAGACCTGCTCCTGCCGCGCCTGGTCGGCCGTGACCGAGAAGGCCATCAACTGTTCGAGCGTCATGCCATCTTCGGCATAGAGGTCGTGCAGCTTCGGCGACACGGAAGCCAGACGCAGGCGCTGCTTGACGATCGCCGGCGAGACGAAGTGCCGCGCGGCGATATCCTCTTCACTCATGCCACCGTCACGCAGCAGCTTGAACGCGCGAAACTGATCGAGCGGATGCAGGCCGACCCGCTCGTCATTCTCGGCGAGGGAATCGTCCTCGGCGATGCCGCCATCCCTGATCACGCAGGGGACCGGTTGCGTCTTCGCCATACGCTTCTGCTTGACCAGCAATTCGAGCGCGCGGTAGCGGCGTCCACCGGCGGGTACCTCGAACATGCCAGTCTCCTGGCCATCAGCATCGACGACCGCACGAACGCTCAGGCTTTGGAGCAGCGTGCGCTGGGCGATGCTCTCCGCCAGTTGCTCGATCGAGACGCCGGCCTTCACACGGCGGACGTTTGACTGGCTGAGCACCAGCTTGTTGAAGGGAATATCGCGGGAGGGACTGAGCTTGATTTTCTGAACGCTTGTCATGTCGGATTCTCCACGACGGGCGGCCGAAAGACTCTCTCTCGACCTCCTACCCGTCACAGACAAGCCGGCGCGCCTCTCACTCTCTGACGCGCACGACCAACTGAGGACTGACACTGGCACGGCGTGCTGATGCATCATGCGGCCTCCTCGTTACCCTCAACGACGGAATCGATCGCGGGCGGCAGGAAGGCGAGCAGGAAATCGGCGGCCTTCGATGCCGCGCTCGCAGCGCGCACGACGGCGCGATTATCCTCGCGCAGCACCTCGAGCCAGGAACCGATGTAGTCGGCGTGGCGCACGGTCGGCACGATACCGAGCGAGGCACAAACGAAGGCACCCGCTATTTCGGCGACCAGCTCTTCGCGCGCGTACGATTTCGAGCCGATCGAACCCGAGTGGTCACGGTTGAGTCGGGACGCCTGGCCGGTCCAATGACCGAGCTCATGAAATGCGGTCCGGTGCCAATTGATCGGCTCGAAATAGGCCGCCGGTGGCGGCACCTGTACGAAATCGTTCGACGTGTTGTAGTAGGCGCGTGCACCCCCGATGCGGAAATCCGCGCCGGTGGCGGCGATCAACGCCTCGGCTCGTCGAGCCTTTTCGACGCTCGCCTATGTTTGGCGTCGGACGCGCGACCCAGAAACAGGTGCCGCGATACGCCCGGCCTCCAGTTCGGCGATGATCTTGTCGGTGATTTCGGTGTAAAGGCTCGCGCGGTCATTGCCGGCACGGACTCGTGGGGTGTGTCTGGACATCGCGGTTCTCCGCGACGGGCCGCCAGAAGCCTCTCTCCCGACCTCAACCCGTCGCGACAAACCGGTCCGCACTCTCACTCTCAATCGCGGCGCCGGCGGCAGGTCTTGCGTCAGGTATGGAAGCCCGAAGGGTGAAGACCAGCGAAGCGGGGCTTCAGCGCGGCCGACAGCCCGGTCCCGGCAGGAGACGCCAGACCGCCCCGGCCGGCCCGGCTGTGCCGGGACTTCACCCTTGCCCGCGCGAGGGCGGAGCCCTTAGCCCGACTTGCGCAGAATCGGGACCGTTTCTCGATTCCACAGAAATCGGTGCGAGTCAGATCAAAGGCTTACGGTCGCACGAAGCGCCGATTTGATGATGTAGTGCCAACCGCCGCAGTTGACGCCGACCAATCCTCGTGATTCTCGTCGGCAAGAGAGATTCGTATTTAAAAAAGCCTTCTCTCCCGCAACCTTACCAAAAAATGTAGTGCCAACTTTTCGACCAACTCGTTGATTTGTTTAGTGACGGGTGTCGATTCTGCGCAAGTTGGGTTAGCTCTCAAACAAAAAAGGGCGTCTGGGCCGCAGCGAAGCGAAGGTCAGTCGGCAGTCGCGAGACCGGTTAAAAAGGCACCCGCAGGAGGGTCAGCATAGCGCCGCCTCTTGGCGGGACCCGGGACCGAGTGCCTCCGGCGAGCGACACATCAGCATTTTCGCGCGAGGGATCGAAGCCGAAGGCCAAGACGCAGCTTGGCGGTGCGGTTCACGAGAGCCCCGGTGCGGTTCACCGCACGCACCATCGCTACGCGCATCAGATTGTTACAGGAAATGGCGGCGACTTATCACTACGCGACCGTTTGGGTTGTTTATTATGTTAGAAAGTGGACGTTTTGGGTGTTTTTTCGACATGATTTCATGTTGAAAAATAGCCGTAAACAGGCTACATTTAAACATGATGCTAGATAGGCGCCTCTCTTTGCCAGGCTTTATGACTGACCTACTCTCGGCAGGCAGGGTCACCTTCACGCGCGACGAAGCTATTGCTTCGCTAGGCATCACGGCCGGAGCGTTTCTCAAGGCGGCTAGCCGCCAACAGAAATACAAAGCATTGCTCAATCCCCGGCAGGGATTCTACGTCGTGGTCCCCCCTCAATTTCTATCGTGGGGCGGACCGCCGCCGACTTGGTACATTGATGACCTCATGCGGCATGAAAACCATCCATACTATGTCGGTCTCTTGAAGGCGGCTGAAATGCACGGCGCCACGCACCAGGCCGTCATGAACTTTCAAGTCATAACCGACAAGCGCCTTCCGAGAATTCGAGCGGGGCGGTCCATCGTCTCCTTCCTTTATCGCAAGGACATGGCGCAAATTTCTCACGCCCTCACGGATCAAAAGACGGACACCGGACGCATGAAGATATCGTCGCCGGAGCTGACGGCGCTCGATCTGCTGCGTTACGCGAGTGTCGCCGGCACGATCGATAGTATCGCAACGGTGCTATCGGACCTTGCCGCCAAACTGCGGCCCGAGCCGCTCACGAAGCTTGCGCCTGCGTTCGAGCGGGCCTGTATCCAGCGGCTCGGCTATCTTTTGGACTATGTTAAGCAGCCCCAACCGGCGGCAGCTCTCCATAACTATCTGCAGACGGTAAGGCCGCTGCCCTGGGCCGAGCTTGAACCGCGTCGCACGAAAAAGGCGACGCAGCATCCGATAAGGGACAGCCGCTGGAACGTCATTGTCCGGCACAAACCCGAGCTCGACGAATGATTCCGGCGCAAAATATAGTCGCGTGGGGCCAGTCGGTACCCTGGGTCGAGCAGCGGCAGGTCGAGCAAGACCTGATCATCTCGCGCGCCGTCGTCGAAGTATTCGCCGATCCGTTTCTAAAGAAGGAGCTTCGTTTCCGCGGCGGCACGGCGCTGAACAAGCTGCATTTCCCAAAACCGCTTCGCTATTCCGAAGACATCGATCTCACCCGGACAACCGCGGGCCCTATTGGCCCGGTGCTCGATCGCGTGCGAGAAATTCTGGAGCCATGGCTGGGCCGTGCGCAATTTGATCCCAGCAAGATCGCGCCCAAATTGCGTTTCCGTGCCACGGCCGAGGATGGGAACTCCCAAGCGCCGATCCGCCTTAAGGTGGAAATCCACACCCGCGAGCGCACGGCCTATGACGATCCGGTCTCGATGCCCTACGCCGTGAAGAATCCCTGGTTCACGGGATCCGCCGACATCGCCACCTTCTCGAACGAAGAAATTCTCGCGACCAAGCTGCGCGCGCTCTTGCAGCGGAACAAGGGGCGAGACCTGGTTGATCTTTCGCACGCCGCGACGGTGTTCGGTGAACTCGACGTGCCGCGCCTGATCACCTGCTTTGGAAAATATCTCAGCGCAACGGGCGACAGCATCTCCCGGGCGCAGGCCGAGGAACGGATGTTCGATAAGCTCGATAACCCAGACTTTCTCGCCGACGTTCTCCCGCTGCTCGTCGCGGACGAAGCCGAGAAATTCGATGACGCGGCCGGACGGGCCGCCTTCAGCGACGTCTTCTCGACCTTCATCAAGAAGATTCCAGGCGAAGCGTGGGCGCTCACGCCTGAGATGGCGAAACAGTACGAGTTGCCCGAGCTGGCGCAGGACGGCTAGTGCAGGCTGCCCCGGCGGAGGCCGCCATCGGCCGGGCCGACGGGACGGCCTTTCCCCTAAAAGCCAACGATCAGCGACGGCAGCGGGCGACTCTGACCGTAACTCCGCCCCTATATGTAGAGGGCTATGGCAAAAAGCGTCGATATCTGCTATATTCTACCTATACAATTGCTATAGACTGTACAATTATCATAGTCACCGATTCTCGGCAGCGCTGGAGTACTGGATGAGCACCCAATCGAAGATCGACGAACTGGAGAGGCTTCTGAACAACGAAGAGGAGATCCCGATGCAGATCCTGCCGAACGGCGAGATCAGGCGGGCCGGCACCGCGACGGCGGGCGACCTCGGCAACAAGAAGCCACTCACCATGAAAGAAAACCTCGGCGGCGAATACTGAGGAACCACGATGGACATCGCCCGCATTCACCGCGAATTCGCCGACGCCGAACGTACCTTCGCCCTGGTCGAGCTTCACCCGACGACCGACGGAAAGGTCTTTGTGCGGACCGCATTGCAGACCGGGAACGGCAAGCATTACGTACTGTCGATCCGCTTTCCCAACACCTACCCGAACGAGATGCCGCGCGTCTACATCGACGCTCCGGCGATCACCGCCAACGCGCCCCACCGTTATCAGACGGGGAACCTTTGTTACCTACATCCCAGCATGTGGAATCCGGGCACGCACCACCTCACCTTCGTGATCGGCCGCGCGGCGAAATGGCTGAACAAGTTCGAGGTGTGGCGCAACAACGGCGGCACCTGGCCGGGCGCTGAGATCAGGCATTAAGGGGGCGGAATTTTGAAAGTCGACTTTAAGGCCTTGAAGATGATGGAGCTGCGTAGCTCGCCCGGCGAGGTCCTGGACCGCGTGGCGAACGACGGCGAAGTCTTCGTGATCGAAAGGAACGGCCAGCCGAAGGCCTGCCTCGTCCCGGTCTCGTTTTTGCTGCCCGACATCGCGCCGGACCGGATCGCAAAGGAGCTGAACAAGCTCAACTCCAAGGACGAGAACTACAAGCTGACGATCAATGAAAAAAAGGAGCTCGAGATCAGCTCCCTCGAAACGGCAGGGGGAGAGAAGATTGTGATCAGCATCGTCCTGCCGCACGGCTACCCGAGCGCGGCGCCCCGCATTTATGCCGAGCAGATCGCCAAGGATGCCCCGAAGCGCTGGCCAGACGGTTCCTTGTCGATCTTCGGCGACACGGCCGGGTGGAACGTCAAGACGCACGATGCCAGCCATGCGCTCAGCCTGGCGCGGGTCTGGCTCAAGCAATACGCCAAGTGGCGCAAGACCGGCGAATGGCCCGAAAGGACGCCCGCATGAACGATCGTACCTTCGAAAGAATCGAAACGCTGTTCGACATCGCGCTCTTCGCGAATGTGAAGGTTCTCGTCGTCGGCTGCGGCTCCGGCGGCGGCAACGTCGCGCTCCAGCTTGTCATGTCCGGTATCCGGAACTTTACGCTGATCGACAACGACATCCTCGGGCCCGAGAACGTCATCCGGCACATCTGCGGACGGCGCTATATCGGGCAGAAGAAAGTCGATGCCGTCGCCGATGTGCTCCTTGATCGCAACCCGAAGGCCGACGTCGCGAAGATCGACGCCGACGTGATGACGTATCAGGGGCTTGGGGCCGAAATCGCGAAAGCCGACGTGGTAGTGCTCGCCACCGACAACGAGCCCACGCGCTACATGGTCAACGAACTTTGCATCCAGCAGCAAACCCCGTTTGTCGTTGGCCGGGTATTCACGAGGGGCATCGGCGGCGAGGTGTTCGTTCATCGTCCCGGCGGGGCCTGCCTCGCCTGCCTTGAGGCTGCGCTACAGCGCACGCCTTTCCGGGAAGGCGTCAAGGAGATCGATCTGGTGAGCGAGGAGGAGCGCGAGAAGGTCTATGGCATGGAAATCGCGGAGATCAAGGATTCGCCCGGCCTCACCGTCGACATCACCTTCATCACCTCGTTCCACGCGCGCTTCGTCCTGGACGCTATCGCGCGGCAACTGCCCGAGCGGCCCAGATTCCTCGATCCTATCGACGAGAATTACCTCATCTGGGGCAACCGCCCGGTGCATCCGTTCAACAAGCATTTTCACCTGCAACGAACCATGCTCAGCCGGCAGGAGCAGTGCGCGGTCTGCGCCACAAGGAGCGTCGCCCATGCTGTTTAGATCGAAAAAGCCGACCTTCGCGATATCGGTTGCGCGTCATGCGCTGGAATCGATCTTCGACGAATGCGACCGCTATAACGCCGATGAAACCGGCGGGCGTCTGCTCGGGACCTATCGCCTGCAGAAGGGCCAACTGGAGATCGAGCTGAAGGCCGTCCTGGAGCCAGGGCCCAACGCGCAGCGCACGCCGACCTTTTTCATGCAGGACGGCGACTACCAGGAGAAGCTTTTCCGAGAGATCGAGGCCAAGCATCCCGACATCGAGCATCTCGGCAACTGGCATACGCATCACGTCAACGGGCTTCAGACGTTGAGTGGCGGCGACTTGGCGACTTATAAAAGGATCGTCAACCACGCCAATCACAACACCGACTTTTTCTATGCGCTGCTGGTCGTGAGAAAGAACCACCGCGGCAATCCGCGGTATGCAGTGAAGCATTTCATCTTTCGCCGCGGCGACGACCAGTTTTACGAGGTACCGTCGACAGAGATACGGCTCGTCAACACGCCGCCACTGCGGCCGGAGAAGACAAGCGGTCCGGCCGCGCCGCGGCGGCAGACCGCGCCCGAGGTGGCCAATATCGAGCGGGTGAAGGACCAGGAGTTTTTCTCGGAATTCTATCCCGGCATGAAGGTGCTCCTCGCCAAGGAGCTCGGCGCGCCGTACTGGAAGGGGTCGCTGGCGCTCGTCGACGGCTCGCGAGCCGATGTTGTCGCCGTTGAAGACCCTGACGACAAGGCGCGCTCCTATTCGATCCGCATCGCTTCCAAGAATCCTGTCCTTGCCGAGGTCTTGGCGAAGTATCGGGACCGGAAATTTCCGGCCGCGCGTCACGCCGTCTTGAATCTGGAACGAGAGCTCAATCACGCGCTCTATCAGGGAAAATAGGGGCATACCGATGAAGATCATAACCGTGAACGTCGGTCAGGGCGCCTTGGCGATTGTACGGCATCAGGGCGAGGCGATCATTGTCGACTGCCGCATCCCGCCGGCGAACGACAAGACCGTCGCCTACGTGAAGGAAATAATGGCCCTCGCGCTCAAGGGCCATCACGTGAAGGGCGTCATCCTGACTGGTTTTGACGACGATCACACCGAGATCGTCGGCGCATCGATCGTCCTGCGCAAATACCGGCCCGATTGGATCGTGTACCCCAGCTATTACAAGGACACAGCCGAGGCCAAGCGCGTCTTCGCCCTCATCGACGAGGAGGTGAAAACGCGACGCACCTCCAATGCGCCGCTGGAGCGGATCGGCGTCCGGCTTGATCGGCTGGCGAGCCGCCGGCTGACGGGGCTGTCCGACAAGTTCGATTTTGAGCTGTTTTCGCCGCACACCGAGGATATGGATTCCTCGAACAATTGCAGCATCGTGCTGAAATTGACGGGACGCGGCTCCGGCGGGTTCTCCTACCTGATCACGGGCGATACGGAAAATCCTCGGTGGGAGACCATCAGCAAGCTCTTCGGCAGCGCGCTGAAGTCCCACGTCATGGCCGCGCCTCACCACGGCTCGCGGAACGCTACCCATCCTGCATCTCTGCTCAACATCGCGCCCCATACTGTCCTGATCAGCGCGGGGGTGAACAGCCAGTATGGTCATCCGCATTCACAGGCGCTGCAAGTTTACGGGCAGGTCGCCAAGCATGTTTTCTCAACCCATATGGAAGGCGGCGTCTCGCTGCTCACCCAGCCGGGCCCCACGGAAATCACCACGACCTTGATCCGCTCCGTGAACACGCAGGCGGCCTGATCGGCAGAGCGTTGGACTAGCATGGCCGAGGCGACCGCCCCAAAGATTGGACTGGCTTTGTCGGGAGGCGGCTCGCGAGCCATAGCGTTTCATCTCGGCTGCCTTCGGGCGCTCAACCGACTTGGGCTGCTGGATCGCATCGACGTCCTTTCAACCGTGTCAGGTGGCAGCGTCATCGGCGCGTGTTTTCACGCGCACCAGGGCGATTTCGCCTCCTTCGAAGCAAAGATGCGGGAGATCCTGTCGCGGGGCCTTGCCAAACTGATGTGCCGCAAGCTGTTCAGCCCGCTAGGAGTGAAAGTCGCGGGCGCTTTCGCCCTGATCGGGTTCGTCACATTCTGCGTCGCGGTGATCAGGATCGCGTTCAACGTCCTGACGCTCATCTCGCCTCGATCAATCGCGCGGCATTTCGAGCGGTTCGAGATCAGATCGCCACTTCATCGCTTTGCCAGCCGAACCAGCCTGCTTGAGGCGGCGCTTGACGATCTTCTGTTTGGCGGCGCGTCCCTGAGCGACCTGTCGGCAAAGCCTCACCTCGTTATCAACGCCTCCGAACTCCGAACGGGCTCCGCTTTCCGGTTCGGAACCATGGAGTCGGGGTCCTGGCGCTGGGGTAAGTTGCATGATAATGACGTCGCGCTCGCGCACGCGGTTGCGGCGTCGGCAGCCTACCCTTTGTTCCTGCCGGCGTTCGACGAAAGCTTCACCTTCGACAAGAAGGGAATGCTCAGATCCGACCGTGTCATCCTGACCGACGGCGGAATTTACGACAATCTGGGACTAGGTTGCCTTTGGCCGGACCGTTCGCCGGATGTCAGCCTCAATGTCGTGCCGGTCGATACGATCATTTGCTGCTCGGCGGGATACGGCTTGCGGCAGGAGCCGCCGAGCCAGTTCTTCTTTGCGCGAATGCTGAGCGTCTTCAGCACGCTCTTTGATCGAGCGCAGAACGCGTCTATCCATCGATTGCACGAGGCGCAGCGCGCGGGACAGATCCAGAATTTCATCTTTCCATATCTCGGGCAGCTCGACAAAGCGCTTCCAAACCCGCCCGCCGATCTGGTGCGCCGGGAGGAAGCTCACGCCTATCCGACAAACTTCAACGCGATGTCGCCGGATTGGATTGATCGGCTGAGCTTGCGCGGCGAGCAACTGACGTTGTGCCTGGCTCGCGCTTACATTCCTCATTTGATCAGCCAGCCCACGGCCGTGCCGTAAGGACGGACGCTTAGAGGAGCATACTTTGCCATACGAAATTGATTTTCTGCGGGCCGGAGACGGCAATGGGGACGCTATCGTCATCAAGTCGGGCGATACGAAAGGCGATTACTACCTCAACGTTATCGACGGCGGCTTCGCCGATACGGGTGACCAGATCATCAAGCATATCGAGCAGTATCACACCAAGAAGGCGAACATTGCGAATGTCGTACTGACGCACGCCGACAACGATCATGCTACCGGATTGATCAAAGTGCTGGAGCACCCAGATTTTACGATATTTAACCTCTGGATGAATCGTCCTTGGGACCATGTCGACGAAGTAATTGAACATTTCCATGGCGCCTACACGCGAGAAGGCCTGATCAAGAAAATGCGCGAAATGCACCCCTACCTTGTCGAGATGGAGAACATCGCAGCGAGGCGCGGCATCGCTATACACGCTCCATTGCAGGGCGCACGTATTGGCCCCTTTACGGTCCTGGCGCCGAGCCGCGATCGCTACATCCGACTGATTCCTGATCTCGATAAGACGCCGCAATCGTACGCCGGCGATTTCGGCGGCGGCCTTAGGACAATTCTTGGCGGCGCGTTGAGGAATATTATCGAGAGCGTCAAGGAAAAGCTTGACCTCGAAACCTTGGACAATAACCCGCCGGCAACGTCGGCCTCCAACGAGACCTCGGTGGTCCAGATGGCGACATTCGGAAACAAGCGTGTTTTGTTGACAGGGGATGTCGGACCCGACGGCCTCAACGAAGCCGCCGCTTATGCAGGAAGCATCAGCCTTACTATTCAGCCTGATTTAGTTCAGATTCCCCACCATGGCAGCCGCCGCAACGTAACTACCGCTGTGCTCGACCGCTGGCTCGGGCCATATCCCGCATCGCGCCGGGGAGACGCAATCGCCTCTGTCGGCAAGAGTCAGGCTGGCGATTACCCGCGAAGAAAGGTGTCGAACGCGTTTATCCGACGGGGTTACGACGTCTATCGAACCGAAAATGGCTGGGTCAACTTCCACGACGGTTACGATAGGCGCCCGGATATGGGGTACGCAACCACCATGCCGTTCTCGTCCGATGTCGAAGATGACTGACGTTGTTTGAGCGTTGATCGACGGGGAAGCGGTCGACAAGTCCGGTGCCGTAAACCCAGGAGACTCGACAAAGAAAAGCGCTATCACGCTGAAGCGCACTTTGTGCCGGAGAGTTTTTGAGAACGGTTGAGAAGGCTGCTACGCCCTAACTCAGCGAAGCGCCGCGACAAAACATGCGCTAGCCAGGATCGACGGCATTTGGCGGCTACCGGCCGCAATTTCGCGAGAACGAAAAGGAAAAAATAGTAGAACCTTCGTGCACAGGATTCGCACACGACCCTCTTCTAACTATTTGATTTCTATTAACTCTCTTCCCAATCCATCATTGGGGCGACTGAAAATCGGTGGGACCGACTATCAGGTGATTTTTTCAGTTTTTCAGTCACTTAATCAATTCCCGTCTTGGCTCATGTCGTACCATCTTCGTCAGAACTATGTCGA
>Ga0182013_10007110_pt1 | contig 12456 bp, 9 predicted proteins | sample 612S2MmetaG_FD_120487 | JGI IMG/M metagenome (GOLD analysis project Ga0182013, IMG submission 120487) | Permafrost microbial communities from Stordalen Mire, Sweden - 612S2M metaG | ecosystem: Environmental > Terrestrial > Soil > Wetlands > Permafrost | place: Sweden: Stordalen | collected...
TGCGTGAAGAATCAGTCGGCTGCGAACACCAAGGAGCCGACCAGGGGGTCGGCCGCGGACGAGGGCGTCCGCCCCACTATTTGTGCAATTGCCCGGAAACGGGAAAAGTACGTGGCATTAGGCAATCTTGCCTGCAGGCGTCCTTCAGGCCGCCTGGCGAGCTGAAAGCCCGCCCGCAGCCAGGATTGGCTGCCGCACAACAGAATCGCGGCTCATCTCCATTTCCCCGACCGCCAAACCCGCCGGGGTACACCGAATTCGACGAGATTCCTCCGGTGCGCTGCCGTTACCTGCGTCTGACCATAACCGGTTAGCCGCGGCCGGCGAACCCCTTGGGCGTCGTCGAATTCACGGTATTGGGAAAACCAGTTGTGCCCACGAGCCGGTGGCCGAAGGACTCGGTCGGCGTCTGCAAGCGCTTGCCGGTGGCTACCCGATTCGTTTCAAGAGGTTTATTTTTGGCGCGGCCCTCGCTAAGATGTAAGAAGCCATGAATCTAGACGAGGTTGCGCGGCGCGCCAAAGTCTCGACTGCAACCGTTTCCAGGGTACTGAATAATGCTTCTGTCGTAAAAAACACGACACGTGCGCGTGTCATGAGAGCAGTCGAAGAGCTCAATTATCATCCGAACCTTCACGCCCGCAGTTTAGCCGGAGGCAAGAGCCGCAATATCGGAGTGATCGTCTCGAACATTGAAAACCCATTCTTCCTCGACGTCTACAAAGCGGTCGAAACCGGCGCTCACGCCGAAGGCTATGAAGTCATCATGGCCAATACCGACTACAGCTCGGAACAACTGGTGACGAGTATCCGATTGATGATCGGCCGGCGGGTCGCCGGGCTGGCGGCGATCGTCTCGGAAATGGACCCGCGATTAATTGACGAGCTGAATGGCTATGAGATTCCGGTGGTGTTCTACGACGTAGGAGCCCCACGGGAGAATATCACGAGTATTCGCGTAAACTACCGGCGCGGGATGGAGAAACTGACCGAGTACCTGTATAGCCTCGGCCATCGCAAGCTGGGCTTCGTCGGCCACCACGCCACGCTGGGACCGATTCATGAACGCGCGAATGTGGTGCTGAAATCGGTGGCGCGATATCCCGATGTGCAGGTGCGGACTGCGGCCGACATGGATAGCCTTGAGGGCGGGCGCCGCGCCACCCGCGAGTTGCTTTCCGCGGACCCCGGTCTGACCGCCATTGTGTGCGTGAACGACCTCATGGCGGTCGGCGCCATGCGGGAAATTCGCGAGCGTGGACTGCGCATACCGGGGGACATCTCAGTTACGGGATTCGACAACATCAAACTGGCACAGTTCTGCTATCCAGCCCTGACCACAGTGCACATACCACGCGACCAGATTGGGCAGAACATCTGCGATGCCCTGATACCTAACGAGAAGACCAAGCTCGAACACGAGATTCTGATCGATCCCGAGTTCATGTTACGGGATTCCACGGGGCCAGTTCTGCGTCCGTGAGGCTCGTCCTTCTGCGCGCTCAGCGCGCCGTAAACCATCAGCAGCGTCGCCAACGCCTTTACTGACCCCCTCGCTTCACGGGTGCGCCGGGTGGAGCGCTGCCGGTTTCCGGGTTATACCGCGGGTTTGTCCGGCTGATGGGATTGGAATCCGCGCCGCCCGCCGCGGCGGGCTTCGCGCTCTCCGCCCAGGCCGTATCGGTCAGGTCGCGCAGCAGCGCCGCGGCCTTTGCTAACTGGCTCTTCACCAGCTTAGCCGCCGGCTCATTGGACTTGTCCGCCAGCGCTCCCGACCGGTCGAGAATATAGACCTCCTCCACCTGTGCCGCGGCGTCGTCGAGATGCGCCATGGTCGCCGCAAACGGATCGCTCAGCAGCTTCGGCTTCTCCATTAGGGGCATCAGGCCGGTGTCCGTGAGCTCGATCAGATCCACGAACTGAGTCTCGAATCGCCCATGCACGCGCGGGTCCGTCGTGTAGCCTTTTGGATTCGCGCCCAGCCAGCCGTCGTGATGGATCGTGTCGTGCAATGGCTGCGCGCCGTCGGCGGTGTAGTGGCCCAGCCAGCCCATGTAGAACGCGATGTCCTGCGCCAGGTACTTAGCGTCCTCCGGCGAAGCCCGGCGATAGAGCCGCATGGCGGCTTTCATCCGGTCGTAGTTTTCCATCGCGGCGTAAGGCAGGGTTCCGGTCCAGCGAACGTTGGTAAGCGCGGCGCGCTCCGGGTCTTTGTCTTTGATCTTCAGATACTCGTCGTAAAGGCGCAGTACGAACTCATAGCGCGAGCGCGGAATCTCCCGCAGGAACGCGAACTGCTCTTTGAACCAGCCGTGGTTGGGGTCTTCGAATATCTTCGAGTAAGGTTCTGCATTGCCCCGCCAGGAATCGGGCACGGGGCCCGTCTTAGCGATCCAGTCTTCGTAGTCTTTCAGAAAGACCGGGCCATCGGAGGGAATCGATTTCACCGCCGCCCGGTTGGCGCTCTGGTGGCCGCGCACGCCCCACGCGCCGGTGGCCAGCACCAGCGCGCACAGGGCAGTCATGTTTCCGATGGGGACGGTTCTCAAAACGTCACCTTAACCCCGAATTGTACATTGCGCGCAGTCCTTGCGCTGGTCACCCGACCGAAGTCAACGGCCGTCGCTGTATTCACCACCGCGCCTGTGCAGCCGCCCGACGTGCTGCAGTTCGCGTTGGTCGAATTCAGCAGATTTTCCGTTTCGAACGAACCGATCAGGCGGTACTTCTCGCGCACCAGAAATGCTCTCTGCAGCCGCGCGTCCACCTGCAGAATCTGCGGCCCGGTCACGCTGTTGCGGCCGGTGAACAAAGGCCGGTCGTTGAGGTTGCCGTCTTTATTCAAGTCGATACCGCTGGTCACGTTGATGGGATAACCGCTGTTATAGAACATGGTCGAGGAAAGCTCGAAGCCGTTCATGAAATGCAGCCCTGGCGATCGGAAGAGCGGCTGGTAGAGGGCCTGCCCCACCACGTACTGCCGAACGTCGTTGTCGCCGTTGCCGTAATCGCGCCGCAGATTGCTCGGGTCTTCGGGCGATCCGCCTTCGCCCAGCGTGTTGGCCAGCGCGTGAGACCAGGTCCACGTGACATTCACCAGCAGCCCCTGGCTCAGGTTCTTTTTGAGGTTGACGAACATTCCGTTGTAGTTGGTATTGCCGCCCGATTCGATCAGGTTGATCTGGTTGAAAGCCGTGTTCGGTTTGGCGCCGCCGTATACCGGACGGCCGTCCGCCAGCGTTCCGGTGGGCGCTCCCAGGCTGGTGTTTTCCGAGTAAAGTCCGTGGCGCTGTTCCGCCAGGTTGTAGCCCACCGTCATAACGGTGTGCCAGCCCAGTTCTCGCTGAATCTGCAGGTTCGCCTGTTCCTGATAGGTATTGCGGTAGCCGGGAGCGAAGGCGTTAATCGAAGGAGCGACAATCTGCCCCGACAGCCCCGCCGAAGGAATGTTCGGAAACACCGGAGCGCCGGCAGCGCCGCCCGCGATCTGATAGCTCAGGAAGCGGTCCCCGTTGACCTGCGCCGCGGTGTAAAAGATGGACAGCGGCGGCACGTCGTAGAAGAGGCCGTATGCCGCGCGCAGCACGGTTTTGCTGTCGTTGGTCACGCGCCAGTTGAGGGCGAAGCGGGGCGCAAAATCCTTGCGGTCGTCTTGGATGCTTCGAGAGAGCGGATAAGGCGCGTTGGGGTCGAGTTCGGGGAACAGAATTGCTTCATAGCGCAGCCCGAAATTGAGCGTGATGCGGGGGCTCAGCCGGAACTCGTCCTGCACGAAAAAGTTGATGAAGTTGAAGCCGATGTTCAGCTTCGGATCGCCTCCGTCCCACTGCGCCTGCGTGTAGGTATAAGGTAGGGTGGTCGCCGGATCGGTCAGACCCTGCAGCGTATAGAGGTACTGATTCAGCGCGCTCACCGCGGCACGCCCGTTTAGCGCAGCCAGGCCGCCGAACGTGAAAGAACGGTTCTCCGCTTTGAAAATGTTGAACTCCGTGTGCTCATAATCGACGCCGGCTTTAACCGTGTTTCTGCCGTGCGTCCAGGTGAGGTTGTCCAGCAGTTGATCGCTCTGCTCGGTGGTCTCGGTGGCGGCCAGCGGATCGTAGCCGATGTTCGCGACGCCGGTGATGTTGATGTAAGAGCCGTTGGGATCGGGCGGCCCGACCGGGGTATTGGCCTGCGTCCGCCGGATCACCCCGCCGCGCACCTCGTTCAGAAGATCGTTCGAGATTACCGTCGCCAACTGCACGCCGCCGCCGTTCATGTGGTCGTCGAAAGTGTTGCCGCGGTCGGTGATGGTAAGGCCGCTGGCGTTTCCGGGCTGATGGTTGGTGAAGCGGTTATAACGCACGTAACCCGTGTTGCGGTCGTTCAGCCGGAAATCCACCTTGGCTACGATGGTGCGATACGTCTCTCCAAAGGGCGCGGTGCCGATGTCGTGCGCCGGAAGATTCAGCGCCGCCGCGTTGGCTGCGGTGATGGTGATCGCGTTCGGCAGTGTGTACGGATTGTTTTCGAACTGCCCGAAGAAGAAGACCCGGTCTTTCTTGATCGGTCCGCCCAGGGTAAACGCGGCGTCGTTCCACGTGCGTTGGGGATTCACAGCGGCCAGGGACGGGCGTGCCTGCAGGTCTCGGACGCGGTAGTAAAAGAGTCCCGAACCATGAAGCGCGTTGGCGCCGGATTTGAGCACCACATTCACCTGGCCGCCCGCCGCGCGTCCGAACTCGGCCGAGTAGCCATTGGCAAGCACCTGCATCTCTTCCACCGCTTCGGGCGTGGTGATTACCATGCGGATCTGCCGGCTGCCGCCGCGCTGTGTGTTGTCCAGACCGTCGATGCTCCACGACGAGCGCTCGTTGCCGCCGAAGGTGAACTGCGTTGTGCCGAAAGTGGCGCTCGTCAAACCCTGCACGCCGGGCGAGAGCAAGTGGTAATTGTAAATGTTCCGTGACAGGACGGGCAGATCTTCCACTTCCTTGTGGGTCAGAATGTCGCCGGTCGCCGCAGTCCCCGTATCGGCCAGATCGAGAGCCACGTCGGCCGTCACGTTGATTGTGTCGGAGAGTTGGCCCACTTCGAGCTTGCCGTCCAGCCGAACGTTCTTGCCGACTTCCAGCACGATACCGGACTCATTGAACTCCCTAAAGCCCTGCGCCGAGATCGTCAGCTTGTAGGTTCCTACCTGAAGCAGCGGAAACCGGTAATAGCCGTCGGAGTTCGACTTGGTCTTGCTCGTGAACTTCGTCCCGACGTTTTCCACCGCGATGATGGCTCCGGCGACCGACCCGCCCGTGGCGTCTTTTACGTAGCCTTCGATGGCAGCGTCGGTTGCGTTCGACTGCGCCTGCAGCAGAACGGCAGCGCCAGTGAGCAGCAGCACAGCGAGCCCGAGAATTCGGTTGGTTTGTTTCCGGTTCATGAATGCAAATGCCTCCTGGGACAATCTGAAGCTTAGGTCTGGCAACGCTCCCGCGGAAGTAAGTTGGGGTGTTCCCCACTCAGGGCGGGCGGCTGCCGTTATTGGAATCAACCACTTGCGGCGGAGGAACGCGGCGTCTTGCACGGGGGTAAAATCCGGGGTAAAATCTACCAAAAGTATCCTGAATTCAATAACTTGCATGACAGAATGATGACAGCCGGAATCACCTCCGAACAGATCCGGATCAGCCTCGCGAGAGTGCTGGCGAGCGACGAGTTTGCGAGTTCGGCCCAGCTTTCCAGGTTCCTTCGCTACATCGTGGAGAACGGCCTGCTGAATGGCTCCGATACTTCGGCCGCCGGCGGCGAACTGCTGCCACGCGGCGCCGATCTACTCAAGGAAAGCGTTGTCGGTACCGCGGTTTTCAACCGAGGGCCCTCCTACGACCCGAAGGCCGACCCGATTGTGCGCGTGGAAGCGCGCCGGCTGCGGGCGCGGCTCGAAGCGTATTATCGAAACGGCGGCTCGTCGGATCCGGTTCGCATTTCTCTGCCGAAGGGAGCCTATGCGCCGGCATTTGAGTTCATCGAAACCGCGCCATCGGAGCCACCCCCAGCTATTGCCCCGGCACCAGACCCGGCCCCATCACCGGACGCCCCGCCGTCTGCCGTTGCCCCAGCGTGGGATCGCCGCGTGACTTTCGCCCTGGTAGCGGCGACCTTCGTTGTAGGGGCTTTGGCGGCGGGCCTGTATTGGTCTGAATCGCTGGTTTCGCGATTCTGGACTTCACTGCTGGGCGGCGAACGCCCGGTCCTGCTGATCCCGGCCGACAGCGGGCTGGTGATGCTGCAGAATCTGGCGCGTCAGCAGATATCGCTGCAGGACTATATTTCGGGCGACTATCGAACGCGGCTGGCGGCGCAAAGCGCGTTCGATTCCGACATGGTACTGAACCTGTCCGGCCGCCGCTACACCTCCATCGCCGACCTTGAATTCGCCGCCAGCCTTGCGCACCGCCCCGAAGCCGCGCGGCAGATGCCCCGCATTCGCTATGCCCGCGACGTTCGGCCCGAAGACTTGAGGGCCGGCAGCGTCATCCTTTTGGGCGCGCGCCACAGCAATCCCTGGGTGGGTCTGTTTGAGACCGAGGCCACCTTTAGAATCGAGGACGATGAGCGCACGTCGTCGCTGAGCGTGGTCAACCTGAAACCGCAGGCCGGGGAGCAGCGGGAAATCACGCTGTCGCCCGAGGAGATCCATCGGGAGATCTACGCCATCGTTACCTGGCACAGGAAACGCGAAGGCCCGGGATACGCGCTGGTAGTGGCCGGCATGAGCCTGGCCGGGACGGAAGCCGCCGTCAATTTCGTGCTGGACGACGCCCGGCTTTTGCCGTGGCTTCAGAAGGCCCGATCGGGCGGACATATCCGGGAATTCGACATTCTTCTCCGGGGCCGAAACCTGGGCGGCAGCGCTCCGAGCGCGGACGTGATCGCGTTCCATCCGAAGGACCCGTAAAGGCATCGCCTGTGCCGCCCGAGGCTCATTTCGGCTTGAATCTCTCTATTGGAATCCGCAACAGGTGAGCCCCAAAACCTTAAAGCGCACGACGGATCTCGGCTGGAATCAGCGCCATCGACAAGGCACCTTGCGTTAGTCGGCGCAGCGCCTGCCGCTCCACTTGAGACTATCGCGGGATAGAACTTGCACCCGGCGTAGTGCCGGCGGCGTCCTGACCGCGGTGAAGATCGTTTTCACCCAGGGGGGCGGGTATCCTGCCGGCGCTACCGCGGCAGCTACAGCCAGAATGCGGCGAAATCTATGTTCCCATTCGGAACCGGAGGAACACAACGACGTCATCGAGCGCCTCGCGGGCGATCCGGAGTGCGCCCGGCATGGTAAAGAATCCGTGGATCGCGCCCAGGTACCGTCGCACCTGAACCGTATTGCCGGCTTCCATCAGCCTGCGCGCATATGCCTCGCCCTCATCGCGTAGCGTGTCGTATTCCGCCGTCAATAAGAACGAAGGCGCCAGACCGGCGAGGTCGCGGGCATAGAGCGGCGAGGCCAACGGATCGCATAGATCGCTTGCGGGAGGCAGGTATTCCGACCAGCCCCGTTTCATGTCGCTTGCCCCTGGCCCATAACCTTCGGCGTAGCCAGTGTAGGAAGGGAAACCGCACGCGGCATCGATCATCGGATAAATCAATACCTGGCAGCGCAAGCCCGCGTTTCGGTGGGTTTGGGCGGCTACCGCGGCCAGGTTGGCGCCGGCGCTGTCGCCGGCTACTGCCAGTGGTACTCCCAATTGCGCTGCCCATTCAACGGCGCGGCATGCGTCCTCAACCGCGGCAGGAAAGCGGTGCTCCGGGGCTAACCGGTAGTCGACGGCAACGACGCGGCAACTGGAAGCGATTGTCAGTAGCCGGCAAAGCGTGTCGTGACTCTCAAGGTCGCCGCTGAAAAAACGGCCCCCGTGAAAATACACCACCGCGGGTTGCCCTTCCCCTGCGGAGGGCCAATACTGCCGGGCCGCCACACCGCCGGGCAGCCGCATATCCTCCACTCTCGGAAGGGTTGGCGGATCGCCGGCCAGCACAGCTGAGCGCCGCATCATCTCCCGGGTGGCGGCGACATCCAGGCACGAGCGCGGCGGCAGACTCTTCTGCCGGTCCAGCAGCGCGGCGACTTCAGGATCGAGCGGCACTTGCTTCGCCCGAAAGCAGCGTGAAGATCTCGCGGTAGAAGTGCGGATGCGATTGCCAGGTTTGCGCGGTCACGATTCGCCCGTCGCGTACGGCCTGGTCGCACACGTAGGTCCCGCCCGCCTGCTCGGCATCCACGCGAACGTGTTCGTAGCAGGTCACCCTCTTATTGCGCGCGAGGCCCGCAGCCGCCAGGATTTGCACCCCGTGGCAAATGGCGAAGACCCACTTCCCTTGGCGATCGAAGTCTCTTACGATTTCGAGCACCGTGGGGCTGTTCCGTAGGTACTCCGGCGCCCGGCCGCCCAGGAGCAGCAGCGCAGCGTAGTCCTCGACCCGCACCTGCTCGAATGCCAGATCGGCTTCGAGTCCATACCCGGGCCGCTCAATGTAGGTGTCCCATCCAGGCTCGAAGTCGTGAATCACGAGGTGCAGCCGCCTGCGGGATGGAGCCGCGACCACGGGAGTCCAACCTTCTTCTTGAAAGCGGTGCACGGCGTAAAGCGCCTCGTAGGATTCGCCACCATCGCCGGTAACGATCAAAATCTTCGACATGGCTTCACTGTACCTGATGGCGGCGCGACACGAGGCTGATTTTCGTTCGGCGCGAATGCGACCGAGCCGCTGCGAGTAAGGTACGGCGCCGGGCTTGAGTAACATACGGCGTGCTTACACCTTTTCGGGAATGCCACGCGTACCTGACGCGCGCTGTTCAGTAATTGCTGCGAAATCAACGCAACGGTCGGCCGCTTCGGGCCCAACTGGGCCAGATTTGCCCGAAATCCCGAAACCGTGTAAGCACCCCGGCGTGACGCACGTCAACCGACTGCGTGAACCACGCTTCTGATCGCCGCTGCGTGTGATGGCCTACCTGATCGATTCCGGCATCATGGTGGATTTCACGCGCAGTGCGGCTATAGCTGTCGACTACCTGCAGAGCCTCCGCCCTGCTTTCCGGATCTCCGCCATCACCGCGCTTGAATTGATCGCCGGAGCCAGCAGCCAGCGGGAAGTGGCGGAACTCGATATCCTGCTTTCGATCTATGAGCAGATCCCGCCAACCGAGGATATCTTGGGGCGTGCATACTACCTCATGAAGACTCATGGCAAATCCGCCGGACTCCGTACGCTGGATGCGATAGTCGCCGCTACGGCCCTGGAGGAGGGCCTCACGCTCGCGACCGAGAACCGCAAGCACTTCCAGATGATCAGAGATCTGAAGCTGGAAGTGCCGAACTACTGAGGTGCGCCCCTTCTTCTAAGCTTTCGGCGCCTGGATGTAAAGTGCCAGCTTCACTGCGAGGTAGTTCGCGTCCAGCGCCGGACGACGTCGGCGATGTGGCGCGCCTCCTCCACCGTGAGGGACCGTCCGAGCAGATCCTTCTCAGCCACGCGTCCATCAGCACCACGATGAACACATACGGGCGCGTTCTCGAAGAAATGAAAAAAACAACGTCCCGACAAACCGATGCCGTCTTTCAACGCGAAGCAGTTGAAGAGCCGCTGCGGGATCCGCGAGCGACCGGTTAGCGCAAATTTCGGGCTGCCTTCCGCTGGAGCGGTGGTAAAGGTGTAAGGTGTAAGGGCGGAAACCAGCAATGTCGGAAGCTGACGTCGCGCCACGACGGAACTTCGTACGCCGACCGGAAATTCGACCGTCACAGTGTCAGAGCCTCGGACCAGGGACGCTGCCCGCCAATGCTTGCAAAGAAGGGCTGTAGGGCCCGTGAGGCTACCCTATCAATGAGTCCTCGAAGGCCCTCACGAGCTCCAGATGCTCGCGAGTTCTCAACGGCGCGTTGGAGAAAAACGTGTTCTCGACAAACGGCACCTCCGCCCGCCTCTCGATCGAAAACATTGCCGGCAAGGTTTTCGCTTGAGACGTGTCGACGTTCAAGAGGATCGCGGTTGGCTGGAACTCGAAGGCGTGCTTCAGGTCACCCGAAACGCGATCTGTCAGAATCCCAGCTAATTTTGGGAGAATTGGATTGAGTGCGGCTAGCTGCATGTTGCTGCGAAAGATCAATTGGCTCGTGAAAGTCAGCCGCGCAGGTGCGATCTTTGCGCCAAATGCTTCGTTAGCCACGGCCAAAATCTCGCTGAGCACTTTTTCAGAGTCTTCCGTTGATGACCGAGTGTCGATGACAATGCCGTTGGCGAAAATAGTCAATCTGTCAATCCGAATATCGCCAAGCGTGCCCTCACAGAGTTCGAGACCTTTCTGGAGATTCAATTCCTCAAGCTTCATGGGAACTCTGGTGAAGCGAAATCGACTTCCGAGTTTGGCGACTGCCTCGAGAGATGAGGCTTTGCCCAGAGGGTCCCATTGCTGAACCTCAACGAGGGCGGCCACGCGTGCTAAAGCGATTGCGATTATTTCCATTTTCAAACGGCCTGCGCCGTACAAATCTGTCGAATGCTTCCGCCAACCGAATTCCCGGGCACAATCGCACCTCGCTGCTCTCCGTAGTTATTTGAAGAGAGGCCCAAGACACTGGAAATCGGAGGGTTGTATTGGGGGCCCGACAGAACCTTAGCGGGGGCATTGGTAGTTGTTTGTTGTTGAGCCAGGTAGGCCCATATCGCCGACACAACGGCCTCAACCTGCAGGGTTGGATCCCAGTTGTCTGGACATTGATCAACCGGACTCCACCAACGCGCTCCATTTTGAAGCCATCGTGTTCTCAGCTGCGAATGGCTTGCGAAGGCGTCATCGTATCCAAATTCCGTCCCACAGCTTGGACAGATGGTGAAATCTCGCGGCGGTTCGGTTAGCCGGTCGTATCCACACACTGGGCAAAGGTGCATAATTCTCAAACCGTCACTGACATCGTGATCGAAAGTACTGAAGCGGCGTTTGTGGCGAACTCGGTAGTGGCCGAACGACCATAAATGTCGCGAGATGTCCGGCAGCAACGATCACGCCCATTTCCTGGGTACTCGGATCGAATCTTATGATGTCTCCATTGATCTTCCGGCACTCTAAGGCTCCTTGGCGAAGCGGCCCACTCATGAATTCGTCTGCCAGCCTTCGGTACTCATCGACTCATCGGCAGTTTCTGCGCCAAATTCCTCACCGTGCCTGACAAAATGCCTTTCAAGATCATGACGGTGTTTAAATGGCACGGGTTTGGCAACGCCTTCACATTGTACATCGGCGCCGAACTTGAAGGTAAACGACTGTCGTCTGTGAAAGACCCATCGTCAACAATGGCCAACCGCCTCCGCAGATCCATAGACTTGGCGCACCTGCTACTTCTTCATGTTACCCGTAATCTCCGTTACGCACCTTGGCGGTCCTGGGGGGCAATCGGCCGTTGGCGCTCGCAACGGGCGGTGAGTTCTTCGACCACTTGACAGTACCGCCGGCTTAGAAGGCCGGTTCGGATTGCATGGCGGGAAGAGGCGGTACGCCCAAAGGCAGGTGGTGGGCGCGGCTGGGCTCGAACCAGTAACCCTCAGCTTCGAAGGCTGATGCTCTATCCAATTGAGCTACGCGCCCGCAGGAAACATTATCGCGCATCCGACTGAGATGCGCTAAGCCCTCTATCCGTCGCCGCCTATCGCTGAGGGCATACCGATTTTCCAGCCCGATTCCGCACGTCTCAGTCCGTTTCATGGCCGTTCCGTTTCGAGATGCCATCCCGAACGCCTGAAAGCCTTAGTAAACATGTGTTTTGTTGGGGTTTTGGGCCTTACGATTACGCCCGCCCCAAAGGGTCGAAGCCAGCCGCTCTATCCAGCTGAGCTACGGGCGCACACCTCGCTCACGCGATACAGTCAGTATCTTATCATTTTGCGCGGCGATTACTGCCGCAGGGAAACCGACGCCCTTTGCAAAATGCGAACCCGGCGTTCATGGCCGTCCGCGTCCCGAATCAGAATCTGCCGGTGGTCGGGGGAGAACTTCATCGGAACGTACAGGTCCAATTGCAAGGGCGATTCAGACTCCACCAGGTATTCGCGATTGAGCCCGCGTACGCGGTACACATAGCGATTCTTCAGGAAGGTGCGGCCCATCAGGACGGTCTTGCGAGACAGCAATTCTCCATCCTGCCAGCGGTCCGGTGCACCCGCGAAGGCAGCTGCCGATGTCAGTATGATGAACCCTACGCCGAGTGCAATTCCCCGCCCGAGCATTCCGACGGTCTCCTGATTTTTATTCTAGCCCCAATTGGTCATTCCCGCGAACATAAAATTTCGTTAATGATCGCTGCATTACTTTCGTATAAACAGCGATATCGCCATCCCCAGTCCTACGGCGATTACCAGCCGCCGGACAGCCGTCCGTCCTAGTTTACGGGCTGCGCCGGCGCCGCCGTAGCCTCCCAA
>Ga0182013_10007117_pt1 | contig 12452 bp, 12 predicted proteins | sample 612S2MmetaG_FD_120487 | JGI IMG/M metagenome (GOLD analysis project Ga0182013, IMG submission 120487) | Permafrost microbial communities from Stordalen Mire, Sweden - 612S2M metaG | ecosystem: Environmental > Terrestrial > Soil > Wetlands > Permafrost | place: Sweden: Stordalen | collected...
AAATCGACTCCAATTCTGATAAACTTCTTCATGGATGGTCTCCCTCTTTGTGGCGCTCCGGCGACCACGCCTTGGCACTATGATGCCGTTGAGGAGAGGCCGTCCACATCATCATAGAAGGCCTGGTTGATCGCGTAACTTCCGGTCGTTTGCAATACGACCCCGCCGTTATTGTGATTGTTGCCGGTCGGAAACGACATTCCCAGATTGATCTTGATGCGATTCATCCCGTCGTCGTATGGGCGCCAAATGATCGCCGCCGACGAATCCTGAATGTCGTCGACCCCCGGGTAGCTCGTCCCACGCTCTATGAGGCTCGAGAAGGGGTAGTTTGTGAAGCTTCCGGCGCCGTTGAAAGTTATAAGGTCGGAGTGCCTCTCGACCACGCCCGTCGTGACGACGATCGACCAGTCCTTGGCGAAGCCATAGGCGAGGGTCACGGTCTGGTTTTCCTGGAAATTGTTTGTCGGAACGACGCGCAGCGTCGACGCTTGGGGAGCCCAGTACCATCCATAATTCGTCACCACTTGTTGCGACGTAACCCCATGCGTGCCAACCATCATATGAGAAAAATTGGCGAACGTCGGGATGATCGAGAATGTCAAATGGTCGGGGTCCGGCATATTGTCGCCGAATACGGAGAGCGGGGGAGGCGGCGGTTTCGTAGCATCCGAGGGCGCCGACACGAACGCCGGCGGAGGCGACGGGAGGGAGAGGTCTTGCGCGAAAGCCGGGCCGGCGATCATCGAAAGAACCAAGGATGAGGCTGCCGATCCCATCAGCGCTCTTTTCAGCAGCCTCTCAGTCGGGCGCGTCACTGCATTGTCCATAAACCTACCTCCAGCCGAACGAATCAAGACGTCCATCGCCATATAAGCAGATGCTCATCGCTGTATAAGCAATAGACATATCGTCTGGAAGAAGGAACCCGTCGGAAACAGCCCTCGCGAGAGAGAATTGTTTTTGCTGTGATAAAATTGCAACTAATGCACAAAGAGCGGGCGACATGCTTATATGCCGTTCGATAAATCGTCTTCACCTCAAATAGGTCACGCTGTAGAGTGTTTTGTTGAGTTCCCGCTCGTTGAGCCAGATGCGTCCCGCGGAACACCTGCGCTCGATGTTTGGAAGCAGGCTCGTGCAAAATTCGCCGGTATTGTCTTGCACGAGATAATGACAGACTCCGCCGATTTTCTTGCGGGCGAGCACCATGCTCGAATGATCGGCGAATTCGTCGGGGTCGTCCGGCGCGCGCGCTTCGAGAAGATAAAATGAATAACCAATCGTCGGATTGCGTCGATGGTCGAGGGCATAGTCGATCATGCCGAACATATGCGCCTTGTCCTGACGAGAAATGCCTTTCCCCGCGCGTTTGCGTTCCACCACTTCGCGCTGATCCACCGCGGCCCTATAGGATATCGGCAGAAGCGGCGCCGGACTTTGAATCCGATGGCATCGCTCCTCGACATATCGCACCCACGCATCGTTAAACACATCGGCGATGGGATCGTTCAACTTCGGCGCCGTCGCGCCGACGGAGCGCAGGCAAATCCCGGGATTTCGCGTCGCGCGGGCCTTGCGGCGCAGCTTTTCGAGCAGCGCCGTATAGAGATAATAACCATCGTTCGACGGCAAATCCTGCTCGAGGCAGACCCCCTTGATGTTGAGCAGCAGCGCCGCGACATCCTCTTCTCCACCTTCGAGCTTGTCGAAATAGGGGCGCCGTAAAGTATTCTTTTCTTCTGAAACGTCGACGCGACTGCGCTGGGCGACGATTTCATCCATTAGTCCTGGTTTTCCAGCGACGAATTCGCGAACCAGCCTGTCGCTCGCCGTGTAAAGGCCTGATGGGTCCGTGAAGTAGAAGGTGGTCGCGACATCAAGAGCCGAAACAGCTAAACCGATCCTTTGGGAGATCATGTCCGCCGCCGCATAGGCGTAGCATATCGCCGAATCGCCCTGCGAATTTGGCATGCGCCTAAACGGCGGCGCGGGGACCGTCGCGCATTCCAAATTGCGGCGGTAAGTGGGATTCGGCGGGAGAATATAAAGATCGGCCTGAGCGCGCGCCGGCGGGATCGCGAGCCCGGCGAACAAACACACAAACAGCAAAAGGCGCATCAAGGACTTTCCTATATCTCGGATTCATATGGATTATTCGTCACCGCTCAACCTTGAGCTTGCACCCATTCGCCCTATTCGCGCAAGGCGCTCGCCCGAGTGGCGCGCCAAAGCGCGCACTTGACGAAACGCCTCGCGCGCACGTAAACGATTCCGTCGGATCGCGCCAAAGCGCGCCGGGGCGGCTAGCTCAGCGGGAGAGCACTCCCTTCACACGGGAGGGGTCACAGGTTCAATCCCTGTGCCGCCCACCATTTTCTCCAAATATTTTCAAGGACTTTTGTTTCGCCCTCTCCCTTGTCCCCCACTCCCCGAGTGCGAACAGATAGCGAAATCCCCCTAAAAACTGGGGGAATTTCGGGGGAAGCTGTTCCCGTGGTGTTCTGACTTATCGTTCACGCCCAAGCTGTTTCCTCGGGGCGGCCTCATCATGGAGTTCATTTTGCTCGCCATGCCGCCGCTAACTGGAACCCAAAGCCCACCGCAACGAGACTGAAGCCGATGTGCGACTTTACCCAGTAGCGGTTCTCTAAGGCTTCTTGACTCAAATTGTATTCCGCAACGGTTTGCCCATTGGAAAGCGGTGTCGCTGGTTCAAGGCCAATAGCGATACCGCGAGCAAAGGAGGGTTGTGGCGCTCCATAGAAAAAAAGGGCAAGACATCCGACGAAGGCGAACACCAAGCCAATAAGGTTCAGGTTGCGTGGCGACGAGAGCGTTTTGAAGTGCGTGAGCATAGGAGTCTCCCTGCGTTAGACGTTAGACCCTGCCCATTAAGAGCACACAGAAGAATGACGCAACGCACCGGAACTCCGATTGCGAATAACACCATGACTCAGAAAATCGGGCGTCCGACGCTTTGCCCATAGCCGCTAAATTTTTCGTATGCGAAACTTAGCCACTATCGAGCCGTAGCATCTCGGCGTCGCTCTGAACGCTTAGCGCTTATTCGCGCCGACGATCTAAGGCCAGCGTATAAATGTAGTAGAGAGAAACAAATGCAACAATCTCACGCCCAAATCGCTAGGTTTATTGGTTCATTTTTATGCGTTATCGGGGCTATTCTTTCGTCAGATGCCAAAGCGGCAGGCGTAGATTGGAAATATTATTCTGCGTTTTCTTATCACGGTGAGCCACTATTATGTTTATATGATAGCAGTGGTGTTGAACAAACGGATGACAATAATATGAAAGTTTGGACGAAATGCTTCGCAGCCAAGCTCGTGGACGAAATAGATATGAAAAAATTCGGAGGTCAAATAACAATAGCCTACGTAAAAAGGAAGAACGAGCAATACATTCCGCCGGTAAGCAGACTTAGAGATTTAACGGATGACGAAAAGGAGCGAACCTCTTTAACAGAAATTGTCTCAAATTTTAATATTATTATGCCAAAGCTAAAGTTCTATTATGAAATAGATTGCCGTAAAACGCAGATTAGGAGCTTGAATATAGTTGCCGAACGAAATGGGGAATATTTATCTGGCGAAGGGTCTGCAATATTCTCTAAAATCTCTCCTGAGACTGGCCCAGCCGCACTCGCCGCTCTAATTTGTCCGCCAAAGTGATCGTGCGGCCTACCATCGGGGTTGGCGTCGTTCGTCGTGTACGGAACTCAACGATGCCGTTGAAAAACTCGGAAAATGAGGCGTCATAAAAACTCGGCAAAACCGCGTTGAAAGCGAAGCTCCGCGCTCAAAGCCCCTTCAATGGGCCTGCTGTGAACGCCGATTGCTTCGTCGTCGATTTAGCCTTCCCCTCAAATCTCTTTTTGTTTGTCGCGTCCACGACCCCTCAAATTTTGGCTCAATGCCGGAAATTGAGTTTTTCAACAGCATCCAACAGTTCGTTCTAAAAACAAAGCTAAAGCCCAACGCGACAAACTGCGCCTAATGACCTTCATTACCTCAATAGACCTTGCCCCAGTGACAGGGTCGGAACGACCCCTAAAAGCCTATCACACAAATCATATTTGATATTTTGATAGAAAACTATCACAATGCATAAAATGTCAGTGACAGGAAAAGGGACCATGCTGATCGGATACGCCAGAACCTCCACCACCGACCAAATTGCGGGTTTGGAAGCCCAAGAGCGAGATTTGTTGGCTCAGGGGTGTGAACGCCTATGGAAAGAGCAAACCAGCGCCCTTGGCCCCCGTAACGCCTTGGAAGAGGTGATCGCGTTCGCCCGTGCGGGTGACTCTCTTGTCGTCACTAAAATATGCCGATTGGCTCGCTCCGTAGCCGATTTGGTGGCGATTATCGACCGGCTGGAAAAGAAGGGCGTGAGCCTTCGAATCCTCTCGATGGGGATTGACACGGCGACGCCAACCGGGCGGCTGATGTTGAACCTCTTGGCCTCGATCAGTCAGTTTGAACGCGAGGTTATGCTGGAACGCCAAAGCGAGGGTGTGGCCAAGGCTAAGGCCGAAGGGAAATACAAGGGTCGCAAACCCACGGCTCGGGCCAAAAGTGATCAGATTCTTAAACTGGATCACCAAGGACTCTCCCGTGAAGGGATCGCCACCCAATTGGGAATTGGGGTCGCCAGCGTCTATCGGGTGTTGAAGGCGGCGAGAATGGCGGCGTAGGGAAGGTGGATCGGCTTTCATCATTTTCTGACCATAGCGGCCTCAGACTACCCAGAATCATCGACCACATAACAAGGTGGGTCGGATCAATCTATCCTTACAGCTAGTCGATCTTTGCCAACAGCAGGGTCGCTTAGGACTGTTTTAATCCACTCTTTTCGCTCGACACTTGGATTTGCAATTCCCCAAATCGCTCTCGCATCATGCTTGGCTATCTCCGTTCTAATTTGGCCGGTGTTTTCCAGTTTACCGAGCATTTTTATTAGTTCTCCCGCATGAAGAAACGAACTGTCTAATCGATCGAGATCACGACCTGCTTCTCTTGCATCAAACGCGAGTGTTATTACAACTATGCGTGACGCAACTTCTACAGGTCTGTAACCGCTAGCCAGCGATAAAGCTACAAATCCAGCTCCATAGGGAGTAAGGCGATAATTCATAGCGTTTAGGTGGTTTTCTACATCCGATATCGACGGGTTAGCCGTTTGTTTGCAAATCTCATCGGCCCCTGCAATGTAGGTTCCCGTTGTCTCGTAAACAAATTCCGCATCCTCGCCGGGTAAAAATGACGACTCGAGATGAAATGAAAGGAACGCCCAAGCGTAAGAAACACCAATGTCATGGTCGTAGCAATTTTTTGCTCTAGAAATTGCCTCATTAGCCATATATTTTCGTAAATTCTCCGGAGAATGCTTTACAGGGCCGTTGGTTTCGACCCAGTAATTGTATGATTGGCTCAAACCACGTCCAAAACGCTCGGCGTCTGGCTCCCTAAGACAGTTTAACTGCTGAACGGAATCCATCAATTCTTTTTTTAGCTGGGTTCCGCGTGCTTCGTGCCAGCGTCTCGCGATATTTTCAAACATGATTCTCTCCGCCGATTTCTCGTGCCATTATTCCCGACATGAGACCTCTTGCTCAACCTTTGCATTTACACTTCAGGAAGATCGGCGTCACGCCGTATGATCCCCGGAAATGGGAATGGGGCTAGGACTAGATAGGAGGCCCGTACAGGCGCTTTTTCCACACCTACGCCACCAAGACCGGGCTAGGATTTTCCCTCGCGTTGTCGGCACCGCCATATTCGCCTCATTCGATTGTTAACCGCCACATAGAACGCATAACCTCCACCGGACAGCACTCCTGTTGGACGCCAATCGGGATTCTTCAATCGACGCCTGATCCTATTTAGGAGCTTTTGCTCCACCCGCTTTCGAATTGGGGAGTCGTGGAGAAAGGCGTAGAAGAGTTCCATTCGGCTAAGTTCCTCCTCCACCGAAACAGGCGGCAATTTTGCTCCGGCTCGTAAGAGATTCCGGTCGTCAATTTCCCGACCTGTTGAGATTTTGTCGAAGATGGCCCGTCCCTCATTCACCTGTCTGACGTGGTCGCCTTTAGTTCTGCGGTAAAGCCGCTGATATCAAATAACGGCCTTGCGTCTGCCCCGCTTTTCCTCAAGTTGCTCCAACAGCAACCCCCGAAACTGGGTCAGAGTAGATTGGGATAAAGGGAGATGAAAAATAGGGACTTTTTGTATTTTCTTTGCCGCTTGGACGGTACTCTCGTTTGGTAACGACACAAGCTCCAAATTGTTGTCTCGCGTCTCGTATTGAAATGCACTGTAAGCATTTACATCGGCGATTTGTAGTCCGGGGTATTTCTTCTTGTCTCCAGACAATATAGTTCTAAGAGTCCCCTTAACCTTTTGGACCTCTGGGGCGGGCCAATTTGTTTCTCTCACTTCATGAAATATCCTTTCCGCGTCTCCCAGATTCTTATGCCCTGACTCCAAAACAAAATGAACATCTAAATCTTTACAATTATAATGTTCGATAGCCAGTGTAGTCACGATGCCAAGGCAATACCTAAAGCATAGCCCATAGGAACTATCAATCATGACACCCTTCAATCTTTCTTCGCCGATATAATATTTTTTGTATTCATCCATTTTGACCGTAATTGTGAATCCAAACGATAACCCTTTTAAAGCCAGCCTAGAGGCATTAGACATAAAATTACGTTTTCGTAGGTGAGGCCATCCTTTAAATTCATTTTTCCCATTTCTCATTTCCTTTGAGTGGAAATAGGAAAGGCTTTCCCTCCTTAACAATCTTTTCCATTTTTCATCAAACGAAGCCCATTCCCCTAGACGCCCTACCCACCCCCCAAGGATGACTACTGGCGATCCATGCGTCCCGCTCTCATCAATATAGATTTTCACGATCATGTAAATCCTACCTCGTTCTCATTTAAGACCTATGCCCCGCGCCCAACCGATTGCGAACCTGAAGGAAGGAAGTGCTTCGGAACAAAAACGCCGCCCCAAGTCGCCCTCGCTCTCTCGATCACCTTTTCGTCGCCGCCAAGGATCAGCACCATGCTCGAAAACGGAGCCCTCTCGGGCATTGGCGTTGGCTCACCGGACCAAAACCGAAGGCGCTCGTTCAACAAAATCATATCGGCATCCCCAGCGATTTCGTGAAAAATTCTGGAGCACGCATGTAAGCTAATCAGGAGGATCACGCATCTCGCCGATCCAGATAACCACTCGGCATGAGCCTTCCTCATGAATTTCGCAGCCATTGAATAGGGTGGATTACAAAAAACGGTTCGCGCTTTCCACTCTTGCGATAATCCATCATCTTTCTCAAAAAATTGCCGAGTGGCGGGGACAAATGAGTTCTCATGACCGCATGGGTCAAGATCGATCTGGCCAAGAACCGACAAGACCTGTTCAACGAAATCCGGCGGGGTGAGGCAAATATCTCGCAAAGTTAGGGGTTGCCGGATAACGGGCTTACGTGCGCGAAAATCTGGGGCGATCACATTGAGGACGGAACAAAGTGTTGAAATATAGCCTCTATCGGCCTCAACGCGGATCACCGTCGGTCGCGAGACGCCGGCCTTGTTGGCCAGCGTTTCTTGCGTCCAACCCCGCCTAACCCTTTCGGCGTAAATGCGATTTCCAAGTGAACTACCGGGTGGTAGGCCGATCCATTCGACCCCAAGACACTGGCAAACCCGTTCGAGCGTAGCCATGCTTCCACGGTTCTGTTTTTCCAACTCCCAAATGGTGTTCGGGCTGATGGTGAGAGCGTCGGCGATTTCCGCCAAGGTTTTGCCTTTGGCTTTTCGCTCAACGCGGATCAGGTCACCGATGTTCACTTTGTCACGAGTTGGGGGGTAAAATTTAATCCAACTCGTATCACGATCCCGAGGCCGCGTTCTAGATAGCGTATTTTGTGGCCCCGGTGGTTTGGTTGTGAGAGCTACCTCTTTCCCGCTGATACAAATTAGGCGCTTTTTGCGTTTTTGCTTCAGAAACACCAAGAAATAACTATGCCTTTTCCGAGCATGTAATTGCTCTGACACTCGACTAACGCCCGGTTTTGCATGTCTCACCATGACAAATAGGTCTTCTATTACGAATTGTTTCTTAGCAAGTTCATTTATAATTTCAACGTGGGTGAGTCGCTGAGTGTTAGAGCATGTCTCATCCTGACATTTTATGATATAAACTCCGTGCTTTTTAAGAACGCGGAAAGCTTCATCTGAGGCTTTGAAATACAGGTCAAGCAACGCTCCGTGGTCGCTTTTATCTATTGAGGCTTCGTTGTTTCTATAGTTAGTTTCGAAAAGCTGATGGCCAGCGTGGGCTGACCCTCCGGGGGAGTGCATAAAAGGAGGATCAAAGACGACGCAATCAAGTGAGCCGTCCGCGTAAGGTAGTTCTCGGCAATCAACGCCCGTGGAAATATCGGTCGCTTTTAAATCATACAAGCCGAGAGGGACCAGTTTCCAAAATACGCCTTTTCCATATGTAACATCCGCTACGACGCTTCCGGGATCGACATAAAGAGAAATCACGACCGGAAACACCTCGTCACTGGTGCCGGCGTAGGCGCTCATCACGAGATGATTTGTAGCGATCCCGCCGGGGGACTTTCTCTTTGACTTAGGCGATGTCATTTGTCCGGTTTCGGCTATCTGGTATTGAAAGGGGAAGGCGATCCAGAGTTACGAACCTATCTCGATTATTTCGGCCAGCCACGACCACGAATCCACGCCTTTGTCGGCTAAAAGGCGTGAGGCCGATCCGGGGTTGCGATCCCGAGTAAATTATTCCGGTGAACTGGGCATCGCCGAAATCTACGCCAAAGGCGACTGAAAGGGGTGACGCCGATCCGGGAGGTCCGAACCCACCTCGATCATTCCCGCAACCTACGATCCCGAATCTACGCCTTTGGCGGTGGAATGGCGAACATGATCCGGTGCACGGCCTTTGAATCGGCAATAGGATCGCGTAGGAGCCTCGTACATGCGTTTTTTAAACAAAACAGCATAATCCCCCTTAACGCTCACACGGGAGGCCGCTGGTGGCCTTTCGTAGCTCAGAGCCTCAAGGTCGCCGAAACCTCGGATTTTTCGATGACCGGCAAAATTTCCGATCCTGACGTGGACAAACGGACGGACGGACACCCCTATACGTCTGACCTTGTCCATGTCCATTGTCCGAGTTCTCCATGATTTGGCTCAGCCCTGATCTCATGGGTCCCTAACGGCCACGGGAACACCACGACTGGATTATTTCCGAAGCCGGGGACTTGCAAGACGCGGGAGGGCGGCGTAAGACTAAAAACGCATTTTCACTAAATAGATACATGATGAGAAAAAACCTTACTACACAAACCAGAGATGCATTAGCCGACCATTTAGCCACGTTGGGATTTACGCATTTCGTCACCTTAAACTTTGGCCTTCGGGCGGACGTAGTTCCGCCAGAAGTCGAAGACGAGAAGGTGTCAATCACGGACAGGTTCTTGTATCGACTTGACCGTAGGGTCATGCGTCGATGCGACGAGCGAATTGAATACGTGGGTACGTTCGAGAGATTCACTAAAGGAAGGAATCCGATTCCGTTCCACGCTCATATATTGTTGAAGGTGCCCTCCGAACGGGAACAATTGCTACACAAGCACGCTCATGCCATTTTTAGAAAGCTTGAACCCGCTCGTAAAGCGACATGCGACATTAAGATAATAATTGATCCACTCGATGTATGCGATTATTTTGCCAAGCAATATGATTGCAATGAACAATTACTTGCATATAAGCCTGTTCTGGCGAGTGACGTCGAACATATATAGGATTATTGCGAGAACCAGACCTAAAATAACTTCCATATCGACGATATGGAAGTGTTCTACTATGCCTAAGGAGACCTAAATGACGCTACAAAACAAACTAACCATTCGAATTTCGACTAAAGATAAAAGAGCAATACGTAATGAAGTAAAACAATCAAAAGAAATAACGCTATCTGATTATATTAGACGAATAGTTTTAAAGGATATAAGGAGCAAAAATGAATCACGGACAAATAAAGTTCAATCAACTAAAGCGTGATATTAAAATACTATTAGAATCATTCGTGTCAGCCTTTACGTTTTCAGAGGACGAGAAGTCTCTAATTAGGATAATCGGAAATATGGAGCCCACCCCTACTGACTGTTCCGTGATCCAATCCTGCCTTAGCCGAATCTCGGATAAATGCGGTGAACTCGATTTAGACTCAATGGAATACGAAGCAAAGATGCTTTTAAATCGATTAGAGCAGTTTGAATTTGAAGAAGTAGGTACAGAAAGATAATTTTGATATTGGTAAAATGTTATGTTGGCGTTCTGTATATGTGTGAGCAAAATAAGTGTTTTAAATTATAAAATAGTAATATGTAGCCGCCTTAAGTGCGTGAATCGAACAAATTAGTACGTAACGTGGTGCAAGAGTAAGATGTAATGGTACGGATGGTGAGCTATCAGCTTTAAGACCCCGGGACATGTTCTTTTTTACTCTTGAACTGTGGTTCAATCCGCACTATGTCTTCGTGGGGAGAGGACGTTGAACGCTTGAAATAGCCAAATCTCGGCTGTTTCTATGGCGCGAATTCGTAGGGAATGTCCCCTCGTGGTAGAAACTAGCTGTGCACACCGCTTCGCCGATGGTCCTCGTTTTAGAACCGCCGCCCAATTGGTCCGCGATGGGACTTTTCCTGTTTCGGAGGCCGTCCTGCAAAGCCATGCTCGCAAGCATGGAATCGGCAAAATGATGGGTCGAATCCGAATTTTTTCGGTTGAAGACACCGTGCGTTTATATGAGGTTCTTCCGACATGTCGCTCAAGTTGGTCAAACGCCCCAAGTCGCCGTACTGGATCATTCGTGGCTCAGTCGGGGGAGTCCGCTTTGAGGAAAGCACGGGCACTTCTGACCGCAAACGGGCCGAGGAAATCCGGGTCAAGCGCGAAGGGGAAATCCACTCGGAACTGATTTATGGAAAGAAGGCGACGGCGACCTTTGCTCACGCCGTTTCAAGCTACTTAGAAAACGGCGGCAATCGTCGATTTTTAGCGCCGGTCTTGGATTTTTTTGGGACCATTCCTTTGACGCGGATCGACCAAGACGCTCTTGACGCGGGTGCAAAAAAGCTTTTCCCAAAATCATCGGCCTCCACGCGGAACCGCCAATTTTATACGCCAGCCTCGGCGGTGCTGCACCACGCCGCTCAACGTGGATGGTGCACGAAACCAATTATAGCGAGACCAAAGCAGCCTACCGGTCGCATTCGTTGGCTCGAACCCGACGAGGCGTTTCGACTTATTTCCGCTTGCGGGGAGCATTTGACGCCACTGGTTATCTTCATGCTTTATACCGGGGCGCGTGTTGGCGAAGCGTTGTGGTTGGAATGGAGAAACGTGGACCTCACCCGAGCCCATGTCCAATTCCTAAAAACCAAAAACCACGAACCGCGTGGCGTTCCTCTTCATCCCAGAGTTGTTGCCGCCCTAGCCGCACTACCTCATCGGGATGGCGAGGTTTTTCGTAGGCCGGATGGAAAAGCTTATACGCGACCGACTGAATCCGATGATTTGGACACATCGGCGGGTTCGAGAATCAAAACCGCATTTCACGGGGCATGTAGACGAGCGGCTATCGAAAATTTTCATCCCCACGATTGCCGCCACACTTGGGCGACATGGCATTATCGGGCGAACCATGACCTTGGATCGCTTCAAAAACTTGGTGGTTGGAAAACGCTGTCGATGGTGATGCGTTACGCTCATACCAATGTCGCTGAACACGAACACACGATCAACCGGCTCCCCGGGGGAAATTTGGGGGAGTTCGATTTAGCTGAAGGCAAAAACAAATAAGTATCAAATCCTTAGTCTCGCCTCCGCGCTTCCTTCACACGGGAGGGGTCACAGGTTCAATCCCTGTGCCGCCCACCATTTAAAATCAGAGACAAGTATCAGGTCGAACCGGCCACGCCGCCGTCACCACGCGCCCTCGCGCGGCGCGCCAGCGCGGCGGGGTATAGCGTAACAACGCATTGACGAAGTTGCACCTGATCCCATTTGAAAATCGAGGATTCAGGACGCGCCGTTGGAGGGGAACGAAAAGGTGGGGTGGGTTCGAAACATATGTTTTTTCATTGTCGCCCTTGTCTCCATCCCGACACGGGCCGACACGGAGTCATCTGGAAGCTTGCGATACATGGAGCCCTATTCCGTCGAAGGGCTAGGCGTCGGCAGGCCTGTAGCTCCCAATTCAAGGCGATATAAGAGTCGGACTCGAAATGATTTCATTTTTGATCAATGTCTTGCGATACGTCGGGTGATCGTTCGGATGTGGGCGACGAGGACCCACGCGACGGCGCTGGTGATCGAGGCTTCGAAGTCC
>Ga0182013_10007118_pt1 | contig 12451 bp, 14 predicted proteins | sample 612S2MmetaG_FD_120487 | JGI IMG/M metagenome (GOLD analysis project Ga0182013, IMG submission 120487) | Permafrost microbial communities from Stordalen Mire, Sweden - 612S2M metaG | ecosystem: Environmental > Terrestrial > Soil > Wetlands > Permafrost | place: Sweden: Stordalen | collected...
CCCAACACCATGCCCTCCCTCGCCAAAGCCGGCGCAAACTACATGAACTCCCAGCTGATTCACATGGAAGCCGAGACCAATGGCTACGTCGAGGGCATTGCGCTCGATGTGAACGGCCTGGTCAGCGAGGGTTCCGGCGAAAATGTCTTCGTGGTGCGCAACGGCGTCGTCTACACTCCGACTCTGGCCAACTCGGCCCTGTCCGGCATCACCCGCGACTCGGTGCTCACCATCGCCCGCCATTTTGGGATCACGGTGACCGAGCAGTCCATTCCGCGCGAGATGCTCTACATCGCCGACGAGGTCTTTTTCACCGGCACGGCCGCCGAGGTCACGCCCATCCGCTCCGTCGATCGCATCCTCGTCGCCGACGGCAAGCCGGGCGAGATCACCCGCAAGATCGCCGACGAATTCTTCGCCATCGCCAACGGCCTCAAGTCCGACCGCTTCGGCTGGCTCACCCCGGTCAAGGTGAAAGCCGCCGCGCCGGTCAGCGTCTGACGCGTCCCTCTACTTGGTCAACAAAAAGGCGGCTCTCACGGGCCGCCTTCTTTTTTGGGGTTTCGTGGCGCGAGTCTCGCCAAATTCAGCAGGAATCGCGCCGCCTTTGCCGGAACTCGCTTCGGCGCGGTCGCTCCGCCAGCCTGTGCGCCGGGCTCCCGGACGGGTATCATAACGAAGAGCACACAATTCCATGGTCAAGGAAGACAGCCGCGCGTGAAACCCGAGATGAAAGTGTCGTTGGCCGGCATTGAGCTGGCCAATCCCATCATCGCCGCCAGCGGCACCTTCGGCTATGGCATCGAGTTCGAGGAGATCGTCTCGCTGGAGCGGATCGGCGGGTTCGTCACCAAGGGAATCTCGCTCGAACCGATGGCCGGACACCCCGCGCCGCGCATCGTGCAGACCGCGGCCGGCATGTTGAATGCCATCGGCCTGCAGAACATTGGCGTCGAGGAGTTCATCCTCCGCAAGCTGCCGCAGCTCGGCCGCTATCCAGCCTGCAAGGTCATCGTCAACGTCTTCGGCTCCACGGTGGGCGAGTACGTTGCGGTCGTCGAGCGGCTCAATCAGGCCGAAGGCATCGCGGCCTACGAGCTGAATGTCTCCTGTCCCAACGTCCACGCGGGCGGCATGAGTTTCGGCGCCGACGCCGGCGAACTGGAGCACCTCGTCCATCGCGTCAAATCCGTCTCCACCCGTCCGCTGATCGTCAAGCTCTCGCCCAACGTCGCCTCCATTGCCCAGATGGCCAAAATCTCCGCTGGAGCAGGCGCGGACGCCGTCAGCCTGACCAACACCTTTCTGGCCATGTCCATCGACTCTGAAACACGCCGGCCGCGGCTGACCAACATCACCGGCGGGCTTTCCGGGCCGGCCATCAAGCCCATCGCCTTGCGGATGGTCTACGAGACCGCCCGCGCCGTCACGATTCCCATCCTCGGCATGGGCGGCATCGCAACGCCCGAGGACGCGGTCGAGTTCCTGCTCGCCGGGGCCACCGCCGTCCAGGTGGGTACGGCCAGCTACGCCGACCCGCGCGCCACCGAGCGTCTGGCCCACGGGCTCGAATCCTGGTGCCGCAGCCACGGCGTAGAGCGCGTAGCCAGCCTCACCGGCGCCCTCGAGATTCCGCGCAACTGAGCCGAATGCAGAGTTCCCGCTCTCGAAAACGAGACTAGGGGCGCATCGCTCGACGCGCAGGCGCCGGAGAGATTCGCGCCACGCTCGAACGGAGCGGTCCGCGTATCGGCGAGTACGACACTCTCATCGCTGGCCAGGCCTTCAGCTGGGATCTCGTTCTCGTCACGACCAATACGGGCGAATTCGATCGAGTAAAGGGGCTGATTGTGGAAGATTGGACGCTGTGATTCCAATCTCAAAAGCGAGACTTGGGGCACCGGACGCGAAGCGCGGTTGGCCCCACCGCAGGTGGCTGCGAGACCCCAAAAAATCCCCGCCGCTCCTGGCATAAAATTACCCTCTGCTGGCGCACAATCAAAGCATTCAGGAATGCGGGCATACGAGCAGCGGACAACAAACCACCGACCCCCCCTCCCCCTACCCCCAGGGGGTATCCGGCGCAGGTCTTCAATGCCGGGTGCCCCGTCCTTGCGCTTTTTTTGGCGCAAGGGCGGGAAATCTCGAATCACAATTCTCGCCCCTTACTAAGGCGAGAATCCCTAGGCGGCGACGTCGAAGCGTTCAATCTTGGGCCGTTTTTTGTGGGCTGCTTGCCACAGATCGTATCCTGCCTGCATCTCGTACCAAAAGCCGGCGTGGGTTCCGAGCGCATCCGACAAACGCAGCGACATATCCGCCGAGATGCCCGCCGCGCCGTTGAGAATGCGCGAAAGCGTGGTGCGCGAGACATGCAGCCGCCGGGCGGCGGTAGTTACGTCCATTTCTCCGAGATATTCGCGCAATACCTTGCCAGGATGAGGCGGATTGAACATTTCCGTCATGGTTCTAGCTCCCGTGGTAGTCCTGATAGTCAACGAGAATTGCGTCTTCGCCTTCGAATCTGAAAGTTAGCCGCCAATTGCCGTTGACCCGTATGGACCAATGGCCTTCCAGATTGCCCGTCAGTGGATGCAAGCGCCATCCCGGCGTCTTCAGGTCGGAAGGCGATTTGGCCGCATCCAGAGCGTAAAGCTGAAGGGAGAGTTTGGCGGCATGAACAGGTTGAATCCCCGCTTTGCTTCCGGCCTTGAAGAATTTTTCAATTCCCGCGTGCCGAAAGCTCTTGACCATGCGTTAAGCGTAGCGCCTCACGCACACCCTGTCAAGCCTTTGATGCCAGCCGTACTGGAGATTTCCGGATTTGACTGGGCGCCCGGCCGGGTGCCCCAGGTCTCGGTTGAGACCTGGGGCCTTTCGCTGGACGCGCAGTCCCTACTGCAACAGCGTCGGCTGCTCGTCGTCGTCCTTCAACTCCTCGGGCGGGATGATGACCGCCGCGGCGACCTTGTCGTCGGTTTCCAGGTTCAGCAGGCGGACGCCCTGCGTGGCCCGTCCGGCGGCGCGGATGGTCTTGGTGTCGATGCGGATGATCTTGCCAAACTGGCTGATGACCATCAGCTCCGACGAGTCGTCCACCAGTTGAATGCTGCTGACGCGGCCGATGCGCGGCGTGACGGCCATGTTCTTGACGCCCTTGCCGCCGCGGGTTTGCAGGCGGTACTCCTCAACATTCGTCCGCTTGCCAAAGCCGTTTTCGGTGATGGCCAGGATGCGGTACTCGCCCGGCTCGTGCTCTTTGGGAGTGACCGCGACGCCCACCACGTAATCGTTCTTCGCGAGGTCGATGCCGCGCACGCCATAGGCCGGCCGGCCCATGGAGCGGACGTCGTTTTCGTCGAAGCGGATGGCCATGCCAAGGTGCGTGGCTAGGAAAACGATCTGGCTGCCGTCGGTGATGCGCGCCTTCACCAGCTCGTCGTCCTTGTCGATGCCGATGGCGATAATCCCGCGCGCCATCACGTTCGAGAAGTCCTTCAGCGGCGTCTTCTTGACGGTTCCCTTCTGCGTGCTGAAGAAGACGAACTTGCCCTCTTCTTCGAGATCGCGCACGGGAAGAATGGCGCGCACGTTTTCCCCCGCCTGCAGGTTCAGCAGGCTCTGCATCGACTTGCCTTTGCCCGCCGCGCCCACGTCGGGAATCTCGTAGACCTTCAGCCAGTAGACACGCCCTGTATTGGTGAAGCACAACAGATAGGCGTGCGTCGAATCGACGATCAACTGCGCGACGAAATCCTCCTCGCGCGTCTTCATGCCCATGCGCCCCTGGCCGCCGCGCCGCTGCTGGCGATAAATCGAAATCGGTGTCCGCTTCAGGTAGCCCTGGTGCGAGACGGTGACCGCAACCTGCTCGTCGGCGATCAGGTCTTCGAGTTGCAGTTCGGCGCTCTCGTCCACAATCTGCGTCCGCCGCGCGTCGCCATACTTGTCGCGCACCTCTTCGAGCTCCTTTACGATCACCGCGCGCAGCTTTGTCTCGCTCGCCAAGATCGACTCATACTCGGCGATGCGCTCCCGAACCTGCTTCAACTCGTTCAGCAGTTCGTCGATGGAGAGTTGCGTCAGGCGATAGAGCTGCAACTCGAGGATGGCGTCGATCTGGCGCAGCGTGAGGCCCTTTTCCTCATGCGGCAGATGCTCGCGGTCCAGGTTGAGAATAATCTCTGTGCCTTTGCCCCAGGCGTAGAGGTTTTCGCGCGCCTCAACGCGCGAACCCGAGGCGCGGATGATGCGGATGACCGTGTCGAGATTGTCGAGCGCAATTTTCAGGCCTTCGAGGATGTGTTCGCGGGCGCGGTCTTTCTTCAGCAGGAAGACGGTGCGGCGCTGCACCACATCGATGCGATGATCGATGAAGCAGCGGATGGCCTGATCAAGCCCCAGCTCCCGCGGCTGCCCGTTCAGCACCGCGAGGAAGATCATCGAGAAGCTCTCCTGCATCTGGGTGTGCTTGTAGAGCTGGTTGAGCACAATCTCCGGCTGCGCGCCGCGCTTCAGCTCGATGACGATGCGCATGCCGTCGCGGTCGCTCTCGTCGCGCACGTCGCTGATCTCGTCGATGATCTTGTCGGTCACCAGCTCGGCGATGCGCTCGATCAGCTTGGACTTGTTCACCTGATACGGAATTTCGGTGACGATGATCGCCTGTTTTTCCTTGGTGATGTTCTCCGTGGCCACCTTGGCGCGCATCATGAAGCGGCCGCGGCCGGTCTTGTAGGCCTGGGGAATGCCGCTCTTGCCGTAGAGAAAGCCGCCCGTGGGGAAGTCCGGCCCCTGCACGTGCTTGAGCACTTCGGCGAGGCCGGCCTGGGGATTGTTGACCATCTCGATGGCCGCGTTGACCACTTCCGTCAGGTTGTGCGGCGGAATGTTGGTGGCCATGCCGACGGCGATTCCGCTCGACCCGTTGACGATGAGATTGGGGACGCGGGTAGGCAGCACCGTGGGCTCGACCGTGGACTCGTCGTAGTTGGGCGTGAAGTCCACCGTCTCCATATCGATGTCGGCCAGCAGTTCGCCGGCGATGCGCGTCATGCGGCATTCGGTGTAGCGCATGGCCGCCGGGGGATCGCCGTCCACCGAGCCGAAGTTGCCCTGCCCGTCCACCAGCGGATAGCGCAGCGAAAACGGCTGCGCCATGCGGACCAATGTGTCATAAATGGCCGAGTCGCCGTGCGGATGGTAGACGCCCATCGCCTGGCCCACCACCTTGGCGCACTTGGTGTATTTTTTGTTGTGCTGCAAGCCCATCTCATTGAGCGTGTAAAGCACGCGCCGATGCACGGGCTTCAACCCGTCGCGGGCATCGGGCAGCGCGCGCCCGATGATGACGCTCATCGAGTAGTCCAGATAGGAGCGGCGCATCTCCTCTTCGATGTTGATGGAGATGAGATTGGTGCCGCTATTGGGCGGCGTGCCGCCTTCGAGGGGGAGCAGTGGATTCTGATCGTCGGCCATAGGGGTTTTCTTGGCCCGCCGGAGGGCGGCAGAAAGGTTCCGGTGAAAGCGTGGCCGGTTTCCGCGGGCTGTACTGCTATTTTACCGCTTCAGGGCGGGTTTCAGCAAGGCGAACCCAAGTAAATAAGTCCTTATTTTGCTTGAATTTATAGCCTGTTTCCAAAGCCCTGGAGAAGGCATCCCGCGCTCAGGCGGCGCGGCGCGTCCTGGGCTTGGATTTCGGGCTCGTCCCGGCTTTCTTTTTTGCCCTGTTTTTGCTCGCATCCGCATTCTCGCCCAAGCCCGTCAGAATCACCGGCGGCCGGTCGGGAAACTGAACCATCAGCGTCAACTTGCCGCCCACGCCCTCCACATAGCTGCGCAGAGTTGAGAGATACAGGTCGGAGCGCTTCTCGATGCGAGAAACCCCCTCCTGACCGATCTTGAGTTTCTTTGATAGCCGAGACTGGGTCAGTTTGCGCAGACGACGCACCTCGCGCAAGTTCATCTCTGCCCGCATTTCCTCTGCTAGCAGACGGATTCGCGCCCTGCTTTCCTCGGATTCTTCGGCAAGCATTTCTTCCAGTGAAACTGTCATCGGAACTACCTCTTCAAACGGAAAATTCGCAAATGTTGATCGTATCGCTCATCCGCTACGCGAATCAGATTGCGATAAAAGCGTACCTTTCCACTTCCGCTCTTGTCTCCGCCCGCCAGCAAGATGGCCTTGCGCTCTGGATCGAAGGCGTAGGCCACACGCCATACGCCTCCATCTGCATCAAATCGCAATTCCTTCATGTTCGCGTGGCGTGAGCCCTTGAGCGAATCTGCCTGCGGTCTTCCGAGCAACGGGCCATCCTCGCTGAGGATAGTCGCAGCCGCTTTCAACTTTTCCCGAACCGTTTGGGGCAACTGCCGGACTTCCGCCGCAAATTCATCGTGAAACTCGACAGCCCATTGCTTGTTCATTCCGGATGCAAAGCTATCATCTCCAGATTGTTGCTGAGACATAACTCTCCTGCGTTACAGGCAACTCAGCTCCCGGTTCAGTCCGCCCTAACACAAATTATGCCTTGAAGTGCCTAATGTCGTCAAGTGCATTTTTTCTTCTGCCACCCCGTCCCTACAGCAGCCCCGGCAAACTCAGCACGCAGACGACCGCCTGCAGCAGCACGATGCTCCCGGCAGCACCCAGCGCCAGCCGTCCGCGCGGCCCTTCGCAGGCGTCCGCGAAGACCCCGCCCACGAAGGTGAGCAGAAACGGCAGCGCCCACAGCCCGGAACTGGCCGAGGCGCCCGTCATCGCGAAAGCGCCGAGAGCCAGCGCGCACAGCAGCGGCGCCGTGTTGCCGAAGTAGCGCGAGCGGCGCACGAACAGATAGAACGCCAGGGCGGCAGCGGCGGCAAGCGTAATCCCGGAGTTCGATGGCGAGGAGAAGAACTGCCGGGCGGGATCGAGCGAAATCCGCGGCAACCCGGCCGCCGGGTGGAAGAGTGCACCGAAGGCCGCCGGCGAGAAGCCGCAAAGCGCCCAGGCCGCGACCAGCGCTCCGGCCACGGCCACCAGCAGCACCGGCGCGACCTGCCTTCTGCGTCCCTCGGCCACCCACAGCATCAGCACGAGGCCCAGCAGCGCCACCACCGGCAACGCAGCCATCTGCGCGGTCGCCGCCAGGGCGAAGGCCGCCATCAGCAGCACAATTCGCGGCCGCCACCGGGCGCGCGGCCCCTGCATGGCGTGAGCCACGCCGATCGCCGTGTAGACTCCGCCATAGACGCCCAGAGCGGCCAGCAACTCCGCATCGGACCGCACGCAGGCCCCGAGCGCCGCGGGAGAAAAGCAGTAGAGCGCGAGCGCCGCGTAGCCGCCTAGATTGCCGTAGAGCCGCCGCGCAACCCACCACAGCGCGCCGCCCAGCAGACACCCGACGGCCAGAAACGGCAGCCGCGCGAAGGCGGAAGTCTGCGCAGCCCCGTGCGCCGCCAGCCACAACCCCTGAAGGAGAAACAGCGCCAGCAGCCCCGCCGCGATGCGCTGCGGCAGATTGAAGCGAAAACGGCGAAGGATTCCAAACCGGTGGGTCATCACGCTCGCGGGAACCTTACCAGTCTAAACGGACTCGCCCGCCGAGTTTTCCGCTTTTCACGCACTGGAGTGCCGCGCCGGTGCTATCCTCCTCAGCAAGGGCTTCAGCATGAGCAGCTTCTTCACCGTCGGCCACTCCAATCACGATCTCGATGCGTGGCTTGCTCTCCTCCGCCAGCACGAAGTCGAGGTGGTCGTCGATACGCGCAGCTCGCCTTACTCGAAGTACGTCCCGCAGTTCGACAAGGAACTCATGCGGCGCTCGCTGGAACAGGCGGGACTTCACTATCTGTTTCTCGGCGCGGAGTTGGGCGGACGCCCGGCCAATCCCGCCTACTACGACGCCCGAGGCCGCGTCCTCTACAGCCGCCTGCACGACGATGCCCGCTTTCAGGAAGCCATTGCCCGGCTTGAGACCGGCATCGAGCGCTTCCGCGTGGCCCTGGTCTGCGGCGAGGAAGACCCCGCCCATTGCCATCGCCGCCTGCTCATCGGCCGCGTTCTCGCCGAGCGCGGTCACACCATGCTCCACATTCGCGGCGACGGCCGCCTGGAATCCGACGAGACGGTGGCCGCTGAAGCCTGCAAGCCGCTCATCGGCGCCCAGCCCGCGCTCTTCGCGGAACTCGACGAGGACCAATGGAGATCTACAGCATCGGTTTTACCCAAAAAAGCGCCAGAGAGTTTTTCGGCACATTGAAAGCCCACAAAATTGAGCGTTTGCTCGATGTGCGCCTGAATAACACCTCGCAACTTGCCGCCTTCGCCAAGCAAGCCGACCTGGCTTACTTTCTCGGCGAAATCTGCGGCGCCGCCTATGAACACGAGCCCCTGCTCGCCCCCACGCAAGAGATTCTCGACGAATACAAGAAGCGCAAGGGAAGCTGGGAGACTTACACCGAAGCCTATCTCGCTCTCATCCGCTCACGAAAGGTCGAGACCTCGCTTTCCAAAGAAAGTTTCAAGAAGAAGACCGTGCTTCTATGCAGCGAGGCCACCGCGGAGCATTGCCATCGTCGGCTGGCGCTCGAGTATTTACAAGAACAATGGGAAGGTGTAACACTCCATCATCTTTGACTGTCGATCTGGAGGTAAGTCGAACTCCATGGGCATTGAGCGGATTGTCTGCCTCGCCAACTCATACAAACATGACCATCGCTGTGTGGCCGGAATCAGCCTGGTCACAAAACAGTGGGTCAGGCTTGTCGGACGGCAGGTTCCCGGCTGCCTCACAGTGAAAGAGGTCTGCTATCCAGACGGCAGAGAGACGGCGCTGCTGGATGTCTTCGAGGCTGAACTAGGAGAAGACTGCGGGTCCAACAGTCATCCGGAAGATGTGTTTGTGACCGGCAAGCCGTGGCAGCCGATCCGCCGCTTCGACTCGCCTTCCGACGCCCAATTTCTGACCGGCCATGTGAATCAGGAGCCCGTTGTTCTGCAAGGATACTGCGATAGAGTCCCAGCAAGCAGATTCGAAAAGACTCCAGCGCGGTGCTCCCTAGGGCTCGTTCATCCGGCAGACCTTTGGTGGTGGATTCGAGAGGAAAGCGGCAAGCGAAAGAACCGCGCCGTCTTCCGTCTCGGACAAGTTGGCCGCATCCGTTACGACCTGGCCGTCACCGACCCCAAATGGCTTGACCTGCTCAACCTTTTGCCCGCCGGCATCCACCCCCACGCGCTCCTAGCTGGGAGACAGCCCACCAAGACCTTCCTGACCATCAGTCTGAGTGAACGCTTTGACGGCTTCCACTACAAACTGGTGGCTGGAGTGGTCTGTCTTCCAGACTGATCGTTGAGCACCCGTGCGGCGCACACGCAGAGAAGAAGCTCTCGCGTATTCTTCGCGCCGCAGCAGGAGCCGCCTTGCGCGACGGCCGGGCTACTCCGCGCCCAACTCGCGCACAATGGCCACCGAGGACGAAGCGCCGATGCGGTTGGCTCCGGCTTCGAGCAGCGCCTTCACCTCCGCCAGGGTACGGATGCCTCCCGCGGCCTTCACGCCGCAGCGTCCGCCGGCCACGCCGCGCATCAGCGCCACATCGGCCGGAGTGGCGCCGCCCGAGGCAAAGCCGGTCGAGGACTTGATGAAATCCGCGCCCGCATGGATGGCGATCTCCGCCCCGCGCAGCTTCTCTTCCACGCTCAGCAGCGCCGTCTCCAGAATCACCTTGAGCAGTACATCGTGATGATGGGCAACCGTGGCCACGGCATGGACGGTGTGCTCGACGGACTGATAGTTTCCGCTCTTCAAGCGGCCGATGGGGATCACCATGTCCAGTTCGCGTGCGCCCAGCCGGATTACAGCCGAAGCCTCGTAGCGCAGCGTGGAAACCAGCGATGCGCCCAGCGGAAAGCCGATCACGGCGCCCACCGGAACGCCGCTGCCGGCGAGCACGCCGACGGCCGTCGAAACCCACATCGGGTTCACCATGACGCAGGCAAAGCGGTAGCGGATCGCCTCATCGCACAGGCTTTCCACCTGGCTGCGGTTGGCGTCGGCCTTCAGCAGCGTGTGGTCGATCACGGCGGCCAGCGCCTGCCAGTTCTCGAGCGCCGCACGGGAAAACGCGGCCGCATCGAAGCTGCCATGGTCAAAATCCAGATTCATGTCCTCGACGGGGGTAGTCGCAGTCATGGAGAGACTCCTTGCCGGTCCGACGCCGCGCCCGAAGGGCAGCTTCTCAGCACCATTCCGGAGTTGAGTATAGTGCTTGCCGGAGCGCAAGGCCAAATGAACAAGCTTCTGCAAATGGGGAAGCGAGGCCTGGCTCGATCCGGCGCGGCGCCGTTCCGGAATTGAAACCCAGGCTCCCGGCGGCGCGAACCAGACTCGAAACTGCCGCTTTCTACTCCGGATGGTCCGCCGTCATCAGGCAAATATCGGGCAGGTTGCGGTAGCGCTCCGCGTAATCCATTCCGTAGCCGACGACAAACAGATTGGGAATGGAAAAGCCCACATAGTCGGCCTCGATCTTTTCCAGGCGGCGCGAAGGCTTGTCGAGCAGCGTGACAATGCGCAGCGTCTTGGGCCTCTGCTGCAAAAACAGCTTGCGCAGGTAGGCGAGCGTCAGCCCGGTGTCCAGAATATCCTCGACCACCAGCACATTCTTGCCCTCGATTGGTTCGTCGAGATCCTTGATAAGCTTGACCGCCCCCGAAGACCGCTGCCCTTTGCCGTAGCTGGAGGTGGCCACGAAGTCGAAGGTCGCATCCGCCTCGACGGCGCGCGCCAGGTCGGCCAGAAACGGCGCAGCACCCTTCAGCACGCCCACCATCACCAGCTTCTCCCCGTTCAAATCCCGGGTAATCTGTGCGCCCATCTCAGCCACGCGCTCGGCAATCTGCTGGCGGGTAAAGAAAATCTCAAGGTTTTGGTGCGGGACGGAAGCCATGCACACAGTATCGCCTGAATCCCGGGCCGGGAGGCAAGTCCGCCTGTGAAAAATTCAGCACTCCACTTTCGTGTCAGCCGTGCCCGCGCGTTTCGCGTCAACCGCGCCCGCGCGCCTTTTTGCCCACACGCACGTCTATACTGGAGAAGCGATGATCCCCTATCTGCACATCGGACACCTCACCGTGCCCATCTTCGGACTGATGCTCTGGCTGGCTGCCGTGACGGCGGCATTCGTCCTGGATCGCGCCTTCCGCCGCGCGCGCATTACCGCCGACGCGGTGGGCATGGTGGCCGTGGCCGTTCTGGCCGGAATCCTCGGCGCCAAGCTGTGGCACGTCCTCGACACGCCCTCAGATTTCCGCGAGATGGGCTGGCGCGTGCTGTGGGATTCGGCCGGCTTTGCCTGGTTCGGCGGCCTTTTGTTTGGCGTTTCCGCGCTGGTCATTCAAGGCTGGCGCGCGAAGATCGGCGCCCTGAGAACGCTCGATCTGGCTGCTCCGGCTGCCGCCATCGGCTATGGCATCGGCCGCATCGGCTGCTTTCTCTCCGGCGACGGCTGCTACGGCATTCCCATCCAGCCGGTTCACTTTCTCTCCTTTACATTTCACCCCTGGGGCATGAGCTTTCCCAACGGCATCGATCCGGTCTTCGTCCCCGTCTATCCCTCCCCGCTTTATGAACTGGGCGCCGGGCTGCTCATCGGCGGCTGGCTGTGGTGGAGGCTGGGAAAATCCCATCGCATAGGCGCCATTCTCGGCCAATATCTGCTGCTGACCGGTGCGGCCCGCTTCCTGGTCGAGTTCATCCGCCGCAATCCGAAGATCGTATGGGACTTGTCGAATGCCCAACTGGCCAGCGCCGGCTCCATGCTGGCGGGCCTTGCGCTGCTCTGGTGGGTTGCCGCGCAACGAGTGGCCCGACCGGAGGAATCTGCCGCGCCGCTCGAAAAAACAGCCTAGGTCTCTGACAGCATGTTGTTGTACCAACTTGGGGTGCCCCAGGTCCCGCCTTTGGGACCTGGGATGAGAAATGCGACGAACCAAATCACACGGTCAGAGACCTTGAGCTTGGGTAGAATCACAATTTGAATCCTGCGCTAAATTCTCCATGTGAATGGGTCCGTCCGCGAATGGGTTGAGGAATCTCCCGGCGCGCAGTTGAAGGCGGAGCTTTTCCCCTGAATCAGGCGGCAATCAGGCGGCAACCACCACTGATTTTCGCCTCACCGCCGGTTCGTGTCATCGGCATTTCTCTCCGGCGGGGTGGCGGACGCCTCGAACGCGGCGATCGCCTCGTGCAGGTGGCTGAAGATGTGCCCTGGCCCGATCGCCTCCGTCAGATGATGCCGATCGAAGTCGGAGCGCAGATCCCATGGCATCCGCGCAAACCCCAGCACGACTCCGGCCTCGGCAAGACTCTTCTCGAGCTCCAACACCACCCGCGCGGCCGAGTAATCCACGTGCGTCATCGCCTCGGCGTCCACCACCACCCAGCGCACCGCCGACGGCATCGGC
>Ga0182013_10007125_pt1 | contig 12446 bp, 8 predicted proteins | sample 612S2MmetaG_FD_120487 | JGI IMG/M metagenome (GOLD analysis project Ga0182013, IMG submission 120487) | Permafrost microbial communities from Stordalen Mire, Sweden - 612S2M metaG | ecosystem: Environmental > Terrestrial > Soil > Wetlands > Permafrost | place: Sweden: Stordalen | collected...
ATGAGCAATTTTCCGCTCCGACACAGACAAAGTATTCCCCTGCCTCCGATCAACATCCGAAAAGCAATTAGAATACTTAAGTGAACAGTATTAGGGTTAGGTCTCCTGCGGCAGTTCATTGAATCTGTATCCGACATAAGCATCCGTCAAAAGATATTTTGGGTTTCGCGGGTCGTCTTCTATCTTCTTGCGCAGTTGACGAACAAATGTTCGCAGGTACTCCAACTCGTTTCCGTACTCCGGCCCCCACACGGACTTCAGCAGACGGGCGTGTGGAATCGGCTCGCCGGCGTGCATCATCAAATAGTGCAGCATCTCGAATTCCTTTGGCGTCAGATGAATAGAGCGTCCGTTCTTCAGCACACGGTATTTCACTGGGTCGAGTTCGAGTTGTCCATGGCGAATCGGCGCGTCCCGGTAGGCATCCTGAGCATTTCTTCTGCGCACTGCGGAGCGCAATCGCGCTGTCAATTCCCGCACTTGGAACGGCTTGGTGATGTAATCGTCGGCGCCGGCATCCAGCGCCAGGACCTTGTCGTCCTCGCTATCCATTACCGTCAACATCAGGATCGGCAAGCGCGCCACCGCGCGCCGGATGCTGCGGCACGCTTCCACTCCGCCCATCCCCGGCATATCCACGTCCATCAGCACAGCGTCGAACCAAGTCACGCGAGCTAGAGACAGCGCTTCCTCGCCGCGAGCCGCTTCTACAACCGTGAAACCCATGCCCGTCAGCGTCACGCGCAACGCCCGCCGCGTGGAGCTGTCGTCGTCCACCACGAGAATCGTGCCCTGGCTCGTATTGGGCTGCTCTGTATTCAATGTGTCCTCCTCGCGTCCATAGGAAGGGAAAGAGAGAATGCCGTTCCACTCTGGTCGTCGCTGATGACCCAAACATGCCCTCGATGAGCTTCAGCAGCCTTCCTTACTACAGAGAGTCCAATGCCGGTGCCCGGAACGGAATCTTTCAACTCTGGCGACCGGTAGAAACGCTCAAAGATCCGATCCCGGTCTTCGATCCGAATCGTCGGTCCGAAATTATGCACGGAGATGAGAACCTCGCTATGGCTGGCTCGTGCGGCAACCTCAATCGGCGTCCCGGCCGTCGAGTACTTCCTCGCATTGTCGATGTACTGTGTCAGAATCATTTCAAGCAGGCCACGATCCGCGCGCACAGTCAACGAAGGGTTCTCTACCGCGACCTCAATATTGTTCCTTTCCGGCTCCGCTGAATGGGCGGCCAATACCCCGGAAACCAATTCAAGCACATTGACTTCGGCTGTATCAAGACCCACCTGTTGCGCTTCGAGCTTTGCGGCCTTGAGAAGCCGCGTGCACAGCTTATTCAGTCGAACCGCCTCTCCATCGATCAGAGTTACAAGATTGTATTGCGGCTCCGTCAACCCCCCAAGCTCAAGCAAGCCCGAACTGGCCGTCTGAACCGCCGTGAGCGGTGTCTTGAGCTCATGCGCGAGCGAATCCATCACTGCGCCGCGCAACTGCTCGCTTTTCTTTGCGGTCTCGGCCCGCTCTTCCTTCTCGAACGACTGGTAGCGATCGATGGCGATTGCGGCGAGAGACGCCAGCGCATCGACCACCAGAGGAGTCAGCTTGCCCCGAACAGCAAGCGCCCCGACAGGCCCAGAAGCGACCCGAAGAACGCGTTGCCAGGTCTGGGTGCTTGCGACATCCTGTGGAGCGCCCCCCAGGAAGCACTCTTTGGCCAGGTTCTCCTCGCTCGCCTCCCATTCGCCCATTCTGTCCTGGCGGCTCAGGTTTGTGTCGTACAGAGCGACCGCGCGAGCATCGAATATTCTATGAATCAGAACAGCAAGCTGAGGCCCCGGCGGCTGGCGCAAATCCAGAAGCAGCGAACTGCGGCTCAACTCATACAACTGCTCCATCCCTGCCCGGTGGATGGCCACCTCGCTTGACACTCGCCTCTCTTTCGCTTGCAATCTGCTGATCGTGAGCGCTGTGGCCTCAAACGTTAAGAGCGCAACAAACAACGCGGGACTCTCCACCACAAAACTGAAGAGAGGAGGCTCGAAGTAATAGTCAAGCAGGAGTACCGCTACAATCGACGTATACGTTGCTTGCTTGAATCCGAATAGCGACGCGACGGCCACCACCACCAACAGATAGAGCAGACCTATCGTGAGCAAGTTGGTCTGGAAGACAAAGCCATAGCAAGTTAGCACAGCGAGAATTACGGTCGCTGCGGCGCATTGAACCAAAATGGGGAGTTTTCGCCGCGTTTGCGCCGGCCCCAAAAAAACTGACTTTGTCATCTGATTTGTGCCTTGCTCGCCCAGGTTTCCCGGTAAGCTGGCTAGAGTGTAGCTGGAGCCGTATCAAGAGGGTATAAAGAATATATCTGGATAAGCTGCAATCAAAGGGCAGGAAGCGAGTTTCTTGAACCGCCTCACTGCCCTCCGTCGCCTGTTATGGATTTTCCGGGTCAACTCGAAGGTTCTGGAAACGTTATTGCGCCTTCGCAAGGGCGCCGGGCGACGCCAGTTGACTGTATTTTGCTTCGAGGGCGCCCGCCTCGGAGGCCTTGTGCGTGTAGTACTCATAAAGGTTTCGTGCGGAGTCTGAAGGCCTTGGATACTTGGCGGCGGCGCTGCTGACGTTCTGGCTCAGACTCTCCCACTCCTTCTTTTCTTCAGCGGCCTTCTGCAGATACTTGTCGTGTTGCTCGCCGAAGTAGCTGGCAAGAGCGTTGTACTGGTCTGGTGCGTGCGCGTCGAGCGCCAACCGCTTTAACTGCGCCTTCGTGTGATGTGCGCCGGTCTCTTGGGAAGAGTCCGCGCTTTGTGCGTTTCCGGCGCCCGCGAAAGCGAGCGATAGGACACATGCTGCAAGCAGGATGATTTTCATGAGCTTTAAACCTCCCATGCTTGAGTATTGAAGGCAAAACATGATGGCCGCATGAAGGGAATCACCGGAAACGAATAAGAGTTTAGAGAAGGCCGCCATTTGGAACTCGATTGCCTTTCATGTCCAAAGCCTTCGCAATGATTCAGTGAGGAGGCCGGCAGGTGCGCGAGAAGGCCTTCCCTTATGTACTCACGGCAGGCTCATCACAGTAAGGCCCGCTCTTGGATTCGAGACAAGAGAGTTGCTCTAATAGTAAGTCTCGCGCAGCGCCCGCGCGTCTCTTACCAAGCCAAGGAATCTGCTGGCCAACTCATGAATGCGATCGGTCTGATGAAAGTGCAAGGCCTCTTTGGGTAAGAGTTCTCCGCCCAGGCCGATTGCGGACGCCCCTGCCTGAATAAAGTCGAAGGCCGTCAGTTGATTCACCCCGCCTGTGGCGATGAGCGGAATTTGCGGCAGCGGGACCTTGAGCGCGCGCACATATTGGACGCCGCCTATTTGCCCCGTGGGAAAGATCTTGACAAGATCCGCGCCAGCTTTCCACGCCGCAATGATCTCGGTTGGCGTCAAAGCTCCCGGCAGCACTACGACATTTACTTTGTTTGCATAGGCCGCTACCTCCGCGACAAATCCAGGGCTGGTCAGGAACCTTGCGCCGGCTTCGACGCACAGCCGCGCCGATTCTTCATCGAGCACGGTACCCGCGCCCACCGCCATATCCGGGTAACGCTTCGCCAGGTCGTCGATCACTTCGATCGCGCCCGGAGTAGTCAATGTGATCTCGACAACCGGGATTCCGGCCGAGTAGATGGTCTCTGCCGCGAATCGCGCCAGTTCCCGCGAGGTGACGCGCACGGAGGGAAGAATGCCGGCATCCTCGATGCGAGCTCGAGCTTCGTGTCTCTTCATGGATTCGTCCTCTCCGTACTGTTATCCGAATATTCGACTCGCCTGAAGCTCATCGCGGCAGGCATTTCGATCACTGAATCGCGTCTTTCCCTACGGCAAGATTCACTTGGCCGGCGGCCGTCATGTACGCGCCGATCAACTGCAGATAAGCGAGTTGAACGACGCGGTAATCGCTCTGCGCATTGAGAAAGTCCATCAGCGATGCGCCTCCATGCGCATAGGAGAACGTAACTGTGTCGCGCACATAAACCGATTGATCGAGATACTGCGCCTTGTACGGCTTGATCAAGGCAATATTGCTGCGCACCAGCTCGTAAGCATTGTCCACATCGCTGAAGACTTGGGCCTTCGCGGCTTCCGCGGCCTGTTGGCTTCTGTCGACATCAATCAGCGTGCGCTTCTTCTCGCCCTGGTTCTTGTCGAATATCCGCAGCGGGATGCTGACGCTGAGGCCGAGCGTCTGGTTAGCGTTCGGGTTATTGGTCGAGGAGTTGTAGGTGTACCACGCGCCGAATGTCGGATCGGTCGAGCCATTGGAAATGGCAAGTTTGTGATTGGTTTCGGATTGCTCGATCGTCTGGATCGCGGCCCGCAGGTCCGGCCTGTTATCCAGCGCAATCTGGTGGTAATCGCCGAGGGGCTGGAGTCCTGGACCAAGATCGAACAGTCCGGTCACATCGAACTGATCCACCGGCGTGCGGTCGTCGAGCAGCATCAGAAGCTGAATCTTCTGCTGGCGCAGGTTAACAATTGCCGTTTCGATCTCAGACTCATATTGCACGCGCTGAAGCTCGATCCGGGCCAGGTCGATCTTGGCCAGGTCGCCAGCGTTAAAACGGGCGCGGCTGATCTCGATGATCTTGTCGTAGTACTCAAGGTCGGCCTTCGCCAGTTGTAGCACCGCCTTGGCCTGGAGAGTCTGCACAAAGGCCGAGCGCAGGCCGAAGATCAGATTGCGTTCGAGATCGACATGCTGGGATTCGGTAATCTGCGTGCCTTCCTTTGCGCTCTGCAAGCGCAGCTCGCGCTTGTGCTCGCGTTCGTGCAGATAACTGAAGTTGGGCTGTTCGGTCGTGCCCTTGAATGGAGTCCAGACCCCATCGTGCCGCGCGATCTGCGTTCCATCCGCGGCTAGGGTGAACTGCGGATTGGGCCGAAGAAAGGCCGTGATCTCCTCGGCCTTCATCTCTTCCACGTTGGCCTCATCCGCTTTCAGAACTGGATTGACCGCTTCGAACTTTGCCTTGACTTGATCCCAGGTAAGCGCCTGCTGTGCACTCGCGAAACTAGGATGGATAGCAATGCCCACGATACAGATGCCGATGACCCAAATGGAAACACATGTCAGCTTACACTTCAAAGGCCACCTCCGGTTTCGGGAGCTTGTCACCCTCTCTTGCGATCCAGACATAGAGTGTGGGCAGAAGGAAGATGCTCAGGAGTAGGTCGGAGATAAGACCTCCGACGATGACAATGGCAAACGGACGCTGCGAATCGGAGCCGATAGCGTGCGACATCGCGGCGGGAAGCAGCCCCAGAGTAGCCACCAGCATCGTCATCATGATGGGCCGAAGCCGCAGGACAGCCCCCTCGATCGCGGCTCCTGCCGGAGTGTAACCCCGCGCCCGAAGCTGATTGATGTATTCAAGCATGATGACACCTGTTTGAACTGAAACTCCAAAGAGCGCCAGAAATCCCACTCCCGACGACACGCTGAAGAACGTGCCAGTCACATAGAGAGCGAGCAAGCCTCCAACGCGAGCCATGGCCACGTTGAGGAGAATCAGCAGCGCCCATTTGAAGGAGCGAAACATGGTGTAGAGAATGATGAAGATCAAGAAGATCGTCAGGGGCACGATGAAGAGCAGCCTTGCCTCGGCTCGCTTTTCGCTATCGTATTCTCCCGACCATTCGAGGTGATAGCCACGCGGCAACTGCACATTCTTGGCGATCTTGTCGATGGATTCCTTGACCGTGGTGCCCAGGTCGCGCCCGCGGACCTCAAAGCGGATGGCCACATAGCGGGAGCCGTCTTCCCGGTAAATGTCGTAGGCGTCATCGCGAATCTGGACCTTGGTCAGCTGAGCCAGCGAGACGCGCTCTCCCGAGGGAGAGAGTAGTCGAATGTTCTGGATCGCCTCCTTGGTGTCACGATACGGTTTCTGATAGCGCACGACCACGTTGTAGACAGCCTCTCCCTGCAGGACCTGGCTCACAGGATTACCGCCGATGGCGGTCTGGACGGCGTCTTGTATATCGGCCACATTGATGCCGAAGCGGGCAGCCGCCAGACGGTCAACGGTGAGATCGATATTCGGCTGACCCGTATCGCGTTGAATTCCCAAATCCATGACCCCGTGAATTCTGCCCATCACATCTTTGATCTCTTCGCCCTTTTCCTCGAGAACGTCCAACTCCGGCCCGTAAAGCTTGGCGCACAGTCCGCCTTTCGTGCCGGTCATCGTTTCATCCACGTTGTCTTCAATCGGCTGGGAGAAATTCCAGAAAGCCCCTGGGTATTTCTCCAGTTCGCGATCCATCGCGGCGATCAGTTCCTCTTTTCTCTCATGAAAGACGGGTCGCCATTGGTCCTTGGGTTTCAAGTCGACGAAATACTCCGTGTTGCCAAATCCTCCCGTGTCGGTTCCATCGTCGGGCGCGCCGGATTGCGAGACGACCTTAGTGACCTCGGGGAACGAGGCGAGAATATATCGGGAATGCTGGGCGAAGCGCGTGCCTTCCGTCTCGCCGATGCTGTTCGCCATCTCGCCACGCGCCCAGATGGCGCCCTCGTCCAAATGGGGAAGGAACTCGGAGCCAATGATTCCGCTGAACGTCAGGAACAGAGCGCCAGCCAACGAGGCCAGGCCAACGCCCACGGTGATCCATCGATTTTCAATGGCCCACTTGACCCCGCTGCGGTAACGGTCCTTCAGGAATTCCATCACCGGGTTGCGCCACTCCTTGACACCATGAGGGAAGAGCAGGGCGGCAAGCACAGGCACAATGAAAATGGAGAATACGATGGCGCCGAGGAGTGCGAAGGCAACCGTCCAAGCCATGGGGCGGAACAAACGACCTTCGACTCGCTGCAATGTGAAGATCGGCATGTAGGCGGTGATGATGATGGCAATGGCGTAGAAGACCGGACGCTGGACCTCGTGTGCGGCATCACGGATCATCTCTACCGGTTTCCTCATGCTCATCGTGATGCGGCCCGCCTCCGTTGAGCCGTTCCGGGCATGACTCAAGTGCCTCATGATGTTTTCCATCATGACCACGGCGCCATCAACCACCATTCCGAAGTCGAGCGCGCCAAGTGAAATAAGGTTCGCGGGGATATGGCTCAGGTTGAGAAATATGGACGCGAAAAGCAAGGAAAACGGAATGGTGAGCGCAACGATGAAGGCTCCCCGAACATTACCCAGAAACAGAAAGAGGATAATCGTTACCAGGATCATTCCCTCGCCGAGGTTGTGCAGCACCGTGTGCAGCGTGTAATGAAGCAGATCGCTGCGATCCAGCATGGGAACGACCTTCACACCCTCGGGCAGGATGTGATTGTTGAGTTCGTCCACCTTATTGTGAATTCCTTCGAGCGTGGGGCCTTCTTCGGCCCCCTTGCGCATCAGCACGCCGCCCTGGATGACGTCAGGCTCATCCACAATGACGCCGTCCGGGCGATGATCGGCTCTGGCCATTTGCCCTAGCCGAATTCTGGGACCCCAGTCGACGACCGCGATGTCTTTTACGCGAACCGGGGCCCCATTCGAAGTCGTCAGTACGGTATTCTCGATATCCTGAACATTGCGGTAAAGTCCCAGTGCGCGAACGTTCAGCTGCTGCAAGCCCTCCTCGACGAAGCTGCCGCCCGCGTTCACGTTGTTGATGGCCAGCTGGTTCTCTACCTGGCTGATGCTCAAGCCGTAGGAGATGAGCTTATTCGGGTCGACGCGCACCTGATATTCGCGCGCGGTGCCTCCGAAGTCGCTCACGTCCACAACATTCGGAACCTTTCTGAATTCCTTGTAGAGAGTCCAATCTTCGATGCTCCTCAAATTCATCAGGTCATACGCGGGATTGTTGCTCCGGATCGTATACCAATAAATCTGGCCGGTTTGGCTCCAGTCCGTGCCGATTTGAGGCAGCACTCCAGCCGGCACATTGACCTGCGTAAGCCTTTCGAGTACCTTCTGCCGGTTCCACTCGTTGACCGATTGGTCGTCGAAGATCAACGTAACCAGGGAGAGGCCAAAGATCGATTCCGAGCGCACTGTTGTGAGGTGCGGAATCCCAAACATCTGAATTTCGACGGGAACCGATACTTGCTGTTCCATTTCTTCGGCCGAACGCCCCGACCACTGGCTGATGATTTGCACGTAATTATCGGCGATGTCCGGGTAGACCTCGACGGGCATGTTGTGAAACGATACCGCCCCCCAGCCGAGCAACAGCACCCCAATCGCCAGCACCACGTATCGATTATTGAGAGCAAAATCTACGAGATTGCGAATCATGCTTTCTTCCTCGAGCCTCGGAGTTGAGCGTCATTCATTGTCGATTGCATTTTGAAGATTGATGGCGTTGGTCACCACCTGCTGGCCAGGCTGCAACCCGGATAGAATCTCCTGCATTGTGTTCGGCAACTGTTCGCCACTGACGACCTGAATCCGCTTGAACTTCTCTTGCGCAGGGATGAAGACCCAATCGCGATCGTGCAGATGCACGATCGCGGAGGCCGGGACAGCCGTGTAGTTCCGCTTCTCCTTGCCGAACAGAGTGGCCGTGGCGTACATGCCCGGCCGCATCATCTGGCCCGGATTGGCCACTTCAATGCGCACCTTCGCTGTGCGTATATTCGGATCGAGTATCGAGCCGATATTGCTGATCGTTCCCTTCAGGATTCTGTCCGGATAGGCGTTCAACTTGATCTCGGTGGGCTCCCCGATGCGCACGTTGGCCATGTCGCTTTCGTAAACGTCACAGACGATCCACACACTGGTCAGGTCAGAAATAGTGAATGGGTTGGGCGTAGAGTAGGCCTGAACCGCCGCCCCGTTCGTCACCTGCTGATCGGTGATCACGCCGGAAACCGGCGCGAAGATATCGACGATGCCCTTTGGGTTGGCGGGATCGCTGCCCAGCAGGTGAAGATGCTCGGTGGCGGTGTCGAGGGTGGTCTTGGCGTCGTCCTCGGTGTCTTGCGCGACTTCCAGGTCTCCCAGCGCGATGGCTCCGTGCTCGTAAAGTTGCTTCGCTCGATCCGACTGCTTCCGCGCAAGCAGCTCATCGGAGATGGCCTTGCGGTAGGCGTCGAAGCCTCCCGAAATATCGTCGCTGCGAACCCGCAGCAAGAGCTGGCCCTTCTTTACCGCGTCGCCGAGGCGAGCGCGGATGTCCACAACCCGGCCGGAGGCCAGCGAAATCACCGGAACAGTTCGCGAGATGTCTGGAATGACAGTGCCGGTCACGAACAATTGCGACGGGGCTTGATATTCGGTCGCTGCTACGATCGGATACCGCTCCGGATGATCGACCGCGAAAAAGTTGACGTCCACTCCGGAAACCACCTTGGCTGGCGGCGGCGCCTCGGCGTCCGCATTGACTTTTTCGCTCTTGCAGCCGTCGATAACGAGAGCAGCGATCAGCACCATCGGCAACAGTGCAAATCCAATAAGTTTGCTTTTCATGACGATTCCCGCCCCCTTGTGCCTTTCGACCGTCTGGACACCCGGATAACTTCAGATCGCAGTGGCCATCGTTCACATGGCCGGATTGTGGAACAAGTCACCTTCTGAAGCGGCCTCTGCGCAATGCCGCGCACAGCAACTGTGGGAAGTAAACCTGCCTGGAGTTGGATCGAATGAGAGCCGTGGATCAGGCCGCGGGAGGGGGACGATTCTGAATCAAGGCGAGAGCGGGAACCTGCACAGTTGGAACAAGAAGGCCGCCCGGAACAGCAGAGCAAAACGTGTTGAAAGGAAGCTCAGGGGCAGCCGTTGGAATCGATGCCGCGACCGGATGGAGTGGTGCGCGCTCATGCGCCCCTAAATCGTCCTCGCGCTGGAAACAGCGTGTCTCGGCGGGATTCTGCGCCATCGCCATATCGTCGTACATGGTGACGACAGCAAACATGATGACGAGGATTAGCCCAAGGGAAGCGAATTGCGTCCAGCGCCCCTGGCCCTCGCGCCGCGCATGGCGAACCCACAGCCAGCACATCGCTATGGCCATCGCCGTCCAGCCGAGATTGAGGGCCAGCTCCATCAGTGACACCCTTTGCATTCCCCTTTCATTCGGAGGCAATTCCGGTGCTGCTTGCAGGATTCAATGTTGCTTCTTCAAGTGTGCGTCGATTCCTGTCGGATTTGCATAACCGGTTCCTCAAGAAATCGTAGGGATCGCGGTTGATTCAGAGGTCAGGTCCGGCCTCATTTGCAGAGGCCAGACCTGGCGGGAAAGAACGGCTAGAACCTGACCTTGATTGCCAACGTGGTGTTGGTCTGGTTGGTGCGCAGGTCAGGCCACCAGACGTTGGCCGTCGAGCCGGCTGCAGCACCGTTGCCGTGGCCATTTTGGAAACAGTAGGCTATCGCCCCTGTCGCTCCGTTCAGATTGCCGTATGTCAGGCCGGAAGCAGTTCCATCGGCGCAGGCGTACTGCGACGGCGAGCCGTTGTTGCCGCCTGGAGGCGTGATGCCTCCGCGTCCGCTCCAGTAGGGAACATCGGAGTAGCGGTAGCCTTCCTCCAGGGTGAAGGTGATGAACTGGCTCGGCATGTAGTCAAGGGTGATGGTTCCGTCGTGCATCAGCGAGCGATCGCCCCCGTTCTCGGTAAAGTACGGGGTCCCGCTGGAAGCCGTCGCGCCATTGATGGGCGGAAGCAGGGTGAGGTAGCGGCCTGGGTTGCTCATCACGCCGCCGCCCAGAGTTACGGCCCAAAGGTCTTTCTTGAACCAGGTGCGGTCGTAGATCATATAGCCCAGGAAGTCCTGCTTGGGCCTGCCGTTCTTGCTGTTATGGCAGTTTACGCCGCCGCTGTAAGTCGAACTGGTGCCCATCTCCGGAGAGTAACCATGAGGATCAAACGGTCCGCTCGACGGGCCGCCGCCATATTCGCACCCCGCGTCGCCGGTAACTGTGAACGCAGCCTTATCGATAAACCTCCCAGGCTTGTCGTAGTACTTGACCTGCGCGCTGTAGTCGGCGTGTACGCGCGAGCGCCCAGGGAAGCCAACTGCATCCTCTCCCAGGCCGTAGTTGTTGAAAACGAAGTCAAGATACGGCTTGGGCCGCCACAGAATTTGCCCGCCGAGTCCGGGCTTGCCGTTGGCGCGCGCGTAGGACTGCCAACCGTTAATGACCCACGGCTCGATCTTCAACTTCTTGGTTGGAAAATACTGAATGCGCAGGCCGTTGAAGAACCAGGGCGTGTTGGACGAGACGAACGAAGGCTGGTAGGTCCAGTTATCGAAGTTGTAATAGCTGAAAAGGCCGATGTAGGAAACGAAGATGCCGGCGTCAACGTTCAGTCCATGGGCAACGTCCCAGTGGTAGCCGCCCCAAGCCTCTGAAACGTACTTGTAGGCGCCCGCCAGATCCCATTGGCCGCGGCTGGGGCTGGCGTCATTCCTCGGCGTAGTGGTGGCGAACAGGCCGTTCATGGTGAGGATGCGGCCGCGCACGTTGTTGATGCGGATGTCGCCGCCGATGCTGATCTGCTCAAGCTGCCATTCGTCGGAACGGAAGCTCTCCGTTGCGCCGCCCATGGTGTCGTCGTGAGGATGGTTGTAGTCGAGGATGTAGTTTGCGTCGGCGCGGAACTCCGGCGTGAAGTACTTGGTGGCCATCGGGCTGTCCACGGCATGACCATTGCTGTTCAGCCACGTCCAGTCGCCGTCGAATGGCTCTCCCTTGGTGGTTGTCTGGGCGCCGATCTCCGGAGGCGCTGGAGTCGCCGCTGGCGCGGGCGCCGTCGCGGCCTGCAGGTCTGGCGCCATCGAACCGCCGGCCCCAGCGGTCCCCGTCGCCGAGCGCAGCGCATTGGCGTCCCGCTCCGCATCGGAGGCTCCATTACTTTCCCTCAATTCGGATTCGAGTTGCGCAATGCGCGCTTTCATCTCCGCCAGTTCTTTCACCATCGCGGTGCGGTCAACCGCCGGCAAGACAGAAGCGGAAGTTGCTCCCGCTGTCGCGGCAGAGGAGGCGGGGGCAGCGGCTCCGCCGGCTGGTGCGCCGGGCGCCGAGTCCGGCTTCTCCACGGCTGCAATCTCTACCGAACCCGTCCGGACCGGAGGCGCGCCGCTGACGGATTGAGCGGCTGCATCCTTATCGGAACCGGGTTTTGCGCTTTGAGCAAGACCATCAAGCTGCAAGGCGAATCCGCAGATTGCAGCTCCCAATACCATGGCCATCCTGAAGTTTTCTTTCATGGGTATCTGTCCTCCACGACGCCTGGCGTCGCCGGTTTTAAATGCGTTGGCTCTCAATGAGGAGTAACTCCCTTGTTGGTCCCTTCCCATCATCTTGATTGTTATGCGAAGCGACATAAAGGAGCCGCAAGGGAAACAAAGTGTTTTCGATAAGGCCAGGTGGCCTTGAAACTCGCAAGATGCGCTCTTTCAGACGCTTTGTTCGTGTTCCGGGCCAAAGAG
>Ga0182013_10007129_pt1 | contig 12441 bp, 9 predicted proteins | sample 612S2MmetaG_FD_120487 | JGI IMG/M metagenome (GOLD analysis project Ga0182013, IMG submission 120487) | Permafrost microbial communities from Stordalen Mire, Sweden - 612S2M metaG | ecosystem: Environmental > Terrestrial > Soil > Wetlands > Permafrost | place: Sweden: Stordalen | collected...
AACTCCGCTGTATGGTTCCTGCGTGGTCGTCTGCTCATCGCTCCCCCTCTTTCCAGCCATCTTAGGCTGCGCGAGAACAGATCCTCCACCTAAACCCCTGTCCAATTTTGCGGAACCGGCTCTCTATCCGGTACTAATTATCGGGCAGGATGGATCCACATAGGCGGCATCGATAGGATACAAACAAAAACTTGCGAAAAGGAAGGTGATGCACATGGGAAAAATTCAGCAGATCAGTCACATCCTAAAACTCTGGCCCAGCGCCATCGGCAAGGTGGGTCTGTGGGTTACTCTCCAATGGACCTTCGGGCGTGTTCAAAAGACTCTGCATATCCCCGTACCGCGATTTCTCAACGTGTGGCCACGGTTTCTAGAACATCCGGTTAAACTGCGCGCCCGCACATGCGATCCCGCAATCTTCCAGGAAAGTATGATTGAAGATGAGTACCTCCCGCTCAAGCGCCTACAGTTGGTGACTATTCTTGATTTAGGGGCGAACATCGGTCTGTCTAGCGCGTGGTTTCTGAGCCGCTTTCCGGACGCTACGGTATTTGCTGTGGAGGCCGACGCGGGCAACTACGCCATCTGCTGCGAGAATCTAGCGGGCTATGGCAACCGAGCAAGAGTGCTGCACGGCGCGGCATGGAACAGGCGCGCGAACTTGACACTGCGTCGCCACATTCAATGCCCAGCGGCCAACTCAGTGCGAGAGACTGGGACCGGCGACGCCGGCGAGATGCACGTGCAGGGCTGGGACCTCGCCAGCCTGATCGAGATGAGCGGTTTTCCTCAGGTCGATCTGCTGAAGATCGATGTCGAGGGTGCCGAGGCAAAGATTTTTTGTGCGGATGTGTCGAACTGGCTGTCGCGCGTGCGCAACCTGTGCATCGAGTTGCACGGGCAGGAGTGCCAGGATGCATTCTTCAGTGCGCTGGCGAGCTATGATTTTGAGCATGCGCATTGGGAAACTCCATCTTTTGCAGGGTCACTGGATATCTGCACGAACCTGCGGCTGAAGGTACCAGCGTAATGAGTCTACCAAGTCTCTGGCCATTTACATATCCCGTACTCCACTGTCTTTTATCTCAGATTAGAAATGTGGTCTAAAATCGAAAAGCGTATGAGCATACCACCCGCAGTAACTGCGCCGCGGCTCTTTGCCGTGGTAGTGCTATACCATGCCACTCCTGCGGACTCCCAGGCTTTTCAAAGCCTGCAGGAAGCACTTCGTCATTTGCCGCCCGACAATCTCGATCTGAAAATCCTCCTATATGACAATACTCCAGGAGGATGTGACCCCGGTCCTTTGCCAGCCGGTGTGCAGTATGAATCAGCAGGGCAAAACGCGGGCCTCGCGGCTGCATATAATCGTGCCCTGGCGATTGCCCAAAGTGGAAGGTATACCTGGCTGCTGACCTTGGACCAGGATACGACGCTTCCCCCCGATTACCTATCTCGCATCAGCAAGCTTGCGCTCGACCTCGAGCCAGACAATAGAGTTGCCGCAATTGTGCCTCAACTCTCGGATGCCGGTAGGCCTTTGTCTCCAGTATTCATAAGGTTTTCTGGGGTAAGCTATGTGCCCTGCGGCTTTGAGGGCATCGCCAGACAAGAAACCGATGCGGTCAATTCGGCGTCCCTTTTTCGTGTCAGCGCGCTACGGCAGATTGGCGGCTTCAACCCTTACTTCTGGCTGGATTACCTGGATGCCTATGTGTACCGGCAGCTCCACCAATGCGGACGGAAGATATTTGTCGCGGGAGATATTCAGGTGGAACAAGAGCTGTCTTTGCTCCACGGAGAGAGGCTCACTCCGGATCGTTTCCGGAATTTTCTGCAGGCGGAGTCTGCGTTTTGTGATTTGTATGGGGGGCACATTTGGGGCCTCGCATTGACAGGGCGCCTCCTCTGTCGCATCTGGCGGCAGCGGAGGCGGGGACACGCCCCTGCAATTCGCCAACTGACATGGGATGCGCTGAAGAGGCGCGTATTTCATTCCAGGACGCGCCGGATCCGGGACTGGAAAAGCGAAATGGAGCTGCGGATGCGGAGTCTCTCGGGCGCTGAACCAGGCCGGGAGCCTCCCGAAGAACGACCAGCAGTCTCTGTTTGCATGGCAGCCTACAACGGCGAGCGATATATTACGGCTCAGTTACAGTCGATTCTGAGTCAGCTTGCGGCAGAAGACGAAGTCATTGTAGTGGATGACGCCTCTTCAGATGCGACTCGACAGTGTGTGCGGTCCCTCCAAGACAGCAGAGTCCGGCTTATCGAACACACTAGGAATATGGGAGTATCGCATACCTTCGAGGACGCCATTCGCGCCGCATCCGGAAGTATACTATTTCTAAGCGATCAGGATGATCTCTGGAAGCCCCGGAAGGTGGAAGTAATTCTTAATGCGTTTCATTCCAATCCTGATGCCACGCTTGTCGCAACAGACACTGCAATTATTGATTCTGAAGGTGCTTTGCTTTCCGTCTCCTATTTCTCGGAAAGAGGCGAGTTCCGGCCAGGTCTCTGGGCCAACCTGGTGCGCAATCGGTTTGGTGGCTGCACAATGGCGTTCCGGGCTGAACTAATAGAAGAGATTCTACCGCTCCCGCATAAATATGCCGTGCTTCATGACATATGGATCGGAATAAGAAACTCGTTGTCCGGTCACCGATCGTTATACATTCCCGAAACGCTGGTTCTGAATAGACGACATTCATCAACAGCGACAGGAAAGAAACCCTTGACGATCTTTCGGAGGGTTCGAAATAGGCTCGATCTGTTATTGGCTCTTTCCGAGTTCTGGATGCATAGATCTTAATCACGATTTGTTCAAAGTCTTGGTCGAAGGAATACTGCAAATGAAGAGAATCCTTGTTGTTGCAAATGACTTTCCTTATCCGCCGACGCACGGTGCTGCAATTGATATGTGGGCTCGCATTCTAATACTGACGAAGATGGGATACAGTGTTGATCTGCTTGCCAGTGTAAGAGAGATGCCGGACGAAGACAGAATGCAGGCTGTGCGGGAGCACGTGGGGAATCTCTGGGTTGTGCCTCGCCGATGTGGACTAAGGTCTATACTCTCTCTCGTTCCCTTCCAGGTGCGCAGCCGAATCGATCTACAGAATGTGGCGCTCGGTGAACACTATGATGCAGCTCTTCTCGAAGCCGAGTACGTCGCCGCCTTTCTGCATAATCCCGCAGCTCGGCATACCAAGCTGATTCTCAGAATTCACAATGAGCAAATTGGATATTTCCGTGAACTTGCGGAAGGTTCTGATAACTTGCTGAAAAAACTCTACTATTATTCGGAGTCTTTTAAATTTCGCTCATTTTCTCCGAAAGTGAGAAGGAAATGCGATTATCTCTGGTTTATCTCGGATAGCGAGCGAAAGGACTATGTGCGGAGGAATCCTCAGAACGACCGAAAATCGTCCTTTCTTCCCACACATGTAGACTCATCGACGCTGCGACCATTTTCTGCGAGTGGGAGAAAGGTTATCTTCATTGGCTCGCTTACAATTACGCATAACACAGATGCAGTTGCTTGGTATATTGAGAAAGTTCATCCTCTACTACGTGACCTTGACGGTTATAGCTTCGATATTGCGGGGCGGACGGCAGGCCAGCCAATTCCAGAGTTGAAACACCTGATTGAGCCGTACCACAATGTTTCTCTCACAGAGAATCCAGTTACGCTGGATAGCATCTATGCAAGTGCTGCCGTATTTGTGAATCCTGTCATTCGCGGTGCTGGATTCAAAGTGAAACTCATTCAAGCATTGCAGGAAGGTATGCCTGTAGTTACCACTTCTATGGGCGTGGAGGGAACAGGGTTTAAAGACTCGATACATCTCTTGGTTGCAGATACGGCTCAGGAGTTTGCCGACTGTGTGCGGAAGCTTCTGATTGAACCGAACTTGGCAGAATCTCTTGTTCGCAATGCGCAGGCTTTCCTCACAGAGAGATACGATATGAAGACCAATATGAAAAAGACGCTCTCGGAAATCTTGAGCATGAGCAACTGAGTCGCATTGTCTATTAGAGCTTGTTGGGTACTGTACCCAGTATCGAAGGCATTACAGGAGCAGTGGAAAGATATCTTTCCTCTCGAAGAGTCTGCAAATAGGCACATTAAGGCTTTTCCTGCGGAGTTCACGATTGGCAAGAGAATCAAGTGGACGTGTCGGGCTTTCGAGCGATATCTTTGGAGCGAATTATCTGTAGGCTAAGAGCGACTGCACTTTGTGGCCAGGATGATTGTATGGTAGCTGCGTATCTTGCAATGACTCTGTTTGCAATATGGCGCAGAGGCTTATGGGGTATCAGAGCAATGCAAAACTGATTCAGGCTCGGGATGTGCAGGCGATCTCCGCATACATCCTTGGGAACTTGAGATCGGTATTCAAACGCGATAGGAGGAACTTTCAGAATGCACAAAGTATTGGTTACTGGCGGCGCTGGTTTTGTTGGGCGTCATATCGTGAAACGGCTATTAGATGCTGGGGATGAAGTGCATGCTGTGGACTGCGTGGCCGAGTTTACTGGAGGCATTGATCCCGCAGATGGGTGGCCTCTATTCGACCCGATGGAATATACCAACTTCCATTTCTACAAAGAAGATTGCCGAACGTGGTTCGCGCGTGTAAAAGACACCGACTTCGACTACGCCTTCCCCTTGGCTGCCATGGTTGGCGGACGGCTCATGATCGAGAACAACCCTCTGGCGGTGGCGGACGATCTATCAATCGACGCAGCATATTGGGAATGGGCCAAGGAAAACCGGCCAAAGAAGACAGCCTGCTTCAGTTCCAGTGCCGCGTATCCAATCAAACTACAGCGGCCCGAATGCTATGTGCTTCTCAAAGAGGAGATGATATCCTTCAAGGACGATATCGGCATGCCCGATATGAGCTATGGCTGGGCAAAGCTAACTTGCGAATACCTGGCTCAGTTGGCATACGAGAAGCATGGACTGAAGTCGATTTGCTATCGACCCTTTTCTGGATATGGAGAGGACCAGGACGACGCCTATCCGTTCCCGAGCATCTGCAAGCGCGCGCTGGCAGAACGTGGAGCGGAAGTCCTGAATGTATGGGGAACAGGGACGCAGATGCGTGACTTTATTCACATTGAGGACTGCGTGGATGGCGTAATGACTATGATTGATAAGATTGACGATGGCGGCGCGGTGAACCTATCGACAGGGGTCTTTACTAGTTTTATCGATTTTGCGAAGCTAGCTGCCAGAATCGTTGGCTACTGCCCCCAAGTGAAGGGCCTATCGGATAAACCAAGCGGAGTCCATGCAAGGGGTGGCGACACGACGAAACAAAGGCAATTGGGATTCAGGCCGAAGATCGACTTTCGACCTGGCATTGAAAGAGCGTTGAAATACTATTCGGAAAGGCAATAGCCAGGAACCCCTATGTCCAGGACGGTGTTTTCGGCGGAGCAGTGTACCTCGTTTTAGAAGGCATAGACGCTGTTCCGCTGCGATAGATGTGGGACGGCTTGAGACTTTGCTCAGCATGAATTACTACGCGTTCTGTCTGCTGCTGTTTGAGTCTTCAGTCTGTAAGGTGTGAATGAGTGGTCATCTCCTGCTAGTATCATGACCATGTGATTATGTAATGCGATCATAAAGGTTTTGGTGCCCCATGTCTCGCTTTTGAGACCTCGAAGATTACAGATTTACGCGGTCGCGGTACTAGATAGGCGGCATGGGCGGATGTCTGACAAGGTAACGTACGGCAGGTTCCTTTCAGCGGATTGTTGAGTAATGCTCGCAAGTCCACGAATACGCTTAGTGCAAATGCCAACGATCGCGGATATGGGGGAAGAGAGCGCAAAAATATGAGTAGCTTTCATATCGAAAACCAGAAACGGGCTCTGGTGCTTGCTCCGTTTTTCAGCATTGGTGGACCGGCTGGTCGACCGCGATTTGTTGCCTCGGTCCTAGCTGAGTTCATGTCCGTTGACGTAGTGACGAGCGACTTCGACCACGGGCAGAAAGCCAAACTTGAACACCGAAACTATGAGCAGTATGAGCAAGTCGTATATCTTGAAACGCGCCCGTATCGGAGTAATGTGGGCGTCGCGCGGTTGATATCGCATCTGCTGTTCGCGTTCAAAGCAACCGCATATTTTAAGCAGAACCGCGACAGATATGACGTGGTCTATGTAAGCGCCCCATTGAACGTGTTGGCATGGCTCATATTCAAGCTAGCCGGTACGAAGACGAAGATTATTGACGTAGTTGACATCTGGCCTGATGTGCTGCCGTTCCCCCCGCTGTTGAGACGTCTATTGGCCCCGGCGTTCGGGCTTTGGAAATGGTTCTTCAAGTCTGCGGTCGCCCTGGCTGATCTCGTGATGGCTGTTTCGGACGAATTTATCAACGAAGCAGCAACGTATGCGAATGACTCAGCGAAGGTGAAACGGTTCTACATAGGGCACGAGCGATTTGAGCCTGCTGTAGCGAAGCAACAGGTATTTACGGTTGCGTATGTTGGGAATATAGGGCACCTCTACGACTTTGACACACTGCTAGATGTTCTTTCAGATGATGATCTTCGTAACAGCATGCAGATCTTCGTGATTGGTAAGGGAGACCGGCAAGAGTGGTTCGTCGGAGAGTTGGAACGTCGCAAGATCCAGCACCGATTCTTTGGTGTGGTGTTCGAGCCTCATCGTCTGGGTAAGATTTTGCGAAGCTGCCACGTCGGATTTAACGGCTATATCAATACAACAGCAGCGTTCTCTTACAAAGCGGCCACGTATTTAGCAGCAGGTCTGCCCTTGGTCAATTCGATGACTGGCGACTTGCAGCATCTTGTTTCGGAACATGAGCTGGGCGAGAATTACGAAGGCGGGAATCGACAACAACTTAGAGACGGCCTTCTGCGTCTTTGCCGCAACGGCACTACGACTATGGCTGACAACTGTGAACGGTTCTTTGCGTCACAGGTGGAATCCTCTAAGATCGCGGCAGATATGAAAGACTTTTTTGCATCAAATATTGGCGGAAGTCGCGAATCTTCCTCGCTGGTAAATGGTCGCGCACATGCGTTAGGAGAGTAAAGGTGTTCAGTGAATGTGCTTTTCCCGAGCTGGGCGAGATTGTAGCTCACGGGTTATTGTTGTAGAGTGGATGCGGCTTGGGGAGAAGGATGGATTTGGCAAGTGGCTGTCTGCACGAGGGGCGACGCCCAGTCCGCAAACGATTATGCAATAGAGGGGAATCAATAGTGATCGGAGTCACGGGTGGAACCGGGTTTGTCGGCCAGCGACTGGTTGCGCGACTGGCACTAGACTCGCCGGTCCGCGTACTGGCAATGGACATGGGAGCGGCCCCCGTGAATAATGTGGAGTATATCATTGGTGAGGTGACATCGCCTGAGGTTACGGATAGGTTCGTTCAGGGCTGTACGTCGATCATCCACCTGGCTGGCATTGCGCATTCATCGCTGCGGACCGAGGCGGAAAAGCAGCGTTCCTACAAAGTAAATGTCGAAGGCACAAGAACAGTTTTGGATACAGCGCTGCGGCGTGGCGTTCAGCGGTTAGTGTTTGTTTCGACAACCCATGTTTACGCAGCGCACTCGGGGCTGGACATCGACGAATCCGCGCCCGTGGCCGCGTCCAGCTATTACTCTTTTACTAAGATCGAGGCGGAAGGGCTTGTGCGCGAGGCAGCTGAGCGGGGGATGGAAGTAGTGATTGCCCGTCCGTGCCTAATCTACGGCCCAGGGGCGCGTTTCAATCTTGACCGAATGATGCGCGGCATTGATCGCGGCTATTACTTTCACATGTCGGGCAGGAACCCAATGCGTAGTTTTCTGTCAGTGGAGAATGCGGCACGGGCAATGGCGCATTTGGCAGGAAGAGGTGTTTCCGCAGGCACCTACAATCTCGCAGACGCAAGTCCTTATTCGCTTGTGGACTTCGGAAACGAACTAGCTGATCGAATGAAGCGACGCAGGCCTCGTACTGTGCCGTCTGCAGTCTTATGTATAGCCGGCGCGGCTGGTTCGGTGATCCAGAAGTTGGGAGTGCATCTTCCTGTTTCACGTGAGGCTGTCGCAAAGTTGACATCAGACTTGACGTTCAGCACTAGCCGCTTGGCACAGACGCGCTTCGAGTGGGACAGAAACGTCGGAGCGGTGCTCCAACAAATGGTCGATCATTATCTTCGCTCAATGCGCAATTAGGGGGCATTTGTGTAGTCAGCCGCTCACTGTTGATTCTTATGAAGCGATTGTATGACATCATATCGAGTAGTCTACTGTTGATCCTGTTTGCGATCCCGATGGCTTTGATCGCGCTGGCGGTAAAGCTCACATCCAAGGGGCCAGTACTGTACTGGTCGGACCGAGTGGGCCGGTGGAATTGCATTTTCAAGATGCCGAAGTTCCGGAGCATGCGGATAGACACCCCCCAGCTTCCCACGCACCTTTTATCGGATCCTGTGGCTTATCTAACCCCTATAGGCAGCTTTCTTCGCCGGACAAGCCTCGATGAATTGCCTCAGTTGTTCAGCATCCTCGTGGGTGATCTGAGTTTTGTCGGGCCACGCCCGGCATTGTTCAACCAGAACGATCTAGTGGCACTCCGGACTGAGCGGGGTATTCACTTGCTGGTGCCTGGACTGACCGGCTGGGCACAGGTGAACGGCCGTGATGACCTGCCAATCCCTGTCAAGGTACAGTTCGACTATGAGTATCTGCAGCGGCGATCTTTTATGTTCGATCTCCAGATCATTGGTATGACGGTGGTTAAGGTTGTGCGCGGCGAAGGAATAAAGCATTGAGTCGGAATCGACAGTCTACAAATGGATGCCTTGCGGCCATGACGGGCTCCGTCGGTTCCCGAATTGGCGTCTGAACTGTACAAAACGCAGCTCTAAGAGTGATGGGACGCAATGGACCACAAAACCAATACAATATCGCTGGACGCACCGTGGCCCTTTTTTGCTGACGACGAGATAGAAGCAGCCGTGCAAGTGTTGCGCGCCGGTCGCGTCAATTATTGGACGGGCGAGGAAGGCCGACTCTTCGAGACGGAGTTCGCGGCATTTGTCGGCTGCAAATATGCCATTGCGCTTGCCAACGGAACGGTGGCGCTGGAATGCGCGTTGAAGGCATTGGGCGTCGGACCTGGCGATGAGGTAGTTACCCCGAGTAGGACGTTCATCTCTTCCGCCGGTTGCGCGGTGATGCTCGGTGCCCATCCGATCATTGCGGACGTAGACCACGACAGCCAGAATATTACGGCGGAAAGCATTCTGCGTGTGCTGACGCCTCGCACCAAGGCAATTATCGCTGTGCACCTCGCCGGGTGGCCGTGCGAAATGGATGAGATTCTTGCCTTGGCTCGCGAGCGCGGCATCAAGGTCGTGGAAGATTGCGCCCAGGCGCAAGGAGCCAATTACAAAGGGAAGCCCGTCGGATCGCTGGGGGATGTGGCTGCGTTCTCCTTCTGCCAGGACAAAATCATGACGACTGCCGGCGAGGGAGGCATGGTGACGACAAACTCGGCCGAATTGTGGAACTCGATTTGGTCCTTCAAGGATTACGGGAAGAGCTACGACGCAGTCTACCATCGTGAACATGCTCCGGGCTTCCGGTGGTTGCATGAGTCGTTTGGAACAAACTGGAGGCTGACGGAGGTGCAGTCAGCGATTGGTCGAGTACAGCTGAGGAAACTTCCCCAATGGCTTTCCGTTCGGCGCAATTACGCTCAAATTCTGACCAACCAGTTTGCAGCTTTGTCGGGTTTGCGTGTAACGGTGCCTCCGAAACGCATTGAACATGCCTATTACAAGTATTATGCCTTTGTCCGTCCAGAGGCGCTTCGCCCTGAGTGGACGCGAGATCGGATTATCGAGGCGATTGAGGCGGAAGGTATTCCATGCTTTAGTGGCAGTTGCAGCGAGATTTATTTGGAAAGGGCGTTTCCACCCGAGTGGCGCCCTCGGGAGCGCCTTGCCGTTGCGCGTGAACTGGGAGAGACGAGCTTGATGTTTCTGGTGCATCCGACTTTGACCGAAGAGTACATTCACGATACCTGTGCGACGGTGAAAAAGGTCATGTCCGCTGCGACAGACCACGCAGCCGTCGGCGAAGATATACGATGAAACGCACAGCTTTCTCTCCGTGAGGCTGCCCGCCTTCAGTTGTTTGTGGCAGAAGATGTGATTCCGCCTCTTTTGCCGGTGTTTCATAACGCCGTGCAGCAAATTGGCATCGTATTCAGCGAGGAGTTGACAATGTATCTAAAATCCTGTTTTCAGAGACGCCTATATCTTTTCTTAGGCTTATTTCTGATCGCTCTGCCTGCGATCGTGTTTTACGCGATTTTGTGGAAGAACGCCGTCAGAATTCCGATTCTGGATGACTACGATATTGTTTTAGCTGCCGGGAACTATATCAGCCAATGCCATGGATTTATGCCGAAGCTCGTCTATGTGCTGACTGCTCAGCATAATGGGTATAAATTGATCTTAGAAAACGTCGTAGTCATTGCCCAGTATAGCCTGTTTGGCAAGATTACCTTTCTTCCTCTTGTAGCGCTTGGAAATGCCTTCGCTTTGCTCATCTTTCTTACTGTCTGCTCGATGTCTCGTCTAGCGCCTGGTGATTTGGCAAAGAGGTGTCTCTTTCTCGTGCCTGTCGCTTATCTATTGTTTCAACTTCAATATGCGTCAGCGCTTGATTTTGTGTCATCTTCCTTGCAACATCTGGCCGTAATATCCTTCTCACTACTGTCGATTGCTTTCCTCAGTAAAGTCTCACTACGATCAATGGCGTGCGCCTCAGTCTTGCTTTTATTTGCTATAGGATCCTCGCCGAATGGCTTCTTCGTCGTGCCGGTTGGCATCCTTATCCTGGCGCAAACCAAGCGCTGGCGGCAGATGACTGCGTGGGTACTGATCGCCGCATTAGCGCTTTCAGTTTACCTGTTTCGGTATAGTGATATGTCTTCGCAGGCGGGGACGCATGGATCGGCTGGTAGTCTTGCACATTTCAACATTCTTTATGCGCTCTCGTTCCTGGGAGCATCGGCGGCACGTTACATCTCTTTGACGACTAGCCTCACTCTCGGGCTCGTCTTATTTGGCATCTTTTTGTTTGCCCTACGGAGACGTTACTTTCAACGGAATCCGGCCGTCTTTTACTCTATGATATTTATTCTCATCAACGCTATAGTCGTATCTGGACTAAGGTCTGACTTGGGCCTGGCACAGAGCCTGGCATCGCGCTACAGAATATACTCGAATCTATTCCTAGCGTTCTCATATATCTTCCTGATTGAAGACTTGCTCCCGCTTTTGAAGAGGAAATCTCTTCGTAGGGGTGTTCTGCTTGGAACGCTAGTGTTGTCTGTTGTGTTTTGTGCCTTAAGCGATCTTGCTGGTGCGCGTTTTCTCCAGGGGAAGAAGCAGGCCCTTACGCATAGCTATAAGGTTGAATGGCTACAAGATAAGTCTGTTGCCAATGAAGCTCAGGTCAGCGGAAACCCGGCTCTGCAGAATCAGTTTGACAAAGGTGTCTTTGAAATTCGAGTGCCTATTATGCAAGAATCCGTCCGGCTTGGTGTCTTTCAGCCGCCACCAGATAGACCTTAATCCTATGTGGCGTTTTTAAAACGACAAGGAAAAAGCTGCTAAGAACTTATCGTAAACACGTCCCAGTATTATTACTGGCTTGCGAATGGAGACAATAGATGTCATCGGATTCTCATATTTTAGTAACCGGCGGGGCCGGCTTTATCGGCTCCAATTTTGTGCTGCAATGGCTGGCCCACCAGCAGGCGCCCGTGACTGTCTTTGACAAGCTAACGTATGCCGGGAACCTGGAGAACCTGGCGTTGGTGGCGCAGGACACGCGGTACCGCTTCGAGCGCGGGGACATCGTGGATGGCGCATTGGTTCGCCGCATTCTCGATGAGCAACGCCCCTCCGCGATTGTGCATTTCGCCGCGGAAAGCCATGTGGATCGCTCTATTCTCGGTCCAGCGGAATTCATTCGCACTAACATCGAGGGTACCTTCCAGTTGCTGGAAGCCGTCCGGGAATACTGGTCGGCATTGCCTGCCGAGCAACAGCATGCGTTCCGTTTTCTGCACGTTTCCACCGATGAAGTCTACGGTTCGCTCACCCCGACCGCTCCGGCCTTCACCGAAGAGACGCCCTATGCGCCCAACAGCCCATATTCAGCGTCGAAGGCCGCTTCGGATCATCTGGTTCGGGCCTACCACCATACCTACGGCCTTCCTGTGCTCACCACCAACTGCTCCAACAACTACGGCCCACGCCAGTTCCCTGAGAAATTGATTCCACTCGTAATCCTCAATGCCCTCAAGGGCGCGCCGCTGCCGGTGTATGGCGACGGCCAGAATGTGCGCGACTGGCTCTATGTCGAGGACCACTGCGATGGCATC
>Ga0182013_10007130_pt1 | contig 12441 bp, 12 predicted proteins | sample 612S2MmetaG_FD_120487 | JGI IMG/M metagenome (GOLD analysis project Ga0182013, IMG submission 120487) | Permafrost microbial communities from Stordalen Mire, Sweden - 612S2M metaG | ecosystem: Environmental > Terrestrial > Soil > Wetlands > Permafrost | place: Sweden: Stordalen | collected...
GCGTGCGGATGGTGCGATAAGCTTTCTTCACGGCGGTTCTCCCTTCAAGGTGTGGCAACCCGATTCTTTCAGAATCAGGCTGAACCGCCGCTCAACTTTCAACTATGGGTGGGACATCCTCATGAAAGGCGGAAACTGTGCAGCAAATCGTGATCGAGTTGAAGCGCCAAAGAAGCCAGCATTTGCTTTGGTTGTGCGTACTGCTGGCTGCTACGACAATGACCCGAGCTTCAGCGCAAGACCCGGTTGCGCCGTTGTTGTCGCGCGTGGCGGGCAATGTTCAAGACGAGCAGCGCAGCATTCCGGACTTCATCGCCAACGAAGAAGTGACGATACAAATCCTGGAAAACGGAAAATTGATCCATGAAACGCACATTATTTCGCAGTTTCAGGCTGTTCATGGCGATGCGAAGGGTAAGAGCAACGAACAGAGAACGGTGCTGTCCTCGACCGGGGACGGCAAGCCGCAGAAGCGTTCGGCATACGCACTCCCCATCGGCGTGCGCGGCGGCTTTGCCGAGGATGCTCCGGGGTATTTCGGCGGGACGAATCCAGGCTGCTTCGATTTCGAAGTTGCTCGCCAGGATCAGTTGCGCGGCAGAAGTGCCATCGTCCTCACAATGCGGCGGAAGAAGTTATCGCTCGCGGATTCTGCCTGCGCCGGGGCACATAAAGTCGATGCAACCGCCTGGATCGATGCCGAGACTTATCATATCCTGCGACTTGAGATGGGAGAGATGAAAGAGATCCAGGTTTCTGTTCCACTTGGGCGCGAAAATGGGGTCTACACTTTCTCTCCCGTAATCGACTATGGAGAAGTGCAGATAGCCGATCGCCCCTATTGGGTGCCTATTGAGAAGCGCGTTGACTTCGTGAAGAAAAATGGGAAAGTAGCTTATAAATACGTCGTCCGCTACAGTGATTTTCACAAGTTCGTGAGCACGTCCAAGATTATCGACGTTGGCGATGCCGGCAAATAGCGGATGCGCGCGCCGGAGTTCCACCGATGGGAGAACCGGCTCCTCTTGTGTAGCGTAGCGTTACGCTGTACAATTCTGGTCAACATGATACGGAACTTCCGGCACAAGGGAATCGAGAAGTACTTTTTGACCGGTTCCAAGGCCGGGATTCAAGCCGGTCATGCGGCCAAGCTCAACGAACGGCTTACCGTCCTAAATGCGGCGACAAGGCCCGAGCACATGGCAATTCCCGGATGGCGTTTGCATCCCTTGAGCGGAAACCTGGCGGGTCATTGGGCGGTAAACGTGGACGGGAATTGGCGGCTTACATTTGCTTTCGATCGCGAGGACGCGATTCTCGTCGATTATCGGGATTATCACTGAAGAAAGGACTCCGCTCATGCGCATGTACAACCCGGCACATCCCGGCAAGATTCTCGCATGTTACATGCAGGGGCGCACGGTGACCGACGTGGCCCGGCATTTGGGCGTCACACGGCCTGCGCTCTCGCGGGTATTGAATGGCAAGGCAGGAATCTCCGCGGACATGGCGCTACGGCTTGCCGAGGCCTTCAAAACGGACGCCGATCTCTGGCTGCGTCTACAAGCTCAGCGGGATCTCTGGGTTGCGTCGCGAAAAAGGCGCGCCAAGGTTAGCCCCCTCGCGGAGAGAGCGGCCGCGTAGATTAGCTCTTGGCTCCGATTCCGCCAGCGCGCTTACTCCCGCACGGCAATCCCCAGCGCCTTCATCTTGCGATAAAGATGGCTGCGCTCCAGGCCCAGCAGCTCCGCGGCGTGGCTGATGTTGTTGCGCGCCTCTTCGATTTTCTTTTGAATGTATTCGCGCTCGTAGGCGTCGCGGGCCTGCTGCAGGCTTGAGAATTCCTCGGTCGAGCGCGCGCCGGTCTTGTGCGTGAGCGGCGGCAGATGCTTGCGCTCGATGCGCAGCACGCGGGGATTGAGAATGAGCACGCGCTCGATCACGTTCTTCAACTCGCGCACGTTGCCCGGCCAGTGGTAGCGGCCCAAAGCCTCCAGCGCGTCTTCGCCAATCTCCATGCGTGGACGGCCATACTGGCGGCCGTACTCGGCCAGAAACACGCGCACCAGCAGAGGAATGTCCTGCTTGCGCTCGCGCAGCGGCGGCACGAAAAACGGCACTACATTGAGCCGGTAGAAAAGATCTTCGCGGAAGTTGCCCTTGGCAATCTCTTCTTCGAGGTCCTTGTTGGTCGAGGCGATCACGCGCACGTCCACGCGCAAGGGCTGCGTGCCGCCCACGGGCGTAAACATCTGGTCGTCGAGCGCGCTCAGGACTTTGGCCTGGGTCTTCAGGCTCATGTCGCCCACTTCGTCGAGAAAGAGAGTTCCGCCGTCGGCGCGTTCGAGCGTGCCGCGCTGTTCCGGAAGCGCGTCCGCTTGTGCCCCACGCCGCACGCCGAAGAGCTCGGCCTCGATGTGCGCCTCGGGAATGGCCGCGCAGTTCAGCTCCACGAAGACGCGGTCGCGGCGCTGGCTTTCCGCGTGGATGGAGCGCGCGATCAGCTCCTTGCCGGTGCCCGACTCGCCGTAGATGAGCACGCGGCCGTTGCTCGGCGCCATCAGGCGAATCTGCTGGCGCAATGCCTTCACCGGAACGCTTTCGCCGGTGAGCACGGATGCGGCGCTGAACTGGCGCTTGAATTCGACGTTTTCCGCGCGCAGCCGCCGCGCCTCCACGGCATTCTTCACCACGATGAGCGTGCGTTCCAGCGAAAGCGGTTTCTCCAGGAAGTCGTACGCGCCCAGCTTGGTGGCTTTGACCGCGGCTTCGATGGTGCCGTGGCCGCTGATCATGATCACTTCCGGCCGCGTCTCCGCCGGCCACGCGCGGATCTCGGCCAGCAGTTCGAGTCCATCGCGGCCCGGCAGCCAGATGTCGAGCAAGACCACGTCGTAGGGCACGTCGCGCAAGAGCGTCACCGCTTCTTCCGCATCGGCCGCGCCGGCCACGCCGTAGTCCTCCTCGCGCAGGATCTCTTCGAGCGAGCTGCGAATCCCGGCTTCGTCGTCTACCACCAGAATATGGTTCATGAGGCGATCCTCGCGGCAGCTTGATCGCCGTTCGCTGCCGATGCGGGCTCAACGCCGGATTCGGCAACCGGCAAGCGCACCGTAAAGCGCGCGCCCTTGGGGCTATTCGACTCCGCGCTGATGGTGCCGCCGTGCTCCTGCACGATCTTGGCCGCGATCGACAGCCCCAATCCGGTGCCGCGATGCTTGGTGGAGTAGAAGGGCAGGAAGAGGCGCTCGCGAATGTCGTCGGTCAAGCCGTGCCCGGTGTCGGAGACGGTCACTTCAACGGCCGCGCCTTCTTCAACGAGCGCCGTGCGCAGCCCCAGCACGCGCAGCAGGCTGCCCTGCATGGCTTCGGCCGCGTTGTCGATCAGGTTGGCCAGCGCCCGGCGAATGGCATCGGGATCGGCAAGAACGCAAGGCAGATCGGGCTCGAGATCGCGCTCCACGGCGATGCCTTCGAGTCGGCCGCCGAAGAGCGCCAGCGCCTCTTCGACAACGCGATTCATCGAGCAGGCGCGCGGCTGCGGCGCAGGGAACTGCGCCAGTGTGGAAAACTGATCGACCAGCGTGCGCAACGTGCCCACGCAGCCCAGAATCACCTCGCTGCACTTGCGGATGATGCTCGGCGAATCCGCACGGCCGCGATCCAGATGCCTGGCGATGCGCTCGGCGCTGAGCGCGATGGGCGTGAGCGGGTTCTTGATCTCGTGCGCCACCTGCTGCGCCACTTCCTTCCACGCCAGTTGCCGCTGCGCGCGCAGCAACTCCGTGGTGTCTTCGATCACCAGCACCGATCCGGATTTGCCGTGGCCCAGTTCGAGCCGCGCGCTGGTAATGGCCAGATGCACGATGCGCCCGCGGGCATGAAACTCCACTTCGGTGGACGCGGCGCCCATGCGATGGCCGCGCCGGATCACGCCCGCCAGATCGTCCTGGCACTCCGCGGGCAGCAGATTCTCAATCCTCTCTCCGGCCAGGACGGCGTCTGGCTTGAGTCCCATCAGCACGGCAAAGGCGCGGTTGGCTTGCAGAACCACCCTGGCGCCGTCGAGCGTGACCACACCCGAAGGAATGGTCTCGACGATCGTCTCCAACTCGCGGCGGCGTTCTTCCACGGCGAGGTTGGCCCCGGTCAATTGCGCCTGCGCGCTCTGCGCCAGTTGGCGGCTGGCTTCCAGATCGGCAGCCATGTGGTTGAAGGAACACACCAGGTCCGCCATCTCTCCCGTGGCCACGGCCGACACGCGCTTTTCATACTTGCCGGCGGCAATCTCGTTCATGGCATCGGCCAGCGCCTCGACGGGGCGCGTGATTTGCTTCGAAAGAAACAGGGCCAGCCACACGCTCGAAAAGAACACGAAGACCGTAATCAGCAGCAGCATCAGGATGAACGTGGTGCGGAGGCGATTGCGGGAGCGGTACAACTGCCGGTATTCTTGAGCGCCCGCGCGGATATGCGCCATCGTCTGGCTCAACCCCTGCGGCATGGGCAGCGCCACAACCACCGCCTTGCCGGAGGCAGTGGCCGCCAATCCCAGCGCGTACTCCTGGCCAGCCACGCGGAGGAGATTCTCGTCGCTGCGCTGCGCGGAGGTGAGCAGGATCTGGGAAAGCGGCCCGCGCAGCAGGGCGCTGCCTCCCTCCGTCTCGTCCAGCCACGGCTCCAGGCTTGCGGGACTCGAGTCCGGCGGCTCCTGAAAGCCCGCGAGCATCCTCCGATCCTTGTCAAAGACTGCCGCGAAGCCGCCTTCGAGCGTGATGCGATGCGAGCCGAGCTCCGCCTCAAGATCGGCAGCCGGCTGGTCGGCCGCGCCTGAAGCTGCGATCGCTTCCGCTTCCACCCGCGCGTTGGCCGTGGCGTATTGCGCCAGTTCCAGCACCACGCGGGTCGCGTCTTCGCGCACGTCCGACGTGGGCTGCGAAAACCAGCGGTCGAGCGACCGGTTCAGCAGCAGGAAGCTGAACAGGAACATGCACACCGCAGGAATCAACGCAATCAGCGCCGCGCCGGCGACCATGCGCGTGCGCAGCCGCGCCCCCAGGGGGCTGCCGCTTTGGTCGGCGTAAAGCTTGAGAATGTTTCTGAAGAGCAGCGTCAACAGCAGCAACAGCAGCAGGAACACCAGAACGATGAGGCCGACAAACGCCAGCGTCTCTCCCGAAGTGACCGGGTCGAGGAAACGCACTTCCGACATGTTGAACGCCTGCAGCGCGCCCAGAAAGGCGAGCAACAACACGAACCCGCCTGCAAGCAGGACCGTCGTACGCCGCCGTGGATCGCCGGGAAACGGCATGGGGCGATTATAGTTCCGCGCAAGGCAAAGAAGCAGCTTCCGGCCATGGCGAAGCTTCCGGGACAGCGCAGTTTCCAGTAATGGCGCAGCTTTCGGTTGGTGCAGTTTCCGGGACGGCGCGGGTTCCGGGACGGCGCAGCTTCCAATTCGCCGGTAATTCGCTGCGACGCAATCAAGGCTGTCATCCTGAGGCGAAGCCGAAGGATGACAGCGCTGTGAAAGGGTGGAGAGCAGGGGCGATCTGAGCCGGTCGGCGGTTAGCCGCCAAACGGGAGATTGCCATTCCGACGGCAGTTCCCTCCGTTCAATCCCCCAGGCAGGTTTGCACGCGGCGGGCTGACTCGACCCAGGAATGGCCGGGCGGCACCGATTTTCGCTTGCCGGCCACTTTTTCCAGAGGCACCGGCTCCGCGTCGTCGCCGCGTGCCGCCACCATCACGCCATATTTCCCCGCGTTGATCAGATCGGCGCAGGCCGTGCCCAGGCGCGTGGCTAACATGCGGTCCGCCGCGGAAGGCGTGCCGCCGCGCTGCACATGGCCCAGGATGGTGACGCGGGATTCGAGATGCGTCAGTTCCTCCAGGTGCCGGGCCAGGCGCATGGTGTTGCCCTGATGCCGCACCTCGAGCGCGGCGATCTCGCGCTTGACCTCAAGCTTTTCGTTCAGGGTTTTGGCGCGCTCCAGATTTCTTTCCGCGCTCGCAAAGATGCGCGCGTCGTGGCGGCTCATCGCGCCCTCGGCAACGGCCACAATGCTGAAGTTGCTGCCGTGCTTGCTGCGCTGGCGGATGGCCTCGGCGATCGTCTCCACGTCGTAAGGAATCTCGGGAATGAGGATCACGTCCGCGCCGCCGGCCAGTCCCGCGCCCAGCGTGAGCCAGCCCGCGCGATGGCCCATGATCTCGGCCACGATGATGCGGTGGTGGCTGTGCGCGGTCGAGTGCAGCCGGTCGATCGCCTCGGTGGCAATGTCCAATGCCGTGGCGTAGCCAAAGCTGGCGTCGGTCATGGCCACGTCGTTGTCGATGGTCTTGGGCAGGGTGATGATATTGACGCCGGCCTGATGCAGGCGCAGGGCGCTCTTCTGTGTGCCGCCTCCGCCCAGGCAGACGATACAGTCGATGCCCCACTTCTTCAGATTGTCGCGGATCACGCCTGTCATGTCCCTGGTGCGCCCGTTGATCACCATGCGATGCGGCTTGTCGCGGCTGGTGCCCAGAATGGTGCCGCCGGTGGTCAGAATGCCGGAGAGCGTGGCGCGATCCAGGTCGAGCCGCCGGTTCTCAATCAAACCGCGAAAACCGTCGCGAAATCCGTCGACCTTCATGCCGTAGTAGCCCAGCGCCGCCTTGCCCACGCCGCGGATCGCCGCGTTCAGGCCGGGGCTGTCGCCGCCGGCCGTCAGAATACCGATACACTTCGCTTTGGTGGCCATCAACAACCAATATGGGGTACGGTGGCGCTTTTGTCGAGCCGGTTCTTGTGTCCCGTTTCTCGTATGTTTCTTCGTCCATCCCGCTCCCCGCGGCAGTTCCCGGAACGGAGCTTACCGGAACGCTTTAGAATCGTCCCGTGGACAGCCCTTTCGAAGTGGTCGAGACGAGCGCCGCCGGCGGACGCCGCGCGCGTCTGGTTCTGCCGCACCAAACCGTCGAAACCCCCGTCTTCATGCCGGTCGGCACGCAGGGAACGGTTAAAGCTGTCCCGCAAGAGACGCTCGAATCGCTTGGCGCTGAGATCATTCTCGGCAACACCTATCACCTTTATCTCCGCCCCGGCCACGAGGCCATCCGCCGCATGGGCGGCCTGCACAAGTTCATCAGTTGGCCGCGCGCCCTGCTCACCGATTCGGGCGGCTTCCAGGTCTTCTCGCTTAACCAACTGCGCAAAGTCACGGACGACGGCGTGCGCTTCCGCTCGCACCTCGACGGAAGTTCGCACTTCTTCACGCCCGAGCACGCGATCGATGTGCAGATCGCTCTGGGCGCCGACATTTGCATGGCCTTCGACGAGTGCACGGAGTATCCGGCCGATCGCCCGCGCGCCGAAGAGAGCCTGCGTCTCACGATGGCGTGGGCGCGCCGCTCGTTCGACCACTTCCGCGCCCACCGGCACGAGGTTCCGTGGTTCGAATTTGTAGCGCCGGTCTCCAGACCGGCTGTCGTGCGGGCGTCCACGCCCGCACTTCAATCTTCGGACCCAACCTCAGCACAATCCTGGGTGCCCCAGATCCCTAGCATTTGGGGACCTGGGATACCGCAGTCCTCAACCGGCAGTCTTTCCCGCACGCAGTCCCTTTACGGCATCGTCCAGGGCGGCATGTACACCGACCTCCGCCGCCAGTGCGCCGAGCAACTCGTTGAAATGGACTTCGACGGCTACGCCATCGGCGGCCTGAGCGTAGGCGAGCCGCGCGAACTTACGCTGGAGATGATTGCCGAGACCCTGCCGCTCTTGCCCAAGGACAAACCACGCTACGTGATGGGCGTCGGCTACCCCGGCGAGATCGAGCAGTACGCGCTCCTGGGCGTGGACATGATGGATTGCGTACTGCCCACGCGGGCCGCGCGCCACGGCCTGCTGTTCACCAGCGAAGGCCGCCTGAACATCAAAAACAAGCAGTACGCCGAAGACCAGTCGCCGCCCGATCCCGCCTGCGATTGCATGGTCTGCCGGCGCTACTCCCGCGCCTACCTGCGCCACCTGATGCAGGCCGGCGAAGCGCTCTCCGCAACGCTGAACACGATTCACAATCTCGCGTTCTATCTTGGCATCATGCGGCGGGTGCGCACGTCGCTCAGGACTGCACCGAATACTTAGAACTCAGCAGCCGCTCGCTGCTGACTCGCATTCGGCTGCGCTCGCATCGCGCGCATGGCAAGCGCAAGAGTCAACAACGCGCTGAGCCACAGAATGGCACCCGTGCCTAGCGCGGTCGCGCCTTGCATCTCGTCTTTCGAGAAAAGCAGAACGGTGGCTGCTGCCCATCCCACGAGCGCCGCACCGGTAACGTAGTGCCAGGCATACCGGAACAGCCGCGCCAGCGGAAACATGTGCAGCCCCACGATCGCTGTAATCGCCGAAATCACATATGCGTCGATATGCAATCGCGCAAATCCAAACGCCACCGCCGCCACTGCTGTCCACTGGATTACGTTGATCCACACAAACGCCCTTCCCATCGCGGGGTCATCCGGCACGCGCGGCCAGCGCTTGGCCTGGAGGGCAACATAGCCGCACGCTGCCAGCAGCGCCAGCGTACTTAGCCCAACTCCGGTCGCCGTTCCCGCCGCGAGCTTCTGCATCGCAACCAGCGAGAGGAACAGCCACCCCGATCCGAATCCCGTGAAAAACATGGCGCCAATCGCTCGTCCACCTATTCGATTCGCCGTCAGTTCCTTTTGCATCGTCAACCTCCTTGGGGAATTGTTCGTCCTTCAGATCGCCGTTCCCAGCAACTGCTTCAGGGCGGCAACGTACTCCGTGAGCGCCGCGCGGCCGGCCTCGGTCATGCGGTAGAGCGTCTGCGGCTTGCGCAGCACAAATTTTTTCTCGACGGAGACGTAGCCTGCCTCTTCGAGCTTCATCAGTTGCGCGCCCAGGTTGCCGTCGCTCGCGCCGGTCTTCTCGCGCAGCCAGATGAACTCCGCCTCGTCGACCCCCGCGAGCAGCGAGAGCAGCGCCAGGCGCAGCTTCCCGTGAATCACAGGATTCAGCTCCGGCAGCTCAGGCATGGACCGCTCCACTCTGCTTACGCTGGCGCGACTCCAGAATCATCGCGTAGACTCCAAACACGATCTGGCCCAGGAACGTCGCTCCGAGAAACGCGATTCCAACCACCTCGTCCGATCCAAAACAGGCGGCCACAGCCGCCGCCAGCCACACCACCGCGCACCAGTACTGCGCCTTCCACTTCAGGATCATCGCCGAGGTCGCGTGCGCCGTGGCCAGCATCGCCCCCACGATCGCCACAAAAACGCGCCCGTCAAACCGCCCGCTCACCGCCAGGCAAATCAGAACCACCATGAGTGACGACCCCATCGCTATCCACACCGCGCCAATCGCCCTGCCCAGCGTGGTCTCTGCCTGGCCCCGCGACATCCGCGATGCGACTACCGACGACACCACGGCAGCGGCCGTCATCGTCACAGGCCATGCCAGCCAGCTCTTGCCCCACGTCGCCCACGCCGTCGCCACCAGGTACGCCACGCCCCACAGCACAAAGGTCCAGCCCCATTTCGTGGTCGTCCTCCGCCCCTCGCTGATCATGCTCTCAATCAACTTCAGCCGCTCCGTCAACTCCAGGCTGTTCGTTTCTCCGCTCACAGAATTCCTCCTCCAGGCATTTTGCTCAACAGGGCACGGCCCTCACAGCCCGCACCCTGCCTACACTTACCACTGATACGCGTCCCTGACCCCTGACACCTGCTTTAAGCCGTCTCCCAGCGCCGCGCCACTCTGCGCGCAATCAGAAACAGACCCACGCCGACCGCCAGCAAGACCGCCACCTGCGGCCACAGTGCACTCACCGGCAGATCGCGCCAGAAGACCTTCGTGAATCCATCAATGGCCCAGGCGTTGATGGTGAACAGGCCCGCCTTCTGCATCGCCTCCGGCATCAGGAATCGGGGGAACATGCTTCCGCCCACCGCCGACATGATCAGAATCAGCAGCGTCGACAGCGAGCCCAGTTGCGCCCGCGTCTTGCACGCGCTGGCCAGCAGCAGCCCGAAGGCCGCCACCGCGAAGGCCGTCACCAACCCCATCACCGCGAAGCCCGGCAGGTGATTGAAAAAGTCGAGGTGAAAGACCGCTGCTCCCCACAGAAACATCGCCACCAGTTGCACAAACGCCAGCAGTGTGTTGAAGACCAGCTTTCCCATCAGCAGCTTCGTCATGGTTACGCGCGTGCTCAGCACCCGCTCCAGCGTTCCGCTCTCGACCTCGTCCAGCAGCGCTCCGGCCGATCCGCTCGCCGTGAAGAGGAGAAACATCACGCCGATTGCCGCCGCGTAAAACGAGATCATCGGACTCTTCTTGTTTTGTCCCACCACGGCGCGCTGCTTCACCCGGATAATCCCGGCTCCGTTGTCATCCGATCCTTTATTCGCCCCGCCCGAATCATTGCCCAACTTGCCGCTCGCCACTTGCTTGCGCAGATCCGCCAGCCCGTTCTCCACCACTTTCTTCTGCTCCGGCGTAAATCCGCCAATGTACTTCCCGGCACTCTTCATTCCTTCCTCGGCCATCACTGCCGGCATTGAGGTCATCGCCGCCTTCTGGAGCATGCCCATCACAATCTGCGGAGCGATGGTGTCGCTCTCATCGTTCAGCAGCTCGACCGCGCTCGCATCCGCATCCGGCCCGAACCCCATCGGGTGCGCGCCGAATCCCTTCGGAACAATCAGCGCCACCGGCGCATCGCCCGCCTTCACCGCGGCCTCCGCGGTCGCCGCTGTGTACTCGGGACCCGCCGGCGCACCTTTCCTCGTTACCGGCGTGCGATGCACCCAGAACGAATTGTCATGCTCCAGCGCCCCGATCAGGTCCTTCGAGGCTTGGCTCTTATCCTCGTCCACAACGATCAACGTGACGCGCGGCGTCGAGTCGTGCTGCCCGCCAAAGATCGTCGCGAAAATCGAGAAAAACGCGAGCGGCAGAACGAAGCTCAACACCAGCGCGCCCCGGTCGCGCCGTAATCCCATCAGTGCGGTCCTTGCAACATGAAGAATCAATCTCGTAACTCCCTTCCTGTAAGGTGCAGAAACACCGACTCCAGATTGGGCCTGCGCAGCGAAAGATCCTCGAGCTCAAGCCCCGCCTTCGCCGCGTCGTCCAGCAGCGGCGCAATCTCGCCCGCCTGCTCGATGGTGAACTCCGCCGTCTCGCCCGTCATGCGCCCGTCATGCCGTGCCGTCCAGGCCTGAATCGCTTCCGAATCGCCCGCGAACCGCGCCAGCACCTGGCTGCGCGTTCCAAACGACTCGCGCACCAGTTCGTCTCGGGTTCCCGCCGCAATCACCTGCCCGTGGTCGATGATCGCAACCCGGTCGCACAGCCGCTCCGCCTCTTCCATGTAGTGTGTGGTGTAGATGATCGCCGCGCCCGCCGCCCGCAGGGCCTCGATCATCCCGAAGATGCGGTTGCGCGACTGCGGATCCACGCCCACCGTCGGCTCGTCGAAGAGCACAATCTTCGGCCGGTGCAGCATCCCGGCCGCCATATTCAGCCGCCGCTTCATTCCGCCGGAAAGATTCTTCGCCGGCTCGTCCTGCCGGTCCTCGAGCGCCGCCCACTCGAGGCACCACGCGATCGCCTCCGCCAGACCAGCGCCCGAGAGCCCGTAGTAGCGCCCAAACGCTCCCAGATTCTCACGGCAACTGATGCGCGGATAGATCGCCAGCTCCTGCGGCACCCAGCCCAGCGCCATCCGCGCCTCCGTCGAGCCCGCCGCCGAGCCAAAGACCGTGACCCGCCCGCTGTTGGGAATCACGCGTCCCGCAATGCTCCGAATGAGCGTACTCTTGCCCGCGCCATTCGGTCCCAAGAGGCCCACGCACTCGCCCGCCCTCACGGTCAGGCTCACGTCGTCCAGCGCCACCGTCTCGCCGAACCGCTTCACAAGCCGCTCAACTTCCAGCGGCATCGCCGTCTCACTCACTTGGGTTTCCGTTCTCACGTTGGCTTCCAACCTTTACCTCCAACAACCGATCGCCGAGGACCCAGACTCACTTTAGGAGTACTCTACATAATAGAGTACTCGATGTCAAGAGAATTCTGCAGAAAATAATTATTTAGATCACACAGATAATAGGTTTGGGCTGCACCCAAAATTAGGGTGCGCAGATTCTAGGGGCGCCATTCTAGTGGCAATTCTTAGCTACTGAATCAGGAGCGCGCAGAAAACTGTCGCAGATCAAGTTAATAGACGGATGGTGGTTTATTCTCCAGACAAACCTGTAGACGACGATTGAGGAGCGGCGTAAGGAATGGGCACGGACCGCATAGCGAGGATGTCCCACCCATAGTTGAAAGTTGAGCGGCGGTTCAGCCTGATTCTGAAAGAATCGGGTTGCCACACCTTGAAGGGAGAACCGCCGTGAAGAAAGCTTATCGCACCATCCGCACGC
>Ga0182013_10007132_pt1 | contig 12440 bp, 9 predicted proteins | sample 612S2MmetaG_FD_120487 | JGI IMG/M metagenome (GOLD analysis project Ga0182013, IMG submission 120487) | Permafrost microbial communities from Stordalen Mire, Sweden - 612S2M metaG | ecosystem: Environmental > Terrestrial > Soil > Wetlands > Permafrost | place: Sweden: Stordalen | collected...
AGCGACGCGTCGACGACGAGGATGTTGAGCCGAGGCGGCGTGGCGACTTCGACGCGCTCCTGCGGTTCGGGTGCGAGCCCGGCTTTGGTCGCGACGGTCCGGTCCAAGATCGTCGCACCGATGTCGAGCCGGCCGTTCTGCAGCGGACGTGTCGCGATGGGCTGGCCTTCGGCGGCGTTCTGCGGCTGTTTTTTACGTGCCGGCCGCTGCGTGAGTTCGGGCGACACGATCGTCGCCGAGCCGGACGACGGCGTTTCGTCGTCATCGCCGGCGCCCTCATTGTCCGCCGAAAGCGTCTGGTCGAGCGCGTTTTGAATCGCCGCATCCTCGGCGAGATGTTCGGACAGCGCTTCGACTTTTAGTCGCGAACGGCGCAGCCGCGCGGCGAGCGGAAACACGCGTGCGACATCCGCTTCGGTTGCTTCGCGCCGGCCTTCCCACGCCGCGAGCGCCGCCGCTGCTTCGAGCGTCACGATCTCGGTGCGGTGGCTATCGATGCCCAGCCGCGTGACGCATTCGATCGCGACGCGCTCGGCAGCCTCGCTTACGCCGACGTCGGGTAAGAGCTTGATCGCGCGCGCTAGACGCGTGCGATAACTCGCCGTTGCCCGGCTATACTGCGCGGCGAAGCCGTGCGGGTCACGGCCGAACCGGGCGTTGCGCCGGTAAATCTCCAAGCGCTGCGCGCGATCGTTCTCGGCCGCGATGAACACGCGCAATCCGATGCGGTCGGTGATCTGCGGGCGAAGCTCGCCTTCCTCGGGATTCATCGTTCCGATCAGGGTGAACCGCGAGGGGTAATCGATCGCATGTTGGCCGCGCTTGACGTGGACGACGCCCTGCGCTGCGGCGTCGAGCAGCGCATCGACCACGACGTCGGCGAGGAGATTGATCTCGTCGACGTACAAAATGTTCCGGTTCGCGGCCGCCAGCAGTCCCGGCCGGAAGGCGACGCTGCTGCGTTCGAGCGCCGCGCGCAGGTCGACCGCGCCGACCACGTCGTCGAGTTGCGCGTTGGCCGGAAGCTCGACGATGTCGCCGCGAACTTTGCGCGCTGGCAGCTTCTCGCCGCGTTCGCGCCGCCGGGCACACTCGGCGCAAAGGTTCGAGCCCTGCGGATCGCAGCCGTACGCGCACGTGGCACGGTCGAGGACCGGCAGCAGTTCGCCGGCGGCGCGGACGAGCGTCGTCTTGCCCGTGCCTTTGGGGCCGGTCAGCAGCACGCCGCCCACGCGCGGATTGATCGCCGCGAGCGTCAGTGCGAGTTTGGGTTCTTCCTGCGCGACGATGGCGACGAACGGAAACGGAATATACGCGGCGCGAACGGCATTTGGCATACCCATTGCGTTTGCGTTCGGGGCGCCGCGTTCATCTCCGCGGGCGGCGGCTTGGGCGAAGCCCAAACGCGACGGCGGATCGACGAAGCCGATCCTCTACGACTCGAATTCGGCCGCGTCGATGTTCACGTAATAAAACCGGCCGCGGCTGTCGCGCGTTCCCCAAACGGCGATCGAGACCGTATGGACCGCCGCCGGCAGCACCGGGCTTTCGTAGACGAGCGCGTGCGGCTCGAGCCGCGGGGAATAAAACTCGACCGGGTGCCCGCCGGTCGAGGATTCATCGAGTGCGATGCCGGCGCGTCCGCCGCTGGGCCCGCGCACGCCGTAGATGCGCACGCGGGTTCCGGTGAAGCGGAAGATCGCCACGTCGCCGGTATGGGTGCTACGCGTGCTGGTTCCGTTCGAGCGGCCGTCGTGTTTGCCGCGAACGTGCTGCCAGCTGCCCACATAGTCGAATCGTCCCAACAGCGCTTTGCCGACCATGGCATCGTCGACGACCGTCATGTGCGGCGGTGTCCCCGCGACATCGGCAGCGGTTCCCGGGGCCGCCGCGCCGGCCGCGATCGCCGCGGCGGCAACAATTGCCGTGGCCAGCCGAGCGAACCCGTCCCGTCGGCGTTCGCCCGAAGCCGCGCGTTTCGGCTGCGCCGAAGCCGGAGGGTGTACCGACAAGTCGGACAAACTGCTAGTGACCGGCCAGCTTGTGCATCGCATCAGTGAGGATGATGTGGAACGTCTCGTCGGTTTTTTTTCCGAGATCCGCTTGGCGGTTGATGTCCCACATTACCCACATGTGAATCGGATGCGAAACGAGTTTCTCGAGCATGTAGCCCGGATCGTACTGGCCGTTGGGAAGGGTGCCGGCTTTGTAGAGCTGCTGCGTCAACACTGCGCCGCTGGGCACGCTAATGGTCGGCAGCGCTATTTTCTTGGCGGTCGCGTATTTGAGGGAGTCGGTAACGGCGTACGTAAACGTGCGAAAGAAGCCGTCAACGTTTTCGGCCCCATAGGTTTTCGTCAGATAAGCGAGCGCGGCCGGTGCGTTCTTGCCCGCCATGTGGCCGACGAGTTTCTTTGAATCGAAATGTTCGGGGCCTCCGCCCGCCGCGACGACCTCGGCGGTCAGTTTCAAATCCGGAGTCCCGTCATACATCGTCGGGCCCTTCCAGCCGGCCGACGCCGGCGCAGAGAGAACCAAGGCTAAAATGACAGCCGCGCTCAAGTGCTTCATTATATAGTCGCCTCCTCTGCGCCATCCCATACCCGGCCCTCGCCGCCGTCCAACCTCGGTTCGGACGAAGCGGCGCCTGGTTCCGCGCCTTGCCGCGCAAAGAACGCGCGGCGCGGGCCGTGAAGGTCACCGCATGCACAAACGATCGACGGCGTGCGCCTGGCTTACGACGACGCGGGAAGCCGCAACGCCGTCGTGCTGCTGCACGGCTTCCCGTTCGACCGGACAATCTGGAACGGGTCGATCTGCGGGCGCCGGCGCTCATCGTCGGCGGCCAAAGCAATCGGCTGGTCGCACCCGCGATGTTCGAGCGCATGGCCGGCGCGATCGCCGATTGCGAGCACGTCGCCCTGCCCGGCGTCGGTCATCTGCCGATGCGCGAAGCGCCCCACGAAACGCCGGCGGCGCTCGGCGCGCTGCTGACGCGCTGCGCGCTCAGCGGCGCAGCAGATCCGCGTACCGCTCGCGCAACTCGCGTTTGAGAAATTTACCGACGCCGCTTCGCGGAATCGCGTCGACGAAAATGATGCGATCGGGGAGCCACCACTTCGCGACGCGCGCCGCGAGCCACTCGCGCAGAACCGTTTCGTCGTCGTACGCGCCGGGGCGCAGCACGACCGCGGCGACCGGCCGTTCGATCCATTTCTCGTGCGGCAACCCGAAGACGCACGCTTCTTTCACGCCGGGATGACCCATGAGCGTGTTCTCGAGTTCGACCGAGCTGATCCACTCGCCGCCCGACTTGATCACGTCTTTGGAGCGATCGACGACTTCCATATACGCGTCCTCGTCGATGGTGACGATGTCGCCGGTCTTGAACCAGCCGTCGGAAAACGCGGCGCTCGTCGCGGCTTCGTTCGCGTAATACGCGGCGGCGACGGACGGCCCGCGCACGTAGAGTTCGCCGCGCGTCACCCCGTCGTGCGCGATCTCGCGCCCGCCTTCATCGAGAACTTTCCACTGGACGATCGGCGAGAAAGCGCCTTGCTTGAGCCGCTTCTGGCGCCGCGCTTCGGGTGAAAGACTTTCGAGTTCGCCCTTGACGACCGACACGGTGCCGACCGGACTCATCTCGGTCATTCCCCAGGCGTGAAGCACGCGGATGCCCATTTCCTCGAAGTCATCGAATAACTTCGGCGGCACCGCCGAACCGCCGATGACGATCCGCGCCAGGGTGCGCGGAACGCGTCTGGACGCTTTGAGATGATCGCGCGCGGCCAGCCAGACCGTTGGGACGGCGGCGGAGATCGTCACGCCTTCCGCCTCGATGAGTTCGCAGACGCTGACCGGATCGACGTTCGATCCGGGCATGACGATCTTCGCGCCGACCATCAACGCCAAATACGGCAAACCCCAGGCATTGACGTGAAATTGCGGGACGATCGGCATGATCGTATCGCGCTGCGACAGCGCGAGCCCGTCGACGAGCCCGATCGCGAACGCGTGCAGCAACTGCGAGCGATGCGAGTAGAGCGAGCCCTTCGGCTCGCCCGTCGTGGCCGACGAGTAACATAAAACGGCGGCGGCCGTTTCCGGCAGTGCCGGATAGTCGTAGGCCTCGGGCTCGGCCGCCAGGAGCGTCTCGTAGTCACGCGCGTTGGGCAGCGTCTCCAGCGCGGCCCCCATGATGACGAAGGTCAAGCGCGCCAGCGACGGCTCGACGGCGATCGCGGCCTGCATCGCTGGTACCAGGTTGCCGTCGACGAAGACAACGCGATCGCCGGCGTGTTCGATGATCGACGCGACTTGATCGGGAAAGAGCCGGATGTTCGCCGTGTGCAGCACCGCGCCGATGGCGGGAACCCCGAAGTACAACTCGAGATGCCGGTGCGTGTTCCAGCCGAAGCTGGCAACGCGGTCGCCGCCGCGCACGCCCAGGCGGTGCAGCGCGTGCGCGAGCTGCGCGACCCGTCGGCCGAATGCCGCGTACGTGAGCCGGACCAATCCCGCGCCGTCGCGCGAGACAATCTCCCGTCGCGGATGATTGCGCAGCGCATGGTCGAGGATACCGGTGATCGTTAGCGGGATATCCATCATCAAGCCGGGCAGCGTGGATACGCCCGGCTCGGCACGCAAGATCGTCATTGCGGGCGTCCTCGTCGGAAAAGAAGCTTCGTCGCACGTCCATTCTCGGAGGCACGCTAATGTCCCACAATTTTGCGGTTCGGCGCGGTTTTCGAATTGCGCGGCGCCGGCCCGGGACGCGTTAGATGCGCCACTCGCTGCGCGTCGAGCGTGATGGGGCGGTCGGGCACGTCGTGCTGCTCGGGCCCGGCCAAGGGAATGCGATGGGTCCCGCGACCTGGAGCGAGTTACCGGCCGCATTCGATGACCTCGAGGCCGACGCGGCGATTCGCGCCGTCGTGATCAGCGGGCACGGCGAGCACTTTTCGTTCGGTTTGGACGTGGGCCGGATGCTCGACGCCTACGATCTCGCCGCCGACCGCGGCGCGCGCGGACGGCACGAACTCTTGGCGCTCATCGAGCGGATGCAGCGCGCTTTCTCGCGGGTGCAGGCATCGCGCCTGCCGGTCATCGCGGCCGTCGCGGGTTGGTGCATCGGCAGCGGGCTCGAACTGGCCTGCGCGTGCGACTTGCGCTATGCGCAATCGGGTGCCCGGTTTTCGCTGCGTGAGGTGCGGCTCGCCATCGTCGCCGACCTCGGCGGTTTGGCGCGGCTGCCGGGGATCGTCGGCGAAGGTCATGCGCGCGAACTCGCACTCACCGGCGCCGACATCGACGCCGAGCACGCCGCGCGCATCGGTTTGGTCAACGCCGTGGTTCCCGAAGTGATCGCGCACGCCGTCGGGGTCGCCCGTTCGATCACGGCGCACGCGCCGCGGACCGTCGCCGGAATAAAGACCGTCATGAACGCGCAGCAGGGCAAGCCGCTTGCCGACGGGCTCCAGTACGTCGCGGCTTGGAACGCCGCGTTTCTGCAGTCCGACGACTTCGCCCGCGCGGCCGCCGCGTTCCGGCGCCCGGCCTCGACGGACAAAACGTAGCATCGGACAAACTGCCACGCGCGGCTCGGCGCGAAGCGCCGAACGCCACGGGTTCAGCGAAGCTGAACCCTGCTATGCGACGGCCGGCATCACCGCGTCGATGAGTCCGGCGTACAAGCGCTCGACCACGCGGCGGCGAACTTTTTGCGTTGGCGACAGTTCGCCTGCCTCGATCGTGAGGTCGCGGGGCAGGATGCCGATCGTGCGAATTCTTTCGAACGGCGCGAGATCGCTGGTGTGCAGGCGCGCTTCGCGCTGCAGCAGTTCGATGACGTCGCTCCGCATCGCTAGTTCGGCCGGCGCGAGCGCGGGAGTGAGCCGAAGTTCGCCGCGGACGCTCGTCCAATTCGGCGAGACGAGCGCTGCGGGGTGCGGCCGTCCCGAGCCGAACACCATCACCTGATTGAAGTAGATCGAACGCAGCAGCGCCGATTCGATGCGCCCCGGCGCGATGTACTTCCCGCCCGACGTCTTGAACAATTCGTTCTTGCGGTCGACGATCCGAACGCAGCCGTCGTCGCGGATCGTCGCAATGTCGCCGGTGTGCAGCCAGCCGTCGGTGATCGCGCGTTCGGTCGCCTCGCGGTCGCGGTGGTAGCCTTTCATCACGCCCGGACCGCGCACGAGCAATTCGCCGTCTTCGGCCAGTTTGACTTCGACGTTGCGAATGGCCGGTCCGACGGTTCCGACGCGCGGGTTGCGCGGTGAGTTGGTGGTGACCACAGGCGAACACTCGGTGAGACCATAGCCTTCGACGATGGGGACACCGAAGCCCAAGAACGTCAGCGTCGTATCGGGATGCAGCGGAGCGCTGCCGCTGGCGAAGAACTTGAGCTGCTGCAAACCCAGCGCCGGGCGCAGCCGGCGCAGTGCCAACGCGTACGCAAGCCGGTAGTTGAGCACGAGCCCCGCGCCGATCGCCTTGCCCGCGACCTTCGCGCGCATGTATTCGCGACCGGCGGCCAGCGCCCAGGGAACGATCCGCGCCTGCACGCCGCCCGCTTTTTTCGCCTTTGCGACCACCGCGACGATCACGCGTTCGAAGATGCGCGGTACCGCCAGCACCATCACCGGCTGCACCGAACGCAGGTCCTCGAGCAATCCGTCGAGGTTGGTGTTGACGTACACGAGCGAGCGGCGCAGAAAATAGCCTAACACGTTCGTGCTCTCGTAGATGTGGGCGTACGGCAAAATCGAAAGCACGGCGTCACCCGGCCGCATGATTTCCTCGATGACCGCGAACGCATCGAGCGCATTGGAAGCGATGTTGCCGTGTGTGAGCATCACGCCTTTGGGCTGGCCCGTGGTGCCCGAGGTGTAAATGAGCACCGCAAGGTCGTCGGCCCGCGTTTGGGCGGCGATGGAAGCGAGCGCCTCGGGCTCGCGCGCCGCCGCGTCGCGGCCGGCGGCTTCGAGCGCGGCGAGACCGTCGCCTGCGCCCGAGTCGAAGGCAATGCTGGGCGGCAGGCTGATTCCGTTTGAGCGCAGAGCGTCGCAGACGGTCGCCGTGTCGACGAAGAGCAGCCGGGCTTCGCTGTCGGTCAAGATGTGGCGCACCTGGTCGAACGCTTGGGTCGCGTAAAGCGGAACGACGACGCCGCCGGCGTGCAGAATCGCCAGGTTCGCGACGATCCAATCGACGCGATTGGGCGACATGATCGCCACTCGGTCGCCGCGCCCGATGCCGGCTTGCCGCAAACCCATTGCCGTTGCCGCGATGCGTTCGCGCAAAGCATGCGAGCCCGTGATTACCCAGATTCCGGCGGCGTCACGCTGCGCGAGCATCGCGCGATCCGGTCCGCCCGAAACGTCAGCAAATAAATCGATGAGCGTTTGCGGCTTTCCCGTCATCCGTGACTTATTACCCGGTCGGTAGGAACTTTCTTCTCCTCGCTACGAAGGGGCGACGCGATGAAACCTCATCTTCGACGGTTGATGACAGCGGTCGCGTCGTGCGCGCTTGCATCATTCCCGGCCCTTGCGTGCGCCGACGACGCGGCCGCGCGCGCTTTGAGTTCCGCGCTGATCGTGCCGGCCGGCTCGGCGCTGCGGGACGTCCTGGCCCAAGCGCTGCCCGTCGGGTCGCCGAAACGGCCGCTGAGTTCGCCCGGATTGCCGACCGGGTTTACATATACGCTCGATGCTTCGATGGCGTTTCCGTACGGGCATACCGGTTCGAAGAGCGAACTGCCCGGCGGGATCGACGCGGTCGTCAGCTATGGCTTTAGCAAGAGCACGCGGCTGCAGGCCGGCTACTACGAATTCCAGGAATACCCGTTCGGCTTCAATACCGGCATCGTGCCCGTCTATTTACAAGGCCTTTCGGCGCCGGTCGGAACGGCGGACTTGAGCACCCAGCCGATCGACGTCACCACCAAGAACAAGATCCTCACCCTGGTCTCGCAGAATTTGTTCTTGATCGGCAAGAAGCTCCCGATCGTCATCTCGCCGACATATTTGGCGCGCACGGCCAACGTCGACGCTCACGGCGACACGCAGCTCGTCGAAGTTAACGGTTTCCCGCAAACCGTCCACTTGCGCTCGTCGCAAGAGTATCTGCTGCCGCTGACGATCCCGTTCTTGGCGTCGCCGCGCTTCTTCGCCACGCTGACGGCGGCCGCGCAATGGAACGTCAACCTCAACGGCGCGAACGTTGCGCCGAACCACGCGCAGATTTTCGAGGAGTTGTATATCGAATACCGGCTCAATCGTTCGACGACGGTCTTCGCGCAGCCGTCGCGGCTCGTTCAGTACTTCGCGATCGATCCCGATCCCGAATACGTGCCGACGCTGTTGTTCGGCATCTCGCACCGCTTCACGAAACAGACGTTCGTGCAGCTGCTGGGCTCCACGGGCGGTGCATCGAATCGTTCGCGGCCCGGGATCACCGCGCTGACTTGCCAGCAAATTAGTCCGGCCGGTGCGTGCGCGGTCAGCGCGGCCGCCATCGGCGGTCTGCACGCCTCGCAAGTTCAAATACAATTCGGCATCGGTTCGCCGTCGGTGATCCCGCTATGACCGCGCGTTCGCTTTCGGCACTCGCAGCGGCTGTCGCGCTGAGCGCTTGTTCGGGCGGCGGCGGCCGTTCTATCCCGCCGCTGGGCAGTCCGGCGATCGCGCTCAGCGGAACGCCGGCCGCGGTCCCGGTGCTCAAACTCGTCGGCGTCGGCGACAGCCTGACCGCCGGCGTGCAATCGAACGGCCTCATGGGAGCCGACGTCGCGCCCAATCCGTATTACACGGGAACCGCCGGCGGATCGGCGTTTCCGATCGTGCAGGCGACGCAGACCCACGGCTTTTGGGCGCTGCTGTGGTCGCAAGCCAACAGCGCCGCGGTCAATAGTCCGGCTACCTCGCCGTTGCCGCTGATCGCGCCTCCGGGTGTGGGCCAGATTCTGGTTCCCGCCGATGCGGCGGGAGATCTTGCCGGCATCACGACGGCGTGCGGCGCGAACAATGCGATCGCTTATGGCTACGCCACGGCGCTGCGCGCCCGGCTCAACGCCGGCGTCGTGCCCTACGACGTCGCCGTTCCGGGCCAGACGGTTCACGAGGCGTTATACCAGATCGCACCGCAGAGCGGCTGCGGCGTCCCGGCCAACGCCGGCGTGTTCGGCGGTTTAGCCAATATCGTGGCTCCCGAAAACGGCACCTTTTATCCGATCCTGGGGAATTTTCCACGCGGCACGACGCAGGTCGCGGCGGCGGCCGGCCTGCGCGGCACGATCGATACCGTCTGGCTCGGCTCGAACGATCTGCTCAAATTCGCTAATTCGTTGGGGGCACTGCCGCCGACCGATCCGGCGGCGCTGCAAAACGACGTGGCCGCGACCGTCAAAGCGCTCCAGGCGTCGGGCGCGAAGGTCGCCGTGGCCAACTTGTTCGACATCCTCGATGCGTCGTTTTTTATCGCGCAACCGCTGCTGCCCGAGGTGTTCACCGCGCGGCTGACGCCGACGCTGGGCGCCGCCGCGGCAGCGGTCGCAGGTCCGCAATTGGCCGCGCAAGTCGACACGGTATACGGCTTGGGCAGCCGCGGCTATCTCACCGTGAGCGGCCTGACTAAAGTGCTCGGCGCCGTAGCAAAGCGGCAAGCGCTGCCGCAACTGGGCGGCGGCGATTTCGTGCCTGACGCGCTCGCCGCAAAGGTCGCCGCGCTCAACGCCGCCTACAATGCGGCTATCGCGGCGGCGGTGACGCAAACGGGCGCGGTGCTCGTTGACATCCACACCCCGCTTGCCGCGGCGCACGCGGCCGGCGGCATCCCGATCTCCGCGAAGTGCTGCGGCTTTCTCTACGGCGAGGGCATCTTTAGCCTCGACGGCCTTCACCCGTCGAATACGGGCTACGCCGTTATTGCGAACGTGTTCATCAAAACCCTGGACACGGCCCTGGGCACGTCGATTCCAGCGGTTGACGTAACCGCCGTGTACGCCGGCGACATCTACGCTCCGCACTAGTGTCCTGAGTCGGAAGTTCGCTTACGAAATCTCACTCGTCTTTTCGCCCGGCTCTTCGTCGCTCTTCGATCACAACGCTACGGCGCTGCTCGGGTGCACCGAGCGAAGCCGAGGGCACCCATCTCATCGCTCCTCGATCCGAATGAAAATACTTCGCGATCTTTCGCAAGGAACTTCCGACTCAGGACACTAGTGGGTTTGCGCTGCGCGCAACCCTTCGCGTTTGCGGCTTCGCCGCAGCCTGTCGCGTTTGGGCTTCGCCCAAGCCGGCCTAGCCAGTTTGGCACAAACTGCTAGGGTGGCAAGGGCTTCAGCGTCCAAGAAGGCGAGCTGTTGCCGGTAGCCGGCTTTTTTTTCTCTTGAGCGCTTGGTCGACGCACGTAATGCGCATGGTCGACTTGCGGTGCGATCGGCATCCGCGTTTGGGTCGCCGCACACGCGCGCTCGCGAGCAACCCTTTGCGGTGCTTTGTTTTGCGCGCCGCGACTGGAATGTTTGGGGGCCGCGAACCGAGCATAGGAAGCGGGGGAAAAAAAGATAACTTGGCGCTGACCGCTCGACGTTTTCGAGCATTGGGGGGAGTGAATGAAGAGATCGTTGATCCGTCCGCTCGCCATCGGCGCCGCGCTCGCGATGAGCGTGGCCGGCGGAACGTTCGCCGTGTCCGCGCGCGCGGCGGCCGCGCCGCAAGTGGTCGCCCAAGCCAAGGCGCCGCCGTATAAGATCGCGCTGAGCAACTCGTACATCGGCAACACGTGGCGCGTCGAAATGGTCAACGAGTTCAAAGCGGCCTGCGCGATGGAGCCGCTCAAGTCGATCGCGACGTGCACCGAATACAGTTCGGGCAACGACGTTTCCAAGCAAACGGCGCAGATCGACGATTTGATCTCATCGCACGTCGATGCGATCGTGCTCAACGCGGCGTCGCCGACGGGGCTCAACGGCGTGATCGCGCAGGCCTGCAACGCGGGGATTCTCGTCGTTTCCTTTGATGCCGTCGTCACCAACCCGTGCGCGCTCAAAGTCAACACCGATCAGATCGCGTTCGGCGCGAAGCTCGCGCAATTCGTCGCCGACGAACTGCACGGCAAAGGAAACGTGATCGAAGTGACCGGCGTGGCCGGCACGGGCGTCGATCAAGACCGCAACAAAGGCGCGGACCAAGTGTTCGCCAAGTATCCGGACATCAAGATCATCGCGAAATATTCGGGGCAGTGGGCCTCGGACGTCGCGCAGCGCGCGACGGTGCAGCAACTGCCGTCGCTGGGCAAGATCGACGGGATTTGGTGTCAGGGCGGCACCGACGGCGTGATTCGTGCGTTGCTCGACGCCAAGCGTCCGTTCCCGATTCCGGTTGCCGGCGAAGCCGAGAACGCATTCCGCCAGTACATGCTGGAGTACAAGGACAAGGGTTTCAAGGCGCTGTCGATCGGTCAGCCGCCCTTCTTGGGGATCATCTCGCTGTATCTGGCGACCCAGGTGCTGCAAGGAAAACATCCCAAGACCGACGTCACGATTCCGTTCCCGTTCGTTACCACCGACACGGTTAAGGAAGGTCTGACGACGTTCAAAGACCTGCCGGGAAGCTACTTCGTCGACTTCACCGATAGCGGACCGAACGCGTCGGTCATCATCTGCAAGGATGCGGTTCTGCACGGTACGCCGTGTCCGGGCACGCTCGCCGTTCGCTTGCCGAATTAAAAATAAGGCATGCCGGCGATCGAAGGGATCGCGCTTTCGAAGTCGTTCGGCGGCGTCGTCGCACTGCGCAGTGCGTCCTTCGCCGCCGACGGCGGTGAAGTGCACGCGCTCGTCGGAGAAAACGGGGCGGGGAAAAGCACGCTGATCAAATTGCTGAGCGGTCTGTATCCGCCCGACTCGGGCGAAATCGCCGTCGACGCGAAACCGGTCACATTCGCGCGGCCGCACGACGCGTTGGCAGCAGGCATCGGCACCGTGTTTCAAGAGCTGACGCTCCTGCCGTTCATGACCGTGGCCGAAAACGTGATGTTGGGCCGCGAACCGCTCAACGGACCCTTCATCAAAAAGACGCGGCTGGTCGACCGCGCGCACGAGTTGTTCGCCGATGCCGAGATCGGTGCGGCCGCCGGAATCGAACCACTCGAGCTGGTCGGCAATCTGTCGCTCGCGCAGCAGCAGATCGTCGAAATCGTCAAAACCGTGTCCCGCCGTCCGCGCATCATCTTCATGGACGAACCGACGTCGGCGCTGGCCGAACATAGCGTGGCCTGGCTGTTCGGCCTGATCAAACGGCTGCGCAATGACGGCGCGTGCATCGTGTTCACTTCGCACCGCTGGAACGAAATCAAGGGCATCGCCGATCGCATCACGGTTTTTCGCAACGGCGAGCGGGTCGCCACCTCGAAAGCCGTCGATCTCAGCG
>Ga0182013_10007134_pt1 | contig 12437 bp, 10 predicted proteins | sample 612S2MmetaG_FD_120487 | JGI IMG/M metagenome (GOLD analysis project Ga0182013, IMG submission 120487) | Permafrost microbial communities from Stordalen Mire, Sweden - 612S2M metaG | ecosystem: Environmental > Terrestrial > Soil > Wetlands > Permafrost | place: Sweden: Stordalen | collected...
CCCGGCAGAACCTACTTGTCCCGAACAATCGAAGCACGAATCAGGTGATCCAGCCTGGGAAACTCCCGATCCATAGACGCCCTCCCGCCCTCGAACATTTTGTCTTGATGTCCTGCGCGCATGCCGCTCCCGGACTGTTCGCCGTGTGCCCCATTCATGCGTAGTCTCATCGCGCATGAGTGGGGTCGATTCCGATGTCCGTCACCCCATCCTCCGGCGTACACTACTCACAGCACCACCCAGGAACGCACCATGGCCTCTAACCCCATCCCGCCATCCAGCACTGACGCCCCGGAAAAGCCCCTCACCGCCGAGGAAGGCTGGGCTCTGTTTGAATCGCTTTACGGCAGCATGAAAGGCTGGTTCCCCGAAGAGGGCGGACCATCCGAAGTCCTCCGCCGGGAACGCGAAGCCTGGGGCGAATGAAGCTCTACCTCGATTCCATGCTCTGGGTGTACTACTTTGAAGGACATCCTGCCTTCGGGCCGCCAACTCAGTCTTTCGTGAATCGCATGCGGTCTTCCCGCCACGAATTCCTCTCGAGTCACCTCATTCTGGGGGAAGTGCTCGTCCTGCCCAAACGGAATAGAGACATCTTCACCGCGATGACGTATCGCCGCTTCTTCCTCTCATCTGCGGTCCATCTCATCCCGTTCCAGCTTGACGCCACCGAGCGTTTCGCAGACCTCCGCGCCTCACCCGCGTGAAACCTGCCGACGCCCTGCACCTCGCTCTCGCCGCCTCCGCCGGAACGGACTACTTCGTCACCACAGACGCTAAACTCCATTCCCTCACCATTCCCGGTATCGCCCGCATCTGCCCTCCAGACGCCGTTCCATAAGGCCGTATTGACACTTGGCGGGTGGCCCACCCATAAACGATCTTGGCTGCCCCATTCATGACAATTTCATGTCATGGGTGGGGTCGCTCACCCGCCAGCAGCCGATTCTTCTTGCCCTCCCTTACTCCCCCTGCTACTGTTCGTGGATTCACCTCAGTTGAAAAAATCCTCTCAAAGACAGGCGGCACCTTCTTGAACCGATTGAAACTTTCCATCCCATCCCGGCCATTCGCAACCCGGCGGCTGACCGCCGGCGCAATCTCCCTCTTCCTGCTCGCCGCTCTGCCCTCGGCGATAGGCTGCAAGTCAACTCCCTCGAACCCGATGATCGGCACCTGGCAGTTGGCGGTCGACGGAACCGGCCCCAAGGTCTGCGGTGTGTCCACCAAAATGACGTTCACCTCCAATACGTCGGAAACCTGGAACGACAAGGGAGTCTCCGGAGGACCGGCAATGATCTCCTATGTCGTCGAGCTGCCCAACATCTTTATCCCCGGCCCCGGCGGCGCTGTGTCCTACACCATGAGCGGCGAACAGCTCATCTGGCACAGCCCATACGGGCCATGCACCTACTCCCGTGCGTAAGCCGGGTGCCCCACCCTAACGCCCACCACCGAAGCTGGCGCCCCGTCCTAGCTTGCTAGGGCGGGATCGGGGGGCCGCATCCATGCGTAGTCTCATCGCGCACGGGTGTCTTCGACATTAAGCCCGGTACTGCTCCTCGCTCACCTGCTCCATCCACTCCACCACCTTGCCATCCAGCTTCTCCTGCACCGCGATGTGGGTCATGGCGGTGGTTGGAGTCGCCCCATGCCAGTGCTTCTCACCCGGCGCAAACCACACCACGTCTCCCGGCCGAATCTCCTCCACCGGCCCTCCCTCGCGCTGCGCCCAGCCGAACCCCGCCGTCACCACCAGCGTCTGTCCCAGCGGATGCGTATGCCACGCCGTCCGCGCGCCCGGCTCGAAGGTCACGCTCGCGCCCTGCCCCCGCGCCGGCTCCGGTGCCTGAAACAGCGGATCGATCCGCACCGTCCCCGTGAACCACTCCGCCGGCCCCTTCACTGAAGCCTGCGACCCTACCCGTTTGATCTCCATCGCTCGTTATCCTCATTCACAAGTTTACGACCGCGAGCGTCAGCCCACCGCCACAACTTCCCCCGCATTTTCGCGTCTATTCCTCTGCATGCGGCATCCAAACCGCAGAGAATTTGATACGAAGAGGGGACCAATGAACGCATTTGCAAAATCATTCTCAGCCGCTCTCATCTGTAGTGTCGCCACGCTGGCCGCCGCTCAAGCGCCGGTCGTGCGTCAGGCGCCGTCTTCGCCTCCGCCAGACCAGCAGCCCGCGTACTCCGCTCCTCCCGACCAGAGCCAGCCGGTTACCCCCCCGGACTACAATCAGATGGCGCAGGGCCAGCCCGCGCCGCCGCCCATGGCGCCGGAGCAGCTCGACCGCCTGGTCAACCGCATCGCGCTCTATCCTGACCCGTTGCTCGCGCAGACCCTGACCGCAGCCACCTACTGGGATGAGATTTCCGACGCCGCCTCCTGGGCCAACGAGCACAGCTACCTCCACGGCGACCCGCTCAGCGCGGCCATCACCTCCGACAGCCTGCCCTGGGACCCCAGCGTGCTCGCGCTGCTGCCCTTCCCCTCCGTGCTCGACATGATGGCCAAGGACCCCAACTGGACCGGCCAGCTCGGCAACGCCGTCCTCAGCCAGCGCGAGGACGTGATGGACGCCGTCCAGCGCCTGCGCCGCGAGGCCCGGGGCTACGGCTATCTCGCCTCCAACTCCGACATCGACGTCATCGACCAGGGTGGCTACGTCGAGATCCAGCCCTTCGACCCCTACCTCTACTACGTGCCCATCTACGATCCGCTCGTCGTCTTTGGCCCGCCGCGCCCCGGCCTCTTCATCGGCGGCGTCATCCGCTTCGGTCCCGCAGTCACCCTCGGCGTCTCCTTCGGACGCTTCGGCTGGTTCGGCGCGGGCTTCGGCTGGCGCGACCATGCACTGCTCATCGACCACCGGCCCTGGGTCCGCACCTACGCCAACCGCGGCGTCTACGTGCATCCCTACGCCCACCCGTACGTTCGGCCTGCCGCGCCCCGGGTGGAGCGTCACGCCGCCCGCGGCCGCCGCTAGTTTCAGATTCGCAAAGTTGGCGTATCCTCTTGTGCAGACACTCTCCCTGGACTAGCCCGTTCCGGCTCGGTCCGGGGAGAGCTCCCTAGCCGCACGGAGCACACCATGAGCGACTTCACCCTTACCGTCAACGGCGCCAAGCTGCACGTCAGCGCGCCCGCCGACGAAACCCTCCTCTCCGTTCTGCGCAACCGCCTCTCGCTTACCGGCACCAAGTATGGCTGCGGCGAGGGCGAGTGCGGCGCTTGCACTGTCCTGCTCGATGGCCATGCCGTCAAGTCCTGCCAGACCTTGGTCGCCGACGCCGCCAGTGCAAAGATCACCACCATCGAAGGTCTGGAGCAGAACGGCCAACTCACTCCCGTCCAGCAGGCCTTCCTCGACGCCGGCGCCTTCCAATGCGCCTACTGCACCTCCGGTATGGTCATGCGCGCCACCGCCTTGCTGCACGCCACGCCCAATCCCACTGAGGCCCAGATCGTCTCCGGCATGAACGGCAACATCTGCCGCTGCGGCACCTATCCCCGCATCGTCGACGCCGTCCAGCGCGCCTCTCGCTCCATGCCCGCTCACTCTGCAGCAAAAGGAGCCGCCCGATGAACACTCTCCTCGACGAAACCCTCGAGATCGCGCCTCCCGATTCCGCCAACGCGCCGCGCTGCTTCGCGCTTGACCGCCGCGCCTTCCTCCAACTCTTCGGCGGCGGCCTGCTCGTCTGCCTCACCGGCGACCACGCCTGGGCGCAGGAGGCCGGCCGCGGCGGCTTCGCTCGTCAGCCAGTGCCCAACGACATCTCCGCCTGGCTGCACATCGCCGCCGACAACCGCGTCACCGTCTTCACCGGCAAGGTCGAGGTCGGCCAGAACATCCGCACCTCGCTCGCCCAGCTCGTCGCCGAAGAGTTGAGCGTCCCCTTCGACGCCATCACCATGGTCATGGGCGACACCGACCTCGTTCCCTACGACGCCGGCACCTTCGGCAGCCAGTCCACCCCGCAGATGGGCCCACGCCTGCGCAACATGGCCGCCGCTGCCCGCCAGGCGCTGCTCGAACTGGCCGCCAAACAGTGGAACTGCGACGCCGCGTCTCTCGTCATCGCCAACGGCAAGGTCACCGCGCCCAACGCCAACCAGTCGCTCACCTATGGCCAGCTCACCCGTGACGAAAAGCTCGTCGCCGCGGTCTCCAGCGCCGCCCCGGCCCTCAATCCGGCAACCGCATGGAAGATCGCCGGCACGCCCGTCCCCAAGGCCAACGGTCGCGAATTTGTAACCGGAAAGCATCAATATCCCTCCGACATCACCCTCCCGGGTATGTTGTTCGGCAAGGTCCTTCGTCCCACCGGCTTCAACGCCACCCTCGACTCCGTCGACACCTCCGCCGCCGAGAAGATGCCCGGCGTCAAGCTCGTCCGTGATGGCGACTTCATCGGCCTCGCCGCCCCCGACGCCTACACCGCCGAGCAGGCCATCGCCGCCATCAAGGCCAGGTGGACCGTCCCCGCGCAGCCCTCCAACACCGGCATCTTCGAATACCTCAAGAACACTCCCGAATCCGCCGGGCGCGGCGGCGGTCGTCCCCAATCCGCCGCCCAGTCCGCAGCAGCCCAAACCGCGCCCGCGGCCACCGGCTCCGCAGCCACCACCCTCGCCCAGTCCTACACCGTCCAATACATCGCGCACGCCCCGCTTGAACCCCGCGCTGCCGTCGCCCAATGGGACTCCACCGGCAAGCTCACCGTCTGGACCGGAACCCAGCGTCCCTTCGGCGTCAAGGATGAGCTGGTTTCCGCCTTCCACCTCGACCCCAGCAAGGTCCGCGTCCTTCAGCCCGACATGGGCTCCGGCTACGGTGGCAAGCATACCGGCGAAACCGCGGTCGAGGCCGCGCGTCTGGCCAAGGCCGCCGGCGCACCGGTCAAGCTCGTCTGGACCCGGGAAGAGGAGTTCACCTGGGCCTACTTCCGCCCCGCCGGCCTGATGGAACTTAAGGCCTCCGTCCATCCCGACGGCACCCTCGCCGCCTGGGAGCACCACAACTACAACTCCGGCAACGCAGGCCTCGATACTCCCTATAACGTCGCCAATCCGGTCCAGCAATACCACGCCTCGCGCTCGCCCCTGCGTCAGGCTTCCTATCGCGCCCTGGCCCACACCGCCAACAACTTCGCCCGCGAGTCCTTCATGGACGAGCTCGCCCACGCCATCGCCATGGACCCGCTCGCCTTCCGCCAAAAGAACCTCGCCGACCCGCGCCTGCTGGCCGTACTCAACGCCGCCGCCGACAAGTTCGGCTGGGCCGCCGCAAAATCCACGCCCACCCGCGGTTTCGGCATCGCCTGCGGCACGGAGAAGGGTGGCCACGTCGCCACCTGCGCCGAAGTCGCCATCGATCCCGCCGCCAAAAAGATCCGCATCGTCCGCGTCGTCCAGGCCTGGGAGTCCGGCGCCGTCGTCAATCCCGACGGCCTGCGCAACCAGAACATGGGCGCCATCGTCCAGGGCATCGGCGGCGCGCTCTTTGAGGCCATCACGTTCGCCGACGGCCGCATCCTCAACCCCCACTTCGCCGACTATCGCCTCCCCCGCTTCGCCGACGCGCCCCACGTCGAGATCATCCTGCTCGACCGCAAGGACCTCCCCTCCTCCGGCGCCGGCGAGATCGGCATCGTTGGCATCGCCCCCGCCGTCGGCAACGCCATCTTCGCCGCCACCGGTGCTCGCCTGCGCAACATGCCCATGACCCCCTCCGGCCCCGTCCCCGGCCTCGCGCCCGCGCCGCTCACCTCATAGCCGTCTTGAAGGGGCCTCATAGCCGTCTTGAAGGGGCGCGGCTTCAGCCGCGCCATATCCGACACAAAAGATTGTGGGCTTCAGCCCCTGAGGGAATCACGCGCCCTGTACTTCCTCGCGCACGTTCGATTATCGTTGCTCCATCGAAATCTTTCCTACCTTCGGAGGACCTATGAACCGGCGCGACTTCACCAAGCTCTCCACCCTGGCGGCAGCTTCCCTGCGGCTGCCCCAGGCATTCGCCCAAGCTGTCGCCGCACCTTCCTCTCCGCAGAAGCCCATCGGCTTCGCCGCCGTCGGCCTCGGCTCCATCTCCACCGCCTTCATGGAGTCCATCGCCAACTCGCCCAACGTCAAGATCGTCGCCCTCGTCACCGGCCATCCCGACACCAAGGGCGTCCACTTCTCCGAGCTCTACAACATCCCCAAATCCTCCATCTATACCTATGAGACCTTCGACCGCATCCGCAGCAACCCGGCCATCGATGCGCTCTACATCGGCCTGCCCAACTCCATGCACTGCGAGTACACCGTGCGCGGCGCGCAGGCCGGCAAGCACATCCTCTGCGAGAAGCCGATGGCCATCTCCAGCGCCGAGTGCCGCACCATGATCGACGCCTGCCGCAAGGCCGATCGCAAGCTAATGATCGCCTACCGCATGCAGTACGATCCCGTCTGGCAGCAGGCCTACGACATCGTCCGCTCCGGCGCGCTCGGCAAGCTGCAGTCCTTCCGCGGCAGCATGTTGCAATCCCAGACCTTCGGCTGGCGCCAGACCAAGCAGTACGGCGGCGGCGGCCCCATGATGGACCTCGGCATCTACCCGCTCAACGGCATCCGCTACCTCGCGCAGGAGGAGCCCTCGGAGTTCACCGCCGTCGTCGCCACCCGCGACAAGGACGACCCGCGCTTCAAGGAGGTCGAGCAGTCCGCCGAGTGGACCATGAAGTTTCCCTCCGGCATCGTCGCGTCCTGCGGCTGCTCCTACGGCCAGTTCGGCCCCATGACCATGAGCATCCACGGCGACCAGGGCTACCTCTCGCTCAGCCCCGGCTTCGGCGGCGGCGGCATCCATCTCACCGGCAAGGCCGGCGACAAGACCTTCGACTCCACCGGCACTGGCACCGGCCACTTCCAACTCGCGCTCGAAGGCGAACACTTCGCCGCCTGCATCCGCTCCAACACCCAGCCCAAGTCCCCCGGCGAAGAGGGCCTCAAGGACCTCATCGCCATCGAGCGCATCTACCAGGCCGCCGGCACCCCCATCGCCTAGCCTCTGCTCTGCTTGTCATTCTGACCCTGAGCGTGTGAAAGATATAGGCCCGTCATCCTGAGCATCCATAGAATTGTCATCCTGAGCGAAGTTTTGGCGCGCTCTCGCGCCAAACGTAGTCGAAGGACCTGCGGTTGCGCTGGGCCGTGCCCGCCTTTGGACCCTTCTAATTCTCCGACGGCTTCTCTATATGGTCGATCGCCAGTGTCTCCACCTGGCCCTTGCCCTTATCCAGCTCCAGCCCCAGCGCCTTGATGTCCCATTGGTTTGCACCGACAGGATCGGACGCGGATGCTCCACCCACCTGTTCGTCCGGCGGAGGTCCCATCTCCACCCGCTTCAACACCACGTCATACTTACCGGTCAAACCGGTCTTATCCTGGACCGGCATCCCGCCCCCCGATAGCCATGACGCAAGCGGGGCCATCGAAATCCCGTAGAAGCTTATGCTCGCCAATCCATCTTTGAAATTCATGACCTCTACGCCGCCACCCGGCAGCCTGAATCCGCTGGGGTGCTCTGCCATCGGATCGGTCTCCCTGAACTTCACCCCACCCTTGGCCACCACCAGCGTATAGATCGGGACCTCTTTGACTTCGCGATGCACCGTCAGTTTGCAGCGGTCCGCCAGCATCGTCTGCAGCATGGACTGCAACATTACCTTCTGCCTCTCGGGCTTCTGCCACTCCGCGCGGTCCTCGTCGGAGATGCGGGCTTCAATGTCGTACCGCTCCGGCCAATCCGGAAGCCCCTTGAGCTGGTCGTACGCGTAGTACGCCCCTCCGCCGACTTGCGGAGTGTAAGCCGCCATCAGTGGCGTGATCATCCCACTGTTGATCATGCGATAGCCATCCGCAGTTGGCCCAATCTCCGGTGGTCCCTTCATCAAGCGTATCGGCGTGTTGTTCTGCCGGATCGAAACCACCTCAAACGCATACGCCTTCGCCGCCGCAGCCGTCGTCGTTGGAGCTGTCGCAGCACTTGAAGTTACCGCCGCGCTCGCAGCTGTTGTAGTTGGAGCTGGAGCCTGCCCCGCAGCCATCCCCACGCAAACAAATCCCACTGCCATAACCCTGCCAATCATGGGCCCTCGCCTCAAATCCTGCTCCTCCTCTCCGCTCTGCGATAGACGCCCCTATTGCACCACCTGCACCACCGTGTGCAGCGGCAGTTTGTCCGACGACCCGCCCACGCTCACCTGCACTCGGTCCGCCTCTACCACCATCTTCTTGCTGCCATCGTCCCAGTACGCCAGCGCGCTTGCCGGCAGCTTCATCGTCACCGTGCGCATCTCGCCCGGCTTCAGATTCACCCGCTCAAAGCCCTTCAGCTCCTCAATCGGCCGCGCCACCGCCGATCCCTGATGGCTCACATAAAGCTGCACCACCTCGTCACCCGCGCGGCTCCCGGTGTTCTTCACGTCCACGCTCACCATCTCCGTGCCGTCCTGCTTCAGCTTGGGCAGGCTCACCTTCAGGTTGGAGTAGGCAAACGTCGTATAGCTCAACCCATAACCGAACGCGTACAGCGGCTTCTGCTTCAGATACAGATAGGTCCGTCCGTGCCGGAGGTCGTAGTCCATCATCGGCGGCAGGTCCTGCTCGCTGGCGACCCAGGTCTGGCTCAGCCGTCCCGCCGGGTTGTAGTCGCCGAACAGAACATCGGCCAGCCCGTTGCCTTGCTCCTCGCTGTTGTGCGTCATCTCCAGAATCGCCGGTACATGCTCCTGCGTCCACGTGGTGGTAAACGGAAAGCTCGCCTGCAGCACCACGATGGTCTTCGGGTTTGCCGCCAGCACCGCCTTGGCAATGTCCTCCTGCGCCAGCGTCAGCGTCTTGCGGTCGATCGCCTCCTTGCCATCGCTTGGCAGCGGACACTTCGCCCAACCCGCATCGCACGTTGGGTGATTGCCGATGATCACAATCGCCACATCCGCCTGCTTCGCCAGCGCGGCCGCCTCCGCCAGATCGCTGCCCGTCGACATCTGCACCGCCACCGTCGCTCCCACGCGCTCCCGGATCCCCGCCACCGGAGTCACCGTATACGGCGGCGTCCCGCTGTACCAGTCCAGCGCCACCTTGTCCGCCAGCGGCCCAATCACCGCGATCGACTTCACCTGCTTCGCGTCCAGCGGCAGCAGATGGCCCTCATTCTTCAGCAGCACAATCGACTCATCCGTCACCTTTCGCGCCAGCGCCTTGTTCTTCTCCCAAAGCCACGGGTCGTCCACGCCCTTCACCTGCGGATCAAACCCAATGTGCGCGTACACGTCGCTGCCCGCCGGCTCCAGCATGCCCAGCCGGATCATCACCCGAAACACCCCGCGCAGATTCTTGTCGATATCGTTCTCATGGATCAGCCCTTGGTTCAGCGCCTCCTGCACCGAAGGCGTCGCGTTCTCCAGAAATTGGTTGATCCCCGCGTGGATCGCCGCCGCCGCTGCTTCGGCCATGGTGTTATAGGTATGGCTCGCGTGCATCATGTTGCCCAGCGCGCCCGCGTCCGTGCAAATGATCCCGTCGAACCCCCAGTCCTTCATCACCACATCGTGCAGCACCGGGTTCGCTCCCATCGGCACCTTGTTCCACGAGTTGTAGCTGGTCATCATCGCATTCGCGTGGCCCTCCTCAATCGCCATGCGGAACGGCACCGAGTAGTACTCATAGAACAGCCGGTTGTCGAAGTCCGAGCTCGACCCGGCGCGTCCGTCCTCGTTGCTGTTGGCCAGAAAGTGCTTCAGCAGCGACGAAGTCATCCACAGCTTCGGATCGTTGCCCTGCAATCCCTCGGTGTACGCGGTCGCCAGCGTGCCCACCAGGAAAGGGTCCTCCCCGTAGCTCTCCTCCGTGCGTCCCCAGCGCGGATCGCGGCTCAGGTCGGCGTTGGGCGCGCGCACCACCAGCCCACCCTTGTGATACTTGTCATAAGCCCAGCGCGTCTCGTACGCCTCCTCCGCCGCGGCCTGGCGCAGCAGCTCCGGGTCCCACGTCTGCCCCAGCCCATGCGACTGCGGAAACTGCGTCGTCGGCGTCACCAGCCCGCGTCCGCCCCATCCTCCCGGCCCGCCCAGCGCCAGCCCGTGCAGTCCCTCCACGTGGTTCGTCCCCACAATGCCCAGCCGCGGAATGGTGGGATCGGTGCCCAGCATCGCCAGCTTCTCGTCCATCGTCATGCGCCCCAGCAGGTCGGTAATGCGCGCCTCCACCGGCGCCGTCTTGTCCTGATACACCGGCTTATCCTGCGCCACCCCTGCCACACAACCCAACACCAGTACCACACCCGCCAACGCCAAACGCTTCATACTCAAACTCTCCCATGTAAACGGCATGGCAGCCATTCTCTCCCCGCACCCCCGCCCCTCGCCACAAAATTCGCACCGCCTCTCCCAGCCCATGTTTTTTAGCCTGACCGCTACCATCCCTCACGCAACCGCGTTACTCTTTCTTGCATGTTGATTCAACCCATCTTCGCGCGGGCTGCGGCCCGCCGCTTTGCACGTCTTCTCGTCGCGCTCACTCTCTGCTCCATCGTCGCTGCGGCCCAGCCGCCAGCCACCGTCGTCGTCAGCGACCCTCCCCAGTGGGGGCCCTACAACGGCACATTCCTCGCCGACGGCCCCGGCCTCCGCGTCCCCATCTCCGATCCGCGCGACCCCATCCTGCTCGCCGACTCGCCCTGGTCGCTCTCTTGCTGGATCAAATCCACCGACCCCCTCAACGCATTCTCGCTGGTCGCCGGCATGGGCAGCCCCACCGCCGAGTACCCGCGCTATCTCGCCATAGATGCCGGCAAAGTCGTCCTCTGGCTGGGCGAGGACAACCAGCTCACCGGCCCCGCCAGCCTCAAGCCCGGCGAATGGCATCTGCTCGCCGCCTCCTTCGACGGCAGCCGCTTCCATGTCTACGTCGATGGCCAGCCCGCCGCATCCGGCACGCTCATCCTCGGCAGCCCCACCGCGCTCCTGCAGATGGCGCCTGCCGCATCAGCCCATCACTTCGGCGGCCAGATCGCAGCCTTCACCCTGCTCCGGCGCGCCCTCTCCGACAGCGAAATGCGTCAGCTCTCCCTCGCCCGGCCCGACTTCTCCACCACCATGTTCGAGGAAGGCTCCAAGCCCTGGCCCATCCAGACCCGCGGCCAGGCTGGTTACCGCGCGCCCCAGGAACCGGCCACCATGCCCATTTCGCGTGCGCACTTCTCGCAGCCCGTCGCGCTTAGACGCCCGCCCTTAGGCCCCTCGCTCACCCAGACCAGCCCCGGCGAGTGGACCTTCTCCGATGGCTGGACCATGCGCGAAGCTCCCAAGGTTGAGAATGGCCCCGACAAGGTCAGCACCGCCGCGTACGACGCCACCGCCTGGATGCGCGCCACCGTTCCCGGCACCGTCCTCACCACCCTGGTCGATGATGGCGTCTATCCCGACCCCGGCTACGGCCTCAACAACCTCGCTATCCCCGAGTCGCTCAACCGGCAAGACTACTGGTACCGCAACGAGTTCACTCTGCCCGCCTCCGCACTTCCTGCCGGCGCCCACGCCGAACTCACCTTCGAAGGCATCAACTACGCCGCCGCAGTCGAGCTCAACGGCAAGGATCTCGGCACAATGAAGGGCGCATTCCGCCGCGGCACCTTCGACGTCACCTCAGCGCTCAAGCCGGGCCAAAAGAACGTTCTCGCCGTGCGCATCTCGCCGCCGCCCCACCCCGGCATCCCCCAGGAGCAGTCCATCCTCGGCGGTCCCGGCGAAAACGGTGGCGCCCTCGCACTCGATGGCCCCACCTTCGTCGCCACCGAGGGCTGGGACTGGATCCCCGCCGTCCGCGACCGCGACAGCGGCATCTGGCAGCCGGTCACCCTGCGCATCACCCAGGGCCTCAAGCTCGGCGACGCCCACGTCGTCACCACCTTCCCGCATCACGACTTCTCGCAGGCCGCCGTCGAGATCGATGTTCCCGTCACCAACCTCTCCGCCGCGCCGATCGACGCAACCGTCGACCTCCAAATGGAGCAGGCCAGCATCAACTTCACACGAACCATACCGCCGGGAAGCGAGGTCCTCAAGCTCACTCCCGCCGAGTTTCCTCAACTCAACCTCCAGCATCCGCGCCTGTGGTGGCCCAATGGCTACGGCAGCCCGGAGCTCTATCACCTCAAGCTCACACTCAGCGCCAACGGCGTCGCCTCCGACACCAAGGCCATCCGCTTCGGCGTGCGCGAGATCAGCTACGAGCTCAGCCTGCTCGACGGCACCGGCCATCTGCACCGCGTCGAATACACTCCGGCCAACTCACACGGCGATAAGGACCCCATCGTCGATGTCAGCCACGACGGCATGCGCGAGATTCCACTTCCCGATGCCGAGGCCGCCAACATTCC
>Ga0182013_10007142_pt1 | contig 12426 bp, 9 predicted proteins | sample 612S2MmetaG_FD_120487 | JGI IMG/M metagenome (GOLD analysis project Ga0182013, IMG submission 120487) | Permafrost microbial communities from Stordalen Mire, Sweden - 612S2M metaG | ecosystem: Environmental > Terrestrial > Soil > Wetlands > Permafrost | place: Sweden: Stordalen | collected...
CAAGAGCCGTGACCGCCAAGAGGAAAGACACTCTGGCTCGCCCTCTCCAGAGCTCGATCACGCTTCGCGAAATGCATCGACAGACGCTGCCCATCCCCATTGACCCTCCCTCTTCGCTTCGGCTGCTGCATCCCGCCGCAAGCTCTCGTGCACTTCCCCGACTACGCGTGACGCCTGCTAGCTGACGGCTCAAATAAACGTTGGGAGGCACGCTATAGCATCGCGCGGAGGAATGTCAAACAGGAACCGTCGCGCGACCGTACGAAACGGTCTTCCTGCGTCCCAAGGTGCCCGTACAGTCCTGAAGATGGGGGCATTCCAAGCTTCGAGGGCGAAAGCGCCCCCGCCTGGGCAGCCCGGACCTGACCGGGCGCCCGCAGGCCGGCAGGAGGCGCCGAGTCGTGCGTAAACAGTTGTCGGCCTTGTCCTGCGCCCCGCGCGACGTAGACATTGCCTGAGGGTTCGGCGACAGCCACGCCAAACGGGCCGTTGAATTGACCTTCGCCGGCTCCTGGCGCTCCGAACGCGCCCGAGAACACGTGGCGAGTCAAACCGACTGCTGGGCTGCAGAACACGAGGAGCACGCTCACGGCCCCCATCGCGAGCGCCGACAGACGGCATATATCACCGGCTCCACATCGTTTCGCTGTCGTCATCCCTTGGACCCTGGCCTCATACGGCCCCCTCATCTCACTGTTTCCCCCGATAAACGTTGGCTGGCACGCTCTAGCATGCAGACGAGGCGTGTCGAACGGGAACCGTCACCGGCCCGCACTGCGGCCCTCGACCAGCTCGAAAGACGACCGCCAGCGGCTGAGAATCGGCCATTTCTCGGCTATCGAGGCCGGGCGCGGCGACGAACACCCAGGCGGCAGGCAGCGTTCGCCGGGCTCGCGACGCCCGCTCGTAAACAATCGCCTCGTTCCGCCGTCCCCGGTAGCCTGCGCCGCCAAGCTGAACCGCACGCGATCCGCCGTCCGTGAGGGTGCCCCGCGGGAGGCTGCGCCGGCGGCGTTCGGCGACCCTCGCGCGCGCGGGACCTCGGATAAGGTTGATCCATTCGAGTTCGCGCAGCCGCTCGTGCTCGTAAACACGATGCTGGCCAAGGGTCGCAAGAGCACGCAGCGAGCGCGCCTTCTCAGGGGCATGGTCGACGTGGCAAACCGCGGCGGCTACGCGGCGGCGAACGTCTCTGCGGTGATCGAGAAGGCCGGCGTTTCCAGGCCGACGTTCTACGACTATTTCGCCGACCGGGATGCGTGTTTTCTCGCGAGCATCGAAGATGTGCACGAGGGCCTGCTCGAGCTGGTCCGCGAGGCCCTCGCGCAGGTGCCGGCGGCGCGCGCGGGTGACGCGGCGGTTGAAGCGATCGTGGCGTTCGCGAGCGCCGAGCCCGCGAAGGCCCGGTTCTTGATGGCCGAGTCGATGGCCGGCGGCGCGAGGGCGCTTGACGAGCGTGACCGCAGCGTCGCGCAGATCGCCGCGGCGATCGACGAGGCCCAGGCGGGCCTGCCGGCTAGCGCGGCGAGCCCGGACGTTGAGTACCGCGCGGTGGTTGGCGGCGTCTTTCGCATGCTCGCAACGAGACTGCGGCGCGGCGAGCCGGCGATCTCGAAGGTCACCGATGAGCTGATCTCGTGGCTGGCGAGGTATGAGCGGCCGGCGGGCAAGCACCGTTGGCGCACGATGACTCCCTCGCCCGCGCCGCCGCCGTCGCCGTTTGTCCCGGACGTCCCGATCCAGGAAATGCCGGGGGTGCTGCCGCCCGGTCGCCCCCGGATATCCGAGGAGGAGGTCGCTGAAAACCACCGTCTGCGAATCCTCTTCGCGGCCGCCCGGATGGCGGAGAGCAAGGGCTATACGGCGACCACCGTCGCCGATATCACGAAGCTCGCGCGCGTCGACGGTCACGTGTTCTACAGGCTGTTCGCGGATAAGCAGGATGCGTTCATGGCGGTCCATGCGCTCGGCCTGCAGCAGGTGATGGACGTGACCTCGAGAGCCTATTTCGCAGGCGGCCCGTGGCCCGAGCGCTGCTGGGAAGCCGGACGCGCGCTCACACAGGTGCTGCAGGACAATCCGCTGGTCGCGCAGATCGGGTTCGTCGAGGCGTATGCCGTCGGCTCCGCGGCGGTCCAGCGGATCGAGGAAAGCTACACGTCGTTCATGTTCTTCCTGCAGGAAGGATTGGTCTTCGGGTCCCAGCCTGATCCGCCGTCGCGGGTCGTGATGGAGGTGATCGTCACGAGCGTCTTCGAGGTGATCTACCAGCAGGCGCGGGCCCCCGGGGGCGAGGAGGTGACGATGCTGCCGTACATCGCGCACCTGTGGCTCACGCCATTTCTCGGCAGCGCCGACGCGGACGCTTTCATCACCCACAAGCTTCGCGCCCTCCGGCAGGCAAAGCGGCCCGCCGCCAAGAGCCCTCGGCTGACGGCAAAGAAGTAGCGCGCCGAGCACGGCGGGCTACCTACGGGGTTTGCGTGCACGCCGGGCGCCGCGGCGAGGAGGAGTGGCCGCGGCGCCCGAACCGGTACGAGAGGGAAACTACGCACCGTGCGTGACGCACCCGACGCGCCGACGCGAGGGGTGTCTGCTGCACTTCTTGTCTTGCACCTTGTTGCTCCTGGCCGTGCAGGCCGCCGCAAGGAGCAGAGGCGACCGGCACGCACGATAAACGTTACCATGTGACCCGCGAACGCGCAGTGACCGGAGCAGCCCTACGCCTCCGATCACCTGTATCATTCGCGTTTCTCAAGGCGTCACAGCGGGTTTCTAGGCGGCTGAGTCGCCGCCTCGCAGCCCTATAAACGTATACAATGTGAATAGTTTCGCCGTTCGGCACGCCACAGGTCTGGACGCCGGGCAGAACGCCGGCTGCACCGCATACATGTACCCCCGCAGACCCCATAGAAAGCCAACCTCTACCGGTGCCGATACCGCAGCCCGCCGGGCGCATGTCGCGCGTGTCCGTGCCCGGCGGCGGAGTCCGCAGTGTTGAGCGAGGCGCCGCGGCGCGTCGCCGTGATCGGCGGCGACCGCATTCCGTTCGCCAGGTCAGGGTCGGCCTATGTCGACGTGTCATGCCAGGACATGCTCACCGCGACCCTCGACGGGCTGGCCGAGCGCTTTGGGCTGCAGGGGCAGCGCATCGGCGAGGTCGCGGGAGGCGCGGTGCTCAAGCATTCCCGGGACCGTGACCTCACGCGCGAGAGCGTGCTCGGCAGCGTGCTTTCGCCCGAGACGCCCGCGTTTGATGTTCAGCAGGCGTGCGGCACGGGCCTTGAGTGCGCGGTCCTGATCGCGAACAAGATCGCCCTCGGGCAGATCGATTCGGGCATCGCGTGCGGCGTGGACAGCACCTCGGATGCTCCGATCGCCCTGAACGAGCAGCTGCGCCAGACGCTGCTGCAGGCAAGCCGTGAACGTTCGAGCGCCGGCAAGCTTCGCGCGGTCGCAACAGTTCGTCCGTCGCACCTGATGCCCGCGGTTCCCCGCAACGAGGAGCCCCGGACGGGCCTTTCGATGGGCGAGCACTGCGCACTGATGGCCGAGCAGTGGGACATCGGCCGCGCCGAACAGGACGAGCTCGCGGCCAGGAGCCACCGCCGGCTCGCCGGCGCATACGAGCGGGGCTTCCAGGCGGACCTCGTCAGCCCGTATCGGGGTCTCGAGCGAGACGAGAACCTGCGGCCAGGTTCGAGCGTTGAGGCGCTCGCGCGCCTTGCGCCGGTCTTCGGCGGGCCAGGCGGGACGATGACCGCGGGCAACTCGACGCCGCTGACCGACGGCGCGTCCGCGGTGCTGCTCGCCAGCGAGCAGTGGGCAAGGACGCGGGGCCTGGCGGTGCTCGCCTACATCACCGGCGCCCAGAGCGCCGCCGTCGACCATGTGAATGGCGGCGAAGGGCTGCTGATGGCGCCGGTCCACGGGATGCCGGTGATGCTCGCCCGCGCCGGCCTTTGCCTTGACCAGTTCGACTACGTCGAGATCCACGAGGCGTTCGCGGCGCAGGTGCTGTGCACCGTGAAGGCCTGGCAGGACGAGGAGTTCTGCGAGCGCAGGCTCGGCCTATCCGGCCCGGTCGGGGCGGTGGACCCCGGCAAGCTGAACGTCAACGGCGGGTCGCTCGCGGCGGGCCACCCGTTCGCCGCGACCGGCGGGCGGATCCTCGCGGCGCTCGCCAAGCAGCTCAGCCAGGCCGGCAGCGGGCGCGGCGTGATCAGCATCTGCGCCGCGGGCGGCCAGGGAGTCCTGGCGATGCTCGAGAGCGCCGGAGGCGCGTGATGGCAGACCGCTACGCCCAGCTGACGGGCTCCCCCGCCGGCCGCAAGCTGGCGGGCCCGCTCGGCCTCCCGGTCCCCGCGCGCCTCGAGCGCTACAGGCCGGGCGGCCCGCTGATCGACGGCGCGGTCCTGCTCGGCGCCGCGCCCGGCGGCCGGCTCCTCGCCGCCGCGGCACGCGTGCTCGCCGGCGCCGGGGTCCCGGCGACGCTCGCGGCGGACGAGAGCACGATCAGCGCCGCAGCCGCCGGCGGACCCGGCGCCGAGCACCTTGACGGCGAGCACGCCGGCCGCACGTTCAAGGGCCTGATCTTCGACGCGTCGGGGATCACGGACTCGACGCAGCTCGTGCAGCTGCAGCGCTTCTTCCATCCCGCCGTCAGGCAACTGGAAGCCAACGGGCGGGTGATCGTCCTCGCCCTGCCCCCGGCGGACGCGGGCGGGCCGCGCGCGCAGACGGCGCAGCGGGCACTTGAGGGGTTCACCCGCTCGCTCGGCAAGGAGCTCGGCGGGCGCGGCACGACCGTACAGCTGGTGCACGTCGCGCCGGGCGGACAGGAGCACATCGAGTGCACGCTGCGGTTCCTGCTCTCGCCGCGCTCGGCGTACGTCTGCGGCCAGCTCATCACGGTCACCGGCGCGCACGCCCGCGCCGCCGCGGTCGACTGGGAGCGCCCGCTGGACGGAGCAGCGGCGCTCGTGACCGGCGCCGCCCGCGGGATCGGCGCCTGGATCGCAAGGACCCTCGCGCGCGACGGCGCAGCCGTCGTCGGCGTCGACGTCGAGCAGGCAGCCGGCGAGCTGACAGCAGTCATGCGCGACGTCGGCGGCAGCGCGCTGACGGTCGACATCACGGCCGCGGACGCCCCGCAGCGGATCGCCGAACACTGCTCGGGCGGCCTGGACGTCCTTGTCCACAACGCGGGCGTCACGCGCGACCGCACGATCGCGAAGATGCCCGAGGGGCGCTGGAGCGAGCTGATGGAGATCAACCTCTCAAGCCAGGAGCGCATCAACGACGCGCTGCTCGGCCAAGGGCCGCTGGCGCCCAACGCGCGGATCGTGTGCGTCTCCTCGATCGCCGGCATCGCCGGCAATCCGGGGCAGAGCAACTATGCGGCCTCCAAGGCCGGCGTGATCGGCATGGTCGGGGCGCTCGCGCCACGCCTCGCCGCGACCGGCGCGAGCATCAACGCGGTGGCGCCGGGGTTCATCGAGACGGCGATGACCGACGCGATGCCGTTCGGGGTCCGCGAAGCCGGCAGACGGCTGAACAGCCTGCGCCAGGGCGGCCTGCCGGTCGACGTCGCCGAGAGCGTCGCGTGGCTGGCGAGCCCCGCTTGCACGGCGGTCAACGGGAACGTGATCCGGGTCTGCGGACAGAGCCTGCTGGGCGCATGAGCGCGGCCCGCACGCTCACCCGCACGCCGCGCCTGCCGGCGCTGTACGCGCGGACCGCGGCGGCGATGATCCCGGGCGCCGGGCGCCTGCCGTTCCTGCCGGGCGGCGGCGGGCCGCTCCCGGACCTGCAGCTGCGCCTCGAGCACGTCAGCGCCGACCGGGCCGCGCTGGACGGCTACCGGCAGCTGTGCGGCTTCCCGGCAAAGGACGTGCTGCCCGGAACCTACCCGCACGTGATGGCGTTTCCGCTGCAGATGGCGCTGATGAGCGACCCGCGTTTCCCGTGCGGCCCGGCGGGGCTCGTGCACCTGGAGAACGTGATCCACCAGCACCGGCCGATCCCGGCAGGCCAGCCCCTTGACCTGCACGTCCGGGCGGGAGCCCTGCGCGCGCACCGGCGCGGGCGCACGTTCACGCTGTTCACGCAGGCAGAGGCGGCGGGAGAGCTTCTCTGGCAGGGCACGAGCACGATGCTCCAGCGCACCCGCCGCCCCGAACAGCACGAGGGCCGCAGCGAACCCGGGCGCGCCGACACCCCGGGCGAACTGGAGCTCGACGGTGAGCCGCTGCGCAGCGAAAACTGGGAGCTCGCGGGCGACCTCGGACGCCGCTACGGCGCGCTGTCCGGTGACCGCAACCCGATCCACCTGCATCCTTTGGCGGCGCGCGCACTCGGGTTTCCCGGCGTCATCGCGCACGGCGCGTGGACCAACGCGCGGGTGCTCGCCGCGCTCGCCGACGAGATCCCGGACTCCTATTCGATGCTCGCCAGCTTCCGCAGCCCGATCGTGCTGCCCGCGCTCGTGCGCTTTGAAAGCGCCCGCGCGGACGGCGAGATCGACGTGTCCGTGCGCTCAGAGGATCTTCGCCGCACGCATCTGCGAGGCCGCGTGCGCCAGCTCGACCCCGACCTCGCGACCGCCACGACGACAGGAGGACAGGCAACGTGAACGCCACCGAACAGCAGAGTCCCCGCAGCGGCATGGGCTACGGACTCAGGGCCCTGGGCCGGATTGCGGGCTCAGGCACCCTGGACCGGATCGGGCTGCGCAGCGGCCTCGAGCACGCAGTCTTCAAAGGCACCCGCGGCGGCCTTCGCTCGGCGACCCGTGCGAGCCGAACGTTCAAGGCCGCGCAGAACCTGACGCGGCCGGCCCGGCCGGCCGCGGGAACACCGTCGTCGGGCCTGCTGGACCTGACTCCCGACGAGGAGCAGAGCATGCTTCAGGAGGCGCTGCGCGCCTTCGCGGCAGAGCAGATCCGCCCGACGGCCAGCCTCGCCGACAGCGAATGCCAGGTCGCCCCGGAGCTGCTTGAGCAGATCACCGAGCTCGGGGTCGGCGCGCTGGGGATCCCGGAGGAGCTCGGCGGACTCGCGCTCGAGCAGCCGGCGGTGACGGGCGTGCTGGCCGCAGAGGCGCTCGCGCACGGCGACATGGGCATCGCGTACGCGGCGCTCGCCCCCGCCGCGGTCGCCGCGGCGATCGGGCGCTGGGGCAGCGCCGAGCAGCAGGCAACCTACCTTCCCGCGTTCACCGCAGCGGCGCCGCCGGCGGCGGCGCTCGCGATCCTCGAGCCGCGGGCCCTGTTTGACCCGATGGATCTGCACACCGGCGCGAGCCGCGACGGGGCGGACTGGATCATCGACGGGGCAAAGGCGCTCGTCGCGCGGCCCGGTGACTGCGAGCTGTTCATCATCGCCGCGAACACGCAGTCCGGCCCGGCGCTGTTCCTGGTCGAGTCCGGGACCGCAGGACTCTCCATCGAGGCCGAACCCGCGATGGGGCTGCGGGCCGCCGCCACCGGCCGACTGGTCGCCGAGGCGGTGAGGGTCCCGGGCGGCGCGCTGATCGGCGACGGCGCGCGCGAGCTCTACAGCGAATGCGTGCAGCGCGCGCGCATCGCGTGGGCGGCGCTCGCGACCGGCACCGCGCAGGCCGTCCTTGACCACGTGATCCCGTACGTCAACGAACGCTCAGCTTTCGGCGAGCCGATCTCCAACCGTCAGGCGGTCGCGTTCACCGTCTCGAACCTCGCGATCGAGTCCGAAGGCATACGCCTGGTGACCTACCGCGCCGCGAGCCGCGCGGACGCGGGCACGAGCTTCGCGCGGGAGGCGTCGCTGGCGCGCCAGCTGTGCAGCGCCCACGCCGCGAGCATCGGCTCGGACGGCGTGCAGCTGCTCGGCGGCCACGGCTACATCAAGGAGCATCCGGTCGAGCGCTGGTACCGCGATCTAGCGGCGGTCGGCGTCATGGAGGGCGCCCTGCTCGTCTAGGGCAAAGGAGAGAGATGATCAATCTGGAGACACCAAGAAAATTCGAGCAGCTCGTCGGCCAGGCCCACCAGGTCGCGCAGGAGATCTTCCGCCCGATCTCACGCAAGTACGACATTGCCGAGCACAGCTACCCCAAGGAGCTCGACGTGCTCGCGTCGCTGATCGACGGCATGAGCGAGGGCGGCGGCAGCGGCGCGGGCGCCGCCGGCGTGCGCCGCGAGAACAGGGAAAACGGCGCGGGCAACCGCAACGGCTCGAACCTCTCGACGGTCCTTTCGATCATCGAGATGGCCTGGGGCGACGTCGGGCTGCTGCTGACAATGCCCAGACAGGGGCTCGGCAACTCCGCGATCGCGTCGGTCGCGACGCCCGAGCAGCTCGCCCGGTACGGCGGGCGGTGGGCTGCGATGGCGATCACCGAGCCCGAGGCCGGCTCGGATTCCGCGTCGATCCGCACGACCGCCGAGCTCGATGGCGACGAGTACGTGCTCAACGGGGAGAAGATCTACGTGACCTGCGGTGAGCGCGCCGATCTCGTCGTCGTGTGGGCGACCCTTGACCGCAGCAAGGGCCGCGCCGCGATCAAGTCGTTCATCGTCGAGCGCTCGAACCCTGGGATGAAGCTCGAGCGCCTCGAGCACAAGCTCGGGATACGCGCCTCGGACACCGCGGCGTTCCGGCTTGAGGAGTGCCGGGTACCGAAGGACGCGCTGCTCGGCGACCCCGCAGTCGACGTCAAGCAGAGCTTCGCCGGGGCGATGCAGACGTTCGACAACACCCGGCCGCTGGTCGCCGCGATGGCGCTCGGGGTCGCGCGCGCCGCGCTCGATGAGGCGCGCAGGCTGCTCGCGGGCGCCGGCGCCGAGATCGACTACGACAGGCCCGCAAGCAGCCAGGTGGCCGGGAGTGCACGGCTGCTGGCGATGCAGGCCGAGTACGAGGCGGCGTACCTGCTGACGCTCCAGGCGGCGTGGATGGCCGACAACAACCGGCCCAACAGCCTGAAGGCGTCGATGGCGAAGGCGAAGGCCGGCCGGATGTGCGTGCAGGTGACGCTCGAATGCCTGGAGCTGTGCGGCGCTGTTGGCTACAGCGAGCGGAATCTGATGGAGAAGTGGGCGCGCGACGCGAAGATCCTCGACATCTTCGAGGGCACCCAGCAGATCCAGCTGCTGATCGTCGCCCGCCAGCTGCTCGGCAAGAGCTCCGCCGAACTCAAATAGCCGCCGGCGCCCGGCGCGCCGACCACCCTCGCGTAAACGGGCACGAGACCGTTAGCCCGGGCGCGCGGCACGCTTTCGGGACTCACGCCGAGCGGCGCGCGACACTGCTAGGGCAAAGGCACAGCTCACCTGCCGCCGACGCGCCTGGCGGCGGGCCGTGGCCGGCGATAAACACCGGTCGCACATCCGTCGCGGCAGAGGTCTTGGAACTCAAGGCGTAGCGCGCGCGGGCCGAAATGGCTCGCATGAGCGGCATGTCATGGCTCTGCCCGACCGAGCTGGACCGAAACCGGCTGCTCGACGCGAACGAGCGCGTGAGAACGATCCGCCGGATCGGCACCGGCGGCGTAGGGGTTGCCCTCGTTCTCGCGGCGCCGTGGCTGGGCTGGTGGACGCTCGCCCTGCTGGCGCTCTCGGCAGTGAACTTCGCCGTAGTCGAGCGGCGCATCCATTCCAGCCCGCGACCGGAGCTCGTCAGCGCCGCGGGCGTGCTGGTGACGATCGGCCTGCTCGCCGGCGGCATCGCCTACAGCGGCGGGCCGCGAAGCCCGATGCTGGCGTGGCTCGTGCTGCCCGCCGCGATGGTCGCCGCGCGCTTTCGCCCGCAGGTGCTGATCGCGAGCCTCGCTCTCACGAGCGCAGTGATCCTCACGGTCACGTTTGGCGTGCACCCCGCCTGGACGCTCGCGGACCCCGTCCCGGTGATCGCGACGCTCGCGCTGCTGGTCGGCGTCGCCGCGGTCGTCTGGGCGCTCGAGGGAGCCGAACTGCAGCACCGCGATGAGGTGATCCTCGACCATCTGACTGGCCTGCTGAACCGGCGCGCGCTGCTGCCGCGCTTCAACGAGATCGCCCAGCAGGCCAAGGTCAGCGGCCAGCCGGTGTGCCTGGTGCTCGTCGACCTGGACCACTTCAAGGAAGTCAACGACTGGCACGGCCACGACCGCGGTGATGCCGTGCTGCAGGCCGTCGCGCAGGAGATGCGCAGCCAGCTGCGCTCGTTCGAGCTGATCTACCGGCTCGGCGGCGAGGAGTTCCTGATCGTGCTGCCGGGCATCGACCTGGAGACCGGCGAGGTACTCGCCGAGCGCCTGCGCGCCTCGGTGCAGGCAGCGCAGCCCGCCGGGCTCACGGCGACGATCTCGCTGGGGGTCAGCTCGGCCGCCGGGGACCAGGTCGACTACGACAGCCTGTTCCGCGCCGCCGACGGCGCGCTTTATGAAGCCAAGCGCGGCGGGCGAAACCGTGTCGTCGCGGTGCGCCTGGCGCCCGCCGCCGAGCCGCCGCACGCCGCCGCCGCGCCCGTCGGCGCCGTCGGCGCCGTCAGCGCGCCCGCCGGCCCCTGAGCTGGGCCCCGCCTGGGAGCGGCCCGCCCGCGCGGCCGGGTCGGTCGAGGTCAGCTCCGTGCCCGTCTTGCGCGAAAGAGCGCGACCGGCTCGCGCACCCCGTGCAGGCGATGCTCCCCCGCGAACGAGAGCCGGTATCCGCCGCCAAGCTCGTTTCGCACGGCCCGTTCGACGAGCACGCTCCCGGGACGCGCGAGAGCGGTGATCCGGCTCGCGAGGTTCACCGGCGCCCCGAACCAGTCGCCGGCGCGCGCAAGCGCCGGGCCGGCCGCGATCCCGGCTCGCAGCGCGGGAAAACGCTCGCCCTCACGGGCCGCGAGGTCGATCAGCTCCAACGCGGCTGCGGTTAGCGGCTCGGGCGCCGGGCAGGTCAGCATCGCCGCGTCGCCGATCGTCTTGACCAGGCGCACCGGCGGCTCACAGACCTCGCTGACCAGCTCCTCGAGCCGCGCCGCGAGGGCCGCGAGCTCATATGGCGAGAGCACCTGGCCCAGACGCGTGAAACCGACCAGGTCGGCGAAGCAGACGGCGACCTGCGAGGCGCCCGGCAGGGAGCCCGCGGCCCGGTCGGCTGCGCTCAGCCCCTCGCTGTCGCCGACCTCGCGCAGGTGGATCGTCAGCAGGTTCGTTGCCATCGGCCCGACGAGCGGCGCGAGCTCCGCGGCCGTCAGGCCGTAGCGACGGGCGAGCTCGTGCTCCCCGGCGCCGGGCTCGAGCACCAGCCGCAGCGCCAGGGCCCGCATCGCCTCCGCGGCGCGCGCCAGGCCCTGGCCGAGCGTGCGGATCACCTCGAGCATCTCCTCTTCGGAGATCCCGGCATCCTGCGCGAGCCCCGCGGTCCTGACCGCGTCGATGTCGGCCTGCACATAGGCGCGCTCCTGCGGACCCGGCACCACGAGACCCATCGCGCGCCGCGCGGCCAGCAGAAAGCCGACATCGACGCCCGCGAGCTCGGCGACCTGCGCGGCGCTGTAGCGCCGGGTTCCCGCGATCGCGCTCTCGCCCGCGAGGAACACGAGCGTGCCGTGCGCCGCGTGCCGGCGCAGCTCAGCCAAGGGCACCCCGCGCTCGACGAGCTCTTCAAGCAGCGCGATGCGTTCTGCGCGCGCCGGGCCCTCGAGGCCCGCGAGCAGCCCCTCGCCCTCGAAGTCGACGCTCACCGCTGCGGCACGCCGGGAGCCTCCAGGGCCTGCTTGAGGCCCTCGGGCGGCTGGAGCGCCAGCAGCTCCTGCAGCCGCTCGATGACCGGCCCCCGCGCGAGCAGCGACAGCAAACGTCCGGGGTCGAACTCGGTACGAAAGTGCGCGAGCGTGCCGCCGCTGCCGAGCTCCTCGAACGTCCAGCTCACCGACAGGTCCTTCAGGTCGCCGCTCACGCGACGCATGTGCAGGGCACGTTCGCCTTCGTAGGTGAAGAGCAGCCGCACCTGCACCTGGGCGACCATCGCGTCGAGCTTGGTGCTCACGAGCCGCGCTCGCCCGGCCTCGTCGCGGTCCAGGACCTCGACGGCCTGGACAACCTTGTGCCACTCCGGGGTGCGGGGATAATCGCAGACGAGCGCGAAGCACTCCGCGAGCGGGACGGCGATCTGCGCGCTCGAGGAGCCCTCAAAGCGAGTCATGGCGTTGGCGTTCGGTGCGTTGGCAGCGCGCCCTCGGCGCTCTGGTGTTCTTCGTGGCGACGCGCGCGATACAAGTCAGAACGGGGTCGAGCGGGCCCACGGCCCGCGAGCTACGTCCATGCGCCTCGAGGCACATGTGATAAACGCTAGTGTACCTATTGTCAGTTGGGCGCGCGCACCCGCACCGCGTGGCGGGTTACTCCACAAAGCGTGGCTTTGCGGCTGGCGGACACCCGCGCAAGCCACGCGTGACGCGCGAAGTTGTAAACGTCGG
>Ga0182013_10007144_pt1 | contig 12424 bp, 11 predicted proteins | sample 612S2MmetaG_FD_120487 | JGI IMG/M metagenome (GOLD analysis project Ga0182013, IMG submission 120487) | Permafrost microbial communities from Stordalen Mire, Sweden - 612S2M metaG | ecosystem: Environmental > Terrestrial > Soil > Wetlands > Permafrost | place: Sweden: Stordalen | collected...
AAGTACAAGTTACAATTGTGTGACAAAGGTGACATTTCGGTGACGCGAGCCAGCAAACCCCGCTGACGACTCTCACGCTCCTGTCCGCCGGACCAATTGAAACCAAAATGAGAATTGCTGACGCGCTGATGGAGAAGACGGCGAAGTTGTTTCCCGATACGGAGTTGATGCTTTGTGCCGGGGGCGGTGGACGAGCGGACTATGGCGCGTTGAAATACTTTCATGAATTCTGGCCAAGTGACAACACCGACCCGGTCATGCGCGTGCCGATGCAATGGGATTACTCTTATTTCTTTCCGCCCATGGCCATCGCCAGCCACGTCACACATTGGGGCAATCGTCCGATGCACTTTGCGTGCAGTGTGGCGATGAGCGCGCGTTTTGGCATGGACCTTGATCTCGCAAAACTCTCGGCGTCAGATAAGGCGATTCGCGCTGGGGCCATCAGCGCTTACCAGCAGATTCGCAACGTGAAGCAGCTTGGCGATTTGTACCGGCTGGAAGACCCGCATCAGGGATTTCGCGGGGCTCTGGATTTTGTGTCGCCCGACCGGGGGCGCGCTGTGGTATTTGCGTTCCAGTTGAAAGAGGGCGACGCGCAACCGGCGCGACCTAAGGGACTTGATCCTACGAGAAATTATACCGTCCACGAATTGAATCCGGCGCCCGGTCGCGCGGCAATGCCACAGGAAGGCAAGATATTCACTGGTGAGCAATTGATGCGAGACGGCATCCTGCCTTCGTGCGCGAGAGCAATCGAAGCGAGCGTCATCCAACTCGGATCGTGAGGATCGGCAATTGAACCCGGAACAATTTACCATGTTTTCAAGATACAATAAAAAAACATTATTCCGCTTTCTGTTCTGCACCGCATTTTTGGCTTTTGCGGGCAAGCCTCTGGCAGGCGCTCAATCAAACCACTGGCAACTGACTTCACCTGATGGTCAATGTGCGATTTCGGTTTTGCTCGATGAGAAGGGGGACTTGAGTTATCAGGCTTTGCGTGCCGGAATGATCGTAATCCAAAAATCGCCGCTGGGCTTGCGCCGGGATGACGCGGGATTCGAGCATGCGCTGACTTTTGAGCATGCGAGCAAAGTTGAAAGGCGGCGCGAAAACTACGAGTTGTTTGCAGGGCCTCAGCCGCGGGTTGACCACATTGTGAAACATCTCAATCTAATTTTCCACAACACCAATGGTGCTCTGATTGAACTTGATGTGGCGGCCAGCGATGAAGGCGTCGCGTTTCGTTACCGGTTCGCTCAAAAATCCAGTGAAATCCATATTATTGAATCCGAGTTGACTGGTTTCCAACTGCCATTGAACGCCAGCGGCTGGTTCCAGCCGTATCACGTGGCGGGGCCTTATACGCCGGCTTACGAGGATTTTTATTTTCACACTTCTCCCGGGGAACCGCCACCGGATTCGCGGGCCAGGGCCGTGGGCTGGGCCTTTCCCGCGCTCTTTCATGTGCCGGATGCAAGTGCCTGGGTGTTGCTTACTGAATCGGGAACGGACGAATCCTATTGCGCGTGTCATTTGGGTCCCCATTCGTCCGGCGGTCTTTATCGAATCGCGTTTCCGCTGGCCGATGAAACCACCAAGGGTTACACTCATAAATTCGGCCCGGAGCCGCGTTATTCCCTGCCTTGGACGATGCCGTGGCGGGTCATTGTGATGAGTCCAACGGTGGAAAATATTGCCACAGAAACATTGGTTACAGATTTGGCACCGTCGTCGAGGGTCACTGACACCTCTTGGATCCATCCCGGTCGTGCGTCCTGGTCGTGGTGGTCGTATTCGGATGAACCAGCCACGGCAAAGCGCTTCGACGAATTCACCGATTTTGCGGCGCAAATGCGCTGGGAATACACCTTGTTTGACGCCGGATGGTGGAGGCCCGGATTGAAGCCCATCGCCGATCACGCCACGGCCAAAGGAATCATTCCACTGGCTTGGTTGCACGCCAGCGATTTTTATGAGACAAACAAGCGGAAAGAGAAGCTTGAGGAAATGGCCGCCGCAGGAGTTTACGGCGTGAAAGTGGATTTCTGGTGCTCCGACCGGCAGGAAGCGATCGCCGCGCAGCAGGCACTCTTCAAGGACGCTGCGGAACGCAAAATGGTGGCAAATCTGCACGGTTGCACCATACCGCGGGGTTGGCAAAGAACCTGGCCAAACTTTTTATCCTGCGAAGCAGTGTTGGGCAGCGAATCCTGTTTTTATGAGCCGCGCTACACGCAGAAAGCGGCGGAATTGGACACGGTGCTTCCTTTCACCCGGAATGCGATTGGCCCCATGGACCTCACGCCCGTCGGCTGTTCACTAAAAAAATATGCCCGCACAACCACGGCTGCGCATCAACTGGCCGCCGCGATTATTTTCACCTGCGGCATCATTCATTACGCGGACCAGCCGGAATTCTTCGACTCGCTGCCTGCGGAAGCCCGGCAGATATTTCGCGACGCGCCGGCGCGCTGGGATGAAACGCGCTGTCTTCTGGGCGATCCGGGCAGGGTGACGGTCTTTGCCAGACGATCCGACAGGAGATGGTTTATAGCCGGCATTAATGGGACCAGCGAGATTTTGCCGATTGCCTTGGATTTATCGGCTTTCAAAAAATTTCCCAACTGGCTGATGATCGCCGAAGGTGAAAACGCTAATATGCAAGTTACCGTGACGCAACCGTCAAAGTCGGATGAGTGGCGTCAGGAGATCCCGCCACGGGGCGGATTCATCCTCCGTTTGACCAAATAACGCAAATATTTTTTATGAGCCAGAATAGCATGACCTGGATCTGGCTGGTGATTGTCGCCATTGGGTGGCAACGGCTGGTGCTCGCCGCCGATGGTAAATCCAACCCATCGGAAACGACCGTTTGGTTTGATGTTCCGGCGAAGGATTTCACGGAATCGTCACCCTTGGGAAATGGGCGGCTGGGCGCGATGATGTTCGGCGGCGTGGATGAAGAACGCATTGTCCTGAACGAAAGCTCGGTTTGGTCTGGTTCGCGACAGGATGCCGACCGCCCGGATGCTTACAAAGTTTTGCCTGAAATCCAGAAACTGCTGCTGGAAGGGAAAAACCCCGAAGCCGAGGCGCTGGTGGATGCCAATTTCACCTGCAAAGGACCGGGTTCAGCGGGCGCACAATATGGCTGTTACCAAGTACTCGGCAACCTTCATCTCTCATTCGATAGTGGCGATACAAATTCACCCGTACAGAATTATCGCCGCGAATTGGATTTGAACGACGCCACCGCCCGAATGGAATTTAATCGGGGTGGCGTTCATTTTACGCGGGAGATGTTCGCGAGCGCGCCGGATCAGGTGATGGTTTTGCGTTTAAGCGCGGACCAGGTCAAACACATTTCTTTCAACGCGCGACTGGACCGGCCGGAGCATTTTGAAACTTCAGGCGATGGCACCCATGCCTTGTTGATGACCGGGCAATTGGATAATGGCGTGGATGGAAAGGGCGTTCGATACGCGGCGCGGATGCGGGTGCTGAATCAAGGTGGCGAAGTATCAGTGCGTGGAAATATACTGAAGGTGAGCAAAGCGAATGAAGTGATCTTGGTGATTGCGGCGGGAACGGATTTTCGAGGTTTTGCCGGGCGGCAAACCAAAGATCCGCTGGCGGCGACGCTTAAAGATTTGAATCGCGCCGCCGGCAAGTCCTACCAGTCCCTGCTTAAGACGCATGCCGCGGACTATCAAAAGTATTTCCAGCGGGTCGCGCTGCGACTCGATCCGCTGGACGCCGCGGCGGCGGAAGAACCCATCCCCGAGCGGATCAAAGCTGCTGAAAAAGGTCCCGGCGATCCGAGTCTGGCGGCGTTGCATTTCAACTTCGGCAGATATTTGCTTATATCGTCTTCGCGGCCCGGCGGGTTGCCCCCCAAATCTTCAAGGACTTTGGGCGGAGGAGACCCACACGCCTTGGGATGGCGACTGGCATTTGGATATGAATGTGCAGATGAATTACTGGCCAGCGGAGGTCTGCAATCTTTCGGACCTGACAGAACCGTTGTTTTCGCTGATTTCCTTTTTGCAGGAACCGGGGGCGAAGACGGCGCATGATTATTACAATGCGCGCGGCTGGGTGGCGCATGTGCTTGCGAATCCATGGGGATTTACGTCGCCAGGCGAGGGGGCGACCTGGGGCGCCTTCAATGGCGGCTCGGCTTGGCTTTGCCAGCATTTGTGGGATCATTACCTGTTCACACAGGATCAGCCTTTTTTGCGATGGGCTTATCCAATCATGAAGGGTTCGGCACAGTTTTACGCGGACATTCTGATTGAGGAACCTGCTCATCACTGGCTGGTTATCGCCCCTGCCAATTCTCCGGAAAATCATTTCAAGACAGCCGATGGCAGGGATGTCTGCATTTGCATGGGGCCGACCGTAATGCAACAACTCGTGCGGTATCTGTTCGATGCCTGCATCGAATCATCAGAGGTTCTCGGCATCGATGTGAATTTCCGAAATGAACTGGTCGCGAAACGTGCGCGCTTGGCGCCAACACAAATCGGTTCAGACGGACGGGTGATGGAATGGCTCCAAGAATATGCCGAACCAGAACCACAGCATCGGCATATCTCGCACCTTTTGGGTTTGTACCCGGGCGATGAAATCACGCCGGAGGGAACGCCCGAACTGGCGCAGGCCTCTCGCAAGACATTGGAAATCCGTGGAGATGACGGCGTGGGTTGGTCTTACGCCTACAAGGCTGCGCTGTGGGCGCGGTTGGGAGATGGCAATCACGCCTGGCTAATGGTCCGGAAGGCCCTTTTTCCGGTAACGACGCGCGAAATCAGGTATGACAAGGGTGGTGGGATTTATCCCAATATGTTTGATGCCTGCCCGCCGTTTCAGATTGACGCCAATTTCGGCGTCGCTGCAGCGATGGGCGAGATGTTGCTCCAATCGCACCGGAATAAAATTCATTTATTGCCCGGATTGCCGGATGCGTGGAAAAATGGAGAAGTTTCCGGCCTGCGCGCTCGCCACGGGTTTCGAGTGGATATCGCATGGCAAAATGGAAAGTTGACCTCGGCAACCATCCACTCGGATTCCGGGGCGCCCTGTTCCATAAGCTACTGGGGCAAAACCGTTGAATTCAAAATTGAAAAGGGCAAGACCATAACTCTGAACGGTGACTTGAATTTGCAGTAACGTCGAAACCGCAAGTGCAGCAAAAGGCGCGGCGGAGTCGCCGTGATGGCCGATGAACTGAAATTTCACACACCCGGATGGCATACGCTCCCAGTATAGCCGAACCTAAAACCGCGTTACCCTTGCACCCGATTTCACCCAAAATCGCTTCCTTTTTGGTCAAGGTTTGTTCCGCCGCCGCGAACGGCATCAAAGCGGTTGAAGTCGAAGTCGACTCCGGATGGGGGGACATCCGCTGACTCGCATTGGCGTTGGTATCATCTCGCAAAAGCAACTTCGTCGAGCGGCCCAAAAGCATCCGTCGTTAAAGGACAAGTGGCTTTATCCCCGCAATCTGCGACACACCACCGCCGTTCGGCGGTTACAATCCAAGGGCGATTTAAGCACGATTGCCAATTGGTTGGGGCACGTCAGAGTTAACCTCGCCATAAATATCTGACGCTCGATCTCGAAACGAAACGTGCCACCTTGGCCAACCGAGAGAAACAAGCTGACTGGACTTCGCGTCATCGCAGCTCTGCGCGTCAACAAATGTCTTGCCTCTGCCGTGAAGCAACCGCATCAATAGTCCAAAACACTAAGGCGAGAAGTGGTGAGATTATTAAATCTCCACTTTTGACTTGATTGTATAGGTGTTTATTCTCATTCGAAATGAGAAGGTCAGGGGTTCGACTCCCCTTCGGCTCCACCATCAATTGCAGAGTTAATCGGCACATTATCCCATTGCTCTGCTTTGGTTTCCCGCTGGCTCATCCAACTCTCGTCAGTATTTGGTGGTTTAACCAGAGAAGCCTGCTACCTTTATCACCAGTATGGAATCAAGGATTCTAAAATTGCTCAGCCGGGCGGATTATACGCCGCTCAATGTCCCGGAATTATTGCGGGCCGTCGGGCTTGCCCGCAACCAGCAGCAGGCGTTGCAAAAAACGCTGGCGGACCTCGAGCGGTCCGGCCAGATCGCGCGCATCAAGGGCAATCGCTACGCCCGCGCCCTCGATGCCGACCTGGTGCCGGGGCGCATCCGCATCAATCGCCAGGGCAAGGGCTTTTTGGAAGCGGATGATCCGGCGCTCCCGACCATCGTCATTGCCGAACACGCCACTTCCACGGCGTTCAATGGCGACCGCGTGCTGGTGCGGCGCGATGTCATTCCTCAGGGACGCAGCCAACGACCGCCGGAGGAAGTCACCGGCAAGGTCATCCGGATTCTCGAACGCGCCCGCCTGCAACTTGTCGGGACGCTGCAACGCAGCAACCAGTTTCTCTTTGTAATTCCCGATGATCCGCGCATCCCGCACGATATTTACGTGCCACCTGCGCAGGACGTGGGCCGCCAGCCGAACATGGGCGACAAAGTGGTGGTGGAATTGCGCGAGTGGAAATCGCGCCATAATAATCCCGAGGGCGAAATCATCGAAGTCCTTGGCTCGCCGGATGAAGAAGGCGTGGACATGCTTTCGGTGCTGCGCCAATACAATCTGCCGCTGCATTTTCCCAAGAAGGCGCTGAGTGAAGCGCGCGAGGTCGGCCAGGAAGTGGACCCGCGCGATCTGGCTGGGCGGACTGATTGCCGCGGACACCAGGTCATCACGATTGATCCCGACGATGCGAAGGATTTCGATGACGCGATTTGTTTGCAGGCCGCGCCCAATCAGCAGTGGAAACTCTGGGTCCATATTGCGGATGTTTCGCATTATGTGATGCCCGGCACCGCGCTGGACGAGGAAGCCCGCAAGCGCGGCAATTCGACCTACCTCGTGGACCGCGTCATCCCGATGCTGCCGGAGGCGTTGAGCAATGAGTTGTGCTCGCTCAAGCCGAACGTGGAGCGCCTGACGAAATGCGTGGAGTTCCTTTTGTCCCCGGAAGGCAGCGTATTGCACGCGCACTTTTATCCGGCGGTCATCCGTTCGCAACGCCGTTTCACCTATCGCGAGGTGCTGGCGGTGATTGAACGCGCGCCGGTCGGGCCGATCGAACAAATGGTGCATGACGCGCATCAGATGGCGCAACGCATCCGCCGCGCCCGCATGAAGGCCGGGTCGTTGGAATTGGATTTTCCCGAAACGAAAATCCGCCTGGATGAGCACGGGAAAGTTTCCCGCATCGAAAAGTTGGAGAACGACGTTTCCCACCAGCTCATTGAGGAATACATGCTGCTGGCCAATGAAGCCGTGGCCGGCCGGCTGATGGCGTTGAATCGCCCGGCCATTTACCGCATCCACGAACCGCCGGATGACAAGCGCCTGCAGGAATATCGCCAGGACGTGCTGGCCCATCAAATTTCCTGCGGCAACCTGAGCAACCGGATGGAAGTGCAAAAGCTGCTGCAAAAGCTGGGCACGCTGCCGATCGGCCAGGCGCTGAAAATTGGTTTTCTCAAATCGCTCATGCGGGCGCGGTACGCGGTCGAACCGCTCGGCCATTACGGGCTGGCCAAGAAAAAATACACGCACTTCACTTCACCCATCCGGCGTTACGCGGATTTGATGGTCCACCGCGCGCTGTTCCAAAAGCCCGGCGAAAAGCTGGCGACGCAATCGCTCAAGGAAGTCGCCGCGCACATTTCCGATACCGAGCGGAATTCCGCCGATGCCGAGCGCGACAGCCGGGATGTGAAACTGTTCGCTTTTCTGACCGCGCAACTGGACTCGAAGCAGCCGCAGCATTATCCCGCGCTCGTGACGGATGTCCGCAATTTTGGCTTCTTCGTGGATGTGACAGGTTTGGGCATGAGCGGCCTCGTGCCGCTCTCGACGATGACGAATGAATTCTTTCAATTCGATTCCAATCGCGCCCAGTTGATTGGACGGCGGACTCGCCGCGTCATCAAGCTGGGCGATAATGTCGTGGTGCAAATCGCGAAAGTGGACCGCTTCAAAAAGCAGGTTGATTTTCGCCTTGCGGAACCGGCGAAATCCCCGGCTCAATCACCTCCAACCTCAACTCGACTGCCGACCACGGAACGGCGTATTCCAGTCAGGCAGCCTCCCCTGCTCCGGACGCGCCGGTTCAATCGAGGGCCCGCCAGAGATACCAAGCGGCGATAGAACGGTACGGACGCCATTTTTCACCGTGCGCGAGCAATTCGTTCGGCGTGGGCAAATCCTTGAGTTTGTAAGTGAGCGCGAATCCCTTGCGCACGCCGTAGTCAGTCACGGGCAGAACATCCATGCGACCGAGCTTGAACATGAGCAGCATTTCAACCGTCCACGGACCCACGCCGCGGATAGTGGTGAGTTGCGAGAGAATCACTTCGTTCTCCATGCGGGCGATGGCCCGCGAGGTGGGCACGACGCCGCTGAGGGTGTTCGCCGCGATGTCCTTGATGGCGGCGATTTTGGCCCGGGACAATCCGGCAGCGCGCAATTTTTCATCGGGTGTCGCAAGCAAATCCTCCGGACTGGGGAAACGGCGACCGGGATAAAGCGCTTTCACCCGACTAAAAATCGTGGCTGCGGCTGTGCCATTAAGCTGTTGGCAGGTGACGGATTGAACGAGGGCCTCGAATGGGCTGCGGCGTTTGCGCGGCTTCCAGTTGCAAGGGCCGATCTTCTTTATGAGCCGGGCGAGCACTTTGTCGGCCTGGGTAAGATGTGCGATGGCGGCTTCGCTCATGCGGGTTCAGGGTTTCAGGGTCTTCACCGTTTCCACGCGGGTGATGAGCCAGTCGCCCTTGATTTTTTTCAGCGTGAACTTCATTTCCTGCGCCAGAATATCGCTTTCGCCATTGATTTTGGCTTCAAGCGTCAATTCCACCAGCGCGGACTGGTCACCCGAGCCCAACTGGATGTTCATATCCAGAAATTGCGCCGAGAGGCCGTTGCCCAGTCGCGGCGAAGCCATGACGACCTGCATTACTTCCTCGCGCCGGCTGAAGGTGTGCGCTTCATAACCGGGGATGTCCACCATGACTTGCACGTCCTCGGCGAAAAGAAGACCAAGCCTTTGGATCTTGGCGAGGCGGCTGATGGCGCCTTCATTCGGCTCAAAGGAGGCCAGGCGCGCCACCTGGTTGAGCCGGTTTTTGATGACTTGCTTCGGATTGGTAAACCACGCCGTCCAGACCCAGAAACCAATGCCAATGACCACTGCAATCAGCAGCAGACGACGGAGTTTGTTCATAATTCAGCCACCCGCAAAACCCACCCATTCACGATTCACCATGGAGCACAATTTTGCCGAGGATACGGCGGCGCTCCGTCGCGCCCTTCTGATGGTCTTCAAAAGGCATGGAACGGTTGTCACCCACGACGTAATATTCCTGCGGACCCAGCCGCTTGGGAGGCGCCTCCCAATCCGTGCTGGGGAATTTGAGGTAGGGTTCATCGAGCGGCTTGCCGTCAATGCAGACGCAGCCGCCGGAAAAAGAAATGGTCTCGCCGGGCAAGGCGACTATGCGCTTTACGAACATGAGATGAGGCCCGGAAAGACGCACGCCCACCACATCACCGCGTTGCGGTTCATGGTTCAGGTACGCGAGCCGGTTGATGAAGTTGATCTGGCCATTTTGATAGGTGGGCATCATGCTGGGGCCGTTGATGCGGATGGGCATCAATACAAAACTGAAGATGAGAAACAAGCAAAGGGCCAGACCAATCAGCACGGCCAGCCGCACCATCGTCCGCTTGGGCCGCCGGCCAATCGCAATGGTTTGTATCCAGCCCGCGTTCCCCGCTGTGTTTATTTCACCCGCCATAATCAATTCCGCCGCACCAACCCAACACTAATGCGACAGCAAGGTATCCGCAAATACCGGCTAATTGCAAGCCGCCATGTAAGGCCGCTTTGGGCCGGGTCGGCCTTTGGCCGGGCGGGGATTTCTTTGTTTACGGGATGAATTTTGCCGTTAGTCTGACCGTGACATGAGAATGATTGGCGAACTGGACGGCGAAACAAAGGCAAGGACTTTCAGCGACTATTTGTACGTGCAGGGGATTGACAATCAGATCGAGGCCGACAAGGCGGGTTCCTGGGCCGTTTGGATTCATGCCGAGGAGGAACTGGGACGCGCGCGCGATTTATTGGCCCGTTTTCTGGCAAATCCCGCCGACCCGCAATTTCAAAACAAGGGTGCGGCAGCCAGTGAGTTGCGGGAGAAGAAAAAACAGGAGCAGGTCGCCTATGAAAAACGGCTCAAGCAGCGTCGGCATTTGTTCCGCAACCTGACGACCTATGGCTTCGGGCCGCTGACTTTCCTCCTCATTTTCTTATGTGTGGTGCTCTCCATTTTTAAGGCGCTGCATGGGGAAGGGTCACTTGATTTTCTGCAGATCAGTCAAATGGACATTAGGAATGCCAATAGCCTTAGTCTTTGGCGCGGATTTCTGGAGCGGCTCAGCCTGATAAACCAAGTGCTTCCGGAAGTTCGGCATGGAGAAGTCTGGCGTCTGGTTACACCCATTTTGCTTCATTATGGTTTTCTCCACATCTTTTTCAATATGCTTTGGTTGCGGGATTTGGGCAGCATGGTCGAGGGGCGGCAAAGCACGCTCATGCTGTTTGTGCTTATTGTGGCAATCGGGGCGGTTTCCAACTTGGCGGAATATTTTGTTCTTGGGGGAGGACGATTCGGCGGGATGTCCGGGGTCGTCTATGGCCTGGTGGGATATATCTGGATTCGTGGAAGACTTGATCCCGCTTCCGGACTTTATCTGAATTCCTCGACTGTCGTGATGATGATTATTTGGTTCTTCGTCTGCCTGGTTGGAGTTATGGGGCCGGTCGCCAACACTTGCCATGCAGCCGGTCTGTTGATGGGGATGGCCTGGGGATACTTGTCCAGCTTACGGCACCGTTAGCCGGGCTGGTGTCGGGGTCAACCTTCGGAAAAAGGCGTGTCTAAAGTTGGTACACGCCGATCAACTTTTGAGGCACTGGCTACGGGTGCTCAAAGCGACCGCAAGCAGGCCGCGACGGCCTTTCTAGCGGGTGGTGTCCCGATTGATCAATTGATTGAGCCAATGAAACGCCGGCTGCTTGGGTTGCTTCCAATCGCGGGATTGGCCGCTCATCTGCGTTCGCAAGGCTGATTGCGAGGCGATTGAATCCGCGTTCCAGAGTTCGCGCCAGCTACGGAGCGGGTTAAGAGGTTCAGGGCTTATTTTCATACGCTTTGTCAATCGTAATGCGGCTTGTCCGTCGGACGTTTGCCGTGCTTTCCCTCGTCGCATCACCTGTGATTCCTTGAACATTTTTTGTGCCAAGTTCAGACGTGTTAATCCCGGCAAAAGCCGGGCTAATTCGACATGGCACAGGTTGGCCACCGTAAAACCGTGTCCATTTCCCTTGGCGATCCCGCCCACAAATGATTCACAAAATTGGCGCGGTCTTGTCCAGAGCGGCAGTTCCAACAAACTCAAGCTTTGACCCGCCCCATCCCGTTGAAATAACCTGAAGCCGGAATGAACAAAGCCCTGCTATTGAAGCGAATTATTGCCAGCCTGACGGAAAACCTACAGTTGCTGGAAAAGGCCGCGCGCGCCTCCCATGCCGAGGCCACACACGAGAGCAGCAAAGCCGAGAACAAATATGACACGCGCGGATTGGAAGCGGCCTATCTCGCCGGCGGCCAGGCCCGGCAAGTCCGGGAAATCCTGGATTCGCTAAACCTCTATGGCACCATGACCACTCGCAACTTCGCGCCGGATGAGCCAATTGACCTGACCGCCTTGGTCGAATTGGAAGTGGATGGCGGGCAATTCCTCTATTTCATCGGCCCGAGGAGCGGCGGTTTGGAAATCGAATATCAGCGAAAGGAAATCATGCTGATCACCCCGCAATCACCGCTGGGCCAGAACTTGATGGGCAAAAAGCGCGGCGACCATTGGACCGCTGAACTTGGCGGTTCACAAGTCCGCTATCGCGTCCTGTCCGTGCAATAAGTTCTCACAAGCGGCCTTCCAAGTTCGAAAGTCCAGCCTTGCGCGGTGATAAAGACCACTGTCGGGATGGACCTCACCGCCCGAGTTTCGTCTTCTCCCCTTCGGGCATTAAATAAAAAAAACAGCCCGGGGACACGTGTCCCCGGGCTGCATGCATTTTTATCTCAAAACAGAACCATCAAGGCACGCGCAACTGGAAGAACTGGGCCGGTTGCGACGGGCTGATTGGGAATGAGTTCGAGAATCCACCCGAGCCACTCAAGCGACCCGTGGTGAGGACGGTCCAGTTTGTCAACGGGGTCGTCAGATTGGTTGTGGTCAACCAGGTATATTGGACATTCGCCGAACCGCCCGTGCCCGTC
>Ga0182013_10007146_pt1 | contig 12421 bp, 18 predicted proteins | sample 612S2MmetaG_FD_120487 | JGI IMG/M metagenome (GOLD analysis project Ga0182013, IMG submission 120487) | Permafrost microbial communities from Stordalen Mire, Sweden - 612S2M metaG | ecosystem: Environmental > Terrestrial > Soil > Wetlands > Permafrost | place: Sweden: Stordalen | collected...
GCTGCTGTCGGGAACGATAGCGTACGCGTAGACGCGCGTGGCGTAAGCGTGAACGGGCATTTGCTCCCAGATAGCCGGGCGAAGCGCGCGGATCGCGCTGGGCGTTTGTTGGCTTCGCAACCATTCGGGCTACAGCGGCTTGCTGTAGGCTTCGTTTGGCTCTATGGCACGAACCCGTGGAGCGCCGATTCGCGCTACTATGGTCCCGTGCCGGTCAATACGATTCGGTATCGCGCGCGTGCCCTCATCGCTTCCGCTCCGCTGCCGGATCTCCGATGACGACGCTTCTGCACGGTCTCGGCAAGCGCCGGAGTGAGATCGAACGCCTTGTGCTGAAGGTCCGGCCTTATCTGTCAAACGACGATACGTACGATATTTTGGTGAACGCACCAAAGCGCACAGGTGATGGGTGCGAGGTGTGGGTGGACTCCGCTGGCGGCGGCCTGGTCAATACGGGGCTGGTGTTACCTGCCATCGAAGTTGAAAACCTGATCCGCTCGATCGCGAGCGAACTCGGCCGGCGGATCGACGACGAGCACCCCATCCTGATGGGAGAATTGCCCTGGGATGGCTCACGCGTCACGGCGCTGCACTATCCGATCACGCGCACCGGCCCGGCGCTGTGCTTGCGCAAGCGATCGAGCCGGCTCATCACGCTCGACGAATACGAAAAGTCGGGCGCGCTCGATCGGAACCACCGTGTGGTAATCGAGCACGCAATCGAAACCGGTCTGAACGGACTCATCGCTGGCTCGCCTGGCGCTGGTAAGACGACGCTAATGAACGGTGTTCTGCTGGTGGCACGCGAGCGTGACCCAAGCCGCCGTCTCTTCGTCATCGAGGACGTCGAGGAACTCAACAGTGAGGCGCTACCCGAGAACTCGTTACGGGTTCAGCCGTCGATTGAGCCGCTTATTACCGATAGCGACCTAGTGCGAGTCGGTAAGCGAGTACGGCCGGACGGCATCATCGTCGCCGAGCTGCTGCGGCCGCACGCTGCCTACGCGTTTTTTGAGTCGTTAAACGCCGGAATGAATTCGTCATGGACCACGGTCCATGCGAACAATGCGCATGATGCGTTTATCACATGCGAGACGCTGATCGAGCAAGTTCCCGGCATCGCGGTCTCCGCGCACGCCCTCGCTAAGGCCATTCAAATCGTCGTATTCGTCACTCGACTGCCGGGCGGTGGCGGGCGGCGGATTACGGAGGTCGCGCGCGTGCATGGGGCGGGCGGGCGCGGCGACTACCAGCTCGAGTACGTCGAGCCAGCCCTCACACCGGACGAAAGGAATATCGCGTGATTCACTTATTATCCCCGATCTTAGCGGCTGGCGCCGCTGGCGGCGGCGGCCTCATCAACTTCGCGAACATGTCGACCACTGCGCAAGGGCTTGCATCGCAAGGCAACGTGGTCGGTACGGTCATAGCTGGTGCCGCGACGGTTCTCGGCATTGCGGGCGTGATCGCTGGGCGGATGAATAAATCCGATTTGCTCAGCACCGCAGGTGCAGGTGTGGTGGGGCTGACCGCTATCGCGGCGGTCATCACGTACACCACGGGCGCCGCCGGCGGAGCGTTGATCCACTAGCATGGCCAAAGAAGCGGACGCCGAGAACACGCCTCGCGTAGAGCGATTGTACGGTGCCCTCTGGCGTCCGCGTTTGTGGCTTGGATGTCCCATTATTCCGCTCGGGATCTTCGGCGGCAGCGCGTTCGTTGTTTGCGTTCCGATCACGGCTCATACCGGAAACTTGCTGTGGATGCTCGCGGGGCTGTTTTACCTCGTGTTCGTTATTGCCGTGTTACGGAAACTCGCCGAGTATGATCCGCATATCTTCCCCGTGTTTTTTCGCTTTGCCAACATCGATCTTCCGTTCATACGCGACTGGCTGCCGCGTTACGACCGGCACTTTCCGGCGCGTAGCAGCGCGTTTCCTTATGAGCCGCCCGCCCGGCGACACCAACGCTAAGTGGATGATTTCCAAGCTGCCGCTGCACATCCACTGCGATATTTTTTGTGTCAACTCATCGGACCGATCTCTATTGTGATGCTCGTCCAAGTTAAGGCTTGGCAAGACCGCAGGGGACGTTAAAGTCATGAATCCGTTCGTCATCGAAAGCTCCGCGCTCGTTGCGGGCGTTCTCGGCTTGTCGGCCGCGGGACTCGCCGCGATTCCGCGTCTGCCGGTCAATCTCAAAGCCTTACGCAAGTCAGGTGAACAAGGCTTCGACAGTTTGATCGTCACGGAATACCTGATCGGGCCGGGCATCACGTTTAACGAGGACGGGGCGTTCACGACAGGTTGGACACTACGCGGTCCCGACGCGACGACCAAGACCGAAGGCGCGCTCGATCGCATGATCGGCGATTTTAACGCCGCGTTGTCTTGCACAGAAGAAGGGTGGCTCTACGAATTCGAGCGCGTCCACCTGCCCTCGAAGCTGTCGGCCATCGCGGAGCCGGAACAATTCCTGCCGTCGCCGACGCATCGGGTGCTGGCCGACGTTCGAGACACCATCGTCTGCGAAGACGAGGTTCGGTTGTTGGTGACGTATCTGCCGCCGGGTGAAGCCTCGCGGACGATCGCGAACTGGCTCATTAGCGACACTCGCCCGGAGAGGGCACGAGATGCGCTCGCGGAGGGACTCGCGGCCCTCGAAGAAGGGTGCCGGCAGATCGAGACTACCCTTCGGACATGCATGCTCGAAGTCGCGCGTTTGACTATTAGCGAGGACGAAACACACGATGGATTGTTCGAGACGCTCTACAAAAACATCAACGGCTGGAAATACCCGGCACCTGCACTTCCTCCGCTAGAGATCGGACAGGATGGCCTGTTTCGTGAGCCGATCCCGCTGCGTGACGTGCTAGCCGTACAAGATTTCGACGGCGGCATGGATACGACGTATGGCCGCGAGCACATCCGCTGCATTTCGATCGTGGAGTTTCCAAACCGGCGACAACCGCGAATGTTGGCGGAACTGGCATCGCTAGCGATCCCGTATCGCGATCATTCGCGGTTCGTCATTGCCAGTCACCAGAAGATGGCGCATGAACTCACGGAGCGCTCCAACGACGCGCGCGACGACGCAACGAAGGTTCAGGTCTTGCCGCGCCGACGAAACGCTCGTCGCGTTTCCGAAAAGGCGATCGCCAAGAATTCGCTGGACGAAGATGCGCTGGACCGGCTCAAGGATCTGAAAAAGGTCAAGGCGTCGCATCAAAACGGCTCGCGGAAGCATTCGTGGTATTCCCGGATCATCGAGTTACGTAGCGAGGACGTGGAGCAGCTCGACGCGTGGACGGACGCCGTTTGCGAGACGTTACGAACTGCACCTCACGGTGGTTTCGGTGTGCGGGTTGAGGAGATGCACGGCGCGGAGGCGTGGCTCTCCACCCTCGGCGGGAATGGCTATAACTTTGTGAGGGGCACCCCGGCGCACGGCGTAACGGTCGGCGACCTCGCGAACATCACCGATTCTTGGCGCGGACGCGAGGTCATCACGTGCGACAAGTGCGCGCCCGGCACGAAGCCGATGTTTTGGGCTCGACGTGCCGATACGCTGGCGCCGCACGCCCTCGACTTACATGCGCGCGACGTCATGTCCGCGATCGTTGTCGGCCCGATCGGTTGGGGAAAAAGCACGCTGCTCGATGTGCTGCTTGGAAACGCACGCAAGGCGGAGCGCGATCGCGTCGTGGGGATCGATTACTTCCGCAGTGAGGAACGGACGGCAGTCATGCTGGGCGGGGCGTATGGCTACCCTGGCGAGGCCGACAGCCCCGCTCGGCTATGCCCGTTCACCGATCTTGGCACGATCGCGGGGCGCGCGCGCGCCGTCGAGTGGTGCGAGTTCGTTCTCGAACGCGACACCGGGAAGACGGTGCCCGGCGATGTGAAAAAACGGATCGTCGAGGCCGTGGACTTCCTCGCTTCGGATGAAGAATGGGCTGACCACGCGGACGTCACTCGGTTCATGCAGAAGCTGTCGGTTGAACCGCCCATCAAGGCCGCATTCGCACCCTACGCGTCGGGTGGTATCTACGGATTCATCTTTGACGCGACCCCGAATGAGATGCGTGCCTGGCAGCGTCCGATCCGCATTTACGACACGACCGCGCTGTATTCGATGAGCGAGGCGGCGGCGCTGCCGGCGCTCATGATCATTTGCGCCGATGCCGAGCGCGAACTCGACGGGCGCCGCGTGGTGTTGCCTATCGAAGAAGCGCACTTGCCGCTTAAGCACAAGTTCCTCGGGCCGTGGCTTATCAACCTGCTACGCACGACGCGCAAGCGACACCTGGGACTCGTGTTCGTCCTGACCGATCTCGAAGGGATCTCCGAGGCCACGCTTCGCACGCTCAAGAGCCTGTGCGGCACCGTATTCGCGACCGAAAACCCCAGTGCTGCGGCAACGCGGGACGGCTACCGGTTCCTCGGCTTCAGCGACGCGCAAATTGACGCGCTCATTCCGTCGCGCAACCCGTCGATCCGGCGCGACGGGATTGACCCGCTGCGGTTCAAATACTGGCAGCTTGGCCCCGACGGGATTGCGCCGTTCGTACTCGACTTGTCGCCAGCTGAGCTCGAAACCTATGCGCGCGGGAACGACAATGACAAAGCCGTGACGGCCGAGGCGTTGCGAGATCACCGCCACGAGGCTCCGGCGGCAATCTTTGATGCCGTCGGCATGCATGATGAAGCTCGCGCCTGGCGAGCGTACAACGACGAACTGAAATGGGAGCGGTTTCCTCCGAGCCTGCGTGATCTTGATGCGTTACTGCGCGAGTGACGCGTTCCTAAATCTACGATTAAATCTGCCTGCACACTAGAGTCCGACTTCGAGGAGGCGCTCAGACCCATGCCAACGATCAAGACCTACACGCTCAACCCGCAGCAAAGTGCGCGACTCGATCGGCTAGCGGAGGCAAATGACTTTTGGCGCTCGATCCGCGACAAATACGCCGAATATGGCTCACTGACCCAGAAACAGATGGATCGTCTCCGCGACGAACTCGGCAAGGACAAATTGCCGAAGTTGCCGAGTCACGATTCATCCGAACGGGTCGGCGTAATCAACAAGATTCTTCGCGACAACAAGCCGGTGTGTCGTCACTGCCGCGAGCTTGCAACTGTCGCTGTCGGCTTAATCGGCGTCTGCGCCGCGCACGTCGACGATCAAGTGGCTTCTGAAGCGGCATATCGCGCGGCACGTGTCTGACGCGGTGCGACGGTTGCTGAACGTGGGCGCGCGATGAAAACATTCCGCTCGATGAACTCGACCGAGACGAAGCATACATGAAACGTCATCTGCAAGCGATAGTCGCTGTTCTCGTGATATGCATCTTTGTGGTGGTCATTGTCGACCTGTCGATACCGCATTCGCACCCTGATGTTGCTGGCTGGTTGAAGGGACTCGACGGGGCGACGCAGCAGCTGATTCACGCACAGACACCGGACGAAGTACTTGGCGCGACGCTGTACGCCACCGCCGTCGTCGCGTTGCCAGTTGGGTACGCGGCGGTTATTGCTATCGCGTTGATGACAGTCGCGACGCGCGTCCTCGACCGAATATTGGGCGCCATTATCCGCTGCTACGTACGGAAGGCTCTTCGCCAATATGGAGAAACCACTGGCACCGACTTACGTTAAGATTACTAACGTGGCCGAGCGACAAGCAACGGGGCTGAACGATGACTTGCGCGACGTGGGCGGTAGCCCTCATCGATCTCATAAGCGGCTGCGCCTTTGTGGCGCTTGGCCTGCAAGCGCTACGGGACTGCCCGTATTGTCCACAAATCGACGTGATCGACTCGTATACGTACATTCCCTTCTTGTGCGGAGACAGGGCACGCGCGGTAACCTTTGCTGGGGTCATCATCGTCATGGTGTTTTCGTTGTTCATTGCCTGGGCTGCGAATGAGATGAGGGAAACAAAGCGGTGACGTGCCCGTTCCGTGCTCCGTCACTCTGCTGTGTTTAAGGAGGTTTATCAATGACCGTGTTTCTGCGGGTGACGGCAATCGCGACGATCGCTTTCGTCGTAGTTGAAGCCTTACCGCTGGCGTGGTTCAACGTTGTTCTTTGTTGGGCAATTATCGTGATCGCGGCTTACCGCTATCCCCACATGATCCTCGACAAGGTTCAAGCGATGAGTTCGGCGGTCGGGTTTGCGGTCGGCATGGGCGCTGCGATCGGCGCGATCATCAACTTCGCGGGTATGTGCGGTGCGCTCATCTTGCATACCATCGTCGTCGGTATCAGTGGCGCTGCTCATGCGCACGATTCGTCGCTGGATGCGGGGACAACGCTTAATGCGTTTAGCGCGGTCGGGGATCTGTTTCAGGTAGCTGGCTCACCGTTCGTTGGTGCCACGCTGGGCGCGATCGGCGGTCTCGTCGGCGGCTCTACCGTTCCGCGGTCAACTGCGACGGCGCGCCCCTTGTAGAAAGTGCCATGGCTTTGAGCGAACCGTCGTCCCTTCTCAGGGCTTTCTTACCGGACATCGCAATGGCCGGCATCGGAATAGGCTCCGCAATCATTGGGATGAGTGCCGGTGGATTCTCCGCAACCTGTCCGAATATCGACGTGATCACAAGTGAAGGCGACGTGGCATGGTTCTGCGGGACAGTAGTACGCACGCTGACCTTTATCGGGCTGATCGTTGTGGCAATGTCTATAATCACAGCGGTCGTCACCGCGCTATCCGAAAGCAACCGCCGAAAGTCTGACATTAGCTCATAAGCGACGGGCGCTTGCCTTGTCGGCGGAGGTAGGTCGCCGCATCGAGCCAGTATGCATTTGCCAATGGATGCCGGAACAACGCCTAGTTGTTTTGGGAGTATTGGAATCCTATGAAACACATCTTTAAGCTCGCTATCGCAGTCGCGCTCCTGGTTGCCATCGGGGCCGCGGCAGCGCCATGCGGCGTTACGCCTGACGCCATCGCAAACGATGGCTACTGCATTGCTGGTTGGTACTTGCTGCCGAACGGCGGCCACGCGGTCTTCGCCGAAGCAGAAAATTGGCGTGGCACGTGTGGCGCGGTGTACCCGCCTGCGGCGAAGCGCAGGAGCGTTTAGGCATGATCGACGCCCTCCGTGGCCGCTCGCGCACAAGTGACTTTCCGACGGAGCCCTGTCCGCGTTGCAGCCGCGACACCTATCACTACGCGGAAACCGACCCGACCGAATACACGCCATGGGCGCTGCGTCCGATCGCACGTATTTTGCGCATGGGAGCCGTCCGCTTTACCCACAGGTGTCGTTGCGGCTGGGCGCGTCCCGAAGCCGGCTAGACTCCCGCTGCTACGCGCGGCGCGCATTGCGCTGTTGCTCGGGGCTTTGCTAGAATTATGTCGTACCCACTGCTGGCTCTGCAGACGCTGCCAGCTCCACGAAAGGTGTGTCTCAAGATGGAAGCCGACGATCTTCTCGACCACGCGTATTTCCTACCGTTACTTAGCGATCGAAAAACGACGCTGGAGATAAAGCGCTTCGAGTTCGGTCCGAAACTCACACGATGGTTCCTTTATGCACACCGGGACAGTGGTGAGGGCCTTCAAACCTGCGGCCTCTGCCTGGTGCGCGAAGAAGTCCGACCCTAGTCAAGAAGCCGACTGTGAACACACAGTCGGCTTCTTTCAGTTGTCCCAACATCCCACCGTTCAGGCCGGCGGCCCGGTGGCTCATGATGCCAACGGACGGGTTCGCGAAGACGTTGTCAGCCGGCTACGCGGCGACCTTCCCGGTAAGGACGTCCCGCGCACGGTTCATGCCAATGAAGGCGGAGGGACCAGCGTGCGCGCGATTCGAGCCGCGTGGCTCCAAACAAGAGTATCACGCTACCGCCGATCGAGGCAAGGGCGTAACGCGTGGGGCTCGTACCCGCCGCCGCGCCACCCGTGTGGCACACCGCTGCAATACGCTATTGTGACGCCCTTTCAAGACACGGGAGCCTAACAATGACGCAATCCCGCCTCTCCGCTGGAGAACGGCGACGTCGGCGGGGAAAGCCGCCGCGCTCGGAGTATCCATTTTTCATGATCTCTGCCAACTCTGCAGCCGCAGTTGGCTCCACGAAAGATGTGTGTCCGATGAGTCTCCACACGTTCCCCGCGCCCGCGACGACAACGACGGAAGAAGTTAAGACCTGCACCACGGTTCTGCTTGATGGATCGACCTGCACCACTGATGCCGATCGACGCGACGACGGTGAGCACCAAGTATGCCGCGAGTGCGGTGAACCGGTGTGCAAGCGTCACTCGCACAACGAAGCGACCGGCTACGGCGCGGACCGCCAGATCAAGCCGTACGGCTCGCTCATTATCTGCATCACCTGCAACGCCGGCGCGGAGCTCACCGCGCTCGTCAAACGCCTTGAGAGTGCAGCCGAAGACGCGTACGAGGGCAAATCTGGAAAGGCAGTTCGCAACCTCGACGATCTTGTTGATGACCTGATCGACGTCATGAGTCGCCTACGAGACACAACGATCCGAGCGTAGGAACCTATCTAGTGCAGAAGCCGATTGCATAGCAGTCGGCTTCTATTATGGAGTTTACCCCGCGCGTTCGGACTTGTGCGCCCCTAACGAGTTACACCGCGGTTACACCGCATGTTCAGCGACGATCGCGACGGCTCGCGCGACGTCGCTCTCGGTGAGATCCACAAGCTCGCCGTCGTGTTCACGAAAGACGACGAGCGGCCCGCAAAGAGCGTAGCGTTCTCGATACGTAGGATGGTAGAGCGATGGGTGGAGCCGCTTCCCCACGAAGTTCTCGTCCATCGCGATCGACAGCAGTGGTGCCGTCAACGTGAAGGGACGAACCTCGATCGTGCCGCCGATGACCTTCCGCAAGGCAGCGTGTGTCTCGACCTCGATTTCGGAATGTCGGGAGCCTGGCTCAATCAACAGAGCGCGCATCGTGGGGCTGTCTTCGCTGCGCCGCGCAGAGGGGCTTGCCCGGCGGAGGCAGCCGCCGAGGCAGCACGCAAGAAGAGGCCCGGATGGCGACGCACGACCGACCCCCAACTCGAGACGCTGTCCCTGGCACAACTCGGCCCTCAGTCCCACCGCCTGGCCGGCGTCTAGACTTCGACGCGTGGTGCAGGCTGCTCACCGACGAGCTGCGGCGCTACCTGCCGGCGGTCGCCGCCACCACGAACGGCCGCGGTCGTGTGACCTGGCGCTACGGCGGCCAGGAAGTCACGGCTCACAACGATCGCGGCTGTTACCGGATTCAGCTAGATACACGCTGGGGTGAGCTGCAGGATGCGGAGCGCCATGACGAACACGCCGCGGCGACGTGTGCGCTCACGATATTAATGCGCGCACGCGACTCGATGTCTCTTTCTCACCGAAATGCCTTTTAGTATAAGGGTTCTACTGTTCCAAGTGGAACAGCGGAAGTGTGCTGTTTCGGGCGCTGATCGCGCACCGCAAGGCTCTCGTGCGTGAATAATCGCCCTGCTCACGGACGCTCGCCTCGCCATTGATCAGAGCGCTAGCTGCCGACCCTTGTTGCGCACGATTGTAGTCACACATTAAGGGTTCGCCCTACAACTCGCGGAGCCGGTGTGATTTCTGATTTTCGATAGATAGAATGGGGACTTCTCGTACAATCAAGCCGGAGAAGAACCCGCCGGCGGCGGGCACGCTACTCCGTCCCGCCGCCCGCGCCTCGAGTTCTACCGCTGGTGCCGCGTGCTCACCGCCGAGCTGCGCCACTATCTGCCGGACGTGAAGGCCAGCAAGAACCGCCGCGGCGATTCGCGTGACCTGGCGCCATCGCGACCCAGTTCGTCACGTGCACGAACGATCGCGGCGTGTGCTCGATTCTCGATTCAGACAGATCCGCGCTTCGGCGGCTTCCATGACGCCGAGCGCGTCACGACGATTATACAGCGACCACCCTGGCGAAGCTCTAATGCTGACCACAACAGGCTTCGCGAGCCACACGGGAACTCGTCGCCGAACATTCCGTATTTCCGTATTTCGTCGATGAAATTTCCGTATTTCGTCGATGAAGCAAACATGAACATCGTTCGCCCCCGACGCTGTGGAACGCTGTACGTCGTGATGATCCAGATCGGACGACGTGCCCGCAAAATGGCGGCGGGGACCCGATAAGTCACCTATGCTACTTTTGGCATAGGCGGACCCCAGTCAGGCGCAGGTGATCGCCTATCTTCCTGCTTGTTCGGGGGGATGTTGCCTCTTCACGAGCCAATATTTCCGACCGCAGATCCACGCTTAGCAACCGAAGATACGTTGCAGCGGCGTGTTTTGGAAATGCGACGCTTTTCGTTGCCTACGAAGGCCTGGTTCGTGAACCATAACCTCTCAAGACGCAATCAAAATTGCGAGCGACATCCGTGCCCGAGTGCTCCGGACAACAATAATCCGCGGCCCATTCGCTTGCGTCTGTCGCTTGAATGCCCTCATCCAATGGGCCCGATCGAAGAATCCCTGCGATGACGCCGCAACCGGAAGGCCCCATCTATAAGTATGTCTTGCCTATCGCGTTCGCCACCTTGACGCTTCTGGTGTCTTATCTGATTGGCGTCAGCAAACTCGAAAACGTCCTTGGTGCTGCGGCCTTGATGCTCACAATAGGTGTCTCAATATTTCTTTCAGAAATGCTTCTTGGCATAACGAGTCGCATGGAGGAACGAAAAGCCGCCTATTCGTTTCTTTCTAAACTGCTATTTCAGGGAAGAGCCAGCCCAACGTCCTCGTCTACAAACCTCTTAACGCTTGAGGAAGCGATGGCTCTAGAGGCCGCCGCTGACGAGGTTTGGATTTACGCGTACGATCTAAAATGGGAGGACGGCAATAGTACAATCCCGGACGTCGTGCTGGGTAACTTGCAGCGCGGGGCAAAGTATCGCTACATCGTTCCTAATTCGTTAGACGCAGACATCCGAGTGAGGAGCTTGCGGGCACGTTATTCGGCCGTGCGCGACCGCGATAAATGCATTGAATTCCGTAAACGCAGCAACGAGGAAAGAATCATAGAATTCGGCATAGCAATCTATAATCCGACGATTGAGAGGAGGCAGAGGCGCAACGATGCTGAGTGTATTGTCATCCTCTTTCCGCACTTCAGCGGCGTGGGACCAGCGAGTCGCGGCTCGTCCAGTTTACTGGCTTTTGGCGGTGAAGCGACGATAGATTTCCAAGTAGGCTATTTGGGAATGTGGCGTTCGCTTCCAGCAGGGGCGAGCGCTCAGGGAGACGAGTTCGACGGAGTATAGGCAGGTATCTTTACGTCGGAAGTTATCGCTGGGTTAAGCAGTCGGTCCGAAGCCTTTGCCGAACGAGTTTCGCTGCGTCGAGTAAGGGTCAGGAAGTTCGACGAGTCACTACTTACGTTGCACGAAGTAGGCAGCCAAAAAGGAGTCCCGTGGAGTCGACATCCGGGTTAACAGCGCGCCGCGAAACCACGCTTGCCCCGGCTTCGTCAAATAGGTGCAGCCAAAAGTCAAGGCTCTCCAGGCGTTGTTCAGTCAGCACGTGCACTAGGTAATATGGGTTGTAATAGGCGAGGCCGAGACCACTACGCAGGATTGCTGGATTTTCGGGTTCCGCGTCAACCTCAATAATGGCCAAATAAGCACCACCCTGAATAATTGTTCGCACCATATCGACTACGACCGCACGGCCAGACTGTTCTAATACCTCCTGAAGCAGAAATGCCGCAATGAATAACCGGGGAGGCGAAGTCACACCATTCGAGTCAAATCGCAACGTGTGCAAATAGTCGATAGCCGAGAGTTGCTCAAACCTGAGCCTTCCGCGCCTCTTTTCAGCGGGCGCAAATGGATCCACGCCTACGGCGGGTACTTCTGGATAATCACGCATTATGTCGATCAGGAACCTTCCATCGCCGCAACCGATGTCAATGAGTTCTGATGGCGACGTAGACATATCGGAGAGAAGTTCACGAACAAGTGGCAAGGCATCGTATTGGCTGATGCCGCAACTTCCGATACTGACCATCCTCCCGTCTCTGCTAGCGTACTTCTTGCCGGAGAGGACTTCGGTTATTTGCTGAAATGTCTGTGCGTAGCCGCCTATCAGGAGTTCGTACCATGGCCTGAAGTCTCGCAAGTTCTGCCCGCGCTCCGTCAGGGATACAGTGCCACCCTCAAGCGAAACTAAGTCCTCGTTTGCGAGGAAGCGAAGGAAGCCCTCAAGACGGTCCGGCCTCATGTTTAGTGACTTGGCAAGAGAATGTATGGGAAGGTCGCCCCGATCAATTTGCTCGAAGATGCCGCTTTCGAATAGATGATAGATACCCTGGGCTAAGGCGAACGCCCTAATCGGTTTCAGTGCATCGACGAGTCGAAGTTCGAAGTTGGCGTTGGTGGACACTTGACTGCACCTCGTTCTGCGTTTTGCGTCGTAAGGTCAC